>Ga0214481_100075_pt1 | contig 41748 bp, 27 predicted proteins | sample M1_20Mar14CPVII9_4_FD_165057 | JGI IMG/M metagenome (GOLD analysis project Ga0214481, IMG submission 165057) | Marine eukaryotic communities from Monterey Bay, California, United States - M1_20Mar14CPVII9sort6BwellG10 | ecosystem: Environmental > Aquatic > Marine > Unclassified | place: USA...
AGATGATTGTCACATGTGTTAGTACATGTGGGTTACAAAGGTAATCCAATAAAGGCAGATAAAGATCAGATGAGTAGCCAAATCACGGAGACTTCATATACAAACGAATTCACATGATAAAACAATACAAATCAGACTTTCCTGACAAGTAAAATAGTGCAAAGATGGTTATCAAGATATAAATCCCCAACACAATAACCTGTTTGAAATGACAAGTAATGTTAGTATGTTACTACTGGGGAAAGTATATACATCAAACTTGAACTTACATATGATACTTGTAATTGAAACTCATTATACTTTGTAGTCAAAGACGTGGTATTACTTAAAAATAATGGTCCAAATGTCAAGAATAACGGTGAAAGAACTGGCGCAATGAAGAAGTAGGAGAAGTAGAATGCTCCATTATGCATAGGAGGGAATGCATTGTGATACATCCCGATAAGAATTGCAGTCATAATGATGAGCGTGAATAATGTAGGCAAGTACAACAAATTGGGGTTCTGTGTCGAAACTAAAAGAGAGTAAGATGATATGAGACATTCTTGACGAGCAGCCCAATGCATAAACCAGGATACTCTTACCGATTCTACCTAAAGGCGTGAGAATAGTTAACCCAATACCAGTGGAGATAAAGGCCGCAATCAGTGTTAATGTGTCAGAAAAGTCGAATATCGTATCAGCTGTCTTGCCCATATAACTTAATGATGATGATTGGACTAAGGTTTGTGGTGTAAGAACACAGTCAAAGAAGATTAACATACTAGAGCCAAGACAATAAACTTACAATATGTCATGACAGCAAACATATAGAGTCCATAGATGAGTGCATTGGATGCGTCTGGCGTGACATGAGAAAGAAACATACATTAGTAAACATCTCATACAACTTAGCACAAATGTTATGATGTATCTTACAGATTGGGACGAATAAGAAGCGGATCTCTTTGAAAGCGTCAATCATTTCTGATTTGGTCAGCCGTTCCGAAGTCTCCTTGTCTTCCCCCTTGTCACTTCCGATGGCACTGGCACTAGCTTCAACATCACTGTTATCATTCTTCTTCTCTTCAGCTTTGGTGAAAGGCTTTTGATTCACACAGAAGAAGAGCAGTGTAACCATGGTAGGAAAGATAATAACCGTAATCATCCGAGCGGCCTTACCCAAATCAGCTGCATCATATGCCTTCATAAGAGATGATCCTACGATCATGGATGATGCAAAGCCAGCTTGATAAGAACTTGTTGCATGTGCACCAACATAGTACGTTAAAGGTAGAATGGTCAACTATAATTATATTTGTCAGTCATAGACATAGACATTCGAATATAATATATACGTAAATGAATGAGTAACACATAAAGTTTTCAGCCCCTGCCTGGTTGTCTCACCTGTAATCCATATTGACCCATATAAAGGAAAAAATACCCAAAGTATATATTAATATCAGCTGATGTTGGAAGGAACCAACAAAACAACACTCCCAGGATCAATAACAAAGCATTCGTGACAACTCGAGCTTTAGGTTTGAATGCTATAAGAACAAATGTTGAAAGTAGGACACCCAGTAGACTCCCAACTGCCAAACTTATAGAACTTGGTGCTGGGTTATAATGGGCAGCGTGGACATACTTTGTAAAGCCCGCGGCTTGTGTAAAGCCTGTATCCAAAATGCATATGTTAATTTGTTAAAGAAGTGTGCACATCATATGCACTTTTCACGAATTAATTTATCACACACATATAATATGACGTTACCTTGATCAAGGTCACTGAATAATCCAATTAGAAAGTATAGGACATAATCCCATTTGTTCTCTACATTGCGGAGAGACAAAAGTATTGATGTGATTGTTCGTTCATTCGTATTAGTATTGCAATGACTTACATCTATACATTTCATATGCACGAAAGATATAAACGCAAGAGATATGAGGTACACTCATATCTGATGTATCACTTAAACAACACTCCAAACATATAGACGAGCATTATGATCAAATGGTAGTCGTATAATGTCTTACCAAGTGCATGATAATTGTTCTTTACTGATTTAATTCTTGACCCGATCTTTTCACTCGTTTCTAACAGAGGACTGCTATCCACCGTCGTCGATGATGTCTCTGCCAACAATAGCGGACTACTATCTGTCAAACTAGCCATTGCCAACCTCTTCTACTACTAATAATGATACTACTGTTGTCTCATAGCTTGCCATTTTATCTTCATTGCAATTGTATTGACTTGACGTCTGTCGTCTTAATCTGAGTCGAGTCGATGAGAAACTTCTTTCAACAGATTCTAGAAACTTCCTGCCTGTATTAAACTCAACAAAGTATCAACTTTTTTATCGCCTATTGCCCTTTGTCATATCCTTTAAAAACAAAATAGACTTGGTAATTATTGCAATATAAGCATGTCAGACCGTGATAACTTCTCGCAACTATTCAATGGTGGCGGGAATAAGGCAGTATCAACAACAAGCGAGCCTTCCCATCTAACACAAAATTATGATGCACCATCAATTGGAGATGAATTCAATTTGATAGAAGATACTAATATAAATGCTACTACTACTACAGATGAAGTGATAGATTGGAATAATGATGGTAGAGAGGAAGATACAAATAGTGAAGAGCTGGTTGTAAACTGGGATGATACTAATAGTCAAAGTAATACTACAAGCAATACTCTACCTCAATCTACCACAACAGCCACAGCTAATAGTATACCAACAAGCAATAATACCCCTACATCTTCAACATCAACAGCAGCAGGTACAGAAACAATCCAACACTTGAAATCATTCGGTAGTAGTATCTTCGGTTCAACCATCAATAAGATAAAGCCACTTCGTGATGTTAACATATCACAAAAGTTGGCAGCTGCAACTGACTCTATTGATAAAATACAGGACAAAATAGAAAGTAGATTCAATGAACGACAAGCTGATAAAGCATTGGCGGCACAATTGGATAGTATGAATGCCAAAATTGCAAATGAACAGAATAAGAAGGAAGCTGAGAGGGAACAAAATGAGCTGGAGCGAGAGATTAAGTCTCGATTTGGCTCAGCAGATAGTGATAATCAACCAGCTAATAAACAGGTTGAGGAGTGTGATGATGAACATATAGATTTACAAGTTGATACTACATCATATAAAGAAGGGTGGAAGTATGATGCTCTAGTTAAATTCACTTCATCAGCTCCTGCTGGGTCATATGAAGAGTTTATAGAATTTCTACTTATGGGTGGTTGGAGGAGTTGCAGTGATGCCGATAACAATGCAGAAATCGAAGAGGAATGTAATCAATTAATGTATCAAAACTACTATGCTGAATCATCAGAGTACAGAAGGCTATGGAATGCAAATATAAATTTGGGGTTAGCTGATGATAAGAGTAGAGCATATGTACCAGAAGTTCCGAGCAGTTCGACAACAGACGATAGTAGCCCAAATAGACAAAGAACTTACTCAGTTGACAAGCAAAAGATCAAACAGGGATTAGGAACGGCAGTTAGTGCTATATCCAGCGTATCGTCCCTTGCTCTAAAGCCACTCCGTGATTTGCAACTAGCAGAGAAACTTAATGCAATGAATATAGACGCAGAAGAGGAACAGGCACAAAGAGAAATTGAACAATACAATCGAATACAACAAGATAAGAAAGACTTAGAGGAAATGATGGCTATAAAGAAGGAAGCCGAAGAACGGTGTATGAATGATACCAAGGATCATCTGTTAGCCTTTATTAAAGAAAATCCAAATGCAAAATATCATCAATGGATTGAAGCCTTCCATCCTGAGAATGCACATGATGGTATGCTACTTGAGGGCATGGGTAAAACAATCGACCACCGATTCTATGTTGAAGAGTCAGATCATAGAAGATTGTGGAATGCTCATTTATACACATATTTAGATCCGGGCACAAAGGCAAGAGATTTTGTACCAGCAAGAGCCAAACAGATGGATGAGAGTGGCGAAATGGTAAAGGCCGAAGATATATTATCTGGTACTATTGGTAGAGAATTACCCCAACAACACTTTGATGATAATGGGAAACTGGACGCGGATTTAATGGCGTTTGATTGAAAATAATAGAGTTCAGATTACATTCTATTTCTTACATTAATTTTTACTTCAGTCAACCATCACTCATGCATCATCGTTCTATAAAGCATCATATCTAAAGACGGGTTAGAATTCTTCCAGCTAGAATTTGCCTTTTGATCGTTAGACAAAAGATCAGAAGTAGGGGCAGGCGGCGTCGATTCATCCTGCTGCTCATTCTCATCTCCTTGCTTCAATTTGGCAGTGACTTGTATCGAGTTCTTTTCTTCTCCTTCCGTGCCGATCTGTTGTTGTTCACTACCAGCTTCTTCTTTTTGATTCATCAACTCTTCACTAGCTACTACCTCAACTTCTTCCTCATCGGTCTCACTATCCAACATGGAACAGCAACCCAATCCCAGTTGAGCCATCTCATCAGTATTACAATCATCTTCAGTTTCCTCTTCACCATAATATTCATGACCTAAACTGACATTGACATATCCACCTTCTCTGCCGACTAAGTCCTCTTGGTTACCGCCATTCTCCAAGTAGTGTCCTCCAATCGTTCGTGTGTGTTCCTCTCGTACTTCATCTTCTACTTGACGTGCAGAGTACTTGCAATTGAAGAACACGTCACAGTTACCAACTCCCGATATGATTCTATCCCATGATAATTTAGTTAGTGGTGTTAGTATTGGATGACGTAATATCTTTCTTCTAGGTGGAGGTATTGTTGTTTTTGTTGTATTAGTCTTATTGCTGTTGCTTGGCGGCTCTGTTTGGGCGGCTGGTATGCTGTCTTCTTGTACATCGTTAGTTGGAGTTGTTTCAGCTATTGAGGATTGAGCTGTGTGTTCAACAGCAGATTCGGAGGTTAACTGCTCATCTCCATCTTTATTCTTTGGTGAAACTAATTCAATTGCAACAAATTCATCTTCATTAATCTCATTGCAATCATCATCTACATCAGCTTCTCTATCTAAGGCAGTATTATTATTCGTTGACTCTACTACCTGTTTGTCATTATCAACATTTGCAGTAGAATCTAATTCTTGTAATGTTTGAGGATGATCACTGTTTGACATATTAGATACACTGAGATTTTGTAGAGGCATCTGTTCTATATTCTCAGTTTGAGTACAGCCAACTAAATCTATATCATTATTAGCACCAGCGGTATTAGAAACCGCCTTCTCAGATAATATATTATCACTTTTGGTTGGTATATTATTTTCTCCATCTTGTATATCATCTGATAACTGAGGTTCATCTAAATTCTTTCTTTGAGTTGTTGCATCTAAAGTTGTATTTTCATTGTCGGTTTGTACCTCTGAACAATCAGCCACTACTTCATCTGATACATCGGTAGAACTTCGTAACTCTTCTGTTGATGTTTGTATATCATTTAAAGGTTCTGTTGTATTGTTCTGCATACCATCTGTGCAAGTAAAATTTTCTGTTGGTGCATCTCTTATGTCGTTTTTATCCGTCTGTGGCTCCTTATCAGTCGAACCAATCATGATTTATGCACTTCAATATAGAGTAGGGTATATTATAAGACTCTCTGTGGCATTAATAATCGAGGATTGATACTATCAGCGCTTCACACGACATACAACCACAACAAACTGAGGTCAAAGATAAGAGGCAAGAGAAATGAAAGGATACCGGTCAACTCTGGTCAATCGGATTTGAGTTGCGAGGTCGATATATCCCTTTTGTATATCTGTGTGGATTTACTTGTTTTACTCTAGAAAGTAGTATCGGTAGTGTATCATTTATCTTGATGGTGTATGATCATCTTTTGCAAGACTAACAAATAACAAAGAAAAATATCATTGCGATTTGAGATTCACTATTGAAGAGCATATTCGTAACCTTGGAGAGTATTTACTTGCGTGCATTTACAGTATATTATTATCATATATTATTACAATATAATAATCGTTTGGTTAGTACATATCACAATCATACAGAGACTCGAAAAGATTTCGTCATAAGTTGAGTTGTGTTCCTCGAAATACAAAGATATCATACATAAAAGATGAACAACAACGAAACGTTTATATACATGGGTGGCGATATGGTAGTACCACAAGATGTTGTTCGTGTCAGAGTTCATCCATCAGTAACTGTAATACCCGAGAGGGCATTTGAAGAGCGGAGTAAATTGGAAGAGATTGAGCTATGTGAAGGATTATTAGAGATCGGAGAAAAGGCATTCAGATACTGTAAAGCCTTGAAACATATCAATATACCATCTACGGTCACACGGATAGGCAGCTTTGCATTTAGTGGGGGATGGGGTAGAAGAAGCGCCTTGAAACGAATTAGTATTCCTTCTTCTGTTAGAGTTATTGGCGACAATGCCTTTGATTATTGCTCAAAACTGGAGGATGTTGAGCTTTGCGAAGGGTTGCTAGAGATTGGAAGTCATGCATTTATGTATTGTTCTGCCTTGAAGAGTATCAGAATTCCATCCACGGTTACGATAATTCACAAATGGGCATTTATCATTTGTGAGAAATTGAGAGATGTTGAGCTATGTGATGGGCTGCTTGAAATAAAAGAGGCGGCATTCTTCAGCTGCGGTTCCCTGAAACAAATAAGAATTCCATCCACAGTCAATACACTTGGCAAGGCTGTATTCAAAGAATGTGGAAAGTTGGCAAAAGTAGAACTTAGTGAAGGCTTAGTAGAAATTGGAGAGCATGTATTCTACGGCTGCTATTCGATGACGACTATGAATATCCCATCGACTGTCAAAACAATTGGTTGTTGGGCCTTTTGTAACGTACCATTAACATCTCTTCTACTACCAGATGTTGATAGTATTGGAGATCACGCCTTTCTGAGTTGGTATGGATCATTTACAATTGTTAGAATTCCACCTACTATTACTGCTATTACTGAACAAATGTGTAGCAATCGAAGCGTGTTTTCTATGGAGATACCAACATCTATTGAACGGATTGATGAAAAGGCATTTGATTCATGTATAATGTTACGAAATCTATCACTTCCATCAAATGTAGAGATTGGGGTTGATGTATTCAAGGATTGTCTTGACTTGAAACAACTTGGATCAGAATGTAATATCATCAAAATATTGAAACATCGGTTTGATAATTTACCAGTACACAAGATGTTGTATTATCAATCATATGATCAAAACAGGGTATTGAGGAGTAATAATGGATCGTTGATAAGTATGCTTGATGATCCATCTATCAAGCAACAGGATTCTTTGGGGATGACTCCACTGCACATACTCGCATGTTCGACTGTGCAAAACATAGAGCTATACAAGGTATTGATTGAAAAGCATCCTGAAAGTCTCATCACTAAAGATAAATGGGGGGCATTACCGCTTCTATATGCAGTATGGGGGGATGCGGGCAAAGAGATTGAGCAGCTTCTAGTTCAAAGTTACAAATCAATCTTCCCCAATTATGTGTTCAATTGGACCATGATGATAGAAACGTTTACCCTAGCTAATGTGCCATGTGTACCAAGTGATAGTGATAGGATTAGGTGTCTACACTTAATTCAATTATGGTCCTTCCCTGATCAATGCATTGACTGGGATACGAACATTGAAAAGGCGATAACACTTTCGAACCCAGAGAATCCTCGGTATGTATCACCCCAAATACTGAGTTGTTTGGTGTTGCAAAGCATATCTAAACGAGGTTTGGCATTACGAAACAAATCACTAATGCAGCATATTATAGTCTCCATATGGGAAGATAGTATTAACAATAGTGTGCAGAGTAGGAGAGATTTCGTCAAGAATATTCACAAGAAGCTCGAAGTTTGTGAAGTAAAAAGCCAGAAATTTATTGAGGCCCTTACGATGATTGAACTCTTGCTATGGAAGATGAAAATGGATGATTGTTGTGGTCAACAGAAGGAGACAAGGCGCAGCAAGAAGCTGAGAATGGATGATACGACTATGCGGAAGCAATGCCGTCTCAGGTGTGGAGCCGAAACGAACATTGTGATTGAACATGTATTACCCTATCTCGATATACTTAGTACATAATTCAAGTAAACTTAGAGTTGCAAAGATGGTTCTCTAGTGTTTACCAATACGGCTACTTAGGAATGCATCTTGAGATGCCTCACGTCCCAAGAAGTTCAATATCATCTTCTCTCCATCAAGTGTGGCACAGGGAGATAGTATCTTATCTCGATACTGCTTTAAACTCGTGAAAGAACGTCTCGACTTCTCTAAAGAGTGTCCACGGCAAATCGGATCGAATTAGCTGAGCAAAGTACCCATGACGGTGTGCTAGATATACCCAATAATGTGGGACGTCCATCAGCAACTACTGAACAGGAAAAGGTTCTTGCTGAATACTCCCTTGAGAAAAGAATGGAAGGTTTACGCCTCCTTGCCTCCTCTGGCATGACTAGTGGTACACCACCACCTTGCTCTGGTGTGGTACCTCAGATGACTGCTAACGACATTCCTACGGATGAAGAACTCAAGAAAGCAAACCGTCCTGAACGTAAGCCTGATCCCAAAACGAAGGCACAGCGTGCGGCTGCTGCCAAAAATGGTTATGTATTGAGGGATGGGAGTGAGCGTCAGGACGAGAACTATGCTCTCACCAACGCTGTACAGTCATCAAAATGGCCTAATGTTACATCAGAATCTTTCGAAATTGTATCAGATGAAGAGTACAATGAAGGATATAATGGTGATCCTAACTTCTTCAAGAACAACATCTGGCTAAGATGCCTTGTGTGTCTCCAACTCATCAAAGCACATAAATCAATAGATTCGACTAACCTCGCCAATATCAACAGGCATGCAGGACCATGTGCAGAGTTGAAGAGGACTGGTAAGATGAAGAATGGCAAGTGTGCATGTAATGCTACGAAAGACCACGAGCAGTTCAAAGGGAAAGGACCTCATGCATTTTGCAATCATGCGAAAGATTGCCATGGAAATCATTGTCCAAAGTGTGGAAAGGACTTTGATAATTGGACAAGCAGACTGTGTAAAAAGCCCAAAGTACTTTCCTTTAAAGAGAGACAAGACCATGTTAACGACAAGAAGATCAAAGCTCATAAGGAGTGGGAAGAGGAGCAGAAGAAGCGAGATTAGATCAATAGAACCGCGGAATTGTGTTATTTTGGAAGTGACTGAGTTGTCCGCATAAGATTTGTGTATCATAAATGTTAGAAGATTCAATCAAGAGAACCACTCAGATCAAACTTCTTTCGTCCTTCATCATTTCACTTTCATCAGCATCCGAGAAGTCAATCTCATCACCCTCAATTGATATATCACGATCTGATACTGCCTTGAAGAATTGCGCTGCTAAGTCTGGAGAACCCTCACGAGATGGAGTCAAGTTTCCAATGTTGACACAAGCTGGTAGTACTCTACCTCCATTCTCAGTACTATAACTCGGACTTAGTGGGTATACACATTGATGAGAGTACTTGCCTGGTCGAGGGAAGATGTCAAAGTAGACGTGTCCCAACACCGTTCGCTCTGTGGCACAACAAACAGCAAAACACTCAACATCTTCATGCCATACTTCTGCATCTACTACTCGTTCAAACTTTAAACCCAAGAGCTCCTCATATATGGATAAGATGGTGTTCTTCACATGCTCTAATGGAAAGTATTCTCGAAGTTTTTGTTCATCTACACCAGATTCCGTGGCCTTGTACATTCGTGTATAGTAGGCAATATCCCATGGATCTAATTTGACATTCTCACCGCCAAGATCTTTCTTCTTTTGTTCAATTAACAAATCTAACTCTTGCTTGCACTTTGATTTGTATGCCTCTACCAGCTTCAACAGGAATTCTTCGACCTTTTCAGGTGTACCAACCATCTTCACTTCACACATGTAATGAGCATGATTCTTGTATCCAAGTAGCTTTGCACATTCATCTCGTAGTTTAATGACTTCCAAGAAGCGTGGTGTATTCTCCTTTTGACACTTCTTTGATAATGCTTCCATAACTTGCTTTCTTGTATCAGAAGATGTTGCAAATTTAAGTATTGGTAGTGTAGATGGAGCTTTTAATCCAATCTTAATCTTTTCTGTACTCTCATCTCTGGTGAAGCGATCTATATCATCTACACCATCTAATTGTTCATCTGTGAATAGTAAATATTCATTGTGTTCATTAATCTCAGCACAGAAGGCACTGCACGTTTCTTCAATTTGTATTCGTTTGGTTTCTACTATGGTTGCTTGATCAGAAGTAGATCCACAACCATTACGTCGCATTAATCGAAGTATATTCTTTTGAAATCTTATATCCTCATCTTCAGAGTTGCCATCACTACTATCTGCAAATGTGAGCAGAGAATTGTACAATTCTTCATCGGACAAAGCTTCATCAAACATTGTCTTCAATCTATCCTTTTGTGAATGAGAAGCTGCACGAGCATCAGCAGATTGATGTATCATAGATGGCAATGTTACCCGTGCAGATGCCGCTGATGCATCACCAAGTGCTTGACTTAGTAATATGAATGATGGTTTAGTTTTGATACTGTTTATTGCAGTAGTAAATTTGTGTTTAATATCATCTGCTTCTTCTTTGATGGATGTTGATGTTGTTTTGTTAAATGATAAGGATGGTGGAGATGAAGATGACATGATTCTTATTTTTGTGCATATACTACTGCGGCTGGATATGAACATACAACTTTCTTAGAACACAATACAACAGCACAACCAATCTACTCATAGCAACACCCAACATAGCTTGGTAGCAGGGTAGTCATGGAAACAGCACAAATTGAAAAATTGATCATATGTCAACTAATGCCACAGCTAGGCCTCATAGGATCTGCAATGCTATTACATATGTTCTTTTCAACCATAACCAACGCCCCAGATAATATCACAACATATCAGAAGGAATATCTCAAATCATGAGAGCAAGGGAGTGGTATCCTTACACTCTCATAAAAAAATAAAAGATCTTTGATCAAATCATCAATCAAAACCGGTAGGTAACAGAGTGATTATATTGCTTGCCATTACTCCTTGTATTGCATCCGGGAAGCTACATTGTATTGCAGTAAAGTTTAGTGTTCCTTTTCTGGTGGCTTTCTATTGCAACTCTAACAATAATTAGGGTATCCGTCAAAAGATCTTTGATACTCCTATTACTATTATATTACCGTCATGTCATATTCAACAGTACACGGACCTGCAAATATATCGAATAGATTCTTACCCGATGATAGTATAAAGCCACCAACTCTTATTCAAAATCTCATCGAAGAGGATGAGGCTGACATATCTTGTGGACATTGTCGTCAACTCGGTGCCACACTTCGCTGTTCTCGATGTAAGTGTGTAAAGTACTGTTCACAATCATGTCAAAAAGAACACTTTGAGATACACAAGAATAATTGCAAGGCTATTGGTAAACAATACAAGAAGATCGAAACAAACTATAATGAATGTCACTCGGTAATGAACTCGCTCGGACCTGGTGGCATTTTCAATGCAGTAGAAACACTCATCAAGACGGGAGATTTACTTCTTGAGATTGGATATAAGGAATCTGATACAATTGCAAATGGTAGGTTGTATTATCAAGCAGCGCTGACATACTATCTAAACCCCATGGGTTATTATAAGAACAATTACCACCACGCTCTTGGAGGGTTTCTAGAAAGGAAAGTGATATTGTTAATTACTGTACTCAGCGGAGGGTTTGCAGCTATTAGATCTTGGTGTGAGGAGTCCTATATCTCAGGTCCAGGAAAGTCCGTGTTCTTTAGTATTGTTTTATCATATAACATTGTATTTATTTGATTGCCCTTGCAAACTACATGTACTAACATACCTTACAATTATCTCTCTTCATCTTCATAAACTTCTAGAACACAATCCTCATATGGCACAATTGAATCCTATTAACGTTGATAAAAGTGCAAGGTCAAAGTATTATCCAGTTGGAATTAAAGAAGATTGTGCTGTACTGATTGATCTTACAAAAGGGGATACTCTGCTTCACCTCCTACACTTGTTTAATTCGATGAAAGATTTAGCGTTGTATCGGGAGGATGTGGAACGTGTCAATACTCTAAAAGATAAGGTGCCAAACAACCTTAGTGATATCTTTCCCTACGTGGCTACTTCATCATTGAGTGTAAAACAATTGGTAATGAGGATTCACCGTACAATCTATGCAATTACTTGTGATGAGAAGATAAGCTACCTTGAGCATTTGAGAGACTCTCTTCCATATTCAAGGGAACATGCTCCGGGTTTGTTCCAGGATAATACGATCTCGACGGCTGGACCAGAGTGTTGGATGTTACTTCAAGACCTGTTCTTCGAGACAACGGGGGTAAATGCTATTTTGAATGAGTTTGAACTCAGCGAAAGAGAAAGTGAATGAGAAGTAAATTGTTCTGGGGAAAGAAGGAGATGGTTATATTATGAGGAGAGAGGTTACTGTACCTACTAGGCTCAGAATGATATGGGGAAGTGATCATAGTATGCTCATATTAAGATAGAAGAGGTAATCTAAATTCTGCTTGAAATAGTGAAGCAAATCGCTGCTGATCTTTATAGCTTGTTCGATGAGCTGTCAAAGGATGGTAAGTCAGTGATAGATGCTGATTTAGGAAAGCAATATCGAGATAAGATACATCTCCGTGTGCAGCGCTTGATGGGGAGAAGATGACCTTTACTTTATTGGGACGTGAGGCATCACAAGATGCATTCCTAAAGTAGCCGAATTGACCATAAAGATCAATAATACCTTTGTAATCACTATAACTGTGTTTTACTTGAATTATGCACTAAGTATATCGAGATAAGGCAACACGTGCTCAATCACAATGTTTGTCTCGGCTCCACATTTGATACGACATTGCTTCCTCATAGCAGAATCATCCATCCTCGTCTTTTTTGTCTGCCTTGTCTTTCTCTGGTGCCCGCAACAATCATCCATCTTATTTTTCCACAGAACTAGTTCAATACTTGTAAGGGCCTCCATCATTCTGTTGTATTTGTCTTCACAAATCTCGAGCTTCTTGTAAAGATTGTTAACATAATCTCTTCTCCCCTGAATTGTATCTGTAGTAATCTTTGTCCGTATCGACTCCATTATCTGTAGACGTATTGGTCTATATCGAATTGCCAAGAATCGGGTTGAAATGATGCGAGTGGTAAAGACCTGCAATGTTCGCCGGCTTATGTAATTTGGATTGTCCGAATTTGAGCGAGTGATAGCTTTCTCAACAAGAGTATCTAAATCAATATTTTGGTCAGGGAATGATTTTCTTTGAATATTGTGGAGACACCTTGTCTCCTTCCCTGCAGCACTGAATATTCCTAAAGTTTCCATCATCATAGTCCAATTTAACTCATATTTGGGGAAGATTGATTTGTAACTTTGAACTAAAAGCTTCAGAATATCTTTGCCTGCATCCCTCCACACTGCGTATAGAAGCGGTAATGCCTCCCATCTATCTTTCGTGATGAGACTTTCAGGATGCTTTTCAATCAATATCTTGTATAGCTCTATGCTCTGAAAAGTAGAGCATGCGAGTATATGTAATGGAGTCATCCCTAGAGTATCTTGCTGGTTGATAGACGGATCATCAAACTTGTTCCTCGTAATGCTTGATACCCTATTTTGATCATAAGATTGATAGTACAACATCTTGTGTATTGGTAGATTATCAAACCTATGTTGTAGTGCATTGATAATATTCCGCTCTGTGCCAAGTTGTTTCAAATCAATACAATCCTTAAATGCATCAACCCCAATCTCACAATGTGACGGTAGTGCTAGATTCCGAAGCATTCTGTTCGAGTCAAACGCTCTCTCATTGACCCGTTCAATAGATTCTGGGAGATCGATGGATAACAAGCCCAAAGAGCGGTACATACTCTCAGTCAATGTTGTAATGAGAGGTGGAATTCTAACAGTATAATAATTTCCATCGCAGAAAGCATAATCCCCAATACTTTCGATGCTTTCTGGAAGTGAAAGATGCTGAATAAGGTTATTGGCGAATGACCAACAACAAATTCTTTTCACCGTGGATGGGATATTGATACTGTATAAGTCACAATAGTAAAATGCCATTTCTCCGATTTCCACCAGCCCTTCGGGTAGATTTACTTCTGCCAGCTTTCTACAATCTTTAAATGCCCCCTTGCCGATCACATTGACAGTGGACGGTATGTCGATCTGACAAAAGGAATTTCCATAGAAAGCAAACTCCCCGATTTCAAGCAGCCCAATGCAGCACAGCTTAACATCCTCTATCCCGTCACAATATGCAAATGCATGATCATGAATGTTTACCAATGTTGATGGAATCCTGATTCTCTTCAAGGAATAGCAATGACTAAATGCATTACTGCCAATCTCTAACAACCCATCACATAGTGTAACTTTCTCCAACTTATGACAATGCACAAATGCATTACTACCAATAACTTGAACAGAAGACGGTATTTTGATTTCTTTCACTAACCCCGACCAGCAACTAAATGCCCACTCTCCAATCTCTAGCAGTCCTTCACATAGCTCAACTTCCTCCAATTTACTCCGTTCATGAAATGCCTTTTCTGGTATCACGGTAACAGAATGATGGACTCTAACACGAACAACATCTTGTGGAACTACCATATCTCCACCCATGTATAGAAACGTTTCATTGTTGTTCATTTTGTAATATCTAGCTTTGTAATCTAGTCAACTTTGAACGAAATCTTTCAGACTCGAAATTCTCTGTATGATCGTGATATATTATTTTCTTTGTTATTATGTTAGTCTTGCTAAAGAGAATGCGCTGCCGCCGTCAAGATAAATGATATACCACCGATACTACTACTTTCTAGAGTAAGACAAGTAAATCCAACATAGATATAAAGGGATATCAACCTCGAAACTCGAAATAGTAGAGCCTATCTACTATTACATCACACGAGTAATGAAACTTAAAACAAATAATCATAGAAACTTCAAAATTACTTCATAATCATAAAACACTGTGGAGAGTATCAGTTTCTCTATCAATCCTATGGATGTACATTGGAACAACACTGTTTCATATATATTATCAAATTATAACCCTCTTCTCTGGTCGGTGGTGATTCGTGAGATTTCGGTACCAATCAATTCATCAGAATCTAAGTAAAACACATACCAACAAAACTTCAAAATCTCAGTTTAGAGTTTAGATTCCTCTAATCTTCGATATATACTTAGTCTTAGACAATACATATAAGATTGCAATACCATGGGCCGTAAGAAAAGAAAGATAGTAGTAGAAGAACCAGCACCTGCTGCTGCAAATAATGCTGCAGTTGAACAAATGCTCACGGGCGGTAGTGTACCCCTAACAACACAAGGTAATATCAAAATGGAAACATCAATACCACCAACTCTTGCTGCACCCCCTATGGATCCTCGCTTTCCTCCTCCGCCACCACCCGCTGCTGTTAATACATTACAACAAGATCCTACATCTGCTGCTGCTAACTCCAATGGTACACCAAGTAATAACAATTCAACACCCTCTACCAATAATAATACACCATCAATAAATATCAAATCAGCAACAATGGCTAATAGTAACCAAGCAGCTATATCCGAGGAAGATTTCTTAGGTAGCGCGAAGCCTGCATCACAATATGGATTACATTCTCATTCAGGTGATTTAGTAGAGGAGGATATATATGTTAGTGATGGTAGTTTAAGTTCAGATGATGATGATGAGGAAGAGGATACCAATGAGGGTGGTGGTGAAGGTAATGAGGAAGGTGGTGAAGAGAAGAAGAAGAAACAAACGTTGGAAGTTACCTTAACAACATCAAAAATGGGATTAATGCGTAGGGGTGGCATGGGTAGTTTGTTAGGTGCACCATCACAAATAAATCGGGTATGGGAACGTAAAAAGGATGGAAATGATACCAATACAGATGAAACAACACCAAATGGAGAAGGTGAAACAACACAATTAACAGAGGAAGAGAAACAAAAGCAACAAGAAGAGGAAGAAGCGAACTTAGACCCGGCACAACGATTAATATTACAACAACGTAAGATTGAACAAGCAAAGATTAATGCCCGTGTGCTTGAATCATCCGAGAATGCAGGACGTGATCCATGTCTATTCTCTAAACGTACAGCATTTGATATACGTATGGATCAGATAGATGATAAGCCATGGAATAAAGATTCAGACCTAACCGAATATTTTAATTATGGTATGACGGAAGATGATTGGATTGAGTATGGTGAACGACAGATGGCGGTACGGCAGGAATTAACGGATGCTAATAAACAGAAGAGATTGCCTGATCCTGCTATTGTACCGGTTGTACCAAGAGCACCGAGGGTACAGGGTGATAGGGTTGCCATACGTGTTAAGAAAAAGACTAATGACGAGGATGATAATGGAGAAGAAGAAGAGGACGTGGAAGTTAAGGAAGAAGAACATGATGATGGTATGGAATTTGGTGTAGATTTAGGTCCGTTCAAGAATGAAGAAATTGAAAAGGCAAAGAAACAAAAAGAAAAGGAGGCCGAGGATGCAGCTGTAGCAACAAAGAAACTGGAAGATGAAAAGAATACCAAGATTGATAAGATTGTTGGTGGGGCCTGGGGTGCCGGAGCATCCAAGGATTCAGTATTACTCAAGTTAATTGCCGAGCAGAGTGGCGGCGGTCAGGGAGGACAGGGTGGACAGCAGAGTATGCAGCAACCTCATGGTAATAATATGCCACCCAATATGAATAATATGCCACCGCCGCCGCACAACATGGGAGGTCCGCCGCCTATGAATATGCCCCCCAACATGATGGGTGGACCTCACATGGGAAATCAAGGCCCACCGAGGAATATGGATCCATGGCAGCGTGATCGATTTCCAGGCAATAATGGTCAACCTCAAGGCTTTAATCGTGGTCCTCCACCAGATCAACAACAAATGCAGCAGCAAATGAATAATCAGAGAGGAAACTTTGGTCAGCAGCAGCAACAGCAGTTTGGAGGAAATAACTTTCAACAAGACAATAGGAAGCGTGGGCATAGTGATATGATGGGACAGCAGCAACAGCAACAACAAGGCCGACCAATGTACAATCAACAAGGACCACCACAAGGAAGAGGCGGCTGGGGTGGGAGAGGACCTAGTAACTTTGGAGGCAGGGGAATGCCACCAGGACGAGGATTTCAAGGTAGAGGACCACCTGGGCGAGGCTTCCAAGGCAGAGGAGGCTATCAAGGACGAGGAGGATGGGGAGGACGAGGTCGTTTTTAATGTGGTATGTTTGTATACATATATCATATGTGTGCAACGCCCATAACCCAGGCTGAGATTATACAGTTCTATCATTACAATATGGTTACCAATGTGCTTCTAAACTACGCTGCATTCTCTGACAATCACAATTACTCAAACAAGCCTCTTTACAGAAATTGTTGTTGCATCCCTGGCATGTTATCTTGCAACCACTGCAAATCGTTTCATTACAGTTTCTGCATAATACAAATTTTTCACATTCTGCACAGTATTCCTTTATGCAGTGTACACACGTATCTAGATATACCTGACTGTCATCTCTTTCACAAACATCGCATATTACTCTCAAACAACTATAGCAAACATTACTTTGGTGTGCATAAATCACTCCAGCATTTTGTTCATTCACATTCCTATTACACCGAGAACAGATGGGGTTACGTTCATAAAATCACGGCCGTATCTTGCTCTAAATTGTATATACATTTGAGACTCACTGCTATATCTTGTTCGAAATTGTCTGGAATTGTTATCCCAGCTGTATGGAAATTGAATATAATTGAGTGTTCGTCTAATGGTATCAAGGATAGGAGGAACAACTTCCTGTGATAATAACATTGACTCTGACCCAGTCTCTGGACTTTCATACTTTCCAACAAGGCTCAAATCTATCAGCTTTAATGTCTCTACATCCCGTAAAGGATCCAATCCATGTCCAATAATGTTTGTACAATTTGTTAGCTTCAATATTCTGAGATTTTGTGTTGCATTGATACTAATTAAGATTGAATGTAGATCATCATCTGAAAGTTTCTCTGCTAGATTTCTCTCAATATCAACAAAGTCTAGAGTATCCCAATCAGACGCTGCAATGATAGCCTTGCTACTGTCCGATATCGATTGCTGTACTTGTTGATGCCTATCAACTTTATTCCAAGAAGAGGAAGGAGCACTTAAAGATACTGCAAAGATTGCTCGCGATGGCTTGGATAAGTACGACGATACATCAACTAGGAAACCAATGGGTAAATCTGTAATAGTAAGGGTATTGGAGATTGTTCTCCGGCGTTTATTAGTGCCTACAGATGCCATATTATTGACGTACTACATATTATCCACACTCCCACTCTCATAAAAAGATATGTGGTATCCTTTGTAATACATGTGACACCAATTGAAAATTGAAATGTCGAGGACTCGTAGGCAGGGCAGATAACACTACTAGAACTCTACTACCATCGCTATATTAGAATGGGAGATTGTATCCTCCGTCTACAATGTTCTAGTGAGCATAAGTTGAAAGTTGAAGATGATTCTTTCTTTAGCCTACTCTCATGAAATTTCATCACATACAATCACTAACCTGCACACAAACCACAAACCAACTACGATACAATATGGATATGGATCCTCCCAACTCAAACAATAGTGAGCAGCAAGCTCCCTCGTCAACAACGACGGCACAGCAAAGTATAAATAATTTAGCGCCCATAATAAACAACCCAAGTGCATTAATGAAATCAGCTGCAGCTCAACAACAACTAACATCAACATCTTCACGTAAACGTCCCCCTCCCAAACAATACACCAATCCCCAAAATAAACAAAGATCACGTCTCTCAATTGATGCAGAGTTAATAACAGATGCTAATCAAAATCAACTACCACACTGCAGTTATCAATCTTCAAGTCTTAAACGGCATAAGTCAGATGAATGCAATATAGGTGGGGATTGCAATCATTGTCGTGATGAGGCTGCTACTGGTATTATTAATTTAGCTAGAGGTGGTGTTTTTAAAAATGCCAATGCTAGCCCTGATGCTAATAATGGTAATAAACTACCACCGATACAACCTCAGCAGCATAGTATGCAGCGTCCACCATCAGTTGTTAACTCCTCACAGTACAACCCTCAAGCATCACTCTTGGCAGCAGCAGCTGCTGCCTCTCTTCCACCAACCTCGGCTATACCTACTAATCTCAATGCAACATCACACCCAATGCCTACTAATATGAATATCCATTCTCATTCAGCTAATCTCCAAGCTCATTCAATTCTTACTACTTCAATCGGTAACAATTTACAACTTAAACAACAACAACAAAACAATACATATCATAATTCAATAGTACAATTAACAATTGTTAAATGTAAACCATCCTTTATTGAACCATGGAATAAATTACCAATGGAAAGATTAGTTGGTACTGGTGTTATCATTCCCTGGACTGAAACTTTCCCTACTTCTACTGACCCTTCTATGGGAACATCAACTGCTGGGAATGTGAATGGTAAGAATACAAACAAACAAGGGATAAGAATACTAACAACAGCATCCCTAATAAATCATGCTACATCCATTCTTGGACAAAATATATCATCACCAATAAGCGCTAATTGTACAGTAGATTATATTAGTCTATCGTTAGATTTGGCATTATTAAAAGTAGATATCGATCAAAATGGGGTTAATGGTTCGTTTGGTTGGGATTATTATTCACCAAGTGCTATCTCATATATCCAAGGGAATAGTAGGCTGCAGGGAGTTGGAGGGAGTAGTTTGCCTAGGTTGGGTGAGGAAGTTATGATTGTTGATGGCTCGGCAGGGCAGCAGCAGCAACATAATCGGGGTACAATATCAGGATATCATGCCGTTGAAGATGAGAATCATATATTACGAATGAAGATTAATTTACATACTAATAATTACTACACAGGAGATTGTGGATCAGGAGTAGTTGTGAATACCAATGGACAAATTGTTGGTATTGTTTCATCATCATCATCAACAACAACTCAAGATGGTTTTGCAAGTGGTATACCCGCTTGTGTTATTGGTAACTTTCTCAATCAATGCAGTGTCAAACAACAACAGCAGCAGCATACTGCATCTCCTCAAGTAGGATGGGGATCAAGCAAATCACCGACTGTTAGTAACAGTGATTCTCATGATACCGGGGATGAATCTAGTAGGAAGAGTGCAACTTCTTTCAAGGGACGAACCAACACCGGTCAACGAGGAGATGGGAAAGGTATCAAATATCTACCAGGCATTCCCAACCTAGGGATAACTGGTTATCAAACACTCGAAAATAAAGCATTACAACAAAGTTTAGGACTTGAACCAAATCTTGGAATTGGTGTACGTATCTTGGGTATTAATCATACTGTTCACCCATCAGGTGCTACCAATACGAATGATCAAGGAGTTGGATCACATCAATGTAACGAAGATAAGAAATGTCATACGAGCATGTTACGTACTGATGATGTATTATTGGCAGTAGACGATGAGCCTGTTCAATTGGATGGTACTATTCGGTTAACACCAAGTCGACCAAATGAACGTGTTGACTTTCGTTGGTTAATATCTCAACGACAAGTGGGTTCTACAGTCAAGCTGGATGTAATACGACAACGTAAGAAGGTGCAAATTCATGCTACCTTATCATCACCGCAACATTTAGTTCCCAAGATTCACGAAGTAGAGAATGAAGAAGATACTCTTCCATCGTATGTAATTTGTGGTGGATGTGTCTTCGTACCTCTTACTGAGGCTTGGTTATTAGAATCACTCAATAATGGAAGACTGTCAGATAATCTACAAGTATATCAACGATACTTACAAGAATTACGCAGGGGTGATCAACAAATTATTATTTTATCACATGTATTAGCTGATAGTTGTAATATTGGTTATCATGATTTTACGAATATGATATTAACAAGTGTTAATGGTCAAAGACCGATGACAAACATGCATATGTTGATGGATGTATTGGTGAAAAAGAATAGTGGATCAAGTATTGAATTTCGTTTGTCGAATGTTCATATTGATCGAGCAAAAGTTGTTATTTGTATGAATGCTAATGAGGTGATGGAATCAGAAACACGTATCCTAAGTAATTATGGGATAGAATCTTGGTGTTCTGGTGTTTCGTCATCATTACGACTTGAGGCAGAAGGGAAGGCACATCGACATGGTGCTCCTTGTTGTTTAAAGACTATGCGTGCCTTGCGGAATGCGGTACGTCAAACGATGCTTGTGGTACCAAAGCAGCAATCGTCGTCGAAGAAGAATGCATCATCTACTACTGCTGATAATAACAACACTAATGATGTATCCGTGACAAGACGTATTATAGAATTCGGAGAGACACACAAGATGCAATCGGCACCATTATTTGCAGGAAAGTATACCGAAGAGGGTGGATGGACTCAAGTTAAAACAAAGCATTTATCTCAACTGTGTGCATGTGGGAAGAGTACACGGTTTTATTGTATATGTTCTATCGGTGTGATGAGATGTAAGGACTGTTTCCTTGCTCATTGTAAAGACCACTCCGGTCATACATGTACTGACGCTTGTGGTCCGAATTGCAATGAGAGTGGAGCTGATGTAATCGCGGATGGAGTTGAACTTGTCACAACTCACAAGAGGAAGAGGAATAATCCAGCACAGGCGATACAATCTCGATGTGTCGTTTGTAAGGCAAAGACATGCTATTGTTGCTCAAGTTGTGGGTTTGAAAAGGAGGCTGCATTGTGCCACGTATCTACTGGAAGGAATTGCTTACAATTGCATGCAACTGAAAAGCATAGTAAGAAATCTGCTAGTCACAATGGTGATGACAAACAGCATGAACATTCGGAGCATTGTGGCGCTGCTGATATGTGTAGTAGTAGTATTTAGGTGAATTGTATTGAATTGGCGGAGTCGGGGGGGGTGTCTAGTATGCATAGTAGTAGTTTAGTTAAGTTGTATTGCTCAAAAAGACTGCTTAGGATTCTCTATTCTTTGTTAATATCTACTTGCTCTGGCCCTGCCCCTCATAGTACACACCGTCCCAAAACATCACCTCAAACTCTTGAAGAAGCCTCACATGATCAACGAGGTCTTCGTATGATGCTCCTTCCTTTTCAATAATCGATGCTGCCATTTCATCCAATCCATTGATCGGCGTTGAGTGGAATTTTAAGAAAGCCAATCCATCATCGTCCACGCTGTCATACTTGTCTTCCTTACCAAATGCTTCAAGTAGACGACCACAGCATCGCCCCCAAGCGGGAAAGTTAACAGCACACGCTGCGGCCGCAGCGGCTCGTTTATTTGATAATGCCAAAAACGACCAGTATGTATGATACGCCTCACACTTTGGTAGAACAGGGCACCAAGCCTTTAAAGTTTCCTCGTCAACTCCAAGAGTCTTTGCATGAGCATCAAGTAACTTTGCTTGGTGTTCTACTCCATCCAACAGGAACTGAAACAAGTCAGTTTCTTCTTCTTCTCCTTCATCGGATGGGATGAGTCGGTTGCAACAGTAGCAGTAATGATGCCCAGGTAGCTTGGGAACTGTGATACCCTTGAGTGAAGACGGCGTGAAATCTTTATGTCCTGCTAATGATGATAATGATATCGACATTGAGAGTAGAATGCTATACTGTTCCCGGACAAAGGCATGTCGTTGAGCGATGGTGAGAGTGCCATCTTCGGCCGCTTTCACATATGGATGAGATTGCAATTTCTCTTCGATTGATGTGTTGAATTGTTCGTTTCGTAGTTTGTCTATCATTTCCAATCCAGACATTTTGTTGGACTGCTTTGTCTTCGAGTTGTAATGTTGATCAGTATCGATAAGATGATCGGGGCATTCATCCATAGCACTTGCATTACTACTTGTGATTGAGATATTCATTGTTGTATTGTTTATGTTTTGTTGATCTTCGACGTTGATAACCTATCTTTTAACACTGTAGATCGTTGACGTTGCTTGATTTATGAGAGTCAATGAATCAAAGATGACCACCCAAGATGGTTATCAATCGGTTATGTATGCTTTGAGCATCAAGATCCTCTCAAGCCTATGAAGTGGGTTCACTCTCAAAGCAAGACGATCAATTACTACTGATCTTTTACGAGAGGTATCCTAGGATTTGCATGCACGCACAATCACTGCCAAAGCCACCAACACTGATAGGTTCATACTTCTACTCTCTACGCAGACACTACTGCCACCAGCACCTATGGACTAAGAAAAGATTGTTTGGTGTACTGGTTATGCAAATAATCTTGACGAAAGTACATCATACCAAATCTACTTACTTTATCCAGCTCTAGAGAGACCACAGACACTGTCAATCTCACCCGTCTTCCCAAGCGACAATATCTAACCCATCACCAATTTTATATTGAGCTTGTTCATCGGGAATACCAAGTAGTTTCTTCTGCCGTGCAACTTCAGCCTTGTACTGAGCCTGAAATGCCGCTCTTCGTTCTTCCTCGGGTAAGTTTCTCAGTTCATCTGTTTCATCGGATACATAGTATGATTCCCTTGGTTGCTTCTCCTCTTCCTCCGAGTCATCGCCTCCTTCTAAATAGCCCAATCGACGCTTCTCCTTCTCCTCCTTGGATAATTCAGCACCACCCATGCCTAAACTATCTTGTAAAAAGTACAACTCCTGATTAGCCTTTTTCTTCTTCTTACCACCCTCCTCCTCTTCCTTCTTCTTCTCTTCTCGTTTTCTCTTTTGACGTTCCCGTTCATCAATAACAACTCTAGCAACTAATCCTAAATCCACGCCAACCTTCATTGCAGCGGCATCTACCAACTTATTCCGTATCCTACCCTTGGTAGCTAATAGATTAGCTCTGGCACCACCTCCCTTTTCTAACTCAAATCCAATCTCTTGACCAATTGCATTCTTCAAGAAGGTTAATTCATCTTCATCATTCTTCCTACGACCACCGCCAGGACCTCCTAAATGTTGTCCATCTGCTGATACAATACCCTGCTTTTGTTGTTTCTTTAATAATATGCCGGCGGTACGACCCGTGCCTGCTATCCTCTTTGACCCAATCCCAATGGATATATTCTCACTTGGTAAATTACTTGTTATCGGCTCGGAACCTTTCCCGGTATGTACCTTTTGTAGTAAATCAAATATACCTGGTCTTAATGGTACTGTATTCATATCAACTTTTGAAGATAATTGGACATGTACTCGTCGTAAATTATCCATTGCATTCTTCAATTCAGTTTGATTATCAACGAGCTTTAATGTATATGTTGATATATGCGGTGGATTTGGATGATTTGTATAGGCACGAACACATTCCCGACATAGGAATAGACCAGTTGTGGGGTCAACTATTTGTTGTGCTTCTGTTTCATTATACTTTCCATTGCAGGTTTTGGATTTATATCCTGGACAGAGGTAGAGTGAAGATGATCGGGCACGTATTTCTGCCGTGGAGAGTTTCTTTTGTAGAAGATGGATACGTAGTCGTATAACGTGTACTGCATGGTTATAACTGTGTTATATTGTTGATGTTTTAGTTCTTTGATGCATAGCAAACAAACTGCAGATAAAACATCTATAAATACTCACTCAATATACCAAAATTTGGTATTCTGACTACCACCCATGGCTAAATCATCAACTAATTCATGTTTAACTAATTGTTCCTCTTCTAAGAATTGCAATGTCCTACGTAGTTGTTTAGCAGGCAAGTTCAATCTCGGGGCCATGTCGTCATCTCTTAGATACTTCTCTCTTATAAGGACATCAATCAAACAAACAACATCGTCATCGTAGAAAGCTCTTGCTATTGTTGAGATTAATGCTTCTGCCGCTGCCATCTTATATCAGATATACTAGGCGATAATGTCACTCAAAGTTGCAATAGGATGTGCTAGCTAAAAGGTAAAGGATACCAATTATTGACCATAACCTCGCTCGTCTCAATATTTGAAGCACACATGTTCTACTAGTGACCATTGTAGTGGAGGAATAACAATCATTATTCCAATTTAGCGACAGTAGTAGTTCCAGTATTGTTATCTGCACCTACGAGTCCATACATTTAAATTTTCAATTGGTGTTCACAAAAGATACCACAATCTTTTGAATGACAAACCCGAAGCACGCACATGAGGCGCGAGGAGGAAGAAGTAGAGTAGGGAGATCAAGAGCTGCTCCCATTAGGCGACTGGACAATCCGCTATAGCATAATTAAGAGGTCAATGATAATTAGTTTGTTGCAAGTGAATCGTTGCTGCCGTAGTCATTAAGAAGAAGCAAATAAGATACGAGGAGTTGATGTATTATTATTAGATATGTCGATGATCAAGGTCCATATCGGGTTATTCATCTTTCATTGGTTAATATTGGGCAACATTATAATACCATATATACTCTCCTCAATATCCATCGATGTCCCAAGACTGTTGATACTTCGTGAAATGATAGCTACTTTGATTTGGATTGGGTTCGTATTGGCAATCTCAGGAATGGAAGCTTGGGTAAAGTTTAAAGCACCGGTATGTCCTCGAGCATTGAAACTAGATATTGGAAGAACCATATTCCCCGCTTTGAATGCTGTTGAATGTTCCTACTGCCTACTATGTTGGCAACAACACATGTCAAGGAGCAGACTTCTGACCGCAATATCTTCATCATATATATCCATATCATCAAATGAGATACCACATTCTCTTATACTGGTGACAGTGATTTTAGCATTAGATGTGATATGGCTGACACCCAAATTAGTGTATAGAGGTAAACAGGTTGTATACTTATATTTGAAGAGTCAAGGTGGAAGTGAGATTGAGGAGATTTTGTTATCGACTGAGTTTAAGAAGATAGAGAAAGAAATGATGCATCAGACCACTCCTTTGAAGAAGGACAAAAGTCATATCATATACGTCGTATTGGAGTTTATCAAACTATTGGGACTTGGGCATCTAGTAGTATCTCTTGCTACTTCGTTACTCTCGCATAGAGATATAGAAGTCAATTGATACGTTGAAGAGACAGGTTAAGTTGTGGAACTGTACCCTTTGGATCACAAATTGGAATTGGAGTAGATGATATCTATAATAATAGTACATACATTTCTACTACAAATGTATTAGCGACTATAAATATGACTCATCATCTTCCGTCGCCTAATAGATCTAGAAACTGTTGGAACCGGACACTCCGCCTTGGGATTGAGCTTGAGATTGGACCTTATCTTCATCTTCCTCTCGTTTTTTACGCTCGTAATACTCGACCATCCACGTCAGTGAACGCTCTTCCGCGTTACAAGTTGAGCGTGCTGGGTCCCAAATGTTGTCCTTGCAATACCACTCGTCTGGAAGAGCTTCCACTTCCTCTGCAGAGATATCAGGAGGCAACATTCTGTACTTGCCACAGTTGTCACAGCCAATCCAAGTATCTTCAACTTGAAGTAAGTTCATTTCTTGTCGTGTAAGTGTTCTCTCGGGATTCTCCTCGACACTTTGAGCGGCAGGAGTCCCCCTCACAGGAATCGAATGTTCTAGTAAATCAATTAGTAGAGTATGATAGTTCGGCAAACCCGGAGTGAACGCGCCACTTCTTCTACACTCCATGCAGTCGATTGTTTCAGGAACATCACCGCCGTTATTCTCGGCACATGCTACTTGTTGTTTCAAAATACACCCCAAACAACACTTGTGTTGGCATAGTCCAACAACAGGCAAATGTCTTTTGACATTATCATCATCTGTATTCATATTAAAGGAGAAGTTATCCCCACAGATGGGACATACAAGATGCTCTTCCTTTAATACTGCAATTTGTTGAGGTTCCTTGATACGGCGACGTTGAGAAGGACGTTCGTCAATGACCAGGGTAGCAAAACGTTTCTTTGACTGACGTTTACCGTGGCTGTAGATGATTTCATATTGGTCACCATTTGATTCTGTCAGTTTGAATGTACCATGCTTTTTATCATTCTCCCATTCTCCTTCATATATACTTCCATTTACATAAGTGGATGTACCTGTTCCATGTCTTTCGCCATTCTGATAATATCCTTCGTGAACCTCCCCATTAGTGAATGTTGCTTTGCCCTTTCCATTTCGCTTACCGCAAACAAAATATCCCTCATAAGTTCTACCAATAGTAATACTTTTGGCCTTTCCAGTAGCTTTGCCATTAACCCACTCTCCTTCATACGAAGATCCATTAGCCTTAATATATTTGCCCTTTCCATGGTAATTGCCTTAATGTAATCTCCTTCATACACATTACCATTTGCACGAATTTCTTTACCTTTGCCATGTGGCTTGTTATTTTTCCACTCCCCATCAAATGTTTGTCCATTAAGAAGGGTCATTTTGCCATTTCCACACATTTTGCCATTCAAGAAGTCTCCATCGTATTTCTTCCCATTTGTATACTCCATTCTACCCCTACCATCCGGTTTAAAGTCTGCGCTTAATTCACCTACGTAATAATTCTTAGTTCTTCCATTTATGTTTGTCGACGACATGTTGAGGCTACTTTGATGATTGTATATTTTGTATAAGAAGAGATATGATCAATTACTACTCCCGAGAGATAATAAAGAGCTTATTAATCACAGAAGTATACCTACCAGCTTAAACCCAAGAACCATAAAGTTGTCGCAAAGAAGTGCACCGACTGATATGTAAAAAGCTACCGTCCTCCCGCTTCACAAAACTAGTACCAATCGAAAGAGCGTAAGAACTAATCTAAATACAACATATATCGGCCACCAGAGGTCGCTATCTATATCAGCGGGTGCTTCTATTGATAGCTATTGCAATAAGTAAGAAGTTAGAAGTTAGAGGACTTAGTGAGGAATAAAATATTTGGGAGCCACATTTATTCCCGGTGTTGGCACCTTTTACTATTTATTAATGTGTTTCCTTCCTCATTTTATATGAGGTCCTATGTTATTGGTTGCATACCTATTAATCAAATATACCTAGGATTTACTACCCTCCAACCGCCCCCACTATCTCCTCTCCTCTCTCCTTTATGTACTCCATCCATCAATATCTTTGGTACAATGGCTGTCGATAATACCATCACAAATACCCGAAAGTATCATGAAAAGGAAGAGTTTGTCACTGGTCATAGTGGCACATCACCGCATGAAATATTACTCTTATGTTTAGTGATACCAATCGGATTGCAATTGTATTATAAACTACATCACTATGCTGCTGCTTCTACCTCTAATAGTCGAAAGCATAGCATGATAATGAAGATATATCAATCAGATGTTATTATAGAATTCATCACATTGATAGTACCAATGTTATTAGTTCAAACTTCACTCTTTAGACCGATGTTTTTGTTATTGGGTATGTTATTATTATGTAGATTGGTACCACAATCTACATCAATTGGAACCAATAAGACTGCATATAAATATCAATACAACAAACGACCAGCATTCCTGACAATTCATAGATCATGTGTGTACATCTTAACAACAAGTGCAATATTAGCAGTTGATTTTAACATCTTCCCAAGAAGCTTCTGCAAGACAGAAGTGAGTGGATATGGTTGGATGGATTTAGGTGCTGCTAGTTTTATTATCATTGCTGGTTGGGCATCTGCATTATCTTCTTCCTCATTAAAATATAATCGACAGACGGCAACAAGTACAAGTACATTGGCAAAGAAAGCAATATTGAAATGTACACCACTCTTAGTGATTGGTTTGATACGGCTAGCTACCAACAAGGGATTGGAATATCAAGAACATGTGTCTGAATATGGTGTACATTGGAATTTCTTCTTTACTTTATGCTTTGTTGAGGGGTTTATGGTTGTATGGAAAGGTCTAAAGAGAAATCTTGCTAGTACTAATAACAACCTGCCACTGGACTTTATCTTGGCATTATTCATGATGATACCATATCAAATCTACTTGTCATATGGTGGAGGACAAGAGTTTATTGAAAATGGGGAACGGAGATGTAATAATGATAGTTTCATGTGTAATGCCTATGTTGCAAACAGAGAAGGTATACTCGGAGTTATAGGATACCTTAGCTTACGACTTCTAAGTGAGGATATTGGCAGGATATGTCTACTACCACGGATAGGAGATAGTAAAAAACAAACCAATGACAAATCAAGTGTACAAAGACGTCTATTCGTGGCATCTTCAATGCTGTGGATGGCACATATATGCCTAACACTTGGATTACAAATACCAACCTCAAGACGATCGACGAATGCTTCCTTCATCCTTTGGTCACTGGCCCACAACATGTCTTTGCTATGCATGATACATTATGTAATAATGGGAACTGAAGTTAATGAAAGGAGTAGTGCACAACATACACCCAAAATACTTGAGGCAGTGAATCGATATGGACTTGTGGTATTTTTATCGTCTAATATCCTAACGGGTTTGGTTAATCTTTTTTTGGATACTCTTCATTCATCAGATGGTAAGGCCATGTTTATTTTATCAATATACCTGACAGCAGTATGTGGAATTGCATTGTTGCTGGATAGAGGAAGAAACAAGTGTTGAGGAGGAAGAGCGTAAAGAGAAGAAAGAGAGAGCAACCAGTATCCTTAGGTATCTTTTTGCAATGACATCGCCAGTCTCAGAACTCAGAACATCAAATTCACGACGGCATGCAGAACAATCACTACTGCCGCTGACATCATTGTGAAGAGATCTTGCCATTGCATCTTGTTGCTGATGTTGCCATAAATATATAATGAAGAAGTTGAGCCGAGGGTAAGTGTAGCAGTGTTCTATTTTGTGATCTATTATGCAGTTTATGAGAATGTATGATATTCGTCGACGACGATGATGATACTACGAGTGCATATATATGTTCCAATCTGTCGTCAGTTGATGATATGAGTATATTGTGAAGATATGTGTACGTGATATGGTTACATGATATCCATATTCTATATCGGTCAATCTTATGATGATATGATAGTACATCATCGACGATGTGAGATGTGCATATGTCTACATTGACTACTATCGTTTAACTTCTTCTCACCATGTCATTTCGATCTTTCACATATCACTAGACATACTTTTACTCCGACTAATCTAAATAAGAATATACTTCATAGACTACAATACAACGATAAAGACCTAAGGAGAATCATCTTTTGCTCGAGAGATCTCGGTAGTAAAGGAACGCTTATCTTATCAGAAGCACTTCAATACAATACAAACCTGACAGCATTAGATTTAAGTTCCAACTCGATAGGACTAAACGGGATCAAAGCCATTGCAAAGCTATTACATTACCAAACGATGATGTCAGTAGAATCAACAGACGATAATAATGACGATAACAAGCTTGTCGGAGGTATCAAAACACTCATCTTGAGTGACAACAACCTCCGGAACGAGGGAATCAAGGTGATGGCAGATGCTCTAGAGAACAGTCTTTTAGAGCATCTGTGGCTGGATGAAAACTACATTAGCGCTGCTGGGTTAAACATGCTTGCTAATGGTCTGAAGAACAACACAAGATTGCATCGGTTGCATCTCAGTCATAATACTTTTCAATCACTATCCCCTTTGATATCGTGCACATTTGACAAATCGAGTTTTAATGCAGTTGCCGATAGTAACCATTCACTTAAGCATGTGTTTCTGAATTGCGGATATGGATATGAATGCGAAGAGCTGGAGAGTATAATGAAGATCAATCGACTGGGTGCAGTCAAAGCAAAGAGGAGGAAGATTGCCCTATATATTGAGGAAGATATAGGAAGGTTACTGAATCTTGATGTTGATACCACATTATTGCCCAATATACTTTCAATGATTTCACAGCAAGGTAATACTTATACAATGCTAAGGTTGATGCAAAACTTGCCTTCGATACTTTACTGTCAAGGAATCAATCAAGATAATGTATGGGCCAATGATGACGATGATGCGATGGATATCGAATATCTGTCATGAGGTGTTGGTATAACGAGTGATATGTGTGTGTGTTATGTATTAGAGAAAAGATACATGTGTTATGGCTGTTGTTTAACACGGCCGCTTGGAACTTGAATGTACATAAGATATGTAGATACTTGTACATTGTCTTTTCATATACATCCGTGGTGACTAATCTTCTTGTCTTAAGTGTATCGAAGTGATCACAATCTAAGCATTCCACTACATTCAAAAGCCTCTCCAGTGATGTACCCGCTACGCTCAGAACTTGCCAAAAAGCAAGCCAAATTGGCAATATCTGACGCTTGACCTAGTCGTTTCATTGCAATCTTCTGTGTCATCTTTGATAGTATATGTTCTGGTACTGCTTGAGCCATTGGTGTTGATATGAACCCGGGCTGGATGCAATTTACTCTGACAGTAGGTGGTATAATAGTATTCTGATCATCACTATTATTATCTGTAATGATACTACTATCCAATGAGCTCATCGCTGTAGCTTTAGTTGATAAAGAAGCTAACTCTTTCGCTAGTGATCTTGTCAAGCCGACAACACCTCCTTTACTTGCTAGGAGATGCGCGTTATCATGGTTTATGATGATGAAAGAGAGGAGATAGTAACTTATGTTAGGGCACACGGCTTGCAAATGCAATCAAATAAAGGCAAAACAAGGTCAAATGGAGTAATGACCTTGTCGATGATTCATATTGGACACACGAATTCACATGATGAAACAATACTAACGCGGCGGACCTTCCTGCATAATTCACTTGACCGACATTACCATAGTTTGATACTATTGAACCAATGTTAATAATACTACCTCCTATTCTACTCCCCATCAGAAGTGAATTGATTCTATTAGGCTCACAAAATGCTTTACACATTAGAAAAGTACCTTTTAAATTCACATCTATCACACTATCCCAATCTTCATTAGATAGGTTTGATGTTAATCCATCTCGTGTAATACCAGCAGAATTTACTAGTATTGATGCTGGTTGAAGTTGATTTGGTACTAACTCATCAGCTTTTCGAATGGCATCTTGTACTTGTGCTTTATTAGTAACATCACATATTGATTGCTCAATTGTTATATTATTATTAGTTGTTGCTGATATTTCCAATATAACTTCTTCTAACTTGACCTGGTGTGAATCAGCCAAGAGGAGATTGCATCTAAGAATCATTGTATGTAAGTAAGTTATATGAGAAGAAGGCATAGTATAATAATACATCAAACCGCATCAGTATATAAGGTAAACATATTCATTGGATACTCACCCTTGCTCGGCAAATGCAATTGCAGTAGCTATCAGGAGAGAAATTAGAGAAGTACACATGAAATGTCAGAATCATTGAGTATAGTTAGTATTGCAAGAACAATAGAAATCTTTACCTCGACCTATCCCCGAGGCAGCTCCTGTAATTATTGCTGTTTGAGACGTTAGTTTTAGCCAATTTGTCATGATATATCAGTATTATGCCGCCGAACAACACCATCTATCCCTCCCTATTGCAAAGGTATCTTTTTGACATAATTCAAGGACGCTTGGCGCAAAAGTGATGGGTCATGGGTCAAATAAATAATAAGGACGTACTTACATTTATCACATACACATATCACATCTATCATTCACTGGAGATAGATGAATGAAACAATATTCCATCGGGAAGAGGCAAGCGGTCCAGGATGGTCTGAAACTTTCGTTGATACTAAGCGAGCGTCAAATGCAAGATCAGTAGCTTCATCAGTCTCACAGTCTCTATCGTACATAACAATTAATAACTTTGCAACTTTAGATGAAAGGAGCGCTCTAATTGATTCGGCCACTGACAAGAAGGGCGAAGATGATGCATGCATACTCAATGGCGGTAGTAGTAGTAATCATATACTATTTGCATCAAGTGCTAATAATAATTGCAATCGATATTCTGTAAAGGCATTACTCAATGATGCCGCGAAACATGCATCTGCTGCTCTTCTAAATCGGTTACTTGAATTTCTCGATGGTAGTGGTGGAGATAATGTAGATGATGGAGTTGACCCCTCTCTTTATCTACCCTTAGGAGGGGGGGAACGAATGTTAGAGTTAGCAATGGAAATATTTGGTACGAACACTGATCTAAATAGTATGGAATGTATATGGTATAATGAACCAAATGAGATTGGTCAATTACACCCGGAGCCAAAGGTCAATTTGTATTCTTCTGGAGGTCACTTTAAGCAACACGAGGATGGAATGGGCCTAACTTTACTAGTAGTGCTATCTGATGATTTTGAAGGAGGAGGAACAGCCTTCTACAGAGATTTAGATAGATCACATGATGATTTGGATATTGAAAATCAGACGAATGAGGACCACTCTTTCCTTCCTGAGTCAATTGCTTTGCCTCAAGGTAAGTTACACATGTATTTGCACAGTGGTTCCATTGGTTTGTTGTCTAAACAAGATTTCTTTTCAAAGCTGGGTCGGCAATGATATGGGGAGGAAGTTTACAGCATTCTGCACTACCAGTGACGAAGGGAACTCGAGCAGTGTATGTCGGTTCTTTTGATTTGAAGTAATATGTCTTCTTGGTGACCAAAAGGCCACTTACTTGAAGGTAATCAGAGACTTGTCTCAAATAAGCAGAATACATAAGCAAGCAAACGAAGCAAAAGCATTATAATATAGATATTCACCGGGGTCTATATCTCAGACAGCCTATATACGATCAATTGTTTCCTAAATTAAAGTTAGTCCGCTCTCTCACATGCCGTATCTATCAAACGTTTGCCCTAAATATGTGAGGTGAACCACTATCCCCCTTTAGCTAGATTGCCACATAACTCTTTATCCCCCAGATGGAATAATCACCAGAAGAGTCAATGGTTTGACTCGACCTTCTGACTTTCCAGTCTATACCTTAATTTCTTGAACACTACACAATATCTCAAGTAGAGCACTTGAATTTATGTAACTCAAGCGCAGATTAACAAGTTGGCTTAAAATCCTTCACATTCGGAAGGGCACGCAACTCTGGCACGAATCCTTGGACATAATGGGGTGTACAAAGGATCATTGTTGCAATTAGTTCCAACCGTACATTCCCCAAAGCCTCCATTTTTGTTGCATCTCTTGGCTTGTGCTTTGGAACCTATCCATGAACAGTCACGAGTGTTTCCATTGTTTTGGACAAAATACCAATTGGCAATGTCACAAGATTCAGAAGGAGTTGGAAGGTCTGTAGGAACAGGTGTTGTAGGTGCGTCACTAGTAGGTCCAGGCTATCAATAAAAAGAAGAGAAATGGTAGGGGCAGTATGCACATCAGTCGATGAATGTGATTGGAGCATTGGTAGTAGGGCTTGGAGTGACTGGAGCAGCGGTTATAGGTGCCGAGGTGATAGGACTGGAAGTAATTGGGCTACTTGTAGGGTTTGGAGTGACCTGAGCTTCGGTAGGATTAGGCTATAACAGAGTTTAAGAAGGATAAAGATGAGAAAGATGGTAACTATGTAGAATATCACACGAAATACTCACCGTAGATGAAGCCACAGGACTGTACTCAAGCACTCCATTAAATAAAACTCCACCCGAGTACATACCACATCCTTCGTCTCCAGGAGACACACAAGTTCCACCCTTTCCAACATAGACTTGCATATCAGAGTTCTGTGTAAACACGGTATCCTCTGTAAGACCAGATTTGTAAAGCATGTTCCCAACACCACCACTCAATGTATTTGAGACATAAAAAGAGTATGACGCACCAGCCGGAACGAAAATGGTGTCAGTGAACCTTGGGAGAGCAACTTGAGAAAAAGACCCAACTGAAATGGTTCCACTGTAGTGCTGAGTCCATGCGGCAGCGTTGAACTCACTGCCCGTAAAATCACCACTCTTGCCAAAGACCTTAACAGCTCCAGACCCAGGTTGATATGCGAAGGTAGTAAGCCTAGTAATCACAAGGTCTGAAATGGCAATTACCTTGAACATGTTGGTTTCGCCGAAATGAGTTGGGCTGAACTCGGTTGCAATGGTTAGGCATCCACCACCACTACAATCCGCAGGGGGAGGAGTACAACCATCTTGTGGGCAGCTCTGCCAATCTTCTTGGCCATCACATACGCCATTCCCACAACAGTTAGCACTAGGTGCTCGGAGTTCACACGTGCTGTATTCGGTACAAACGTTCGTCTGACAAGCCTCGTCAGGGCAATCAGAATCAACTTGACACTTGGGAGTAACATCTAGACATCCAGGGAACCAGTAATCTGTCGAAACTCGAACATGATTGTACATCTCGACATTCACTCGCTTGGCGTTGTTTGTGACAGAACCAGCAAGTGGCACATTCGAGTAGCTCGATGCAACCTTGCGATCACCTGAAACATACGTGCCTCCAAAGGTGTATTCAATGGAACTGTATCCTGCACATTGATGACAGTAGGACATGATAGTTGCACTGTCCGATAGAACAGAAGCAGGGCAATTAGTACCACAAGAATCAACTACTGGTTCGTATTGGGTATTATCATGCGTATGTCCACTTCCAAAGTTATGTCCCAACTCATGCTATTTGGATTGTGAGGTGAGGTGAGAAAAGTAGAGAGCAGGATGAGTGCATCAAACGGGGTATAAGTTAGATAAGAAGCATCAAAACCAGGAGTCTTACCGTGAACACCTTCATATCCCATACCGTGGCTTCATTCATACTTGTATAACTTCCTGTTAAACTTGCGGATAAACCAAACCCGATATCCGAACGACAAAGGGCTTTTACATATGCAATGCCACCCCCAAGACCTTTACCAAGAAGAGCGTGATGTAAATCGGCACCTTCGTAATGGAAAGGTTCGGTGTATGATGATTTACCAAAGTTCGCCCTCATGATATCAAGTGCATTGCCTGAGCCGGTAGCAACGTCATATGCGGCAGTGTATGCAATGGCAATGACATTGAGATGAGTATGAATCTCAGGTTCATACACTGTATTGGCCCCGGTGAAAATGGCATTCACTAAAGAGCGACAAGACAATATAATATGTTGAGATTCATATAACATAACAACAAAGCATACAACTGATACGAATCCTCTCTTTAACCTCATCTTTACTTACCATAATTCTCTGTTGCGGTACCAGGACATACGGTTGTATCACCCTGTGTATTACACAAGTCTTGATCTACCTCCACATATACATCCACTTGATACTCGTACGGAGCACCGCCCTGTAGGACACGATGCTTCTTCCCCAAACGTACCGAAGATCCACGAAGTTGACGACGTAAATCATCTAATGCATCGTGTACATTCAAAGAATGACCGTGGTCATGGTGATGAGAGTGATCATGGTGATGAGAGTGATCATGATGATGCTCTGCCAAATGACGATCGATCATTTCAGCACCATCTCCTCCTTCTCCCAATTCAGAAATCGCTACAGGTTCCACGGGTTCATGAATGTCGTGTTTATGATCTGGAGAGGAACATTGCCAATCTGGTTCTTTAAACTCTGGAGCGTCATATGCAAATGCCTGTAGAAGAGGAGGAGAGGAGATTATACACGATTTGAAGAGAGAAAGGGAGAGAGGGAACATATGATGTGTTAGTTATAGTGATAGTGTTAGTTGAGAGTAATATAAGAATAAGAGTATGCATATCATATATGTGCATAAGACTTACATCATCGCCATCGTTCTGAGAGATGATCACATTCTTCTCGGGCTTGTTGTTAACAATAATACCATGCGATTTACCATTCTTAGTATTAACACCAATCAAACCAATTGTCTTCTTATCATCATCTGGTTCGGTAACTAGAATGTCATCAATTTCATTATCGGTAACAACACGAGTTTCCCCGGTGTTGGTGATGACTTTTGCACCTGGTGCAACAGCATTATCAACTAACTTCACATTGAACTTCTTCATTTGGCCAGGTGATCCGCCAGCCTTTTTAGCATTGATTGTAAATTTGGATTTACGACCTTGGGCTTTATCATTTTTCACTTGATTTGCAATGTTGGTTTTTGGTTTTAGATGACGACGACCTTGTTGCAATTGCAACAATGATGAATCTGCAGCCGATGCCGGTGAAGATATGGATAGGAGTGCAGCTATCGCGACAGTGGATAACCTTGATAGGATCATGATTTGTTAATACCAATGTGGAGAGAGTTATTGCAATATGGGTATAATGATTCCGATTGGAAATATTATGAGAGTATGGGGCTATTGATTTGCAAGGGAGAACTCCAAGGCTACTCGTAATATTTTGCTAGGATATTGATTTGCAAGGGCTAGATCTTTTGATTCACTGATCATGTCATAACTTTAGTCATAGAGTGTGTAAATTGCAGTCATAAGCCCATCATTTAGATTTCAAGTTCTCGGCGTAACTATTATCTCTTCTAAGATGCTTGATGATGTTATGTATACCATCTTAGACGCCATGTAGGCGCAGAGATACTTGCGTCGAAAGCCGCTCTCCATACTACTATCAAATCCGATGCATAGTTTTGCAGCATACAAAATCACCCTCCAGGAGTTTCTCGTAATCACACTCCAGGAGTCTGAGCAGACACTGACGAGAAAGAGAGTGCACCATTATAGCCTAGTTTTAGCGGCAAAACTGTAACTCCACCTACTGTTGTTTATCTTCTCTCTTGTAGTACAACTTATAGTATGATTCTCTGTAATAACTGGTCTAAAGTTGTTAAAAGTATTCCTCTGCATATCGTAGTTTATGTGGATATTTAAGGGTGTGTCAAATGCTGTAAGGGGAGCAGCTACTAGTACGGACGATAACGATAACTACTCTCCTCGAGTTGCAACAACTACAACTACAACAAATGGCCCCAATAATATTATACCACCTCACAATAATCGTGCCGCAGCAGTCGATGCTTCTATGCAAAATGCTTATGCACCGCCTAATACCACATTAAATAATACAGCAACAACAAATAATATAAGCAATAATATTAATAATGAAACAACTGATGTAATAAAAGAAGATGGTATGGTAGTAACAGATATCCCCACCATTGCCGACATCGATACATATAGTGTTGGTGTTAATAAAAGTACAGAGTCGATATATAATGATATTAATATTAAACAAGAGACTAGATTACGCAACCAAGCTAATGAAGATGAGAGAATTGGATTGCAAGAATTTAGTCCTTATTTATTAACCAATGACACTGATACTTATATTGATTACTCATTTAACAGAGGGAGTGGTGTTTCTCGTCGCGGTTATAATTCACAATCTGTTGCAGCAATTAATAACAGCAATCGTACTGCACACACCCCACGACGCCGTGTAACCCAACGGGAGATTACTATCCAACATTCACCACCAAAGATTAACGAAGGAAATAATAAAAGAAGGGGATTAGATAAAAGGGATAGCAAATCATCTAATTCGACGTCTATGGTACCACCCGTTGTCCACCGTAGTACAAGTAGTAATAATGCCAATGTATACGGACAGTCAAATCAGCAACCATTTTACCAACAACAGCAGCAGCAGCAATATCAACATAGCAATCAACATACTCCTCAAGTATTTGGTTTTCCACCCCAATCGTTTCCCCCTCAACATCAAATGCTGAACCGTAATCACTTTCAACCTTATGGCATGCAACATACAAATCTATTCTCTCTCAATATGTTGAATGACAACCACCCACCTTATAAACATGTGCCACATACTGCTCAACCATCCACATTAACACAACAGACAATAAACAGAATCACTCACATACCTACTCAACAACAGAATACTACAACAGTAAATACAGGTATTACCAATGATAATGCTTGGCAAAGTAATAATAATAACAATACGTCAAATCCGAATCAATTGCAATCTACTCGAACTCTTAATGGCAATCCCGAGGGTATAGCCGCTATGTCTCGTAGACTAACTTCAGATGAACTGCGAGATAAACTACCGGAAGGATTGAATAAGAGGGGAGATTATGTTCTACGTGACGTACGATCAATACACGGTGGCTCGGCTACTGGTTATTTACGTCCATTCAATGGTCCAGAACAGGACGCATTGTATAATGTGAATGATGGAATGGTGACAAGTCATATAGTTGTTAGCCAAACTGTTGCAGCAATTAATAACAGCAATCGTACTGCACACACCCCACGACGCCGTGTAACCCAACGGGAGATTACTATCCAACATTCACCACCAAAGATTAACGAAGGAAATAATAAAAGAAGGGGATTAGATAAAAGGGATAGCAAATCATCTAATTCGACGTCTATGGTACCACCCGTTGTCCACCGTAGTACAAGTAGTAATAATGCCAATGTATACGGACAGTCAAATCAGCAACCATTTTACCAACAACAGCAGCAGCAGCAATATCAACATAGCAATCAACATACTCCTCAAGTATTTGGTTTTCCACCCCAATCGTTTCCCCCTCAACATCAAATGCTGAACCGTAATCACTTTCAACCTTATGGCATGCAACATACAAATCTATTCTCTCTCAATATGTTGAATGACAACCACCCACCTTATAAACATGTGCCACATACTGCTCAACCATCCACATTAACACAACAGACAATAAACAGAATCACTCACATACCTACTCAACAACAGAATACTACAACAGTAAATACAGGTATTACCAATGATAATGCTTGGCAAAGTAATAATAATAACAATACGTCAAATCCGAATCAATTGCAATCTACTCGAACTCTTAATGGCAATCCCGAGGGTATAGCCGCTATGTCTCGTAGACTAACTTCAGATGAACTGCGAGATAAACTACCGGAAGGATTGAATAAGAGGGGAGATTATGTTCTACGTGACGTACGATCAATACACGGTGGCTCGGCTACTGGTTATTTACGTCCATTCAATGGTCCAGAACAGGACGCATTGTATAATGTGAATGATGGAATGGTGACAAGTCATATAGTTGTTAGCCAAAACCTAGTAACGGAGAAGCCAAAGGCAGGTGAGGAAGACAAATTGAGGGCTACAAGATCTTTCGGGGATCCCCTATTATCATGTGAGAATAAGAGGACAGTTTATTGTAAGTGCAAAGGCTGTGATGTAATGGGTCAAATTTGGAGAATAAACTATGGTAATGATGAATTGGGAAATAAGACAAGTGGGTTATTATATTATGAAAAGATCAACCGTAACACTAATTGCCCATATAAGCATGATGAAGTAAGTCATGCAAACTCAACTGGTCGTTCAGAGTGTTCATTAACCACACAGCAGAAGCAGTTCATTGTAAAGTGGGCTCAGAGAAAGACACCTTCGAAGAGTGAGCAGAGGGATATGGTAGATGCAATGATTGAATCAACTGACATTAAAACTACATCTGATCAGGATAATGATTCAGAAACCTTTGTGAAGAGAGTGGGAGCGTTCATTCAAAACAGTAAAAGAGACACATCTGAACGCAAATACTTCCAGAAGCACACAATTAATGACAGTACAACCAGTAATGAACTCCGTGACTTGTTGAATCATTTAAAGTCCGAGGAAGGAAGTACAGAGAGGAATCGGAAGTATAACCTTGAGGGTATTGGCCAATACTTGTTATCAACAGAAGGGAAACAATTGAATAATCTAATTAAGGTATACGATCATGATCATAATGGTACGACTTGGTCTTATATACAGTTCGAATATCTGCATGCAGCTGAGCTAGCTCAACAGGGTGCACAGATATATTCAGACAAGAAAGTGCAACTTGAGATGGACTACTTCCATACGCATTGTGAAGGAGATGAGTGGATAGTTGGACATACCGGTTTCAGTGATGCATCGCATAAGTACTATCCATTGAGTATGATCATCTCCAAATCAGAAAACCATACTTCTGCTGGACGTCTACTCACAAGGGGTACCAATCTTCTGCAGAGTGCTTTTGGGGATGCTCGGAGTGTTCTTGTTGATGGGGGAAAGGCTCTTGCGAAGGCAATTGGGAAAGAGAATGAGTCAAGACAAGCCCGAGATGCCGCTGTTGTTGGTACAGCAACAGAAGGAGAACAGATTGATGAAGTTTGTGATGAGATTATGGAGACTCTCATTAATAGTGAAACAGATAATGTTGCAGCTTTAGAAGCAAGGCTATCGAATGTTCTCAGCTCTCACAAACTTGAGGTGGAAAGATGTGTGGCACATATAACTAGGAAAGCTTGCTCACGTGGAGGTGGATGGAGAGGTGGCAAAGGCTCGCTGTGTAGGGCTCTACTCAATGGGGGTTGCTCTATGCAGAAAATGCAAAGGGTAAGAGTGTGTTATGTATGTATGTCAATGTCAACCTTTATTAACATCTCAGCCTGCTGACTCGATCCCCTATTTCATGTCTGCACATAGATTCTTGGAATGGTTTTCATGTTGATTAACATCCCATGTGGAGATGTAGAGTCATTTAAAAACGGTGTAGCTGCTATACTTGAAAAGTATGGAGCAATACAAATTTGTGATTTGTGTTATCTCAGGGCACAATAAAGCCCGGGGGCGGGCAATTTTACCTTGTCATAAGACCACCAGCAATGAAAATTTTGATAAATAAGTTGTATGTATTATTCCCTGAAAATAGTGCGACAAAATGTCCCACTCTTTATGTATCCATTATTATATCCATATAGTGGGCTTAAATAACCACAACCGCCCGTGGTTGATTCCCAGCTCAGCACTTTTCCT
>Ga0214481_100078_pt1 | contig 41083 bp, 25 predicted proteins | sample M1_20Mar14CPVII9_4_FD_165057 | JGI IMG/M metagenome (GOLD analysis project Ga0214481, IMG submission 165057) | Marine eukaryotic communities from Monterey Bay, California, United States - M1_20Mar14CPVII9sort6BwellG10 | ecosystem: Environmental > Aquatic > Marine > Unclassified | place: USA...
CCCCCCCGCAACGGCTACATCGTCGTCACCGTTGACTGGCGAGCCCCCGGACAAACGGGGTGGGCGTATTCTGGCCGCGAACACAAAGTTGTGCTGGATGCCCTGTATCGAAGCCTCAGAATGTTCTCAGTTGATTCCGACCGAGTTTTTCTATCAGGCCACCGAGAGGGCGGTGACGGTGCCTATGACATTGGGATTTCCCATCCAGAGCATTGGGCCGGAATTATTGGCTACTCGGGAACCTTTGCCAAATACATCAATAAGTACTGGGACAATGTCCATGTTCAGTTACCTCTGTATTGCGTCAACGGCCAAAAGGATGTCGTCTCGATTGCAAAAATGGAATTCGCAATCAACAAATGGATGCGTCCCAAATACATTAACCCAACGATCGTTCAATACATTGGACGCGGCAACGAATTATTTATGGAAGATCTTCCCTTCGCTTTTAAATGGATGAAGGGGCAGAAGCGACCTTGGCCCGATCGCGGCGGATTTGAATTTACTTGTAATGCTCTACGACCTTGGGATACTTATTTTTGGTTCTTTGAACTCAAAGGAATCCCTGACGACCGCATCGTTCGCCCCGAACTGTTCAATCAAACAAAGAAATTCAACAAGGTCGAAATTTCCGGCGAAATCAGTAGCCCCAATAGTTTTCGGCTTGGCCCCGCCAGCATGGCGATCAAGTCCGACTCAACCCTCTGGCTTTCCCCCCAATTTGCCGACCTCAACGAACCAATCCAAATCCGAGGGCGGGGGAATTTCAAAGGCTCCGTGACGGCCTCTCGAAAAACGATTCTCGAAGACGTCTTGCGACGAGCAGACCGCGAGCACATCTATCACGCAAAAGTCGATTGCATCAATGGAACATGGACAACTTCCGAGTAACTCAAGATGACTCGTTAACCGGGGACTAACGCTGCTGCGAATCGCCTGTCTTGTCACTTGTCTTCTGGACCACCTCGGTCAACGCCTTTTTTTTTATGATGCACCCTGTGATTCGCCAACCGTCTTCGTGAGTCTCCATGACCCAACCCATCGGGCCAAAATACGGGGCGATGCTAACTTCATAATTTTCGGGCAATTTTGATCCGTCTAATTTTTGCTTCCGCACGGCGTCCGCATCAAGTTCTCTTCCTTCTGCTGCCGCTTTTTCTTCGGCCTGTTTCTTGAATACCTGATTGACGACTCTCGCAAGCACGGTTTGCGACGACGCCATTTCACCGCGTCGAACCATCTCGTAGTTGGCTTCTAGGGCAAGGTCCATTCGACCGAATTGACGCCAGCATACTGCTGTTCCATCGGTCAATTTATCGATCGCAGTTTTGACTTGGATATAATCCGGTGCACTCGCCAATTTTGACTTTTTCTGACTAAGAAGTTTTCGGAGATACCCCTTGTCATTTGCGATCAATAAGTTGCCGCCATGAACTACAAAATACTTTTTCGCAAACAATTGAAACGCCGGTTCTTCTTCCTCTTCTTCTTCATACTCTAAATCACCAGGCAATTGGAAACCATCGAGATCATCCGGTAGCTCTTCTTCCATTGCCGCAGAATCGACTTCAATTACCTTGATTCCACCTAAACTGATCACCTGGCCATTCGTCGCTCTTCGCAAACTTTCAAACACGAAATCAGGCTCGTCCTTTACGGGAATTCCAATGACGACCCGCTCGCTTGTTTCTGCAATCGGACGCTCAACCGCAGAGGCGATTGTCAAACGGTTATCCAGCAAGCCAACCAGTTTCACGATATCCAACTGCATATCTGGGTCGACCTTGAAATCATTCAAGGTTCGCTCAAATGCGCCTTCTTCATCCAAAAATCCGTCGTACAAGCCACCGACACTGCCAAGGGCATCAGAAAAATCCCAGTTACCAATGACTAACGCCGAAGCTTCTTTGGGAACCCAGCTCGCTGGTTCCAGTGGTTTAGAATTACCGGCAAAATTGAACATCTTGAAAATTTGATCACTGTTATCGATCTTCTGGCCGCGAGGAGCGTAGGTGAAACTGCGGTGCAGCAGTTCGTGCTCTCCCGTTGCAACGGAGACATTGCCTCCCATCGCCTTGAACGCTCCAAATCCCTGATCCTTGAGCACTTTGGAAAAGTCGTTTCGAGCCTGTAGATCTCCGCGTCGCTCATCCTCGAGAGCCTGCGCCAACTGGATATAACCAAACGGATCTACGTACCAACGAAAGTGGGCGTCAAACTCATCTAGATTTGTCTGCTTCATGATCCCCTTAAACGAATCCAAAGCGGCCAGCGTCTCCGCTTTTTGGATCTGTTGGGGCGCGTTTAACCGACCCAGCACGTCACGGAAAATGGTTTCGTTATCAGAAACCAACATCCATCCGTTGACCACCGCTTGATGATTCGTGGTGCTGAAACGGACAGGTTTTTGATGCTTAAGTACCGCTTTCGTTGTGGGAACTCCATTGATTTCCTTCTCTGTAACCTCAGCTCCCTTTTCCTTAAGCATTGCATTAATTTTCTTCTGCAAGGCCTTCGCTTTGTCCTCGGTTTCAGACACATCAACCAAAACAACCAACCCGTGCGTCCCTTTGGCAATTTGCTTTCCGGTTACGTCAGGCACGACCCCCGCGATACAAATCTCACCCGTTTGAACGGCGTCCATATCGTCGATCTTCAGCCCCAAACTGACGTTCTGCCTATTCATCAAATCCTTCACTTGGTCAGCCAAGCTATCGATGAATGGCTGGATCGCCGGATCTTTGGCGAGTGTGCCAAATTGGGTCGCTTTAAATTGCTCTTCGAGCTTGACCGGATCGGGAACCGAAATCCAAAATTTCGTTGATGCTGGAAGAAACTGCTCGCTACCAACAACTGGCTTTACGGCAATTTTCGGTTCCGGCTGCGAGGTCTTTTCTTCTGCCGCAGGCTTTTCTTCTGCGGCAGGCTTCATTGATGTTTCTGCTTTCGGCGTTTCCCCAACTGAACCCGTTCCTGGATCCTGTTTAGCCTCTTTTGGCTTGGGATCCTGTTCCGCTTTCTTTTCGCCTTTGGTATCGACGTTTGCCCATTTTTCCTGCTTCGTAGCAGGTTCACCTGAGGCTTTCGGTTTTGGCTCTGCTTTCGCCGGGTCTAACTCAGGCGACGGAGTTTCCTCCTGGACCGTGTTCGCGGCAGACTCGACCGCAACGGCAGGCTCTGTTTGCTTCTCATTCTCTTGGGCGAAACAAAAAGCCGTCTGATCGGCAAAAGAAACTCCAAGACTCAAACAGATTAGGGTAACGAATACTCGTTTGACCACAGAACTCTCCTTACGAAGTAGCCTTACAATTTCGGATTAGGGAAATTGGAGCAGCGACGTATACAACGGACGGAATTGAAAATTGATCGCAAACGGCAAATTCAGAACTTTCACCGTAATTGTCGGGAAACTTTCTTCATTTTAGCCGTACCACATTTGTATCGACCAAAATTGTCAGAATTAACAAACCAAGACAACTGATTCATAAACCTTCGCAAAACTCCCTAACCCTCATAATGTTATCGAATCTCATGGCACCTCGTAAACCGCCGGGATTCGGTAAAAACCGGCTTGGCTTTCATTTTTTCCGAGGTTAGCGAAATATGCCGTTAAAACGATGAAAAATCGTCTAAAAAGCTGGAGAACGTTTGAGGATTCTTCGGCACCGCCCCAAGTTTCACCCACGTTTCAGAACCAAAACTGGAAACCTGAGAATTGTGGCCTTACGCTCCCTTGGGGCATTAAATTGCTGCGATACAATTTAGGTCTGACTAGACAGTTTTAACCAATCGACCATTTTAACAATTTAGACATGATCCCTAACATTCTCGCTGAACGGTACGCATCCTCTGAAATCAAGTCCATCTGGTCTGCCGAGGGCAGGGTGGTTCTCGAACGGGAACTGTGGATCGCTGTCATGACGGCACAACAACAACTTGGCTTGGACATCTCCGAGGAGGCAATTTCTGCGTACCGCTCGGTCAAAGATCAAGTCAATCTCGAATCGATCATGCAGCGGGAACGAGTGACACGCCACGACGTCAAAGCCAGAATTGAAGAATTTTGTGACCTGGCTGGTCATCAACATATTCATAAAGGCATGACCTCCCGTGATCTGACCGAAAATGTAGAGCAGCTTCAGGTTTATCGATCTCTACAGATCATTCGGACCCGAACGATTGCCGCCTTGGCTCAACTCCGTGAGGCCGCTGAAAAATGGCAAGACTTGTTTATCACAGCCCGCACACATAACGTCGCCGCCCAACCAACAACCTTTGGTAAACGCCTCGCCATGTTTGGCGAAGAATTACTAATTGGCCTTGGTTCGCTCGAAGCACTCCTAGAGAATTATTCTGTTCGCGGACTAAAAGGTGCTGTCGGAACTCAGATGGATCAACTGAGCCTGTTTGATGGGGATTATGAAAAATCCAACCAGCTAGAACAGTTGGTAGTGGAACATTTAGGAATCCCGCAAAGATTTGAAAATGTCGGACAAGTCTATCCACGAAGTCTCGATCTCCGGACCGTCAATTGCCTGACCGAGCTTGCCAGCGGGCCCTCATCGCTCTGCAAGACGCTGCGTTTAATGGCTGGGCACGAAACCGCAAGCGAAGGTTTCGCGAAAGGACAAACCGGATCCAGTGCGATGCCTCACAAGATGAATTCTCGATCAAGCGAGAGGGTGAATGGATTTCACACAATCCTAAAAGGATACCAAGCCATGGCCGCCGGTCTTGCTGGTGACCAATGGAACGAAGGGGATGTCTCCTGTTCCGTCGTTAGAAGAGTCATGCTGCCCGATGCATTCTTTGCGATCGATGGCTTGTTTGAAACTTTTCTAACCATCCTTGGCCAAATGGATGCCTATCCAGCGGTAATCGAAAAAGAAAACAACCACTACCTTCCATTTCTTCTGACAACCACCATCATGATGGAGGCGGTCAAAGCAGGGGTTGGTCGCGAAACGGCTCACCATGTAATTAAGCAACATGCTGTCGCCACGGTCAATGATTTAAGAGAAGGCACCATTTCGCAAAACGATCTTCTCACCCGGCTGGCCAATGACGAAAGTCTAAATCTTGACGAGGCCACACTCCAGGAGATCCTTGAGAACGGTCGCAACAATGTAGGAGCGGCGGGTCAACAAGTACAACAATTCACCGCCAAGGTGGATGTGTACCTCGAGAAGTTCCCTGAGGCTGCCAAGTATTCACCAGGCGGAATTCTTTAAAACGGACGGTCGGGGGATTTCTCGAACAGAAAATTTAGAGTCCGAGAATTCCTTCCTCCGCATTTTTCCCAATCTGGCTGCGGAACGGTTCTTTACTTTCAAACCGTTTCAACTGCTGTTGGCAGATACTCTTTTTAGCGGCAGGCGCAATCTCAAGGGCCTGCTTGGCCCACTTCACCGCCGAATCAAAGTCACCCGTTTCGGCAAAAGCGGCGGCTAACGTGTCGAGCTGGTACCAATCTTTATATTGAGTAAGGCCACACGCTTTTTTAGACTTCTCAATCGCGAGCTTTCCATTTCGAAACGCTTGGTCCGGACAGGTCGCTAAAAACCAGGCATATCCGTTTAAGGCTTCATCCAGTTCCGGAGCCAATTCTTCCGCCGATTTGAAATCGTCTGCCGTCTTCTGATAATCTCCCAATCCCAACCACGCAACCGCTCGATTGGAATACGCCACCGCACTCTCGGGATCCAGTTCAATGTGGCGGGTGTGATCAGCTACTGCCTTAGAGAAATCATTTTGCTTTACATAACAAACGCCCCGATTTGCATAAGCCAATGGAAACTGCGGAGCGTACTGGAGCGCCCGATTAAAATCACTGATCGCCTCTTTGTTCTTACCCTGTTTAAACAGAATCCAACCGCGCGCGTTCAACGCCATCGCATTCCTGGGCTGCAATTCGACAGATTTTTCAGCATCCAAGATCGCTTGCTCAAAATCATTTCGCAATAACGCGAGGTTGCACAATCCAACGTATGCATCAGAGAGCTTTGCGTTCAGCTTCAGTGCACTTCGATAATCCTCCTCCGCTCCTTGAAGATCTCCAGCATTCAGCTTGGCACTTCCGCGACTGACAAACCAAACCGGATCATCAGCATTTAGTTTTATCGCCTTATCGTAAGCCGCGATCGCCTGTTCAAAATCGCTTAAGGTATAAAACGCCAAACCAATATTAAAATGGGCATTCGCTAACTTTGGATTAATTCGAATCGCTTCATTAAAATCTCGTGCCGCGAGCAGAAACTTCCCTTGCGCCTGCAAGACTACGCCGCGGTTCATCCAAACCACGGGGTTATTACGATTGATAGCCAGTGAGCGGTCTAGATCTGTAAACGCAGAAACTAAATCACCTAATTCACGAAACACCATTCCTCGATGGGCCAAAGCGATAGAGTCTTGTTCGTTCGCCACAATCCTTTTTGAAAAGTAGTCTTTTGCATCGGTTAAATTCATCAAATATTGAGCTGGTAGCCAGCCTTCGATGTTGTCGAGCATACACCACTTACCATCGACTCGGGAAATCGTATGAATCCCACCTTCGAAGACCTTTCCAACGTCCTCTTTTTTATATTTGGTTGCAAAGTTTGCAGTCGCAACGACCCTATCTCCAACCTCCTGCCCAAACGCAGCGCCTAGCAAAAACAGGGACGCCAGCGCGATCGAAACCGAAAAAGAAAACAATGACTTCATGGATGAGAATTTCAAAAAGACAGACAGATGGACTGATTCAGGCTAAATCGAAAACCTGAGAAACGCAAACGAGTTCTCAAATTTCGGCCGTTATCGTGGCAACGGAGAAGAACTCAGGGCTATTTACCAATACAAAATCTACCAAAAACAAGGTCGAGAATATCATCGGTATAAATCGCTCCAACAACTTGGCCAAGAGCCTCCAACGAACGACGGAGTTCCGAGGCGACCAACTCATCTCCCAGGTGATGGATGACGGCATCTTTGGCGTGCCCCACCGCTGCGGTGGCATCTCGCAGGCTTTCCGACGCTCTCAGTACGGTCGTTCCCACAATCGACTGATCGGCCGATTGAGAATTGATGACCGCCAAAGAAATTTCATCCGCAAGCAAATCCAACCCAGCGCGTGAATGACTGCTGGTCGCCACCATCGAGCCATCGAATCCAAAGGATCGAATCTGTTGGGACAGTTCAGTCAACCGCATCGATTCCAAGTCATGTAAATCAGTTTTTGTTAAAACCACGACACACGCGTTCGTCAACTTCGATAGCTGCTCTTTTTCCCACGGCGTTGGCTGTCGTTGGCTATCGATACAAAACAGACGAGCGTCCGCCTGCTCCTGTTGTTCAACGCGGTGCTGCTGAGCTTGTGATGAAACGTATTCCGATCGTTCTTCAGCACCCGCTGTGTCGACTAAGTCGAGCTTCATTGATTTTAAAACAAGTTCGCCGACTAAAAAATCGGTCGTTGTTCCCGCCACCTCAGTCACAATCGATTCCTGTGTCCCCAGCAGAGCATTAAACAAACTGCTCTTGCCCGAATTCGGCTCTCCCCACAACACCACCCGAGACGCCTCCGACCCTCGATCGCGAAGACTTATTTGCTGCTGAATTGTCTCTAATTTCTCTCCAGCTCTTTCAAGTTGTTCGAGCAGTTGTGAACGCGTGATGAATTCAATGTCCTCTTCGACGAAGTCCAAACCTGCTTCTAATTCTGCAAGTGTACCCATCAGGTCATCACGTATTGCCCCAAGAGGTCCTGCCAGTCCTCCAGCCATTTGCCGCAGGGCGGTGTCAAGCTGTTGCTCACCCGACGAATCAATGACGGCGAGAACTGCCTCGGCTTGGGTGAGGTCAATCCGCCCCGAAAGAAACGCACGAAGTGTAAACTCGCCTGGTCTCGCGAGCCGAGCACCACAACCACACAGCCTGTTCAAAACCATCTCAAGAACCGGCCGAGAGCCAACCAGGTGGAACTCAGCAGTCGGCTGCCGGGTATAGCTTCGTTTGGTCGGCCAAAGATATAAATCGATGTCCACCTTAAGCCCCTCGTCGACGGTTAGTTGGCCACGCGTCGATGTGGGCCGCAAGCGATTGGGAAACGCACGGGAATCATAAATTTCAAACAGCGCTTCCACCAACTCAACTGTTCGGGGACCGCTGACGCGCACAATCCCTCTCAACCCCGGACCGGGCGCGGAGGCGATTGCTGCAATGGTATCATCGACATCTAGCGAAACCATGACTTAGTTACCGCGTTGCTTCAGCTTTTTCTTTCGTTCTGCGTTTCTTGAGCGTCGCGCTTCGGCCTCGGAATCACGCTTTTCTGTTTTTGCTGCCTCGGCTTTTAGTTGCTTCTTCAAAGCACGTGTATTACCACCGTCCAGAGCGAGTTTATCAGTATCCAAAACAGGTTTAGGCAGCAACTTCCTCTCAATGATCCCCCAAAGGCTGGACGTAATAAAGTAGATACACAATCCTGCGGCAACCTTGAAGAACATCACGCCCATAAAGATCATCATGAAAGTCATCATCTTCTGCATCATCTTCTGCTGGTCGTCGGTCGGTGGTGGGGTGAATAACTTCTGCTGAGCGATGAATAAAATCATGGTCAGAATCGGCAGAATGTTAAAGTAAGGTCCCAGCCAACCAGTTGGCGCAGCGAGGACTGCCGGCATCCAATTTTCCCAATAGAACAATTGATCCGGTGCCGCGAGGTTACTGCACCATTGCATCCCCGGGATGAGCGGTTGATCTCGCAGAGCGATATCAACATTCAAGGCTTTATAAAGACCGTAAAACACGGGCAGTTGGAAAAACATCATAAAACAGCCACCGAACGGATTGAACTTGTACTTTTGATACAGCTCGCGTTGGGCCGCTGCTCGCTTCTCCATGTCGTCTTTGTACTTGTCGGCAATCTCTTTCATTTGAGGCTGAAGATGCTGCATCATCTGAGCATTCAACGCTGCCTTGCGAGACAACGGAATCATCAAACTTCGCACGAGAACCGTCAGCAAGATAATGGCAAGACCATAACTCGTCTTGAAAGTTAACAGATAAAAGAAATGCAGAACTTTGAGAAGTACGATCGAACACCATGAAAACCAGCCAAAGGTCCGCACATCACTTAGCCCATACTGTTTCAGCACAACAGGGTCTTTGGGGCCAATGAAAACATCAAACGATTTGATCAGACTGCCGCCAGGAGCAAGATCCGCCGGAGCAACCATTTGAAAGGTGCAGTCGACGAGTTTTTGCAACCGAGCATTCTTGGGGATTTCCGGAAGCTCGCCCCTTCGACTGTTAACGTATGCCCAGACACTATTAGTCATAAAAGGCTCGCCTGGCTTGACGTTGGGGATCATGGAAACATTGAAGTAGTGCGAATCAACGCCGACCCATTTAAGTTCCCTCGCCCGCACATCGTTATTGCCCGGATCGCAGATATAATCGACTTGCGTGATCGTCTTTTGGGCTCCCTTGACAATTTCGGGGCACCCATAAAACACGTAGGAATTTACTCCATTCGCACCGACAACATCGCGAGCACCGGCAATGTAACCAATCGCCGTTTGCCGACCGTGAATCTTATTAGCGTACCACCAAGTTTCAGCTGTCAGACCCGTCGGGCCATCCATTTTGTACGCTAGTTGCTGTGATTGATTGGATCCATTTTTAATTTCAACTTCAAGATTCAGATGAAACGTTCGACTGGTCAAATCAGCTGGTGCGTCAACGGGCACCTCTGGCATTTTATAACGTTTAAATACCGTGATCGGTCCCTGATAACCAAGCTCATTCAGCTTGGCTTCCGAGAGTTCGAATTTAAGTTCAACTAAATTCTCTGTCAGCTTAGACACTTCCCAGTTAGCATCTATCATGTCGCGATCAAGCTCTGGCCACGCTTCGTCGATTGCCCCCGGCTTCACTAACGAGAGAATAAATGATTCTGGAAAATCAAATTGATCGTCGACCAATCCAGGCTCGGGCCGAATCACTTGAATTGGCTTTTCTGTCAGACCAATTTCGAATTGCTTCTCTGTACCATCTCGCTTTACCGAAATTTTGACCAAGCTACCCGGCTTGGTTCGGCTTTCTAAATAATCTTCAAAATCATCCGCTGAAGTAATTGGCTCTTCATCGACCGACAGGATTAGATCGCCAACCATTACGCCCGCTACCGACGCAGGCGTACCTTCACCAACGGTTCGAACACGAACGCCATCGGGTGTATCTACAGGATCAAGACAACCGATATAGCCGCCTTCCCAAATGAGATCTCGATAAGTGAAGCGCCCGTCAGCATCGCGGACATTCAATTCCACTCGAGAGATCGTACCTCCGAGCTTGTTGATGGTGACCAAATAACGATCCAATCCATCCGGATTGAGGGATCCCATCGTGACGAATTCGTCTGAGGAGGTTCGAGTCGGCGTTTCCGCTGGAGCCGTCTGAGCTTCAGTTTCCTCGACTGGCGAAGCTCCCGCAGGTTGCCCAGCCACTGCTCTGGAAGCGGGCGTGGAATTACCGTCGTCAGTTTTCTCTGTGTTGTTTTCAACTTGAGGCGCCCCGTCGCCAACTTCAACCTGTTGGGCAACATCTTCTTGAGGATCAGGCATGAGGTAATTTTGCAGAATTACCGCAGTCATCATGAACGCTGATGAAAACAAAAGAAAAGTCAGGAAACGTCCGCTATTCACGTAATTAATCCGATGTGAAAAAGTGTTTTATCGCCACAAAGCTGGTGATTGAAAAATAGTCGAAAGCAATCTTCGGAAAGGTCGACCTGATGAAGCCTTTCGGCAATCAACTTCAGCCGCGATTAAGGATTGCCCATTGTCTGATCATCGACACAGATTGGAAAGGGGATTGCAGACGGTTTTTTAAGTCGCAACCTATTGAAATTAGGGGTGATAACGCCCAAAGAACCTTCGACGAGCACAGAAACTACCCAAATTGAACCGTTTAGGCGTTGGCAAGCGAAAATCTTGCTTTGCAGGTCAAAAAACTCAAGCGTCTCTGATACGCAAGCCCAACAGAGCTTGGACTATCGTCCCTCGAGCAACCGATCTCCAAGAAAATCGTCTAACTCAGAAATACCGAGTATTTTATTTCGGGTCGGTGCGGGATCGTACTCCACTCGGCGAAATTCCACCTCGTTTCCTTCGAGAATCACGTAACTCCCACGCGGATCACTGTCTCTCGGTTGCCCAACGCTTCCCACGTTGATCATCAGCTTTTGCTCGCCCAGCGTGTAGGTATTGCTGATTTCGCTTGGAGAATAGAACCGGAAATTCTCGGTAAAAACCCCAGGAACATGCGTATGCCCTTGAAAACAGTATTTCTGAATGAAACCAAAAATCCGTTCAATTTTCCGCTGATTGTAAACGTCTTCGGGAAAAACATACTCGTTCAAAGGGCTCCGGGGGGAGCCATGGACGAACATAAAATCACCTTCGCGATGCGTCCGCGGAAGACTGGCTAGAAAATCCCATCGCTCTTTCGCACCATCGTGCTCCGTTTGTTCCAGTTGGGAACGTGTCCAGAAAATTGCGCGTTCGGCACCACTACTGAACCCCTCTGGGTCGAAAAGAGCACCGTTGTCGTGGTTGCCAAGTAAAGTCAGAGCAAATTCACGGCATCGATCGATGCATTCGCGAGGGTTGGGACCATATCCAATTACATCGCCAAGACAGTAAATCTCAGAAATCCCCTGAGTTTCAATGTCTGCGAGAACAGCGGTTAAGGCTTCGAAATTACCATGGATGTCGCTGATAATAGCGCGTTTACCCATGAGACGTCCTAGATAAGCGTTAATTGTGATCAAACCAAGCGGCTATCCTGCATTTCCCTTTTATTTGGGTGCACTAAACTACCGCGACGTGGTCGTATCTTAATCACTTTGCTCGATGACGGGAATCACAATCAACGATGAAAAACAGTTTTTCTTATCGGCCGGTCATCAAGCGATCGCCGAGCATATTGTCGAGATCTGGAATCCCATAAATTTTTTGCCGAGTCTTTTCAGCATCGTATTCGACACGGTGGTAGCGAACGGAACGCTCTTCTGTGTCTAAAACAACGAAACAGGATCGTGCGTCGCCGTCCCGCGGTTGTCCAACGCTTCCCACATTCAACATACATTTCCCAGCATCTAGCCGAAAATAATGGTCGCACTCATCCGGCGTTACAAACGCGCCAGACTCGGTAAAGATCCCCGGAATGTGGGTATGCCCTTGAAAACAAACATGCTCAATGCGACTCATCAAGAGGGCGAGCAAATCACGTTCGTAAACAGTTTCGGGAAAAACATACTCGTTCGTGGGATCTCTCGGTGATCCGTGAACGAACAGATAATCTCCCTCATCATGACGACGTGGTAATTCACCTAAAAAGTCCCAACGTCGATCTGCCTGCTCCAAGTCAGCGGTGTCGTTTTCCAATTGCTCCCGAGTCCAATAAATCGCCTTCATTGCAATTGGATTGAACCCATCAGGATCAAAAATTGCCGCCTGATCATGATTACCGAGAATTGTTAACTGGCAACGATCAATGATCGTGTCGAGGCATTCCAAAGGGTTTGGCCCGTACCCAATGATATCGCCAAGGCAAATAATTTCATCGACACCGATATCACCAATCCGACCTAGGACCGCAGTCAATGCTTCAAAGTTTCCGTGTATGTCACTAATGATTGCCCGCTGCACGGAAAAGCCTTACTTGATTCAAGGTGAAAACCGCGTCCGAGCCAACCAGCAAAAATGCTGGTTTATATAAAACTCGACCACTCTTATTCGTATTTCGATTTGCTAAACTAATCCTTTGGAAACCGATCAGCTAGTCCTGTAAACTAGCAACCGGCACACGTAAAAACATAGTTCGCTGCGATAGTCTACAAGTATCGACAATCCTATGCAATTGACTTGATGACTCGTAAAATATTGTGGTGGGATCATTTGTAACGGTCGTTTTAAATGTGCGAATTAGTTGATCCTCCAATCTAAACGCAACGCCAACGTGCGCCCGACTGAAATTCAACCAACTTCCGCATCACCACTATCGTTCTTCATCCAACCCACTCATGGCATCGCTCACACTAGCAATTGACTCATCTTCGACAGTGCTTTCAGTAGCAATTGTTAAAGATACTGAGGCTGTTTTTGAACTCGATTCAATCCAATTCCAAGATCAATCGAAACCACCTAGCGGTCGCTCCAACGCCGGGGATGACGATTCTCTTCCCCATGGCTACGTCCGCAAGCGTTCGAAAGGGCAGGGGAAAACCTCACGGATATTCCCGCCCGGCGCTTCCACATTATTAGCTCCCATGATCAGGGCGGCCCTCGAGCAGTACGGAACCACCCTTGAAGACATTGATCTGATTGCCGCCACCAAGGGGCCCGGTTCCTTCACTTCGCTTAGGGTCGGCGTCGTAACTGCAAAAACGATCGCCTACGCAAGAGACATTCCAATTCTTGGTATAAATACGCTCGAAGCCCTCGCGTTCGGAGCAGCAGAGCTCTCATGCTCAACAGACTCCGCTGAAATGCCAGTGAGGCTGAATATTCGACCAGTCGTAAATGCCCAGCGAGGGCAACTTTTCTCGTCGTATTACCGAGCCTATCTAGACGATGAATCAAATTGGCAACTAGCAGAAACTTCCGCGAGTGAAGTTACCGAATTTGAGAACTGGCAATCATCGATTCTAACCGGCGACATCATCACGGGGCCTGGCATCCCCCAAGCCCTCACATCTGACTTAGCAACTCAAATCGGATGCAAGTTGTTACCGGAGCCCAACCGAAAATGCTCAGCCTCTTTGATCGGCCGACTCGCTAGAAAAAAATACGCCGCCGGAGCACGAGAGAGCCACTGGAAGCTGGAACCTATCTACTTTAGACCCAGCACCGCTGAAGAAAAATTTGACCGAAAACAAGCTGAAAATCAAAATTGATTTCGGCAAATAAAAGTCAGTCAAACGCTTAAACTCAGAATTCTTGTTAGCTGACTGAAATTGCGCCTGACAAGATGGCAAGCGTTAAGCCGGGAGTAAACTTCGAATTGCAAACGCCGCGATTGTAAAGGATTGAATTCGGCCATTGCCAATTATATGGCGTGAAATGCATTACTAAATCATCCGCAGATACCAGCTTTGCCCGAAATCAGACCAGCCATTTCCTAACGGCACGCAATTTGCGACGTTTTAGATCAGGAAAATAAAAACTCACGAAGGAGACCACAATTCAATTGAGGTCTTGTTCAGACAGTTTTGCACTACCTCAAGTTCATGTTTGACCAAGGGGGGGGGAATTCTTGACCGATCGCTTCAACAGTTCAGAACTGATGCCGTTTGATTCCAATCCAGAAATCTATCCTGGCTCTCTTCTCATCGCCACTGAATCAATTTCTGACACTCCTTTTCACCAGGCAGTCATCCTTATTCTGCAAAGCAACAAGGCTGGCACGATCGGGGTCACTCTAAACCAACCAGCCAACGACGAAATTAAACTGGCATGGCAACAACTAACGGGACAGAGATGCGACGACCGTTTTCTAGTGAGAGGTGGGCCGATTGACGGGCCGGTCTTTGCAATTCACCAAAACCACCACTTAGGGGAAATTGAAATGCCAGGAGGTATTTTTGTGACCGCACAGGCCAATAAATTTAAAGAACTGGCTAATCTCAAAAACACTCCCTACCGAATCGCTTTTGGCATCGTGGGGTGGAAACCTGGACAACTGCAATCAGAGGTCAATCACGGCCTGTGGTACTGCAGTGACAGCAGTAACGCCGACCAAATTTTTTGCGATCCGGGGAATCTATGGGAGGAAGCCATGGAGTGCCACGGAAGAAACATCCTGCACGACATACTCAGCAAAACAAATTTCAAGTTTCCTAACACCCCACTGGACAACTAAAAACACCCCCTAAATTTGTGGATCAATCAGGTAAATCGCTCAGTCTTGAACAAGATGTAATGCGAAAACGTAGTGCCCATAGAGAACCTTTTTTGGGTGACACTGAGAGACTGTCAGGCTTTACAAACAAACAAAGGGTTCGGTGTTTCCATTTTGCGAGGGAACTCTATAATCGAATCTTCCTTTAGTCCTAACTTGCTTGGATGCTTTCCAACATTAACCTAGCGTCAGCTAGAAACAAGAAATTGAATCTTTTATCTGGAGTAACAATGCGTATCAATTCTGCGTCGTCACTAATCGTAGCAATGTTGGCGGTAGCCGTATTTGCCGTTAGTGGTTGCGACTCAACCGGCGGAAACGGAAAAACAAATGGTGGTGCGGCAAACAATGCCGATCATGACCACGATCATGATCACGATCACGGCGATGACCATGACCATGACCATGCAGATCATCCGGCACATGGCCCGTTTGGTGGTCATATCTTTGCCCTCGAGCCAAACGACATGCAAGGCGAATGGAAAAAATACCCCGACAGCAACGTCATCAAAATGTATCTCTTGGACGAAGCAGGCAAAAAAGAGGTCGCTCAGAAAGTCGAAAGCTTCACTGTTACTCCTAAAGTCGGCAACGACGAGGAAGGGTTTACATTAGAGGCAGAGAAACTTGACGACCAGGGACTTTCTGCAGTCTACATGCTTGACGACCAAAACCTTTCAATTGCTATTCCGCTCGGAGTAGACATCGAAGTTAAAATTGGTGATAAAGTCTACAAGGGTGAGATCAAAGCTCACGAACCTCTGGATCACTAAACCAGGCCATTCTGGTACTACCGCCTCTCACCAAGGCCATAAAAATTAAGGCGGCTTCTCGATTGAGAAGCCGCCTATTTTTTTGCGATTGGTTGGACAACATTTGGTTGGACAACATTTGGTTGGACATCACTTGGTTGGACATCACTTGGTTGGACAACATTTGGTTGCATACAATTTAGTGTTGGGTTGATGAATCAACCTAAATCAGATCGACTTTTCGACGCTCTCGTCGGCGTCCGCGTCGGCAATCCTCACAGACGCCCGATACGATCAACCGGTGACTTCGCACGTCAAAGTTGTGAGCCTTACCAACGTCGCTTCGAATTTCCAACAGCGAATCACTTTGAAATTCAATCAGCTTCTCACATTTGGTGCAGTACAGATGGTCGTGTTGAGGGTATCCATAATCGTGCTCGTAGACACTTCTTCCGTCCAACGAAAACTTACGCAGCAACCCCGCGTCGACAAATTCACCCAACGTTCGATAAACGGTGGGACGGCTGACATAGCCCTTCTCACCCTTGGCGGGGAGTCGCACCAATAATTGATCCGCATCAAAGTGGTCATGTTCGAGAAATACCAACTCCAGCATCGCTCGACGCTGTTCCGTATTTCGCATGCCGCGACTCTGTAAAAAGTCGCTGAATCGCTGCTGAGGCGTGAGCGCAACGTGAACGGGAGCGAGTGTTTTTAAATCAGTTTCTTGGCTCATAAAATCTTCGGCGTCCACGTAGGAAATCTCAAGCATTGATGGAACCATCAAGTTCAAGATTCTAATCTACCAGCCTTATTGAGACTGGCAACCGGAAGTTAGGTTAAAACGCCCAGAAAAACCGTTCACATTCTCAACAACGAACTGAGGTTGCTTCCGACACTCGATCTATCGCTGAGCAGGATTTTCAAGATTGAAGTTTTTACTTTGACTGAAAAAATCTCGTGGGTTGTCGTAAACCACCTTTTTAATCAGGCTCTCTTTATGCCCCCTCCGACGCATTTCGAGCACTAAATCCGGAACCGCCGTGGGTTTCGATGGCCCCCAATCTCCAGCGGAGTTAACGCACAATCGCTCAGCACCATGCCGCTCGATAATGTCAACCGCTCGCGAGGGAGTGCATTTCGTTACCGGGTATAGCGTCATACCCGCCCAGTACCCCGCTTCAAGCACCGGTCCCACCGTGTGCTCTTCGACATGATCCACTAACACTCTTGAACGATCGATGGAGTGTTCACCAAGCATGTCCAGGATCATTCGCGTTCCCTGATACTTATCTTCCAAGTGAGGGGTATGAATCAAAACTTGCTGTTGGTGAGCAATCGCAAGTTCCATGTGTTCCTGGAAAATTATCGCTTCGTTTTTGGTGTTCTTATTCAACCCTATTTCGCCAATTCCCAACACGTTTGGGCAATCCAAAAATTCAGGAATGATCTTAAGAACCTCTCTGGACAACTCGACATTCTCGGCCTCCTTTGCATTAATGCAAAGCCAGGTAAAGTGCTGGATACCATACTGAGCAGCCCGTTTTGGTTCGACTTCCGTCAACTGCCGAAAATAGTCTCGAAAACTCTCTCCGCTCCCCCGGTCGAACCCGGCCCAAAACGCCGGTTCACTGATGGCAACACATCCCATTTTGGCAAGTGTTTCATAGTCGTCTGTCGTCCGCGAAACCATATGAAGATGCGGGTCAATGTAGTACATAAATCCGTCTTTCTTAAAAAACTTGCCGAACCGGCAAGATGATACTCAAAATTGAAGGTACAACTGAAATGAGTCGCCGAAAACCAAAAACGGGGACGTCTGCGGGTCGGCAATCGTCTGGCTAAGATCGTCTTGCCGAGATTGCCAACCTAGGAACGTGAGGCGATGGAGAATTCGTTGCGCCACTGTTCATCGTAAGCTCTCGAAAATAGCAATTGGATTTTCTCCGCTCGGATAGGGTTCGAATGCTCACTTGCGATAACGTTGATTGCATCGGCAATCAATGCCATTCGAGGGTCGCCGGAGACATCTCCCTCCGCCCGCTCGATCCGATCCAGCGCTGCCGCTACCTCTAGTATTTTCGCGCGAATCTCTAAAAATTCGCGATCGAGGATTTCATTGGAATTCATAAACATAAACCTTGGTACAATGTGATCGCCTTACACTATATTATTCTGAGAACCCTCCGCCGACCAGTTCTCTTTGACGTTGAGATATTCATTTGATGATGAAAACAGTAATACTAACGTTCGCGGTCATCGCCAACCTTGGTTTCCCGCTTGTTCGCTCTACACCCCATCGATTTGAGGATGACTTTGTCGAGCGAACTCTCGCTATCATTGTCCGGGGAAACAAAGCTGAAATCACGTATTCCATCGGGCTTAACAAGAAAACAACGGAAAAAATTCTAAAAAAATGGTCAAAGCTCGACGCCGCCCCTCCGTCTTCAGAAACAACCACCGTGCTGCCGAAAATCGAAACTCCCGCAACTGAGATTGTTTCCAACGATGATCCCGGGCACGTTTTATCCCCCGAACTGACCAAACAATTTCAGGTCGCCGCTGGGAAATTCATTACCAAAAACCTCAACGTTAAAATCGGCCAAAAACAACAACCGCTTAAATTAATTTCAACCGGTCCTGCTCCGCGACATCCATTTGCAATTACTCTCAAATGGGAATTCGCAATTCCTGAGCAACAAGTCGTCGACCTAGAAATTATCGACAGCAATTTCCTGGACTTAGACGGAGCCTCTAGAACCGCTATCAAAGCTACTGGAGATGCGATGTTATTACAGTCAAATGCGTCCCCGATCCTGATTCGCGCTCAAAGAAAGTTACTGGAGGAACTGACTCCGAAAGAACGAAAAGAAGAAATGTCCATTCTTGCTAAAATTGGTTTTGCCAATCGTCAGTGAGTTTTTGGATTACGATTAGCCTAACAAATCTCTCACTATTATTTTTACGAACCCATCACTTGTAACAGCTTATAACTCTAGGAAACGCCCAAACCTAGAGTATCAACCTTGTAAGGTTGAGACCGTCCCCTATCATTGACCCTTTCCCGTCCCCTCGGTTGTCCTTGTTAAAAATGTCTCGAACCATTGCCATCGGCGATATCCACGGTTGTGCAGTTGCACTCCAACGCTTGATTGACGAAATCGAACCAACTTCCAATGACATCCTGATTGGAATGGGAGATTACGTTGATCGTGGTATGAATTCTGCCGGCGTGCTTGAGATTCTAATCAACCTTGTCAGCACGTGCCGCTTCATCCCCCTGATCGGCAACCATGAACTAATGATGTACAAGGCGCTTTTTGGTAATAATAAGCAACGCGATTTTGAATTTTGGTATCAACACGGTGGCAGCGCGACGCTGGCAAGCTACGGTGGAAGTGTAGAGGGCATTCCTCAACATCATCTCTCATTTTTGAACCATTGCCTCCGCTACTACGAAACCGAAAACCATTTCTTCATTCACGCAAACTATGTTCCCGACCTTCCATTGAGCGAGCAACCGGACCAAGTTAGTTTTTGGAAGCACATGCTGGGTTCGCCAACCGCACCACATATCTCTGGTAAAACGGCCTATGTCGGGCACACCCCTCAGTCAGACGGGCATGTCACAGATCATGGCCACGTAAAACTAATTGACACTTATTGCTACGGGGATGAGTGGCTTTCGGCGGTCAATGTTGATAATGGCGAAGTCTGGCAATCCAATAATTCGGGCGATTTCCGGTCGGCTAAAGTCGATACTTCGGCTGAAAATCAATAAAAACGGTCGGTAGTAATTTTCAAAACCGTCGATCACTTGGCGGTGCTCGTCTGGCTCATTAGAATGCGGTCTCAATGACTGATGTTCCGTCGCACGCCCTGACTTCCAAGCGTCTACTCGCTTTGTCAGAAAATTTTGCTCGCAGCAAAGACTTTATTGCTTGTGTCGATTCACTCCAGCGGGGTGAAACGGCAACATTCGATTCTGTCTGGGGTTCGTCCTGCGCGCTGCTGGCAGCCTCTTTGAGTAACCAATTCAAAAACATTCTCATCGTTGTCGCCGACGGTAAAACTCAAGATGATTTACTCGATGACTTGCCAACATTTTTCGAGGGAATGCTCGAGCGATTTCCGGCCTGCATGCCAGCTTCCAGTGCGGGAGTGCATCTTGACCTTGAATACGGCGACCGCCTCCGTTTAATTAAAGGGCTCCTCGCTGGAGATAAAGCGCCCGTAATTGTGGCGACTGTTCCATCGCTTTTGCAGCCAACTCCTTCTCAAGAATCGATCTTTGGAAATTCCAAACGCATCTCAGTCGGTGATCAAATCGATACCGATGGATTCGCCACTTGGCTACTTGAACAGGAATTTCACCAAACTTCAGCAGTCGAATTGCCGGGTGAATTTTCTATCCGAGGCGGGATTGTAGATGTCTACGCACCCGACTGGGAGAACCCCGTTCGGATCGAACTCTTTGATGACGAGGTGGAGTCACTTCGACAGTTCGAGTGTGCCAACCAACGAAGCTCTGCAGAGCTGCAACAGATTGAAATCACGGTTGTCACGCAAGACGGACCGGTCAATGGTTGTTTGTTGGATTTCATCCCCGATGATACGTTATTACTATTACTCGAACCCGAAGCATTGAACGAACAGGCGCAGAGGTACACTGAACGCATTTCCAGCTCGGAGACAATTCACGGCTGGGAAGAAATCAAGCGTCGCTGGGCTAAACTACCGGCCGCAACGGCGAGTCGAGTTACCTCCGGGCATTTGGGCGCGGTTTACCAGCTGCCGATCGATACAGTCGAGCGCTTCAGTGGAGATTTTGGCGATCTGAAACTTCAAGTTGACCGACTCGCCCGAGACCCCTCTGGGGAAGAATACGAAATTTTTGTGATGGCGCGGGTCGAGGGTGAAATTCCAAGAGTACGAGAGATCCTTTCATCGACGGCAGCCGCCGCTGGTGGGCGACTTCAGATTGGCCTCGGCTGTGTTCATCAGGGATTCCGCAATCGCGAGTCATTCCAAATTGTAATCGGCTGCGACCAGATGTTTCATCGCACCGAATTGCGGCGCAAGGGCCGCCGCCGGTTAAGCAAGGCTATCGACAGCTTTCTTGACCTTCGCGAGGGCGATTTGATTGTGCATTTATCTCATGGCATCGGCCGCTTTCGCGGTTTAGAGATGCTTGATAAAGATGGTCAGCGAACCGAACACTTGGGACTCGAGTTCCATGGCGGAACAAAAATATATGTTCCCGCCACCAAGATCGACCTGGTGCAAAAATACATCGGCGGCTCTAAAACTCGTCCGACCCTGGCAAAAATTGGAGGTAAGTCGTGGGCCAAGCAAAAGGCCTCTGTCGAATCCGCGATTGAAGATTTAGCCTCCGAGATGATTGAATTACAAGCGAAACGGGATGGCCGACCCGGAATCGCATTTTCGCCAGACACTGAATGGCAAAGCGAGTTTGAACACTCTTTTCCCTACCGAGAAACTCCGGATCAGTTGACCGCAATCGAAGCGATCAAACAGGACATGCAGCGGGCACAACCCATGGACCGACTGCTCTGCGGAGATGTCGGTTTTGGAAAAACCGAAGTGGCAATGCGAGCCGCTTTCAAGGCAGTAGAAAATGGATACCAGGTCGGCGTTTTGGTGCCCACCACTATTTTGGCCGAACAGCATTATAAAAATTTCAAAGAGCGAATGGGTGAATTCCCGCTAGACATCGCAAAACTCAGCCGCTTCTGCACCACGCAAGAATTGAAAGAAAGTGTGGAACGCCTTAAAAAAGGCCGCGTTGATATCGTAATTGGGACACATCGCTTGGTCTCAAAAGACGTGAAGTTTTTTAATCTTGGACTGGTTATCATCGACGAAGAACAACGATTTGGTGTCGAACACAAGGAACGACTTAAATCGATTCGCAGTTCTGTCGACGTGCTCACGATGTCTGCAACGCCGATTCCCCGCACACTTCATATGTCGCTCGTCGGCGTTCGTGATATCTCCAATCTCGAAACACCTCCTGATGACCGATCTGCCGTTGCGACGAAAGTCTTACGATTTAACAACGAAACTATCAGAACTGGAATGCTCCGGGAACTGAATCGAGGTGGGCAAATATTTTTTGTCCACAACCGTGTTAATGATATTCATTTGATTCAACAAAAACTCGAATCGTTAGTCCCAGAAGCGACCTTTCGATTTGGCCACGGCCAAATGAACGAAACCGAACTCGAAGGGGTGATGACCGACTTTATCGCAGGAAAGTTTGACGTCCTGATTGCGACAACGATCATCGAAAGCGGGCTCGACATCCCCAACGCAAACACTATTTTCATCAACGACGCCGATCGGTATGGCCTCTCTGATCTACACCAATTGCGAGGAAGGGTAGGGCGGTACAAGCACAAGGCATATTGTTATCTTCTAATTGAGCCGCACAAACACCTCAATCCAACGGCCGCTCGAAGACTGCAGGCAATTGAAACGTTTAGTGATATGGGAGCGGGTTTCGCAATCTCAATGCGCGACCTTGAAATTCGCGGAGCGGGAAATCTACTCGGGACCCAACAGAGTGGGCACATTGCCACCATTGGCTATGAATTGTATTGCCAACTTCTCGAAAATGCGGTGCGACACCTTAAACATATGCCGGCGAAGCTATCAATTCATGTCGAAGTCGATCTGCCTGTTGCCGCTTTCCTTCCGGACAGCTACGTCGTGGACCGACGCCAAAAAATTGACCTTTATCGTCGACTCACTCGTTTGGAAAGATTCGACCAAATCGAAGAACTGCGTAATGAGCTTCGAGATCGATTTGGCAAAATACCCCCGCCTGTTCGAAGACTACTGACTCTTTCGGAATTAAAACTAGAAGCAGCCGTCTACCAAATTCTTTCCATTTCAATGGAAGATAAATACCTTACTTTTAAATTTCAGGATCGCAGTCGCTTTTCACAGCTTTCAAAAATCAGGCCGGTCATTCGCATTATCGACGATCAAACGGCGATGGTGACTTTGAAAGAGGGAAAGATCCACCCGACAAAAATGCTTGCACTTGTGAAATCACTCTTGCAACCAGCTACCTGATTTATCTATTCTTCCCCGCCAACTTCTGCGCGGAAGTTGCGAACCGAGGCGAACGCAGCTGCGTACGCTCAATGTTTTTATCTGACTTTTACCGATACGGCGTGATCAGCATGCATAAAAATCAATACTGTTTCAAACCAGTTTGGGCATTTCTAACTTCTGCCTTCGTTTTCATCGCGCCGACTTTTACCATGGGGGCAACTGTCCAGTTGCAACCGCAATTGGAAACAACCCCGGACCCCTATTATTCCCTTGAAGAAACCGCCAACCAAAAACCCAAAACGAACCCCCTAGCACCAGCCACCGTTCCTTGGGGGAAAACCGCGCCGCCTGCAATCAACCCGCCGGTCAAGTCACCGTATTCCAGTACAGAATTTTCCGGGTTTAATCCCAAAGGTCCGCTGACCACCGGTCAGGTGCCAGCCAAAAAATTGCCAACCAACACATTCAACCTTGATAATCAAACTCCAGCAAACTCTATCATTCGAGAGCAAAAACCAATTGCTGCTCCCGTTCGCATGCCGCCCAGCAGTGGCAGCAGCGCGTTCCAACCGATAAAACCAAAAAATACATTCCCTAAAAACAAACTTCAGGAAAAATCACCGACCAGTTCAACTTCTCTTTTCGAAGCACGTCAAACGGGTGCGACGTCAGAGATAAAAGCGGAATCTGTTTCTTTCGAACCCGGGCAAGTTTTAGCACTGGTGGGCGGGTACCCCATTTTTGTCGGCGACCTTCTGTTTGAAACTAATCAAATGATCCAACAATTCATGCCCCAGGCATCCGCATCGGTAAAAGAGCAAGAAAGAAAAAAACTAATTCCCAAGATGTTACCCAAGTACGTGGAAGCAAAAGTCCTCTACGTGGGTGTCGTCCAATCTCTTCCCGAAGGTGCTGACTTTGGACAAGTACTCGCTCAGGCAGAAGAACAGTTTGACAAAAGTGCTTTACCTGAAATGCTAAAAAACAGCGGACTGAAATCGCAAAGCGAATTGGATGCCAACTTGCGGGCACTAGGAAGTTCGCTAAGGCAGCACAGGAAAAGCTGGGCAGAGGATCAGATAACCAAGTACTTCCTTGGACAACAGCTCCGAAAAAGCAAAGAAATCACCCATCAGGAAATGCTTGACGTCTACCGCAAAAACATCAAGGATTACGAAAATCCGGCAAAGTGCATTTGGGAGCAAATTGTTATTCGTTTCGATCGTTCAAAATCACGCGAGGCAGCAGAAAAAGCAATTGTGGCTTTGGGCAATGACATCGTTTATGGTGGAAACTTTTCTGCCGCTGCCAAAGCAAGTTCGCACGGTTTCAAAGCTTCCAATGGCGGCAGATACGACTGGACGACCAAAGGTTCGTTGGCTTCGAATGAAATCAATGATTTTCTGTTCAGTGCCCCGGTTGGAGATTTGAGCGACATTATTGAAACCCAAAACGGGTTCCACATTGTTCGCGTGGTCGAAAGAACCGAAGCATCCCGTACTCCATTTTTGGAGGCTCAGACCGAAATTAAGAAGCAGATTAAATCGACCCAAGGATCCGAGGCCTACCGAAAACATCTGTTAAAAATTAAAAAACAAATTCCGGTAGAATACTTCATTAACGAAGATTAGACCTCGGCGACGCTTCGAAACGGAATCAGCTTGGGACTTTCTCTTATTGACCCCGCTGCTACAGCTCTGAATCGACGCTCACGAAGCGCCTTGATGGCTTTCCCAATCGCCCGCCGCCCTTGAAACAGGCCACCACGCCATGCCTGTTTTCAACGAAGAATGCCCGATTGAATGCAACAATTACGTTGTATAACCGATATTTCCTAATATTCGGGCACGTTTCCTTTAGGGAAAAAAACAGTTAGACTTGTTGCCACGAAAGATATTTTTCGGAAAAGAGTGTATTGGGCGGGCGATCGCCCCGATCATGCTCTCATACCATAAAAATGCGAGTTTTACCGTAACGTCAGGAACAAGATCTATGTCGAAAATGGCCAAAATTGATTGCGAAGGTCATGAGTTGGAATTTCCAGTCGTCGAAGGGACGGAGAATGAAAAGGCGATCGATATCAGTGCTCTACGAAAGCAAACGGGACTCATCACTATTGATGAGGGCTATGTAAACACTGGATCCACGCAAAGCGGAATTACCTTTCTCAATGGAGAAGAGGGGATTTTGCGATATCGTGGCTACCCGATCGAAGAACTGGCAAAGAACTGCGATTTCGTCGAGGTCGCCTACCTCCTGATTTATGGTGAGCTACCTAACCAAACAGAGCTCACGGATTTCCGAGATTCAATCCGTCACCACACAATGCTTCACGAAGACATGCGGTTGTTCTACAACGGCTTCCCTCGTGATGCCCACCCAATGGCCATCCTGTCATCGGTCGTGAGCGCGATGTCAACCTTTTACCAGGATTCACTTGATCCTCACGATCCAGAGCAGGTTGAAATCTCGATTAGGCGACTGATGGCGAAACTACCCACCATTGCCGCCTACAGTCACAACAAGTCGGCGGGTCAACCGTTCGCTTACCCGCAAAACGATCTGTCTTACTGTGAAAACTTCCTTCAAATGATGTTTTCCGTTCCTTGTGAACCCTACAAGGCAGATCCGACGTTCGTCGAAGCACTGAACATGCTGTTGATTGTTCATGCCGATCACGAGCAAAATTGCAGCACTTCGACCGTTCGGATGGTTGGATCGGCTGATTCCAACCTGTTCGCTTCGATCTCGGCTGGAATTTGCGCCCTCTGGGGTCCTCTCCATGGAGGAGCAAACGAGGCGGTTGTCTCGATGCTTCAGCAAATTCAAGACGATGGTGGCGACGTAGACAAATACGTTGCGATGGCGAAGGATAAGGAGAACGGCTTTCGTTTGATGGGCTTTGGTCATCGTGTTTACAAGAACTTCGATCCGCGAGCCAAGATCATCAAGAAAGCCTGCGACCAACTACTCAACAAACTGGATCTGGACGATCCGCTCTTCGAAATCGCCCAGCGACTCGAGACAGTGGCTCTAGAAGACGAATACTTTGTAAAGCGAAAGCTTTACCCGAACGTCGACTTTTACTCGGGAGTGATTTACCGAGCCATGGGAATCCCAGTCGGCATGTTCACTGTACTGTTCGCCATGGGACGTTTGCCTGGCTGGATTGCTCACTGGAAAGAAATGCATGAATCGCCGGCAAAGCGAATCTGTCGTCCACGGCAAATATACAATGGTCCGAACGTTCGAGAATTTGTTTCGATCGAAAATCGTTAACAGATTCAAACCGGCCGCCCTTTAACTCAAAGTACGGCAAGCGAACTGACCTTCGGAATCAAAAAAAAACGCCCTCGTAAGAGGGCGTTTTTTCGTATTAGCAGTTACCAATCGACCCCAGAGGTCGATCACTGATTGCTGAGTTAGGCATCGAAATACGTACCCGAAACTTCAAACTCTCCGTCATTAGCCGATCCTCGCCAACTATCGGCAGTGAACGTTAAATCGGATGCAACAAATCCAGATTTAATGCCGTCAATCACATCATCGGTTCCAACCAGCGAACTGATGGAATCCGCGTCAAAATCAATCTCAGCAAGTAGTCGGTCGTTCTCTTGGATAGTGAACGAATGCCAGTTGTAGTTATCGTTGTACTCCCAATTTCCACCGGAAAAGCGAACTGCGACCAAGTTGGTTGATGTTTGGCTAAACAGTGGATCGGCCGAGAATCGACTCGATAACAAACTCTCTGAGTACATCATGTATCCGGTACCGGTCGCAGCGTCATCCACCGCGATTCCGTAATTTGGATCGCCAATTTCAAATCTTAATGTTTCCGTAGCTTTAAAGAACGTTCCCGTTATTCCAAACTCTCCGAAGTTATAACTCGATCTCCAGCTATTCGCTTCGAAGGTAATGTCCGAAGCATAGAATCCTTTTTGGATACCACCAACCGAACCGTAAACGCCGTCCATCGAAGTTACCGTATCATTGCTAAAGTCGACCTCGGCAATCAAGCGATCCCCGTCGGCTTTTGAGAATTGTCGCCAAACATAGTTGTCGTTGTATTCCCATTGTCCACCGACAAAACGAGTCGCGATCACGTGCTTCGCATTTTGGCTAAACGGTTGATCCGAACTAAATCTCGTGAAAAGGTCCTCCACTGAGTACATCAAGTACCCGGTACCGGTGGCGGAATCTGTGACCGCCACGCCGAATCCAAGATCTCCTAGATTAAACCGCCCGGTTTCCTCCCCAGCGGTTACCCCTAATACATAATTACCTTCACCTGCCAAGGCGCTAACTCGTACTTGATAGGTTCCGCCAAATTCGGAGTAGTAATCCAAAACTTCATCGCCAGTGGCCACTACCGTACCGTTGGGAGATATTAATTCGATTTGCAGTTGGCTAACTCCGCCATCCAACAAGCCATTTTCGAACAAGAACTCACCCGCTCCCGGCAACGTCGCAGCGATATTCACCAAATTGTTTGGTTGAACATCGACGGAATAATAATCTGCCGCTTCTTGTGGCACCTCGTAACTAATCGTGTCCAGCGGAGTCACGTCATTTTGAAAACCGCTCGCAACGATATAAGCAATCTGCCGCGTTGGACTGTTAACCCGAATCACTTGAGTTTCCCCTGGATTCAACGGACGACTGAACGCCTCATCGATCTCGACGCCCTCGACATCGTAGGCACGAATTACTCCCATATCAGTTTCGCTTTCTTCCGCACCCACAAGAATTGTCACATCCGTTTGTGGAATCGCAAAATCAGCTCGAAGCTCATCAACACCTGCCTGCCAGCCAGATCCATTGGTTGGAGACGGAGCAAACACATGTAAACCAGAAGGAGCATCGAAACTTGTACGGACCGCATAAACACTTCCGCCAGTGATGTTATTTGATAGCGTCATTCCATCAAAGAAGTTATCCATTACTTGGCGATCCGAAGCCGCGTCCGGGTCGGCAACTCCTTCAGAAACAGTATCGATGTAACCGACAACATGACCCGGCAGAGTGATATCTTGTGGTGTTGTGGAACTAGATCCCGTGTCGAAATCAGCACCCTTCGTCACGACGAGTCCGTAGGAAGTAACCGATCCGACGAGGCGGGCAAAGTAAGCATCGGTTTGGTCAGCTACAAATTGGCTGATATGCCCATCCGAACCCGAACCCGAAGCACCGGTCTGCAGAAGCATCCCAGCCGAATCGTAAAGTTCCAGATCGACATAGCCCGCATCGCCAAGTTGTCCAACTGCAAACGTCGCAACATCACCTGCGGTCAAATTAACCTGATACCAATCTTCCGACTTTTCAGTTTCAGTGATACTGATACCGTCGTAGGCTCGTCCATCAGACCCCAGCATATCGTCATCGTATTGCTGGAATTTCACTTGAAAATCTTCAGTTAACTGCAGTCCAACTGTGTCAGCCAAATCACCAAGATTGATTGAGATCTGCTTCCAGTCGCCACTATCCGTCACGCTATCGGTCAAAATGGTGTGCCAGGTTATTCCGTCGTCGCTTACCGAGACACCATCACCATTAAACGTTCCATTGAATGAGGCAGGAAGCACATCATTCTCATCGTCATAGTTGGCATGGTAAAAGTTAAGGAACGGGTTCGAGCGTGTGGACAAATCGACCGACCAAATGGCTTCATTTAAGTTTGAAAACCCTGTACCGGTGGTGTCCATGAACATTCCAAAACTACCTTCACCTGTCGCAAGGCTGTCGATGATTTGAATACGCCCTTCGGACTGCGTCGAGGTCGCTGTCCAGCCGCTACCAAATTCACCTGATTCAAAATTCTCTCCGGCAAAGAAAGGAATCTCACGAATTTCAAACTCGCCAAAAGCGCCCATCCGCTCGGCAGCAAAAGGCGCGAGATCCATGCTAGAACTCATGATATCCTGAGCCTGAGCCAATGATCCGTTATCGACCAAAGTGACCAACTCATCTTCCATCGAAGCATTGAGTACAACCTGTGCCTGAAAGCCACCGTTAACTCCGTTGGTCGAATCGATCTCAATGGTGTATTCACCCGCATCGGCGATCGTGACAACATTCACCATAGCACGAACCCCTGTCGCCGTACTCGACGCAAGTAAGGTTCCCGCTGGATCGTAGACATCAATACTTGGAGCGATTCCCGGATCAGCGTCGACGATGACCGACAATGTTTGGCCCGCATCGAGTTCAATCACAAGATTTCTCGCACCAATTTCCGGAATCGTTCCGACGACACTGGAAGCGTAAATCATTGAACCGGGGAAGACCTCATCCACCGTCTCAATAGCTACGTCTTCGGAGTAAACACCAACTGCATCCCAGGCATCTTTGGTCGCGGTGTGCTCTGGCGAATTTTTACCAAAAATGTCTTCAGCGGCCTGCACGCCAGCTGCCCGAGCATTCTGATACTGGGAATTCACAGACAAATACGTGTTGAGTGCCCGATAAGCGATTTGAGCAGCATCTTCGATTCCAATGCCGGTAACATCGTAGTCATCACCATTATCGTTGGTGCCAACTTCACCGGCACTTAAAATGTGAAACCACTTGTTCTGAACTCCAGAATTAAAGTGTACGCCGCCATTATCTCCGGGACTCGTCCACCACAAATCCCCTAGGTAAGTATCAGGTTGATTGTCTGAATTAGGATCGAGAAAATTCCTGATTCCATCGCCAGCAAAGTGGAGCTCATCTCCAATCAGCCAGTCGTTGGTACCAGTCGTGTAAAATTCAAGAACCTCACCGAAGATGTCAGAGAACGACTCGTTCAGCGCGCCAGGTTCGTTTCGATATACTAGGTCGGCCGAAAATTCGGTCACTCCATGAGCGATTTCATGACCAACAACGTCCAGAGAAACGAGCGGCCCAAAATCAACCCCATCGCCTTCTCCGTATTGCATCTCGGAACCATTCCAAAATGCATTCACAAGGTTGTTGCTTACATTGACATAGGAAGTCAACGTTGCACCAGCGTCGTCGTAAGAATCGCGACCAAACCAATCCTCAAGCATGGACAGCATATTTTCGGCACCCCAGTGTGCTGACACCCCTGAATTTGCATTGGGAGAGTCGAATAACGTGCTGCTCGATGTAATGTCAATCGCGTTGGTAAAATCACCTACGGCCCCAGTTTGATTGTCAAAGGTGATCACACCATCCGTGACCTGCTGGAGCCGAAATTGACCGGCACCAAATTCGTCAGCAATGAAATCGACTACGCCGTTGTAGTGGCTGTCTCCAGTCGCTGCGACATCGGCAAACTTCATCCGACTCTCAACCGCCTCAATGACACCACTATTTGCATTGACGTAAACATAATCTCGAGTCCCTAAATCAAGGGCATACATGTCAAATTTATAGGTGGGTATGCTCGAACCGTCTGCGTTGGTTACGTAGACAATCTCGCCAGCTGGTGTTCCCTCAAGCCCCATTTGGCCTGCGCGTATTGGATCCTGCCAAGCGTATTGTTCAGCTCCAATGAACCCTGCAGCAAGTGAATAAGCCTGGTCGTTGTTTAACGAAATTTCGGAAACAGGATTTTGGATACCAACACGATCACCACTTACGGAGACAATCATCGAATCCTTCATGTGGATCGAATAACTGCTCCCTTGAATGCGGTGTCCATTAAAATATTGCTGATATTTTGCGTGCTCAAACCCATAGGCATCGCTCCATGATTTCTGCAATTTGATCGACTCGTTTTCACCCAATCCAAGGTGCTCTCGAAGCATCGTGATTCCATCAGCTTTCGAAAGCGGTTCGTCAAATACAAGCAAATCGGTTGTGCCGACGTAATTTACAGTCGGAAGCGTACTTGCATCCATCGTCTGGTAGTTGTCGACAGAGTAATCATTGTTTGCCGAAGCGTCTTGCTGAGTTGTCATCATCGCGGGGTTTATCACCTCGACCATGTCGTTCGCGACCACTACCGTCGGAAACTGACCAAGATCTGCCGCCAACAACTGCCGAGGTTCAAGATTGTTGTAATCAAAACTCTTGCCTCCTTTGTCCCGGTACCTTTTTGCGCGGATGGGAAGCGTCTTTTTTTTGCGAGACTTCATTTGGATGCCTGAATAATTGCGGGAACAAACTGAAAAACTTGACGTGATGAAAACGTAAAAAAGACGGTAGCGCAGCTCTCGGGTGCACGAATAAGTAACGATAAAAACGATTCTGCGGCCGAACTGTCCTGTAAAACGTCGATAATGCGGTAAATTCGATCACAAGTCGCCGTATTTTACAAGTAATCGTCCTCATAATCGGTACAACCGGCATGCCCATCTGAAGGCCATGTTAGTTCAAATTCTCGCATTCGCAAAAATTTCTCGGAACATATGAAGAAAAATTTTCGGCCTACCTTTCGGCTGGAATCGCTTGTGTTCACGACAAAAACCGAACCAAAAATCAGTCAATCCAAGGGGATAACACATCTTCCCACGCCGCAACTCGGTAGCCCAACCGGAAACTTAGTCAGTCTCGAGAAACGACGTTAGGAAAATCGTCCTTTCTGAACGGCTCAACTTCCAAATTGTAGATAGAAGTCGCTAGGGCCAAAGCGGTGCAGCCCAGGCAGAGAGGTTCGCGAGAAACAAATTACTTCGATATACATGCAAACTCTGCTGACGCAGTCGTCCAAGCGGATGCTTGGGCGAGCAATCTCTAGTCTCGCTTCTTTCGCTGCTGAACTAGCTTTCGGCGGACTTTCCGAGCTGACTTTATAGCGGAAAATCCAAGGCTATTCGTTTGACGATCGACGGCAAAATTTCGAAGCCAACATCATTAATCGGTGATTCCCACCGATTTAGCGTTTGCCCTGCCATATGATTTGCTACTCAAAGAATTGCGTGAAAGGCTTGCCAGACGTGAGGTTTTCAAAGCTAGAAGCCGGAGCGTCCCAGCAAACCGCCAAAACAAACCAATTCTAGACGATTTTTAACCCTGTAGTTTAACCCTGAAAGTAACGGTCAATCTTTTCCAGTAATTCGGGGTAGCTAATCACCGACGGTCTCATTCGCGACAAAGATTACGAATCCTATTCGCCAATCGTTGTAAATTCGTTCAAGCTTTTTTATACTCACGCACTAGGAGTGGGGAAATTTAGGCCAATCCTGGTCGGCTTTTTCTGAGTTTGGCGTGTTTTTTTGTTGGAAACGCTGATACTCAAGGGCGAACGGGAGCGCCAAACCACCACTTCAAGGCTGGGTTTTAACCTTGGTTATGACCAAGCTGCTCTAAAACAACAAATTAATTCGATCCCCACTCGCTGCGGATCGTTTGCGACAAAACAACCTGAAACGGGGATTTTTAATGAGCGACGCAAACTCAATCGAACTTCCGGAAATTACGGATAAGCGATTTTTCGGTCACCCGATGGGACTCGCCGTCCTCTTTTTTGCCGAGATGTGGGAACGATTCTCCTACTACGGAATGCGGGCACTGCTCATGTTCTACCTCGTCAAACATTGGCTTTTCTCGGATGGAGACTCTGCGGTTCTCTACGGTGCCTACACATCTCTCGTGTACATCACGCCCGTTTTAGGCGGTTACCTCGCTGATAAATTCATCGGCCAAAGAAAAGCCGTTGTCTTCGGAGCACTTCTTTTAACGCTTGGCCACGGTTTAATGGCCTTTGAGGGTGACGGGTCGGGACACGAGGGCTTCGCTGTACAAATATTTTATCTCGCACTGGCGTTTATCATCGTTGGCTCAGGTTTCTTGAAGGCTAACATTTCGGTAATTGTTGGTCAGCTCTACCCGAGGACCGATATCCGTCGAGATGGTGCATACACTATCTTCTATATGGGTATCAATTTAGGTGCAGCTCTGGGTTCTATTGCCTGTGGATACCTTGGAGAAACTTATGGCTGGGGCTACGGATTCGGTGCAGCCGGCATCGGGATGCTGCTCGGGCTCGTGGTTTTCGTTTTGGGGAAACCATTACTCCACGGCCGAGGCGAATCAACTAATCCAAATTTGTCCTTTCCTCTCGAGATGCTCTTGTACCTCGTCGGCATTGCCGCGGTCATCATTTGCTGGCTCCTTGTTCAGAACCAGGCAGTCGTCGGTATCTTACTGGGAATCGGAGGACTACTCCTTGTCCTTTACGTTTTACTCACCGCTGTGGTCAAACTTACGCCGGTTGAAAGAGATCGAATTTTCGCCTGTATGTTTTTGATTTTCGGCTCGATCCTTTTTTGGGCGCTGTTCGAGCAAGCAGGATCTTCAATTAGCCTTCTCACCGACCGCATGGTTGACCGAAATATATTTGGATTCGACGTTGCTGCTTCGATGTTCCAATCGATTAATGCTATTTACATCGTTCTTCTTGCCCCTGTTTTCGCATTCATTTGGACGTTCCTCGGCTCCCGAGGACTTGAACCGTCAGCCGGTGCGAAATTTGGACTCGGCATGATTCAATTGGGAGCTGGCTTTCTAATTTTGGTTGTTGGTGCTAACTCGGTCGAGCCTGGTGCCCTGATCCCGGTTCTGTTTATCTTTTTAATCTATCTCCTTCACACCACAGGCGAACTTTGCCTTTCTCCGGTTGGTCTAAGCGCAATGAACCGCTTAGCACCTGCCAATCTCGCCTCGATTATTATGGGAACTTGGTTCTTCGCTTCGGCAGCTGGCAACTTTGTCGCTGGCTTAATTGCACGGGCATCGGGCTCGGAGAGCCTTAATTCGGAAGGCGAGATCAAAGCTGGAACCCCAGAAGCCATCGCTTACATCGAAAACGTCAACTCGGTCTACACGACCATTGGCTGGGTTGCTGTTGGTGTCGGTGTGGTGCTCATCCTATTGGCTCCAGTCATCAAGAAACTGATGCATCTCGATTCACTCGGAGATGCAGACCATTCCCTTGCAGGACAAAGCGAGCTTGCTGAACCACAAGCAGCTGGAATGGATACTTCTGGAGAAAGTATCGATATCTAATCTTTGAGGCGATCGATAAACGGCCGTTCCTTTATCGGGAGCGGCCGTTTTTTTGTTTATGCTGGCTGTGGAACCACAATATTCACCTGAATAAGTCGATTCCCGACTGGTCATACCTGAGCTGTTATCGCAGCCCCCGAAACAACGACGACCCCACGCGAACCAACGTTGCCCCCGCCTCGATTGCAACCTCAAAATCCCTGCTCATCCCCATCGATAATTCACGTAGTTCTACGTTCGGCGGGGCGCCTGCCCGGTTTGACTCCAGCAGTTCACGAAGCAAATCAAATTCCCGACGCACATCTTGCTGACCACTGCCTAACCCAGCCATACACATCAACCCCGTCACTCGCAAACTGGTCAGCGGTTCGACCGCCTCAATTACCGACGCAATTTCATCTGGGGAAAACCCGTGCTTCGCCGTTTCGCCAGACACGTTAACCTCCAGCAAAACGTCTACCAGTTTGCCGGACTGCAATCCCGCTGCTTGGATTGAATTAAGCAGCCTCAGACTATCGCAAGAGTGAATCAGCGCAGTCGATTCAACCGTCCGCTTTACCTTGTTTCGCTGAAGATGCCCAATCATGTGCCAACGCACATCGAGGTCCTGCATTTCACTGGACTTTTCCCAAAGAACCTGAGGGCGATTTTCTCCGAGAGTGCGGCATCCCGCGGCAACGAGAGCCCGAGTCGTTGCTACGTCGACATATTTCGTGACACCGACAAGACAGACATCCGAAGCATCTCGTCCGGAACGCTTCGCCGCCTCGGCAATTTGTTGCTGAACCGCCGCCACGTTTTCTGCAAGTTGTTCTTCCATGATCCAATCTCGATACTCAAACCTTCACGAACGTAATTAACTTTAGCAATTCAGCCCTGCTCGGTATCTAATCCAGACCAACCACGGCTAAGCATCAATCAGACAACCTCTCAACAATTTTTACTCAATCTCTACCAACCGCTCTACCGAACCGTTTTTCGAAAACTGGCTAAACAAGAATTCTCCAGTAAAATTTTCCCCAAAAAATGTCCGGTTCCCCTTGGTCGCCAACGATCGGTAAAAGAACCATTGCTGTTTATTAAGATGCACTCGAAAGGCAGCACCGTCATCGCTTCGGATGCGGTTCAAGTTTTCAGCGACGGTTAACGACCGCCAGGTCCTTTTTTTACAACTTCGTTTCGGGTCCAGATCAAAAAACAATGGAGCGTAGAGCCCGCTTCCGTGACAATTCTGCGTTAACTTAATGGCGTCTCCGACGATCTCGAACGAATGCTTGGTTCGCGCCACCTTCCACTCGGGCAATGCCAAAGGAAGAACGAGCGATTGTATCTTACCTTTCCGCAACAAATACATCTCCGTGGTTTCAGATTCTCGCAGACCTTCAATTTCCTCCGCAAATGGAAATGAACAGCGGTAACCTAACTCCGCCTCGGAGGGAAGGACCACTGCGTCCGCGATCAGCAAGAAACGGTCGACGTTAGAAAGTAGAAATTGCCGGGTCAACAATCCTCTGCCGTCAAGCTTTTTCTCCAACTCTAAATACTCAATTGCCTCATCGCTTTGGGTGCAGCTAATTTCAAACGCGGCACTAGAACTCAGTGGCTTTCCGTCTGCCAAAATCTCCGGAGTGGTTTCACCACTTATGAGCCCGCATTTACGGCTTAGCTCACTGAAGATTTTCCCATTCGAAAAATTGACGGCCAGTCTAGGCGAGTTTCGACTCCAATCTGAGCGCATTAGCGCTGACTCACTCCATTCCGAGACATTACTGGCGTCGATACCAAGGGCATTCGCGGAACCGGATTCCTCTGATGCTTTTTCAACTTTCCCCCGCGCTTGTTTTAATAACATTTTGTCATCGCTGTCACTTGAGAGCTTTAACAAACATCTCAAAAATGCTTTACTTGCTGCCGATGAATCATGGCCTGAAAAAACTAGTTTTCGATCAAAACGCATCATTCTTATTACTTGACGGACCATCCATTCCAACTGAGAAACAACATCAAGACCAGTGTCTTGCGTCAGGACTGACTTATCTTTCATCGCATCAACGATCAACTGACAGCGCACCCAACTGGCGGCAATCACTCCAAAACTGGGCAGGCAACGCGTGGTGGGCCAACCGTCATGATCAAGCAATTCTGAAATCGAGAGACTCATCTTTCGAATTGCTTCTAGTGCCCAGATTTGACGCCCATCCCATTCTGGAAACTGGTAAGACACCACCAGCGGCAACTCAATCGCCAACCACTGGTAGGCTTCCATGGAAATTTCAGAATTACTCTCTACCGCTTTTGAGATATCGAACAAGCGTTCCACAGTGCCTTGCCATTGAACAAAGTCAGATTTTCCAACGAGCTTTCGAATCGAATAAGACGCGGCTAACACAAGGTAGGCCTCGGACACACATGTAGAGTTCAGGGAGTAATCTTGAACTGCTTTCACAACCTCATCGGCAACCTCTGCAACTTGAGATTGCACATTTAAATTAACACGCCAGCGGTCACCGGAATCAATCGCGGCTGGGCTTACTTTGCCATCAATCATCCAGGAGTAAGGGGATTCGGCGTTCGGCGCTTTACCACAACTAAACAATTCGGAGAGATTGATAGCCGCTGGCTGGACGGATTCTAAAAACTCGCTGTTTCCCCAATCCATTTCACAAAACAAATCGTTTGGAACACTGTCTGCAGAACTAGTTGCCAAGTTTTCTTCAAATTTCTTCGTCATAACGCCACTCGATCGCCCGCGGAGCCTGTCCTCGGTCAAATCAAATCCCCTTCAGTTCAATCTTTCACAGTTACGATATTAGCCTGTGTAATTCAAACATCTTACCAACGAGGCTCGTAGGTGATAGAACGAAACGTAAGAATTTAATCGATGCTGTCCCGTCTCGGGGCTATACCCCGGATTTTAAAACCAGCCTAAGTCCAATTCCTCCAAATCGAAATCTGACCATGACCTCCAATCTCTTTATCTGGCAAGCCATGTTAGTTTCGACGGCCCTTTGTTTTGTTCTCACTGGCTGCGATTCACGACCCGAATCAATTCTCCCCGATCCCAAGCAACCAAACTTAATAGAAAACACAACTCAAGAGCAAGCTTCCCCGGCAGCCGTTCCTCCGGTCTCCGAATCACCCGCTGACTCAGAGAATAAAAAACCTGAGATCAAGAAACCGGCGATTGATTCGGTCGAGCCGGCGGCCGATCGCGTGATGGATTTACGAACAACACCAGAACCGCAGCAACCCGAATCCAATCCACCAAAAGAACTGCAAACCATCGACATCCCTAAAACCTGGAAGCGGCTTGGTAAAAAGGAAGAGATTTGGATTGATATCAACTCAAAAGAAGTAATCTTCGCGGGACACGTCTGCCTCAACGCCGGACCTTTGGAGATGTTCGTCTGTCCGGCACAAACAAAAGAACACGAATCAGTTATCTCAGCTCACGCGACAGCGCTTCAGGTTCACCTGGCCCTAGTCGCACTCGGAGCAAATCCTGGCAAAACGACTTCTTGGGATCCTGAATATCGAGCAGCCTACGGCCCTACCATTGAAATTACGTTGAAATGGAAAGATGCAAAATCCGGAAAAGCCAAAACGACTTCTGCAAAAAACTGGATTCGCAACGTCAAAACAGAAAAAGCAATGGAACAATTATGGGTCTTCGGCGGCAGCCAGTTCTGGGACGACCCTGCTTCCACACAACAGATCTATTATGGAGACGCTGGCGAGCTGATCTGTCTCTCAAACTTTTCAACGGCGACCATCGACCTCAACATTCAAAGCAGTCAATCGAATGAGGGCCTCCTATTCGAAGCTTTTGAGGAAAACATTCCACCGCTGGAGACGAAGGTCTATGTGATCCTCAAACCTGGAAAAAGAATTGAACCTAAAAAGTCAAAAGAGATTCCAAAAGAAAAAGGCAACGAGGAGATTAAGGAATCAAAATCTTAAAAACTCGCTACCTCGTTCGCTAACTCTCAATGGCTTAGCTAAACACTTTCCATCGGCTATACTAGACTCGCTTGGATTCGGTGGCCTACCTTCAGCGGTGTGCTCCACCTCGACAAGCATTTCCCCAACAACGTCATCCGGCCTCTACTTTTTACTCAAAGAACCAAAACAACCGTGCAAGACCGCAAACGCGCTCAGCAAGTCGACCGGGAAATCGCGATTGTCGTTCGCGTCCTCCTCCCCGATGATCCAATTGAATTTGACCCACTCGATGAAGTCCAAGGCCTAGCAGAGACTGCCGGCGCCATCGTCCTTTCCGGCTTGACTCAAAAACGAGAGAAACCTGACACCGCAACTTATCTTGGACGCGGTAAAGTCGAGGAACTAACGCAACTGGTCGAATTCCATGCTGCCGATGTCGTTATTTTTGATAACGATCTGTCGCCCGCCCAGAATCGCAATCTTGAAATCGCACTCAACGTTAAAGTGCTTGACCGCTCCGAGTTGATCCTAGATATCTTCGCCACACATGCCCAAACGTACGAGTCACGCCTTGCGGTTGAATTGGCTCAACTGGAGTACTCGCTCCCACGCTTGAAACGAATGTGGACTCACCTTTCTCGATTAAAAATGGGTGTCGGGATGAGAGGGCCGGGTGAAAAACAACTTGAAACTGACCGCAGATTAGTTGAAAAACGGATCCATGACCTAAAGGTCGAGTTAGGCAAAGTTGAAAAGCGTAAGGAACGCCAAGTCTCATCGCGACGTGGCACGATGACCGTATCGCTGGTTGGCTATACCAATGCTGGCAAAAGCACATTGATGAATTCGCTAACTGCCGCTGACGTCTTGGCCGAAGACAAACTGTTTGCCACCCTCGATACCCGCACGCGACGCTGGGCACTGCCCAATTGGGGGCCGATCTTATTAAGCGATACCGTTGGCTTTATTCGCAACCTACCGCATAGCTTAATCGCCAGTTTCAAAGCAACGCTCGAAGAAACACGTCAAGCCGATCTGTTGCTGCACGTCGCCGATGCGAGCAACCCCAAAGTCGGTGATCAAATAAGTTCCGTTTATGAAGTTCTGACAGAGCTCGGTGTTGAAGCCAAAGATACCCTTTTGGTTCTCAACAAAGTCGATCAGGTAACGGACGTTGCCGTGCTCGACTCAATGCTCAACCGGTACCCCAATGCAATTTCTGTAAGTGCGAAAACGAAACTTGGGTTCGAAAATCTTCAGTCTGCTGTTAGTGAAGCGCTCAGCCGTTCTTTTCAAGATGTTGATATTGAATTGCATGTTGGGAACGGGAAATTATTAGCGTTCATTGCGGCCAAAGGCGAAGTCATTTCCACTCAGTACACCGATGACATGGTGAAAGTGCATTGCAAACTGCCTCAAAAATACCTTGGACAAATCGACCTCACCGACACCATTATCACGCCGCACAGTCCTGCAGGCTGGATCAAGCCGGACGAGGTACTGGAGAACAGCAAGCCTGAATCATCAGAACAATTGGCTAGACCACAAGAATCCAGCGCGCATGCTCCTGAAAAAACAGATGGAGACGGAAACTAAAAAATTTCCCACTGCACACTTCACACCTTACCGAAGATGCCTTGCCCAATATGCCGTACCGAAATCTTCAAAACAAACGTGCCGTTGTTACCGGTGCCTCCAGTGGCATCGGCTGGCACCTAGTTCAACAATTAGCTTCCGAGGGCGTTTCGGTAATCGCATGCGCTCGCCGAGCTGAATTACTTGACGATCTTTCAAAACAAATTCAGTCAAAGGGTGGCACCTGCATCCCGTTAGTCGGAGATATTACATCCGAAGCCTGTCGGCAGGAAATCATCGACGTCGCTGATCGAGAATTCGGTGGACTAGATATACTTGTTAACAATGCCGGAATAGGTGCAATGGGGCGATTCGATGAGTCAGCCGAGAGTAGGTTACGCAAAGTGTTCGAAGTTAACTTTTTTGCGATCGCAGAAATGATTCGAGTATCGCTTCCCCGACTAAAGCAAGGCCACTCGCCTCTCATCGTAAACATGAGTAGTGTCTTGGCCCACCGAGCGACTCCTCTAAAAAGCGAATATTGCGCCAGCAAGTTCGCACTTCATGGCTTTAGTGACGCGTTAAGAGCGGAATTAGCAAACGATTCGATCGATCTACTCCTCGTTAGCCCTAGCACCACCGATAGCGAATTTTTCGACCACGCCATCGAAGACACCACCGGAAAGAACTGGAAAACCCGCGGTGCAATGCCACCGTCGATCGTTGCCTCAAAAACAATTCGAGCAATGAAGAAGGGAAAACACGAAATCATCCTGACTCATGGCGGCCGATTGATCGTTTGGATGGATCGCTTGATTCCCGGAATTGCCAATCGAATTATGGCTCGCTACGGACAGTGAAACGCGGCAGGCAAGCCGAAATTGCACAAGGTCTTGGCGAAACACTAGTCAAACGACATTAAAACTGGTGAAGAGGCCCTTTTCTCAGGGCTTAAAAGCCAGATTATTAGTGGATAACGGGCCGTCTGGTTCAAATCTCGCCGCTCAACGTTCTTTCGATTCCCACCTTCGACAAATCCGGTTGTTTCTTTAGAATGCCGGTTCGAATCCATTTTCGCAGTTGATCCACACCAGCAGTTGAAGAGATAAAATGAACGACGGCGCACTAGCTCCTGAGGAATCCAGACGGAGTAACTTAAATCGGATAGTTGAATTAGGAATCGACCCCTGGGGGCACCGGTTTAACGATCGAGATATGATCGGGGATATTCTCCAGCGAACCGGAGAAATTAAGTTCGTCACCGAATCCGGAGATTCGCTCGAACTCCCTACTGCCGAACAGCTGGGCGACGTTAGCTTCCGGGACTGGTGCAAAGAACAAGGGAAAGGAACGATGAGCGGCCCAAAGGTCAGGGCTGCTGGACGAATCCTGCTCCACCGCGATAAAGGGAAGCTGCATTTTATTGACATCGAGGACTGGACCGGACGAATTCAACTATTTGTCGGCAAAAATCAAGTCGGTGAAGAAAACTGGAAATTGATCCAATGCCTCGACCTAGGTGACCTCGTTGGAATTGATGGGACCTTTCGGCGAACCCAAACGGGAGAACTCTCAATTTTTGCAGACAAAATTCATATTCTCTGCAAGACCCTCGACCAACCGCCAGCCAAACACAAAGGGCTGGTCGACGCCGAACTCCGCCAGCGGCGTCGTTACGTTGACCTCGCCTACAACGAAGGAGTGAGAGACCGTTTCCTGGCCCGCTCGAAAATTGTCACCTCCATTCGCAAGACTCTCACCGACCAGCATTTTGTCGAAATCGAGGGACCGACCCTGCACACTATTGCTGGTGGAGCGGCCGCCCGCCCATTCGA
>Ga0214481_100079_pt1 | contig 40914 bp, 27 predicted proteins | sample M1_20Mar14CPVII9_4_FD_165057 | JGI IMG/M metagenome (GOLD analysis project Ga0214481, IMG submission 165057) | Marine eukaryotic communities from Monterey Bay, California, United States - M1_20Mar14CPVII9sort6BwellG10 | ecosystem: Environmental > Aquatic > Marine > Unclassified | place: USA...
GGTTGTTTTGATGGATGATAGTATGGAGGAGGGAAGGGTTGATCTTCTTGGCCTCCTTGACCTTGTTGAGCTTGAAGATAGTACTGAGGAGGTGGTATTCCATAACCATATATTCCTGGATGAGGAGGATAATGATTGGCTTGGAAGTTACTAACCGCAGGATCAGCCGCCGATGCTAATGTCTCTTGAGTTTGAGGAACTGATGCAGCAACTCCTTCTTGTCCCCATCCTTGAGGAATAAAGCTGTGCATGGGCAATGCTTGATTGGGATCTGGTAACGGATATTCCTTCTCAATCTCATAAAAGTTTGGCTGCGAGATGAGCACGGGGACGAGAGGGAAGTTATTAGATTATAACCAACATAGAACGAACATATCATGTGTTCATTTCATAATGACTTACCTCTCCCTCCACATGTGGAAGTAGCTTGCCTTGATTGGGCTGTACACGTTTCATCAACGATGTCAAATGAGGTAATCCACGTAAGAAACACTCATGATAGTATGAATTGCAATCATTACCAGATTGGTAAAGTCTTTTGAATCCCCATCCTTTATGGTTAAGAATGAATAGATGATGTGAGTAATATAGAAAGGTACACATCATGTGTATACTAAAGAGTACACTCGTATCAAATCATAAACTCACCGTTTAATTGACGGGTGAAACTTTCATATTTAGATTGTCCGAAGAAGTTTGGAATCACTTGACGGACAAGTTGTTCCTTATCGTGTATCTTCCATGCCCTACCGTGTGGCTGTTGAGTATATATTGATAAGATACCAATTGATATGTGGACATGGTGAGTATATGTACAAATGCATTAATAAATAGTACCGAGAAAGAATACATGCTGCTCACTTACCATCCATGAGATGATCTGTAAATCAAATGATAGAGGATTGTACGTGGGGGGAGAGATAGAGGAGATGGTTAGAGTTAGAGAATATAGCACACATGATATGCATGTGCACATCATATGCATAGATATGGATGTAACTTACACTAGCATATTCAGGTAGGGAAAGAATCCGATGTACTTTAGCTGGGAAATTATTATCCTTTTTCCCCGATGGGAGTTCATTCATTGGAAACTTCGAGTATTCACGATAGGTATGATCAACTCGACGTGGTGGTGGTCGCCGCCGTGTTTTTGTACTTGTATCATTAGTATTGGTTGTTATACTTATAGCATTATTGGTTGAGGAGGTAATAGGTTGTGGCTGCTGAGTTGCTGGTATTGCTACGGCGGCGGCGGCAGTTGTTGCAATTGGATGTTGACGATGCATGCCATCGATGTTGTTGATATTGATATCTTGATCATGATTTATTTGTTGTGGCACCGGCCCATCGTCTTCGTTGTTTTGACTCATACTGCTGCACATCTTATCATCAATAAATAATGAAGGGTTTGGTCGTTATGATTAGTAGTTTTAATGTTGTTGTATCGATGGTCGATGTTCGATGATTGTGCTTTTTATCTAGAACGCCTTGCACTTCCTGAACTTTCCTTTGTTAATTGCAATATAATCAAATATAATCGCGCTCTATGCAGTTATTATGTTTTACTACGATAGTCAAGGCCTAGTAATCACACCCCCACAAGATGATAATGATGTTGACTCGCTATTACATTGTTTGTGTTCTTGTGCCTCCGGATGTTGCATTTCTATGCAGTTTTTGCTTGAAAGAATAGGGTTAACCCGCACAAACATCACAGGAGAAGAAGTGTCAATTCAATAAGTAAGGTCAAGTTTGATAAGACTCTGGGGACAGAATGTATGGTTACGTTCGGTCGCCGTCTTACTCACTTAACTCTAGGCATTGTTTAAACCCTAATCACTTCCCTCAAGAGAAGTGCAGATCTCTTGCCTAATACGTTGTCCATGAATCTACTTCTTTCACTTTCTACTTCACCCATCTGTCCACCGCTTACTAGTTTCTTGGATAAAATACTGAAGGGCACATTCCCAAACCCAACTACTCCTCCACTTTGTCTATCATCTGAATCGTCTCCTTTACTCTCATTATTATCATCATGTATACCAATCCATTCAATCTCTTCCTCCGATACCACCGCTCGACGGTACAACACACCCTCACTACTAATAACACAGACATCAACTTGACTACCACTACCTAAATCATTATCAATACCTGCTTTAACAGCGTCAACTGCCAACTGTATACCCTCTTGTATTGAACATGATCCGTTACCTATGCGTGGATACTTGGATTCTAATACACCCGTGGCGGCTAACCCACCTGAACCTAATGCAGCATAATTGACAATATCCATTGAACCGTGTGGATGTATAGCTGCTAGATGTGCATGTTTCGTTTCATGATCATATCCACCAACTAATAAATTCACACCTAGATTACCACGTGACTTTTGTAACTGTGTTCGTATGTTATGTAGTATAGCTGGCACTGATGCTGAGGGTAAATTGCGATCTTCATTTGATATTGTTGTATCCATTCTCCAATTATGACGAGTATTACTTGCTGTTGTTACTGTTGACGTAGTTTCACTATTCATAATGATATTGCCACCACCGCCACCAGCACTAGCACTAGCACTACTCATCATCATACCCCTCTTCCAAAAGATAAACTTGACACGACGAACTAATGCCTCAACATCAGCAGACGTTCCGGCACCTGCACACCATACATTATTAGCTAATGAGTGTAACTTCTCACAACGTTTATCAGCCACAGTCGAGCCATCTGTTGCTCGTGTATCGGCAGCTAATATTAATACTGTGGAATTCTGTGCTAGTAGTGCTGTGATGGTTGTTCCTGTTTTACGTGTCTTGAGCTTTTGGGGATGAGGCGAATCATTGTTGTTAGTTTGATCATGTATATCAATTTCATGTGAGTGACGAGATCCGGGGTTGATTATGATTGGTGATGATGATACATCTATAGTACCACTACTAGATAATTGTGGCGAATCTAATGAGAGAGTAGGAAGTGGATATAAACTTTCTAATGGACTTTGCCATAATAAGTTGTTATTTCGAGTTTGTTGTTGTTGTGATGAATGCTGAATGACTTCATCAAACATCACATCTTCACCATCTTCTTCTTTTTCTATGATGCTATTTAGTCCATTCTCTTCATAGTATATAGGATCCCGATCTATGAATGATCTGTGTAATCTTAAACCATAGTTGTTGACTGATGGTATATTATTATGAGAGTGTGGAACGTCATTATTATTTGTTATGATGGATGATGGAAATTGATCTGCATGATAGCTACTCGTTGCTGCTACACATATTTGCAAAGATATTATTGTAATGGAAAGTAAGATCAATCCTCTCATAATTTGATGCTGTATTAGGCATATCATGGCTATTTTTGATGTTTATTGATAGTATTTGCAATAGCGTCGACGGTATCCTCTAGGATACCCTACGATATATTCATAACTAATCTTTGCTGCAACAATTAAACTATACCAATCGAAAGAGCATCAAATACTGATGATGCATATGTATTTTCAGTGTACTAGCTGCTCTATGTGGTAAGATATACCACGCACTGTCAGCGCTTAATTTTTCTGGACTTTTTTCCAATTTCCATCGAGTTTTGCGGTCACAATACTACCACCAATTGAAAAAGAGTTTAAATGATCTACTTACCACTATCCATATCAATATCATAATGCGAGTTATGCAGGAGAGCTTGAGGTATAAATTGAAATGGATGCTAACTATTTACTACTGCACCATTATACGATAGCAAGAACGTCTGTCCGTCAATTCATCACATTTCATTTCATTTATTTCATTTTTTAAGTGGCGGCTCGCTGTGGCTCGATAATACCTAGTGTAATATAATGCTGGAGTATTAGTACTTGTGGCTTGGATAACGGTTGCCGTCTCTTAGGTCAAACTCGAAGTTCATCTCTTGGTCGTAGAGTAGTACAATACATTTAGTCGTCATGAGCAATAGTAATGATATCACACAGCAATCCCTTCATGAACTTGTAATTGATGGAGATATAACAGCTCTACAAAAACATAATCAACATGATCTACAGCAATACAGAGATAAAAATGGATCAAGTTTACTTCACTACGCTGCCGGCTGTGGTGATATCGATATATGCAAATATCTATTGCAATTGAATATAAATGCCAATCTACAGAGTACAAACAATCAACGCACTCCATTACATTGGGCAGCACGGAATGGTCATTTAGAGATATGTAAACTAATAGTTATTGAACACAAAGTACCAGTTGATACATTGGCAAAAGGAGATGTTACACCACTCGAATTGGCAATATGGCAATGTCATTTATCAACTGCAATATATTTAGTAGAACAATTGGAGGCAAACCCACATCACCCAAATAGTTGGGGATGTACTACTGCTCATTGGTTGGGAAAGTCGCCTATTCAAGATGTAGAGTTGGTTCGAAATACGTGTGATTTGTTATTTGTACAATGTAAAGTGGAGTACAATTCCCCGAATAATCATGGACAGACTCCGCTACATAAAGCTGCATACGCAGGGAATTTAACAGTTGTTCAATATCTCGTGGAACAGTTTGATGTGGTTGATGATATACGTGATAATCATGGTAACACAGCAGCAGACTGTGCAGAACGGAGTCAGAATAATGAATTGGCTAAATGGATTAGAAGACATGCCTCAGTTGAAGTACATCAAGCCATTGATGTGTTGGGATTGCAGAGAGAGAAACATTCCATCTCACCGCCAAGTCCTCAGAGGATACGAGAGGCATTCTTGCAACTTGCAAAAGTTCATCATCCCGACGTATCAAGCTACAATAGTATGAAACAGTGGAATATCATTTTAGATGCATACCAACTTCTACAAAGCTACTGGGATACTGATATTGACTTATTCGATTGTCAAATACGAATCCTATCACGAAATGCAAAGTTGATGGAACATAAAAGGATATGTTGGTATGATAATTGGCATAATGAATATGAACAACAACTACAATCATTAGGAGAGAATGATAACATCAATACTGATTTGTCAGAATTTCAATCAAGGTTGGTTAGGTTATTATCAAGTGACAGTCTCATCGAATCGGGATTATGTTTAGCACAACTACCAAAAGAGTATGAAAAGAATTATCAACAAAGGGTGCCTAATCCAAAAGATTATGGATATCGTAAATTGATTCAACTTCTTCAAAAAGAATGCCCCTGTATTACTGTGACAGTGAATGCCGATACTAAACAAGCCTACTTGCGTGTTGCTTCTACTAATAAGACCGTCTGACGACTTAGTCTCGTATTGGCCGGGGATGGCTACAGATGAGAGAGTTGAAATCATCTTCATTCATATTCAAACGGCAGTCCCAATTCTCCGAGGTCTTGGTGTCATCACACAAGGCGGCGGCAGAGAAGATACGCGGCTGGGGCTGATCGACATCAAGTTCAATGATGAAGAAGAGGCTATGCAGCCACTCAATCACCACGAACCATAGGCAATCGTCTCCAAGAGTAGAAAGCGGTCTAGATAGATTGCCAGGCAAGAGGCTAATCTAAGGTGAACGTTAGGTGTATGCTCTGCCCAGTATGGGCTAATAATATACGTCCAAATTGGACACTCAAGTCAATGAGTTGTGGTTCCTATATTCAGTCTATGTCCGATGACACCGTGCATAAAGTCCACAAAGGAGTGATATGCTGGAGGCCTAGGAATTGTCATCTTGGGGGGAAGGTTCTCAACTATTATAACCCGCTGATTGTCAACACAGAATACGCCATTGTGTGATTACGGCTTTGCTTCTTCTTGTGGGTCCTAGGTCAGAAGATTTTACTCATTCATCACATCAAAGGTTAAACCCCGGCGATAGCATGCGGATTCCGGCAGTTTCGGTTTCCCCTACAGGTACTCCCTAGGGCGACAGGTTTCATTTCATTTCCCCGAAGGTACTCTTACTCTTACTCCTTAGGCCTCAGATCATTCGTCGCACGATTTTGTTTGTCTTCACTGACAGGAGTTATTTGTCTAAGGTCTTGCGGCACCGAAGTGACTTCCGTGACCTTGGATGTTTTGGGAGGTCTTTACTGACCTGAGATAAAGTGGGGGGTGTCGATATTGTTGTTGTTCGTCCTTCGGCAGGATATATTAGATTTGAAGGCCTGGGGAGACCGTATTGAGTCAGACCATTTGACTATTTTGGTTTGGAATAGTATTGGTGCTTTGATACCCGTCACGAGGGTTATCAACCCGAGGAGGGGTTGATGTCACTCATTCATTGTGCTCATGAGGATGAGATTCCGACCGAGGTAAGTTTAATGTGTATATATTTAATTAACTATATCTAACTCCAATCAACTCCAACATAAACCGATGTTCCGACTCAAAGATATCTAGTATTTCAACTAGGGAAGTAGAGGATGAATCGTTGGAAGAGACGACTGGATGGTTGGAAGGAAGGATAAACTCGATGCAAGAAGGAACGAAGACGGTGCTCCTAAAGATGGGTTTGAAGTGACTGGGACACAACAACGATCAATTCTTGCATGATAGTATCAACTAGACAATCTCCCTCAACGAACCAGAGGACAACAGAAACTTGACATAGTAGTAGAAAAGATGGCTCGGTACCTTGGAGATATTGGTAGAGGGTGAATGATAGGAAGAGACGCCTCCTGCCTTTTGGAACCCTCGGCTGGTGTCCACTCCGTAGTGGGCACTTCCTATTCACATATCATGCGTTTCAGCTAGTGAAGTAAGTTATTGTACCGATCAAGTTGTCTCGAAGAAAGTCTTGAGGTGAGAAGATCGGGAGGTAAGTTCACTTGGAAGAGTAAGAGTTCACGAAGGAGTAAAGAAGTCTGGCTGTCTTCTAACTCTACTGCTCTTCCTCCTTCTTCTAGCTGATGATACGGACCAATAATGTCCGTCTAACGATGACTCAACTGCCTTGCAACGACGGCAATGTAGCTTCTTGGGGGACTGGATCGGCTCGGGAGTAGCATCAGGGATGGCATCCAAGTCGAGCAGTGGCTCGTCCGCTTGCTCAAAGACGATATCATCATCGGCCTCGGCTGAATGAGGTTGGGAGAATTCATCATCCCACAAGTCGGTAGTGGTGACCTCTACCTCTGGTTCTTGCTCAACTGGCAAAATCTGACCTAGCTCGGTGGTGGTACTGTCAGATGAAGTAGTGGCATCAACCTTAATCTCTTCTGGTTCGGTAGTGGTGATGGCTTCTACCTTGGGAGCCTCACGAGTAGATCTTGTTAGGGCACCACGAATAAGAGCTTGGATTGTTGTAGCTGCCGCAGCCTTAAGGTCGACCGGCGCTTCAATGATGGGGTGGAGCTCAAGAGCTGGAAGGATACTGGTGAATTGAATTGACATGTACTTCTTTACCAAATGCTCAAATGTGGTAAGCTGGCTCAACTCGGAAGTAGTAATAGATGAATCCTTCTTCTTCTTGATTGGTGCAAAGGGAGCATATGGGATAAGAGCTGCTCGTACAGGAGCTTGAACGATTGATAGGTTTGTGACTGCAACCAACCCACGTCGTTGGGCTAGATTGGCAGTCTTCTTGGTCTTTCTCATGCTTGACAATGTTGACTGACGATCAGCACGGTTCTTCTTGGAGTCGATAGATGGCTTGAATACACGATGCTTGGTGACAACAATTGCAGGCTTGGCCTCGGACTTGATCTTCTCCTCGACAGTGGCAGCCTTGACCTTGGGCTTGGCATTCTCCTCAGACTTGATCATCTCCTCGGTAGCAGTTGTCTTGATCTTTTCTTGATATAAACGCTTCCACAATGAAAGCTTGGCAGTAGCTGCACTCTTTGGAACTCTAAATGCACACTGGATGGTAGTAGCGGCATGCTTCATTTCATTCTTCAACTCAACACAGGCATTGGTGAAAACATCCAAGTCTTCAAAAGTAGCAGTGGATACGAAGGAGACACCGAAGCAGTATGTGAAGAGTTGTTCAAGATAAACAGGGAGAACTTGTTTACCAGTAAAACGGATGACACTCTTCCTCAATGCCACAGCTTCTGATTGGACATATTCCATCTCCTGCTCAGCCACCTTCAATGCACGATGATAGTTGAGGCTCATCTCCTTCATGTACTTCAATCTTGATTGTTATATCGGGAGAAGTAATCATAGTAAACAGGCAATCCAACACTGACACGTCTTGATGTATTCTTCTTGTTGCTCTCGGTAGTCTTAAGAATGGAAGGAAGAGGTGCAGGTTGTGATGCTTCCACGGTAGCATCTTCCACGGTAGCATTATCATAATCGGCGGAGGTATCTTCATCATTGGCATCGGTGGTAGTAGTAGCATCCTTCTTCGAACTTGTAGTAGGGGTGATATCTGACGAATGGTGGCGGTGGATCATCTTGAATTCTTCGGAGATTTCTGCAAAAGTAGAGATAATAAGTGTAACGAGACAATACAAATATAACATAGCAAACAAAAACATAAAGACAAAGACGCCGACGCTCACGACAGCATCAACAAAGGATGAGGTGCCCTTCATCCAGGAGGGAGTCGACATATCGACCAATAGGCGGGTGCTCTGGAAAGCACGGGAAGCAGTAAGGGATAGCATGGCATAAAGCTTTGGGGGTATAATTAAGTATCGAATGATAAATATTATGAACACAAAGTGTGTGTGAAAGTAGTGGTAGAGGCGGTATCACGCCATATTTAATTCTCAACTGACAAATACAAATAAAAACACGCTACAGACTCCCAATTGGACGGCCTTGACCAACGGTATGAAGGAAGTAGAATAAAGAATATTATCAATGTAATATGTATATGCCATTGTTAATTATACTTAGCTATTGCTATATGTGTTATGATCGTCGTGGTCGATGATCAACAACCTCGCCATTGCAAAAAAAAAATGCACATCTTATATCACGCTTTTCACCGCCGCCGATGGACGAAGAATCAGGCCATGATATCATCTGCTATTAGATGAGACTATTATGGTGTTGAAGAGGAGGATAGAAGATGAGGAGGCGGCTAGTGGTTGTTGTATTGTAGTCGTCGGGAGAGCAGAGTGTGGTGGGTGGCAAGTTGAAATTTGTTACCAAAAATTCGTGAGTGAAGTCAAAAGACAGAAGCATCTACCAACTAGCTAGACGGAAGCTCTAGTTATCAGCTCTCTAATCCAATGAATGATACAACATTTGGATATCCTCCCTTTACTCATCATATCATACCATATCCATAATTGGATGTTCGATCTTAATATCACGGAAGTATCTTTGGACATAAGTATCTTGGACGAAGTATCTTCATCATTTATTTGGAGTAAGTATCTTGGTTAGAGAAGGCGGATTAGTTGACTATCACGTAAATCGAATTCTAGAAGAAGTAACGAATACATCTACACTGTGTTAGTGTTTCCTATCTAATTACCTATCTCCTTTTCTCTATGAATATATGTACAAGCTCTATCTCGATAGCTCAAAGTCATGTCAGATGACGACGATATGGCTTTCTACGATATGGCTTTCTACTTCTGATGATCATCCACCCAATGCTTGAGACTTCCCTCGGCATAGCGTTGGTCTGAACTAAACATTTCCTCATCAGCTACAAAACATTGCAAGATAGTAGCAATTCCCATGTCATAGACACTCATGAACATACCACTGATGAACCATGCAATAGCAGCGATGAAGAATAGAGGACCGATGATACTGTACAATTCATCTCCGACGTAGTGTTCAATGGCAAAGTAGGAAGCGCCGGTGGTTAGGGTTGTAATGAACACCTTACCAACAAACACAACTCCACCCGAGACATAACTAATGGCAGCCACACGAGCTGCATTCCGAAGAATCAAGAAGAAAGCCTCCTTGGAACTAGTACAAAAGCTAGTTCCAAATATGGCCGTCTGAATGTAAGCATTCTTGTTCATGAACCTCATGCATTTCTCCAAACAGTAGAAGCAACATTGACAGCAACATAGTACAGCCTTGGCAATACTACTATCCATCTGATCAGCCTTCCGTTGGAAGTATGCAATAACCGATCGAATCATCTTGATGATAGCAATGAGTAATGCTCCAAATGCCGCCGTTCCACTGTGATACCACATTGAGGTGAAAATACTGGTGATGACTGTTGAGCTTCCAATCTTCGATTTGTCCCGAGCAAAGTACCATTTGGCAACTAAATAACCTTACATGTTAGACGAACTGTTCTTAACAACAAGACCTCAACATTATGAACTTACCTGCCATAGCAAAGATAATCTCGCCCACGGCAATGATGTATTGGCCACTCCAGAAGAAACAGAAGAGCATATACCAAGCACACTTCTTGATAAAGTCGCTGAATTCAAATGTGCGGACCTGTGTGTAAGAGACGTGTTGAGTGGATAAGTATGAGCAAGATGTACCAAAAGGAGCATAACATACATGGCAACAAGAATAAATAAACGTGACGTACACTAATTGTAATGTTCCCAGCATCAAATGTCTTCGTGTCAAAATCACCCATGGATGCTAGGTTTGCAGCATAGACTGTCCATGCAATCATAAAGAGCATGAATCCCAACCCTTGTAATACTGGGAACAAGATGATTAGTGGCATTTTCATCACAGCCTTGCTTGTTTCTTTGACACATCCCATTGCCAATTGAATTCTCTTCCTCATGAATAGAAACAGTAGAACAAGCAATCCTCCAGCGGCATATAAACAATATGATGCAATTGATGCCACTTGTATCTCATCCGCGGTATGCGAAGGAGGGTCCTCAGCCTTCCACTGACTAGCAGTTTCACCAGCATACCAAGCCGCGGCAAAGAATATACCAATCGTAGCAAACACAGACAACCAAACCATAACGGGTAACACTCCCGGAATACGCATCATAAAAGTATAGAAAAATCCAACAACCAACGGCGCACCAAATCCCAATCCCAAGATAAAGTACCGACTAATCCATAAATCACCAAATAAATTATTCCATAATGAATACCCCTCCTTGATATGTTCATTCTGTTCTGTCATACTGGATATAACATCCTCGGTGAAGTTATCATTATTGGGATTCACAATTGGATCTAACACATCTGTACCATCATCCGTAAATACACAACGCCACATTACCTCATAGGTATCTAATGCATAATATGCAAATCCTTTCCCTCGATTGACACCGTATGAAGTGAATGAACTTTCAGGATTACTATTAGGATAACATAATGCCTCATTGCACGTTAATGTATCATTATTAACACTATAATCGGCAATATCAATATCATTTGATGTTATCGTCGCGCCGTCGACTTGATATAATCCATTGTATGTTACCAGTGTGTAAGGATCGGTGAAATTTGGTAAAGATGGACATTCCTTTACACAGACTCCTCCACTGTAATCATTCACGTAGTATAGGTAGGGATAATCTGTCATATCAATTGATCCCTTGTCCGTGCCACAAACTAAATAACGTAGATTAATTGAATGATGGTGTAGAGAATTATGTGAGAATACGAAATGAAGAGCAACAACACCCCAACGAAAAGTCTAAATACTACGCACCATTACCAGCATAATCCAATGGATATAGTATCAATCGATAATCACCATTCTGTATAGCATAAATACCCAATCCTGTCATTGATATCCACATTATCCATAATAATAATGTACACAATACATCAGTAAAGTGACGCTTGGCGGTTGGTCCATCGAAGTCTGGCGGGGCAATTAGTGGTTCGCCACAGTCTTCATCTTTATCTTCTTCATACCTTGCCATATTTTCTAAAGGATAGAAATGCTTAGACGACACGGCGTTGTAGTATAATGTACAATCCACCACCGCCTCGACCAATCAGCCGTGCAACAACAAACGCCACAACACCGATAATTCCTTTTGCAACAAAAACTTGAAAAGGAAAACGGTTGGCTAGGCAAGTTCGTAGTTTCAACCTAAACTTATTTAGGTTTGGCACGAATTTTCAAATAGTAGTAGGGACCACCACCATTATATACCCTTTTTCAGGGCAAATCTATCCCTGTTGTGCCCGTCATTTATTTATTTCACCAACCACTAAAAATCTTACTATTGCTCGCGACGGCAAGCTATTGCAATACATACCAGTATATGATGGCAGCGGACTCTCAACCTACTATGCGTAGGCTAGCACCTCAAAGAAAGAAGAAACCAACATCGGTGTCGGCGACGTCGATGATTGATGATACAAACGCGAGCAACCAAAATCATCTCCCCATAAACATATCAGATGGCGATGAGGATATGATATTAGACTATGATGATGAACACTCAAATACTGAAGATGATAGAGGCATTGCAATGAAGAATGTAGCTGATTGGACAACAATCGAGCAACAACAGGATACCATCAATAACAAGAAGAAGCAAGAGACTGTGTCAATTGATAACTCCTCAGAGGAAGAAGAAGAAGAAGGGGAGAAGGAATATCATGGTGAAATTGAAAGTATAACTTCAGCCCATGATAACAAGCTAGACACCGATCCTTCTGCTAATGATGCCGTCAACACACACGAAGAAGAACAAGAACTATTCAAAATCCCTTCAGAAAATACAATATCAGTATATCCACCACCACCCACAAAACCATTAGTGTTAGTTAGTTTACAAGAATTATGTGGTTGTTTACCTGAAACTCAAGAGGAGAAGGTATTATTAGTTAGTGATTTAATGGATAGTTTGTTGGGTAGTACAAAAGATGATAATAAAGAGAAAGATAAGGAAGATAAAGAGGAAGAGAATACTAACAAGAAGAAGGAGAAGAGCAGTAGTGTATTGGGAGATGGACTGTCACTAGAGTTTGATGAACGTATTACAGAATTATTTGATTCAAATGTGGCAAGTCATGTCGATTCAAGTTATCCCATTGCTATATCCTGTCTTGAAGATGACAAAAATACTAAAGAGGAAGGGAAAGAGAAGGTAGTGACACCATATGCAATAATTCCATATCCAGAATTTCTATCAGACGAAATAACAAACCCAACAACATTAAATACAACAACCTCAGTCCGATCTACTGTACGATTATGGAAATTATTATACACTTTACCCATTACTACTACTGATGAACATCCACGTATATCAAATCTTTTATCCAAGATTTTTTGTCATTTACGTAATACATCCAGATCATTATTGTGGAAAGCAGACATGTATACTAATATATGTCACTTATCTAAATCCGAATATAAACATCAAATTAAGCGTCAACAGTTACAAGAATATAATGTATGGAAAACAAGTGGTCGTAGTGAACGATTGGAAAAGTTATATGAAGTACGTGATACATTTGTATTACAGGTGGATGTTGCAAAAAAGAGGTATAATTTGTTAGTTGAGGAACGTGAAGGACGTGTTGATAGAGAGTTGCGAAGACGGGGTTTGTTTGGTGAGGTTAAGGATACTGTCGAGAATGTTCAGGGTAGCACTACTTTAGTTGGAGGTGGAGGATATGAACAACATGAAGAAGATGATTATGACGATGATGGATGGGGCGGTACGATATGTGAAGATGACATACTCGGCGAAGAGACGAACATTAGTAGACAGTTTATTGACGCTACAGTTCAAGAAGATGAAGAGTTTGAGAATGATGAATGGGCACCAGTTGAGACTGGTATTAATCCGCTTGGCATGGATATTGCCGTGGACGGGCCAGTTGTGGCACCCTCTGCCGATAATGAAAGTTCTGAAAGTCAAGACAAGAAGATCAAGCAGGCCAACAAGAACAAGGTTACCAATAAACTTGAACCAATATCACACGATGACAATATTAAACGCAAGTCAGACCGCAAGCAAAGGAAGCAAGACAAGACATCCCGAACCGAGTACCTCAAGCGTGAACAAGAGACGATCCGTGAAACACTCAAAAGTAATGATGAACGTATAGCCGAGGCGACATTACTCAAGTTGGAAGAGAAATTACAAACGGTTGATAGTTTGTTGGAAAGTTTACAAGAAGAAGAATGGGAAGCTGAAGAAGAAGAAGGGCATAATAGCTTTGCATTTGAGGATGAAAAAGATCAGGGAGTAGGCAATGATGGGTCGATGGAGGGTTCATTACTTGATCGAATCCTTGCCATGATACTAGGCGGCTTACCAAGGGAGAAGGATAGTGAAGGGAATGATATCAAGACAGAGAAAGAACACTATGTATATATCGGAGAGGAACACAAGGCGATTGTAAAAGAATGGATTGACGTGTTTGGACGATTGCCTCAGACCTTTCCATCACCAGAACCACCAGAACCACAGCATGAAGTTTGGCCGGAAGATACATTTGGTGACGAGACTATTCCTTCCGAGACAATGTTCCTTGAAAACAAAGGAAGCAACGATATAAAGCTGATTGGAAATGAGAATGGTAACTGGGATGATTGAGGATTAAGGTTGCACACTTACTTAATGACAAGATAAAGTAATGTATGATAATTAATTAATTGTTTCTTTTCACTTTCACTCTTTCGTTCTACTTTAAAGTTTTACAAATAACAAAGACACGTCTTTCATAAATAATCTTCTCTACCCGGACAAGTGCATGTACCATCACACTGACTCTACTCTTTTGCTTCGATTGCTTATCAGGTTGTGATAATATCTCCGACATCACCGCCATTATCATTCTCATCACCCTAAAACAGAGTATCCTTATCTGACTTATTCCTCTTACCTTTCTTACTCGACTTTGATGAAACGTCGTAACATGTAATAGAACCATCGACAAGTCCTTTGAAGAAACCTCCTGGCAAGTATTTGTTCTTCTCTTCAATTAAACCTGGACAAGCTGGAGGTATATCAGGTCCAGTGTAAGCTTGACAAACATCTGCGGCCTAGCATTATCCCAGAATCCAGACAAAGGTGAAGCCCCACCGTTCACAAGAATAGTGGGCGTTCCTGGATGATCAATGGTATTGACTGCCATGTTGTACAGAGCAGGATAAGCCTGCTCGGGGTCGTTTAAGCAGTCAAGTAAAGTGTTTGAGTCCAGCTCAGGAATCCCCTCAGCACAATGCATTCCAACCTCATCCACAGACATGTCCAATGTTTCAAACTCGGTTGATCATATCATTAATGGGTCCATTGATTTGAGATTGGACATCCAGATTCAGTGATAATGATAAGATTAACCTTGGAGGTGATGCTTGTGGGACATGGTCCTTCTGTACAAGGGTTACACGAGAACAAGCCAACAGCCATCACTTGATGGGTATTGTAAAGATGCAATGCCATAGAGGCGAGGAAGATGAGGGAAGATGGTAGAGAACTTCATTCTATTTCAACTGAGTGTATCCTTTGCAACAATAATGTTATGAGCACTGTTGCTCCTAGACGCCAAACCTATGATTGTATTATGTTCCTTAAATACCCTGAATTATGATAAAGTTTAGTATATCTCTCTGTGAGGTTGAGCCCCTATTCTTCTGCCTCTCTGATCTACTCTCAAAGAAGAAAAGGATCAAGGTCGGTATCCTTTTATGAGAATCCCCTTTTTCAATGACATCAACCCAACTCATCACTTACTCATCAAAGCAAAGACAATCATGAGATTGAATATACAACTTATTTACACAGCCACTGTATTACTAATTGGTTCGGTATCTGGATTCATCAGTCCGCTAAAACAAAACCGTATCAATAAGACAACGACCAAATCACATCACTCGACGAAACATCAACTTTTGCAAATTCGAGGAGGAGGCGATACATCATCATCAACAGCATTGCAAATGCATCTCGGTCCAGTCCTGAAAGAAGCTTTGGTATCAGGTATGTTTGTTTATTCTTTTGTATGATATGATATGCTGTATCAATAGCGTCACTGCTGGTAAGGATAACCCTCTAACATCAACTCATTTTTTTCAATCAAATGTAGGAACATCACTCAAAGGTGTTGGTGCTTTATATGCCATTGCCTCGTTGACAGTCGTACCACTAACTTGGTATCGAACAGGCTACTCGTTTAGTGTAGGATATGGATTCTCTATTGCGACAATGGCAGCCAGCATGCTAGCATCATTTGGATATACAGATGGTATCAAAAACCTTGATGCAACATCATTATCGATACAATCCGTCCTTGCAATGACTGCTCTATTGTATGGTATTCGTCTAGGATTATACATTTTTGTTAGGGAAAAGACCGTTGAATCAAAGAAGAAGCAATTTGCTGAGATGGATAAGTCACCCTGGTATAAACGAACACCCCTTGCTTTGTCAGTATCTATTCTTTATGCCTTCATGATGACGCCAGTGCTAGTTGCAATGAAAACATCTGTCGAATCTGGATCAGTATTACAAAAAGTACAAAAGATCTTTACTGGCATGGCCGCATGTGGGATGATGCTCGAGGCAGTTGCTGATCAACACAAGTATGAAGCAAAGCGTAATGGATTAAAAGACACTGATAAGTTTGTTGGTCCGACGAATTGGACATATAAACTATGTCGTCATCCTAACTATTTGGGTGAGATCATGCATTGGACGGGAATCTTCGGCGCTGGTGCTGTCGTCTTTGGGAAGGATATCGTTGCTTGGTTGGCGTCTGGGTTAGGTTTACTGGGGATCTTATCTATCATGTTTGGGGCCTCTGCTAGATTAGATAAGAAGCAATCCGAGAAGTATGAAGGACAACCAAAGTATGATGAATGGAAGGGAAAGGTGACTTCGTCAGTTATTCCATTTATCAAGTAAATGGGAAACTAGATGTGATAAGCACAATAGTATGAGTGGAAGGGGAAGGTGACGTCGTCAGTTATTCCATTCATCAAGTAAATCATGAGGGGAATCGGGGGAGAAGATAAGTACAAAGTGACAAAGGAAATAGTATCTGTGACATCTCTAGTATTCAATAAGTAGAGCGAATTACTAATGCATTGGATGTGAACTCCTAGTTAAAGATAACAAATAACAGGTATCAACCATTCAAAGGATGGATGCATGAGGAAGAGTAAGCTGTCCTTCTCTTCCAATGCGATTTGTCAAAAAAAGATACCGTATCTTTTCCCTCAATACTTCAGTTTGGCAGTTCATTTAGTAGTTTCACTAGAGCATCCATTGCCACGGCAATCACTATTATGATGAGGACATATACTACTCTAATTGCAGCTATTGCAGCGTGTATTACTCCCCATTCATGTAGAGCTTTTCAGATTGGGTCATATAATGTACCGACTATCACGCCTCGACGATCACATCTTTATCACCCATCAACTACGTCATCATGCTCATATCATGATGTGTCGAGTAATACACAGCAGTTATCTCTACTAAACAAACAATCTATTATATCAAACTATCATTCATCAACTACATTATTCTCCACCGCCGACGACTCAGATGAGGTATCAAAAGCTGAATCAATATTAGATGAAATGCACAATTCCAAGTATCCCTTCCGCATAATTGTTATAGGTAGTGGAGCTATACTCGAAACTACATCACCACTCGGTCCTATATCCAAATCATCAATATCTCCTAAATCAAATGAAAAGCTATTAACATTTGCCAGCGAAGATGCATCATTTGAGTTTCATGTCAAAGTTGAACAGATCATAAAATTGTGTTTGTTGCAACCGAGGAAAGGAATGTTGCAAGATTTCTAAGTGAGAGTGGTACCCCGATTTGTTCCTTGATATTAGGTGATAAGAGTAGTGAAGCTGGGGAATGGTTTAATTGTTTAGTTGATAAGTGGGGGACTGAAGTGATTGTTTAATAATGTTGTTTGGGATTAAAGGATACCGACCCATAATGGTGATTTTTGGTATAACAAAGAGAAGAGGAAAGAGAAGAGGAAAGAGAAGAGGAAAGAGAAGAAGCACATCCCCATTAAGCTAGAGAAGAATTCAACAAACAACAATGGCGCATAACTTTAGTTTCGGTAGTGGCACACAACCCAAGCAATCCACACCAGGGTTTAGTTTCGGTAATGCACAAACATCACATAAAAAAAGTAATGAACCTGCCAACACGGAGTTCAGTTTTGGAAGTGGTGTCCATCAATCAACCGAACCCATAACCAATATCGGTATTCCTGTCAACAACCAGGGGCCAAGTGTAGGGTTTAGTTTCGGTAGTAAATCAAGTAACATTACACTACCCCAACCCGCAACCACAACATTAACAACACAGCAACAAATTGAAAGAAATATTGGTTCACTGGCTACCTTTTCGGAAACTTCACATCAGCAGAACAAATCTTCACATCAGCAGAATCAGGAAGAAATTGCACGTACTCATGAGTTTATTAATAAGGCTCGGGGTGGGTTTAGTTTCGGTAATGGACAACCATCCCATCAAAAAGTACCGGGGTTCAGCTTTGGATCAGCAGATAATCAATCATCAAATCGTCAGGACACAAGTTCTACACGTCAGGAAAAGACAGAGGAAGAAGTTGTTCAGCTTAAGAAAGAAGTAAAGCTATTGAGGAAGAAGCTCAAGGAAATAGCTATTGTGGAGGAAAGAGTTAAGCAATTGGAGCATCTGAAATACAATAAAGACGTCAATGTTCTACTTTTAGGTGATAGTGGTGTTGGTAAATCTTCCTTAGTACGTAAACACCTGTCAGGACAGTTTAAGCAACACCATCTTGCCACAACTGAGATTGAGATCACATCTTTACAATTCCATCACAACAAGGGCGCAATCTCGTTCCAGTTGTGGGAGATTCCTGAGGAAGTTCCTAACAAGGATGTCATGTGTACAGGTGCAGACTGTGCCATCATTATGTTTGATGTCACCTCCCGTTCGTCGTATAATAATGCTGTTAATGTTCACACCCCAGCCGTTAGAAAAGTTTGCGGAGGTATACCAATCATCCTTCTAGGAAATAAAGTTGATATTCGCTCACCCAATGTGGGTGATGTCTTCTTAACATACGATCACGGGGACACCAAGTACTATGATATGTCAGTCAAAGAATGCTACAACTATGCTGAGCCCTTCCTCTGGTTACTGAGGAAGTTACTAAGATGCGATGAGCTTGACTTTGTGGAGGGACCTGTTCTTAGACCACCAGAATTTATCTTTGATGAGGCAACAAAGCGGAAGTATGAAGAAGAACTTGCTGCCGCAGCTAATATGCCTTGGCCACCAGATGATGATGATGAGGACCTTTAGATTGGAATATTATGAAAGATGTGAGTGGATTAGGGTATGTGTGGAAAGACGTAAGTGGACTAGGGTGAAGAATTGGGATATGTGTTAAGATATGGGCTAGAAACTTATTAAATGTAGTTGTTTCTTATTATTGTTTTTACACGGCTATTAATATTGATCTACATCCAGAGTAATGTAGTAAAAACAACAACCAAAGACGACCACACGAAACTCCTCCTCGTTTCAACACCACTGTTCATTTGAAATGGGTAGAAGACATCATATGGTACCGAGAATAGTAATGTCGGAGGTGGACTCTTGATTGTTTCATACTTTGGTGCCAAGAATGTCCACGAGACTATTGTGGTGAATGAGAATGGTTGCTTCTCACTCGCTGGAAGTGTGTGCTGCAGTGTTGGACCATCCTCAAATGATTTCTTGGCACTATGGTTGGATGAAGTGAAATTGATAAAGAGAAGTCTCTTAGGCAAGCAACTGGCATAAAGTGTAGCACATGAACATATCATAACTAAAATACAAACTCACCTCAATATCTTTGCCTGTGGCTTGTCTACATTCCCAACATATGACCAGAGTATCTCATATCGAAGTCTTGACGGCATCCCGACACATCGATTCTCAGCCTCGATAAAGTTTCGATTCTTGATTGTAAAGTTAGTACTCGGATTATCGTCTAATGCTGATTCAATCTTGATCCACTGTCGTCTATCCAAAGGATCGGCATTACCAAATATACCAAGCAAATCTTGATTCGTCTCTAACCACTTTGGATATACAAAGTAATCAGTACCGACTTGACGACTTGTGAGCATGGGATGTTGTTGATCACTTGAAGTGGCGGTGAAGGTACAAAAGTCCTTGAGTTCTTGTCTTTTCATATCTTGTGTACACCCTACAATCATGTTCTTTCCAAAGCCTACCGTCTGTAAGTGGTGTGTAAAGAAGAGGAGATGACCTGCGTCAACAATAAGGAGAAACAAATCAATATCACCATGCACTGACTACTCACCGACCCGGTTGGTGAAGAAGTGCCACACTGACCAACTAAGCCAGTATCCATGATGGTAAATCCAGCTCGTTGAGCAACAACATACGACGAAGCCGTACTGTTGTTGGTTGTACTACTCGGACTCATTGCTCCTAGTGTAGGTGAACCAATAATGTAGCCTGAATTACCACTCTTGGTGCGTGTAATCAAGTTATTTTGTTCATGACTACGCTCTGATGATTCTACTTCGTCTGGGATAAAATTTACAGCAAACATTTGTTGTAATTGTTGACTGCTTGTTTCTGAATTCTCAACAATGTCAATCGTCTCTAACTCTACTGATATGTCAATCATTGATGTGTGATTGTATTGAATATTGTAAGTCATCTTCTTGAGAGCATTTGTGCATGTTTGTGTTGATTCGTCCCACACTGTTGTTGTTTGATGAACTGGAAGATCATCGGTCAATAAAACACCACCACTAGAGTTTGTAAACTTGGCAACACGGATTGATTCCAGTGTGTTTGTAACGCCTTTGATCTTCTCAATAACAACGTTTGAAATGTATCTTGCAGTACTGAATTGTCCTTCACAGGCAGTGGCAAGGTTAGATGTATACTTAGTACACGTGTTAGTTTCACTCTTGCCAAATGAAACCGCATTCAACTCGATGCAATTGCCACTACTATCAGATGTTGGCAAGACGAGGTATCCACCAAATGCATTTGTTAGTGATGTCGTAGCTGTTTCATCATGGTGATATGCTGCAATACCATCACCCAGGTGATATCCAGTAGTATTACCACTCTTGGCCTGAGAAGTTGTTTCTTCTCTTGTGTAGGAATGAAATCCCACTTGCTTCGAGCCCTTTCCAAAGACTTGAGAGGCACTTGGATATCCTTGATCTATGAAATAGTTGCCCTTCACTGCACTATTATCCTTCTCCACACACATTAATCCATGTAGTTTGTCCTAAAGGTTGATTGTGGTGAGTTGTGGTAGGGTGAATGAGAATGAGTGGTGAGGAAGGAAGAAGATTTGGCAGATACCGAAAACACTATTCTCTCTCTCTACTCAACAGCTCACCTCTGGAGAATCACTCAGTCGAAAAGGATATTGCAGATTGACACCCTCCAATGACGGTGGACGTTCTACACACATTTTGACAAGCGGAGATGATACTCCTCCATCGTCACTATCGAGACAGCTTGAGAATGACGATGCTTCGTCACTACTACACTCTGGATCACAACAACAATTCATATCACAAACTCCCGCTGTTAAATCACATGAACATAAACAATCAAACTGATTACATTGTCCATCATTTGCTGATGTTTTGCATTCACAGCCAGAAGGCGTGTAAAATGATGAGGTTGATGTGGTTGTTGTTAGTGTGTCATTGCTAATAATGTGATTCGGTATTTCGTAGGAGGTGAGACCGTTGTTTGATGTTGTTGTAGAATCAGCGGTGGCAAAGGTGCACGCCGTGGATGCAGCACCGACCAATAGAGCAAGTGATAGTAACGATTTCATTGTTTATTGTTGTTGTTGTGTGATGTTGTGTTTGTGTGATTGATGTTGTGTGAAGTACCTAAGTAGGTATCACAAAAAAGTATGCCTCTCTCTCAAACTCAACGACACAAAACAACCAACAAATCACCAACTTACATCCAACCACGCTTGATTGTTGAGGCAATACCATCGGTATTACATTGCAGAGTTGTCATTTCTGTAAGTAAATCTTTTCCTTGCTGATTGTTTGATGACGACGCTGATATTATTGCTCGATGTCTTTTGAGTGTTTCAGCTTCTTTTTTCAATGCAATTAGTAATGCCTTGACACTTTGTTTCTCCTCCTCTTCTCCTCCTTCTTCGTCAACAATGAGCTTTGTCGATTCGGGTAGATTACGTAGAACGAGCTTGACGGCAGCTATTGTGGGTGTTGAATGAAAGATAAGTAACAAGCCTGAATAAACTCTGCCTTAACAACAAACAAAACACACCACTCACCAACTCTTTCTTCAGGATTTGAACTAAAGATTACAAACTTTAATCTAGGACTATCCTTCTTGCAATACAAATCAATGTAGGAACTACTAGCACCAATGCTTGCATTCAAGTTGGTTACGAGATCTTTCCACATTTTGGCATTATTTGTTGAATTCATTTCACTTGAGGTGTCAATGGTTAGAGTACGAGGTTGACGATAATCAACAATGACATCAGGTTCTGGGTATTGGTGTTGATTAATGTTTTCAGATGTGAAGTCAATCTCGTGTTGTATCCATTGTCCGCCAGAGTGTTGAAATGATGATGATGCCGGAGGTGCTAGGAAGAGTGAATCGATTGGTAAACGAAGTATACAAAGCACTGCTCCTCGTCGAGTTGAAGGGTGGTTGTTGTTGGACGAAGAGGAGGCATCATCAACCCATAGTCCTTGGATACTAATATCTAATGTAGAATTGTCATCATCATTCATTGATATCTTTATATCTTCAAGGCATACAGAGGCTAGCATTGTAATACAATCGCCAGGTTGTAATGTTGGTACTACACCACTGGATGAGCGGATATTCTCGGGCGTCGTCGTCGTTGTAGATTGGTTGTTCTTGTTGTTGTTCTTGTTGCTTGTTAATGAACATGATATATGAAAGTCGTGTAGTGTATTAGTTGCTGAGCTTGAAGAGTTGGCCGTATCTTCCGCACCACTAGGCATGAGTATATCCAATTCAAGGTCCAAGACAACTGAAATACCATCTCCACCATGATTAGACATCCTTGGGCGCATGCCATAACGTAATCTCAACACTTCTGGATCATTATTCCAATCATCTCCTTCTGTTGAATGATTCATTGGTCGATTTGCAGCGTGTAGAGTCCGTCGACCTTGATTTACAAGGTCAATACGAGCTTGTGCTGATCTTTCAATTTGATTTGATTCTTCCACTTGTTTAGATAGACGATGGTCTACTGTTTGTGCAATTAGTTTCAACCATTCTGGATCTTCTTGAGGTTCAGTGTCGTTGCAGGTATCAGCTGGTTGTGTATCTGTTGTTGTATTTGATGAGTGATGAGCTGAGGAATCTCCTTCTTCTGGTGTCAGGAGTTCAGAACTATCATTATCTGGAGATTCTTCTGCATCAACCAGATCTTCTTCCAACCTTTCAAGAGGTGACATTGTTAAAGAAACTATACTATAACTATCATCTGTCTTGGTTGTTGATAAGTTTGTGCTGTTTGCATACGACTTCGGAAGAAGTATACCCATGCCATCTGTTAAAAATGAATGTCTAAGAATCATTTGCAATAACTCTTTTTGTTGTTGAATTGACTCATCACCATAGTCACCAACCGATTTAGATAATAGATCCGCTTTAATCTGAGGCAATACCAATGCCTGTTCATATCCAACAATACCAAGAAAATCAGCAACGAGACAAGATCCGGCACCTTGCACCTCTAATGACTGCTGACCTTTGTTACTACTTTGCTTACTATTCACCATTATATCATCACCACCACCAATAATATTATAATGTTCTCCTCCATATATAACCTTACACTCATCCCCATAAGGTGATATAAGTTCGTCGGACGATGTAAAAGATGGAAGAGAAACTTTTACATGCTTATTATTTACACTAACATTTGCCTCATCTAAATCATCAGATACCACAATCCGTAGAGGTACATTATTAGTTGAATTTATGAGACTTGTTGAATGTATAAATCGATACTCGGCATTGGATATATCTGATGTTGGTATTTGTATCGTTTCTATTGGTAGTTCATGTAAATTATTTTTATTAGATGATGATGATGATGTTGATATCTTCTCTCTGTTGATTTTGATATCTCCAGCAGCGGTATCATCTCCCGAAGAACAAAAAGATATATATTCACCACCATTATATACATTACATATAGATGATAAAGGAACTGCAGGGATATTGATAGACTCCTCATTAATATGGTGCATATCATCAATTGCAACATGAGTTTGTTGATGTTGATTTTTCTCAGAGCTGCCTCCAAGGACGCTGTCGTTCAACACATTACCAGACGATGGGAGTAGGCATAGATGTGTGCCATCTACAATGGATATACGTGGTGATATACAGCTCATATCGGCGCCTCTTTTGGCTAAGCTTTGCTATGGCATCGGTAAGATATGAGAGAGCTACGATAATTCCACTTGTAAGCATCTCAGTGACGCTAAAGATCTCATAATCTCATGATTCATGATTTATGATTGAGCAAATAAAATCTTGCAATACTGGCAATGACTTAGTGACGGCCCCCTATCCATAATGCCAATAGTATATATACTAATATCACTTACTTATTATATGTAACTCCCAACCGCACGACATATAGCCAAGCAAAGTATAAGCTTTACGAAATCTTTTGCAATACCGAATAACTGCACATCAATTTGGTAGCTCGTTGGGATTGGGATGGTTAGTACATTGTACACAATAGTACAAACAAATCATTACCAAATAGTATTTCTATTTTGCAAATGATCTTCATCCCGTCGGCGTAAGAAATACAAATAAATACACATACAAATCATGGATGTGGTACATAATATCAATGAACATGCACTTACTCATATTGCTCCATCCAAATCCAAATATGGAGAAGATGGTATCGGTGTATTTGCCTCAACACAGATCAAAGCAGGTACTCTTCTTTTTCAACTTCCCGAGGGATTCTCAGTCGGTACTGTTGAAGTAACTGGAGAAGAGATCAAGAAATATATTTACAATCTTGCAGCGTTAGATTTTTTAAAGATGAGAGTTATTCCACACATTGAGTCAAGTATGTGTATGTGGTTGGTAAAAGTACTAGAGCACCGACGGATGATGAATTGGTTTACTCATTACCAGCCAATGGTCCAAATTGTGTCGGTCCAAGCTCATATATTGGTCATGCTAATGGAAGATCAATCCTACATGTTAAATTCTCGAATACCCTAGACTCGTCGGGTCTAGCGATGGAGACAACCCGTGTCGTAGAGAAAAGGGAGAGGAGTTATTAGTACAGCATGATAAAGACCATGATCATATACTCAAGCAACATCATGCTTTTATTGAGAGTGCTATGAATGCATTGCAAGGCCCTAACGCTAGCGTCAATAAGGAGGCAATTAAGAAGAACGTTAATGAAATAGAAGATGAGCAGAAGAAGCATTTGATTGAGAATTTCAATGAGTTCTACCTCAAGCTCGCTGTTTCTAGAATTCACGGGGTGGGGGTCGTCGTTGCTGATCATCCAGGAGCAGTGATTCAACCTGGCGACAATCCATTTGATTTACCAAGAGACTACTCTGGTTACGACGAAACTATCGATCTCATTCAGCAGCAGCTTGATCAATTGATTACTAGCTCGGCTGGCAAAGACTTTGTACTCAAGTATTGTAATCCTTCTAAGGATGATAAGGGATCGATGACATACCCTTTGCCAACATGTGGAGCAAATGGGATTGACCTATCTTACTTTGTCAACTCTGCAAAGGGTACAGGTAGGTCATGTAATCTGGTCTTAGGAGAAGGTAGAGATGCCCGTGGATTAACTCCTCTAGTATTTAATAATGGCGTGGAAATGTCGGTGGGAGATGAATTGCTTACAGATTACACTCCAGCAATTGAAGGTATTGATTGGAACAATAAAAATCCATTCATTCATCTCCTAGCTGCCGTGTTAGAAGCAGTGGGCCTGAGATTTATATTACAAAAAGCAATTGCAAAAGCGAAAAAGGTCATCATAGGAAGAATCAGAAGCAGAGGCAGAAGCTCGTGTACATGAGAAGTGGAAGAACGTGCATTGAAGTCGTCAAAATGAGGAGGTTGTGTCACACGAGAGCGAGCTTGGCATGTATGATTACATTCCCAACACTCTGAAATGAAGCTCTTTTGTGCATATGATATGATCATGTGTACATACATATTATGGCACTGTTTATGCCCCCGACAAGACAATTGATCATCAAGCATAGTACAAATATCACAGTCATATACATTCATGGCATTTGTTATAGTTATAGTATGCCCCTGACAAGACGATTGAACTCAGGAAAGCGTTGAACTTTGTGGTATAGCAACATATCAATTGCTAAGTCCCCAACGTCATAAGAGGCAGTTTTGATTCTGATTCACTGCATGGCAAGAAAGTATTCTAAGAAAGAAATAAAAGCCCATGCATGATTGCAAATTAGGAGCCTAAGGTTAATCCCTATAAATAATGCTGTGCATGATTGCAAAAGTCGAGTAAAACTGCCCTAGAACTGCCCCAATCTCTCTTCAAGACCACCAAAATAAGATGCCTATCCTCTCAAAAGCGCTTTACATCACATCGCCGGCCTTTTAGCAGGCTTGCAACGACCACCACAACAACAATATCAATACTATATTCAAAGGCTGTTGACGTACGAGAAACAGATTGGATAGATCTACCGCATATATATAGTCTAATGACTACTCTTACACTAACACAAACGCAAGCAATGGTCCGCCTACATCTTCGTCTCATCGGCAAGGAAAGGACCTCTGATATATTGTTTGATGATGATGATGATGATGATGATGATGATGATGATGGGGCTGGTAGCAAGAAGAGAAGGGTAAAGAGAGGAAAGAAGTATACTCCGAAGCAGATCATTTGGATGTGCATCATATTATCTGGTATTATATTCATCAGTACGTGGGTGTTTATGACATTCAATAAGACAGAAACTGGTTCAAGATCAAGTAGTGATACATCAGCAGCATTGACCGACATAAAAGTATTGACAGAGTCAAAGGATAAGATGCAAAAGAACAAAATCGTCGTCTTAGATTATCTCCAGAGCAGATACGTCGAAACACATTACCTGATAAGGTCCTTGAGTGCTGCCGTAGTTTAGTAAGAGCAGGGAATCTGAATTGCAATAAGTGTGGCAAATATATGCACGAGAATTAGAATACATCATAATAGTATGGTGAGGAGATATTGGTACTATGCATATGAATGTGGACATGTACACTAGTTCAGTGCCGAGGGATTATTAGACTTAGGTTAGATGTGATTAGGTATAGGAGATAAACTAGATAGGGTAGAGTCAAATCACTTAGTATGGTACACAATTAAATCACTCGACTAATAAGGTTACATATCAGATGACACAGCATCAAGGCAGGTTATTCACCCATTCAATAACAGAGTCATCAAAGTTGGGCAGGTTATCAGTGCCATCAAAATTGTGATGACCTCCTCTCTCATAACTTATGAACTTAATCTTTTCATCGTCTCCATTACTACCCGCGGCATCTAAGTAGAGCCGAGTAACTGGATATGGTATTAGAGGATCATCCTTTGCCCATACCATTAATGCAGTCTTGATAATACCAGAAGACATTACATCAGATATATCCTTCTTATCAAAGCATCCGGGATGCATGATAATTGCAGCTTGTATGTTCTCGGCAAATGCCTTATCCTCTTCACTACCACTTTGATTGAGTTGTGATAAGAATCTCATGGCAAGTCCACCACTCCAACTCTTCATGCCTAATATGAATGGAGTGTCAACTTTGCCCCAACCTAGTCCCTCTTCAATGACTCCTCGAAGTAGCCTCGCTCCGTCGTCAAATCCTCTTGGACATACTCCACTACTAACAGCTTTTGCAAATCCACGGTACCAAACCTGACGTTCTTCACTTGCATGTAATGTTGCAATGTTTTCTACATCTGTTGATGAAACTTCCATAATATGTTTGGGTAAACATGTTAAGAACTCTGTATTGGTATCATCATCCACTGATCGATCAATCGAATGCCAATCTAATGCCACGAACCTAACCTTTTTCTTTGATGATGACTGCTTATGAATGATATTGTAACGTTCACCCAACTTATGCCATCGTGTACGAGATACACCTGAACTAATACCATGTAATGTCACGATACGCACAGTTGCTTCTTGTTCTGAAGCACCGAATGCATATCCGTCCATTGTAAAGTATTTCTTTTTGCCATCAAAATCAACACCGAATTCTAATGATATACGTTTACCAGTAGTCTCTGATTTGGATAACATAAACTGAGCTTCTGCATACTTAGGTAAACCAACATTAAGAGATGGTGCCAATGTTCTTCTTAGCCGGAGGTGTGGATCTCGTGTAACAGTATAGGCATCACCAACTGAAGGGGTCATAACCTCTGTTTTACTAATGTTGTATAGTTGTTGCATTGCAGCGTGTGTTTTATCTTTATACTCCTTCGTTGCAGTGTTCATTACAGTTGCAGGTTGTACCTTCTTTTCTTCTCTTGTATTTGTCGTCATGATTTGATGATGTGTATTGTGACTTCTATTGTTATTGCTCTATTTCTGATTAAAGAATATTATGGATATTATGTAGCTCTCCCCACTGCCGCCGCCGTCAAGACTTCCACACTGTATGATATTCACACCTTCTTGCTCTTGGATTATATCAAGCTATTAGATCTCCACATGCCGCCAACGCCAAGACCCTATTATGCTTGATTGACAAAGGGCGAAGATACGGTATCCTTAGATTTTGACAAAAAGCATTGGATGTTGAATGAAGGAGATGAGTGATGAGCCCTGTTGACAGTCTTGGGTTATAGTTGCATGCAAACCATTATATTATTTAGTATCGGAGGAGGAGATCTACACCTCTCATAAATCTAAAAAAGAGATATAACAACAATCCAATAAACAAAATAAAGAGAAAGATACCCCATACAACAGAGAAAAAAATCTATCATGACTGACATTGAGAATCTTGATATGGATAGTCTATCAATAGTTGATACAAATAAAGGTCGTCGTTTAAGTAGAGCTTCCGTCAAGTTCTTCCAAACTGAAACATCTACACGAAATCTATCTTTGGGTTCAACTACATCCACTGCTATATCAACTCGTAACCTCGTGGCTGGTCTAGGATTCGATGGATGTGATCATGGATTGATTGGCAGCGATGGTAAAGTACGTGATGAGTATATATTGCAACGTCAATCAGTTAATCGGCCGGGAACATTGAAGAAGATTCCATTATTATGTGATTTAAAAGATTCCTCAACAATTACCGAAGTAGATGGTTGGGTATTCACAATGTTACTAGTTTCTGGCTTTGCAAAAATGAGTAGCAAGATTGATGAATTGAATAGAATCAATGTATTCCCAATCGCCGATGGAGATACAGGTGCTAATATGAAAGTATGTCTCAAATTACCAACGCGCAACTTATTGATTAATCCATCAGATAATATCTTATTGGCAGTATCAAACATGGCCGCAGACGTATTATTAAATGGACAAGGAAATAGTGGTACTATCTTGAGCCACTTCTTTGTTTCATTGGCCGAGGAAGTACGTGAAATGAAGAAGAGTTCGTTATCTATTGATGAATGCTCATCCTGCTTGGTTAACGCAGGGATTAAGATGCAAGATGCCGTTCCCAATCCGGTAGAGGGGACATTGTTATCGGTATGTCGTGATGCATGTAAGGGATTGCAAGATCATGCACCTTATACATCCCTCGAGCATTTACTCACTACTTGGAATTCTATAGCACAAAAGGAACTTGCCTTGACGCCTGATCGTTTAATTGTAGATGGGGTGAAAGTTTTAGAAAAGGCTGGCGTGGTTGATTCAGGTGCGGCCGGGTTCGTATACCTCATCGAGGGGATGCATCTAGCATCCAAGGGAGAGCTACCAAACTTGATGGATGTTAGTGTATATTCAAGTGCTCAATTCTTGAAATCAGATGAGTCTACAAAGGATATTGATGTGGATCATACAGTGACAGATTCAAAATATCGCTACTGCACCGAATGTGTCGTATGTTTACTTAAGGACATCAAGGCACAGCAAGTAATTGACGAGGTACAAAAGGCAGCAGATGAAGATGGTATTGGAGACTCCATTGCAACTGTGAAGGCCCCAGCCAAGGATGGAGATGGCGAGATGGTTAAGATTCATATCCACACTAACGAACCCGATGTCTTCTTTGACAGAGTCAAGCCACATAGTAAATATCCTATCTTCAAGAAAGAGAAGGTCGAAGATATGCTTGCCATGCGAGAAGATATGCACGGGTCATCCGTGGACTTGGGTGATGCAAAGTTTACAATAATGGGACTATGTGCCTATTCTTTGCCTCCATTGGGTGATGATATGGATGAGTTGTTTACCCTGCCGGTATTTTTAGTGCCAGAGACGACACAGGAGCCTATCGATATGAGATTTGTGAGTGACACAGATGCATGTATTCTCTTGAACCAACAACGGCATGAAGAGACGTCCATCAAGTATTCAACAGCTGCTTCTAATCCAATGCAGATTAAGATTGAACTCCTTGCAGCTTTAGCAAAGGACAAGCCTGTCTTATGCCTCTTGTGGGGTACCGACAAACGTCTAAGTGCCATTGGTAGGAACGTTTTGGCTGCTATCGATATGCTCGAGCCTCATCAGAAGGAGTTAGTCAAGGTTTGTGTGCATGGCTGGGGCTTCTACGAAGGTCCTTTTCTCCTGGAGGCTATTAAGTATGCACAAGAAGGGAAGTCTATCGACGAGGCTATCGTGGCCATTAAGACATTGGGTGATTACAACTTTTGCTTTAGCAACTTCATTACGAGTAAGACTATGAAGAAACTATTGGCTTGGCGTCCTGGTCTCTTTCCAAAGGGGTTCACAGCCCAGGATGATATCTTTTATTGTGCTGGAGTTCCCATTACAGTTCGTGAAAAAGTTTTGACCGAATTCGAAAAGGCCGGTTTGCTAATGAAGATACAACATAGTGAAAAGTCAATGGCGGACTTACAAAATGCAGAGATAAGACGTATCAAGAGTGATTTGAAACCAGATGAGAAAATCAAGAACATACTCATTTGTACCATCGGGAGGCCTGATTATGGACATCAGTACATTGATAAGCTCAAGGCGGAAAATGTCCCAATGACTGATGATTTAACTGCCACAGTATTCAATTCTGGTATATTCGGGGTAGCCACATCGAACTGGGGAGAGATGTACGCATTATACACGGTAGTGAAAGTTTAAATGAGAGGAAGTAGGTATGACATATCAACCAAAGGCACTAGTATAGACATATCATGTGAATGTTAGGTTTATATTGAGTCAAAGGCACAATTATGGACATATCATGTGAACATTTAGGTGTATATTGAGTAGAAGTAGAACGATAACTATTTTAGAGATATGAAATTAGAACTTAGATATAGTGCAGATGAAGTCTGTCTCTTACACAAACGTCACTCTCAGATACTTGAGGTTGCCCAAATGTGAGGAACGGCGTCGCGCGCTTGAAAGCTAGGATACCAAACGCTACCTTCTTCTCATACTCATGAAGGAGTTTTCAGAACATGAAAATAATCTTCAACACAACTCAAGGCAAAGGACAAAAGTTATTGGCGGTGGCTCTTATTAATACCCCTCAATAATACTTGATTGTATATGATATAAATATCAATATAAACACGTAATATCTTCATCTAAAATCATGGTGAAGAATACTTCCAAAAGACGGACAGCTGTCAATACCAATGACACACAAAAAGTTGATAGTGCCAATGACCACCAAAATTCAGACTCTATTGCAGTGGTTGATACCAATACCAATACTATAGCTAATAATACCAATATAGATGGTAATATACCGTCAACATCTGCTAATTATAATACCACTAATTCGATAAAACCCCCGTCGGCAGCTGGTGATATGACGGCATCTAAATCTACCTCGAAAAATAATATTGATGGTGGCCATCAACCATCAAGTAACAATGATAATAATATTGCAATGGATATTGATATACTAGCAACAAATACTAAGAATGATAATGCTGCTATTTCATCAAATCCCCAAATATCTTCAACGGGGCCTTCTCAGGCATCAGATACCACAAACTCTCAAACTTTAGCAGCAGATGGTACATCTCAAAATAATCCCAACTCAAATAATCCCAACTCAAATAATGAAGGATTAAGCGACCGTCAACAAAAGATAATAGCAAGTATTAAACATCGTAAATTATTATTGGAGTGGGTGAAAGTTAGTCGTATTGAATGTGAACGATTGGCTGGTGAATATAATAATAGTACGAGTGATAATTTGGGTCAAGCTGCAAATGCAGACGGACAAGGCAGTGCTTCATGTGGTAATAAGAAGAGGGTTAGTTTCATTACAGAAATGATAAACAGTCAACCACCTTCTCTATTACAATCCACCACCACAACCTCCATTTCAGGAGCAAATCTACAAGAAGAAATATCCCTCTCATCAACAAAAGAAATACAAAATTATCAAACCCTAACCAAACTCGCTACTACTCATACTACATCTACTAAAAAACAACAATATCGATTACCATCATCAAAGTTAAGTCCAAGTTCTAAAGTTGGTAAACGATCTAGTGGTGGTGGTGGTGGTACGAATAATAGATCATTGCCTACCAAGGCTAATCGTAATAATAACAAGTTGCCGAATGTACCATTGTTGGGTAAGCAGCTTACTAATAAACAATTGAGTAATAAGAATATACAAAATACTTCTACTAGTGCCTCGGGGGGTGCCTCGGGTGCTAATTCAAGCGGGGGTTTTGCAGCAGGAGAAGAAACTAAAAAGAAGAAAGGACGTAAGCGTAAATCCACAACTAATAATACAGAGGGGATAATTTCACTACCGGGTGGTATGCTATCCAATAAACACTCCAGCTCAACAAAAAGCGGTACTAAAACTAAATCTTCAGCAAGTGGTACCAAATCAGGTGTCAACAAGAATAGTGGTAAGGGAGCTAAGGGAGGACAATTGCAACAACAACCAAGTAGTCATGTACCATCCGCCTCGGCAATTAATTTGTTAATACGAAAAGATGTACTGTTGAGTAAATTGAATGATGTTTTGGTTGATCGAGAGAATAAGAAGAGGAGGAGATTGTTGCAACAGCAAGAGAAGGTTGAGGATAGGGAGAAGGGGGATGGGAATATGGATAAAAGGGAGGGACAACTAGGGATGAAGGGACAGTGTGAGTTGCAAAAGTCAGGGGATAAAGATCAGTCCGAGGAGGCTAAACTATTGCAGCAAGGAGATGTTAGAAATGACGGGATGGATGTGGATACGGCAGAGGGTAACAAAATACAACCACAGCTACTAACCACATCAAAAAGTACCGATGATTTAGCAGCAGCAACAGCCAATATCATGTCAAATAATGATGATATCAGCAACAAACAAAATGATACCATCACAACAACAGACAAAAAGAAATTTCAAGGACCACTACAACTCCGTGGTCCACAATCACTTGAAACATCTATAATAAAAGCAGCCGATGCAACATTATCTCAAATAAATAATGAATTGTTATCCAAGGGATCAATTGAAATATCTCAAATTGCAAGTAGTAGTAGTACATCACATAAATCATCGATAGGGAGTATGTACCAACGGTTATATTCAAAGTCAACTAGTACACCCGATCCTACTAAATCTACAAGTTCAAGCTTACATCAACAACAATGTAGATTACCAATACGGAATAAAACAATATGGGATAATATATTAGAAGAAATGAAATGGATGGCTATTGATTATAGTGAGGAACGTAAATGGAAAGTTGCTATGAGTAAATCATTATGTAATGGTGTGAAAGAGAAGGTTAGGGATAATAGAAAGAAGATTGTGAGTCCGTCAAAGAGGGTGACTACACCTGGAGGGACTGTCGTACGAAGTGGTGGTATTGGAACTACACCGGAATCAACAACATCTAACCGTAGTAGAAGTAAAAGTCGTTCATTATCCATTCTTAGCAATTGTCAGGATATTGATCCAATCTATATTGAAAGTACCAAGGAGGATATATCGAATATTAAGAAAGTTTCAAGGCTTTTGAGTGTTAGTATATTGGATCATTGGGATACAACTGTCTTGGGAGGTTCGTCAGCAGGGTATGGTCTTGATGGTAATGAGGGTAGTATGGGATCGGAGCGATTTCGTAAGTTACGATCAGGTGCATTAGCCTTGGAGGATACAAGTGGAGGTGATGAAAATGCCGACAATAATAATTCAGCAATGAATATTGTCAAGTCTTCTAATACCGGCGATACTTCCATATCAGCCGAACCAGCCACCACCATTCGTATTCCACCAAGCTACAAACAATTATCAAATGATGAAATATCAACCCACATTACAAAATCAATTGAACAAATCAATAAATTGAAAGAACAAACTAATAATGTATTGAAAAAGGATAAGGCATTGCAAAAGTATAAGAAGTCAATGCCAACAATTTCTGGTAATGGAGGAGGAAAGGGATTTGAGCTTGATAATGGACAGTTGTGTGCTGTTCACTTTCTTGAAAGTTTGTGGAATGAGAGTGCCTCGGAAAGTAGTGGTGAACAGGGAACCACTGCGGCAATAGTTGGTGGTAGATTTGGTTCGGGCAAGACACTTACTATATGTACACTGTTATGGAAGAGCAGTGTGGATGGCAGTAGTGGTCCACAGTTGATTGTTTGTTCTCCTGCTGCATTGGCACGATGGAAACACGAATTGACAAAGTTTGATGGACTAAAGCCACATGTTTATGGCCTCGATAGTAGCGGCGGTGGTGGTAGTGATGCATCAGATGTAGTCATTTGTGACTATACATCACTCATGAAGTTGGCTAGTAACCAACATCAACAGTCAGGAGGGAATTGTATCAACTTTTCGTCCATGATATTAGACCTACGTCATCCTTCATCTACCTCTTCACCAATCGGAAATGTCAAATGGTGGATAAGTTTGAACAAGTTCATCTTGAAATGTCCAAGTAGTATGAACCGTCTTGTTGTTGAGCAGACGGATCTTCCACAGAATTGCTTCTTCCGCCCTCTTGGTGGTGATGAATCAAGTGGCAAGAAGCGGATTGATGAGATGCTAGCCATGAAAGTGGCATTCATTTATCATCCATCTATCTTCTTTGCTGAACGTGGTTCGATAGGTAAACGTGTCATCTCGTGGGCCAAGGGTCAGGCTAAAGCAAAGACGAATTCCCCCACGGATGCCACTGCAATGATGGTAGATGGAAAGGATGGGCGTACATCCAATGGAAATGGCAAGTTGATGGTGTGTAGATCCATACTCATTTCATCTTTACAAGGCATGGTTGACAATCTGATCGATGTAACAAAAGAAGATGAAGTCGATAACAACAGCCATGCGTGGGAAGTACACACCTGCACGTTGGGAAGGTCACAGCAAGCGGCATATAACCAATGTGCCACAACATTGATACAAGGAGATTATGGAGATGACGAGTTGGCTCACCGTCTCATGAGATTACGAAAGATTTGTATCCATTCCAATCTTGATGATGTCACGGCGAGCTTACATGCCCTCTCCAATAGTCGAGGTAGTATCAGTGCAACGATTGGTTCCATCCTCGTTAGTAACTCTACCACCTTTTCGGAGTCAAATATCGATTTGGCAAAGTCTGTCATCCAGCAATCATCAAAGATGAAAGCACTACTTCATGCCTTGATCACGGAGTGTGGTCATACTGTTGCAATGAAACATGAACTCATGGATACTCAAACGACTGATATTGGAAATGAAATGTCGGTAGAGCAGTCGTCTAGTCCTACGAAGAAAGCCAGGGTACTCATTCTTGCCACCCTTGTCGAAGCTCAACTTCTCACATCCTTCTTCTTGAGTGCAGTTGGACTGCATCATGAAGTGCTCGTTTCTTTTTCAGCCGAAGGAGACAAGCAAGGAAGTGGATCGGTTCAGACTTCAGGTCAGGACATATTATCTCGATTCAATGGCGGTGTAAAAGGAGGGTCGATTGATATTCTGATTACATCCCCCAAGAGTGTATCCTCTCAAAGTGGCGGTATGAGCGTAACGTCTGCCGATGTTGTCATCAGTATCGATGAAGATTGGAGTGGCCGTGAGGCCTTGCACATCACGTCAATACTCTCCAAGATCCGTAGACGAGAATCATCATCGGCCTCAGGGGAAGCGAGGTCATGCAGATTCATCAAGCTAATTTGTCAGAATACATGCGAAGACACATTTCTGTGCCAGGGTAACACTACTACAAAGAATGATGCTGATGAGACCAAGCCTCCTGAGAAGAAGTCGACTACCAAACGAGGTGGCAAAGCAGCAGGTGGCCGTAAGTCTCGAAAGTCTTCACGTTCCTCGAAGTCAAATCAAGACGAGGAGACAAAGATGGATGTGGATGACAGTAAAATCTCAATACTCAAGGCACAAAAGCCCGTTGCTCATGAACCAGTCAATGATGATGGGTTCCTCGTTCCACCTCCTACAGATGTTGACATTTCTTCTGAAAAGGCACAGGAGCATATCTTTGGGGCAAATGTCGTTAGACACAGAAACAGCAAGATGTATTCCGTCCTCGGTCTTTCATCAAACGAAGAATCAAATGATATGTTTCTCCCAGCTGCTACTGGTATCGAAAGTGGGAAAAGTGAGGGTGTAGTCACCTCACAAAGTTGTAATAGAGACTTTACATGGGCTCTGTTCAATGTCGAGGACAGTTCTTCGAATCACAAACCATTGGTGCCAGCTTCTAGTAGTTTAGGTGGCTCTAAATCTGTTCAGAGTTATGTTGAATCATTTAGAAGATCGTCCTCATTCACTTCACAAGCTCAAAGTGGAATGCCGTTACGTTTATGGGATGTTCAAGCGGATGATAAGGTATCAGCTTCCAATGATGATGCACCGCCACCTGACGTGTCCAAGATTGAGGATGAGGCCAATATCGATACCAATAACCCCGAGCTTTTGGTTTATCGTGTACCTGATTCTGTATTAAGCAAGCGTAAGAAGTCAGATGTTGACTTGGAAGTAGAAGGAGGTGACAGACCAAGTGTCTTTTCACAAAGTTTCTCGTCCTTTGGTGGCTCAGAATCGATTGCCGTGCAAGATGGGAACCAAGGCAGTGAGCCGACATTGTACTTCCCATCATTCCTTCCATCGCTACTTCAGGTTACTCAACATTTGATGACTTCATTGCCCCAAGAAGGATTGAGTGGAATGAAGCGAAAAGCTATTCAAGGTGACATTGACATTATCAAGAGCAAGAAGTTTAAGGTATCCTCCTCTTCTAGTGCTGCCGTTACGCTCTTTTCCGATGCGTCCTCTCTGCAGAAAAAGAGAGTGGACTTCCCTCCATTTACCATCGATACAAACCCGCACTCCTTCAAGGGAAATCAGAATGACATGCTTGGTAATGCAGAGCTCAACTTCCATAGAAAACTACTGTCATCTGATTTAAGGGGCGCATTATCTTGTCAGGATCAGCCGTCCTTGAATTCAATGTTATTGATCATTAAGAAGGAACAACCAAAAAGCAACGCGGCTGCAGATAAAGAAAGTGCCACTAGTAGTAATAACAATGGAAAGAAGTCTCACAAGAAGGTCAAGAAGCAACAACTCTTGCCTTCCTCCAACTCTTTATTGCCTCAAGACAAGAGCCTCCCTGCGTACTTTGGTAACAAGTATCTGAAACCTCAGTCTTACTCTACAAGGGAGGGATTGAAGATTAGTTTCACTGGCTCCCTCATGGGAAGGGTCAGGCATCAGAACCGTATGAATGATCTCGTATCAAACTCATTAACTCAATCGGATGGTCATAAACCAGCCGTACTCGGGACAATTCCTTCTACTACCGCCGGAGTACAATCTCGATTGGCCAAGACATCATCAAGCCCCTTGGAAGAAACAACAGTAGAGCCATGGACTAGCAAAGAAGACTCGATTTTGCAGAAATGTGTATCACGATATGGCATGAATTGGCAATTGGCAGCTTATGCGGTTTCGTCTGGCGAATCCTTCTCATCAAGCCCTAGAAATCCCGAACGTGTATCAAGACGCTCGGCATCTCAGTGTCAAAGTCGTTGGTTATCACTTGAAACCATTGATCATGTTTTGGATTCTCTGCCTAGCATCGTTAACATTTCTGATGTGAGAGTACTTCCACGGTTTGGTAACAATGGTCAAAGCCAAGAGTCCATCATGTGCAACATTCCTTCCACAATGAATCAAGAAAAGAAAGAGCCAGTTATTGAACCCCCTGTTTGGCTTGGCAGGCCCAACAAAACAACTGTATCTCCAATCAAGTCATCATCACAGCAAATCACAAAGGAGGAACGTGAGAATGTTCTTCGTCGTGCCAAAATGCTCAAGGAGGCATCAAAGAAGAGACGTGTTGCCTCAGTACCCGTCCCTTCCTCTGGCCATACTCATCCCTCTCATTCAGATGCCGTGCAAGCTGCAAGATCAAATATGCAAGCAAGTGGTCTCGAACTACCGAGGCGTGAGATGTGGCCTATCGAGTTGCTTGAGTTTCGGAAGAAGCAGAAGGAAAAAGCAAGAGATGACGAGAGGGAGGCAAGAAGAGCAAGAGCGGCTACAGCTGCTGAAGCTGCTCGATCGTCATCTTCGTCACGATCACAGCAAGCTCCTCAACATCGACAACAACAACAGCAGCAACAACAGAGTTCTGTACAGTATCGCTCAGCACCGATTCAGAATACTCATCATCCGACCCAACAGCAAATGATGTATGCTCAACAACAGCAAGTGGCATATCATCATCCTCGAGGAGCACCTGCTGTTGTCCATCATGCAACCACTAATGTTAATCCAAACGCTTCTTATCAACAACCAAGAGCACCACCCCAACAACACCCACCACAAGAAACTAAAAGAATCTAAAAAGGTTCTACCCAACAACAATAGGAACAACAGACCTAGTCATATCTATTAGATATTAGTTTATTTAAGTCTAAAATACATTCTCTTATTACAAGTATAAGTTTTCTTAAAGTATGCCTTATTACTCTTCTATTCTATTTGCAACACTAATAAGAGTAGCCCTAAGTATACTTGCCGCCGGTGCTGACATATCACGAGGTACACACAGTCTTGATGCCACTACTCTGGCAGCGGCGGCACCATCTGTGGTTATCTCTGGTAATGGTGATTTGTTTGTTTCCTTAAATGTATCCTTTTCAGATAAAAGAAGCTTGCAGACATGACGAAGCATTACATCAGCATCATCCTCAGAGGAAGCACGTTCAATATGCTGCTGAGATTGAGGATCGTCTCTGGTACAATCTTTAACAATGCCATCGTGATTTGCTACCAGTTTGGCAGCTGCTTCCATTGAGTGCTTCTTACTATCATCTTTATCCTTAGCTTGATCAATAAAGGAACTTGACAAACGAACAGCTGCATCATCTGCCCTTTTGATTGCAGCGGCTACATCTGGTTTATCCTCACCGCCACCAAAGTAACGTAAAAACATACTATTGGTTGCAACCCAACTATACTCATCACCCATTACCCTTCCTGAGTAGGGTTCATAACTATCCATTGATGCAAACCATTGTTTTAGTCCTTCTCTACCTTGAAGGATATCAATATCGGCAGTTAACGGTAATTGATATCTCCATCGTTCTAATGTGGGTATCATGATTGCATCCACGGCCGTAAACTCTCCGAGACGGAAGCATATACCTCCATCTGCTTTTTCTTGTTGTTCTACTAATGCAGCATCAAGACGATCTAACTCCAAGATGAACTTTCCTTTTCGTTCCAACTTATCTTCGTCTGTTAGTGATTCATTTCTACCGGCATATACAAACTCGAAACCGACTTTAGTAAGGTCATCATTCATTTGAATGGCTGTATTGTACTCGGGAGTATCCCTTAACATTGGCTGCTCTGGAAATGCCTCATCTAATGCAGCAATTATATCAGATGATTCCCATACAATCCTTCGTTCATTTTTCTTATCTTCATCTTCATGAAACAGCACCGCCGGTACTAATGTAGTAGGAACTAATGCAATCGAATCTTCATCAGCCTCTTCTTCTTCCTCCTCCTCTTCTTCAATCTCACTAGACGATTCCGTCATTCCATCAATCGGTTCCAGCTTTTTACCATTATCCTTACCCTTACCACTACTACTACTACTGCTACTCTGCTGCTGTATAATAGGTGTTAAATGCATACCATCAGTCTGTTTCTCCTTCCCATCCCGTAACTTAATTGTATAATATGGTTTCAAATTTGAATCATGATGTATACCAACAATAGTTACCTTGGTTATACCCTTGGGAGATTTGTAGAATGCACGCTGTCCTTTGGTTAGTATACCCTTCTTATTAGTAATGGAGGAGGAAGAGGAATTGGACTTGGATTTTCTACTTGATTTAGAAGAGGTGCGGGATGTAATTTTTTTCGAACGTCGGGTTAATTCGACTGCTGAGGCTAGTATACCTCGTTTGTTACCGTAATATTGCTGCTTGTACCCGCCATTGTTACTATTGTGAGTATTGGTATTATCATTATTATTATTATTGGAAGTAGATGATGCTACCGTAGTTTCGACAGATGATTAAGAGTACGATACAATGTAACCTTTGGTGGTGGTGGAGGTGTAGATGGTTCAGTAAGTTCTAGTAATGTATCAGACAGCTCTTCCCATGATGGAGGTGATACGGTTATTATTGCTGTCGTTGTTGTTGCATGAAGTACTTGAGTTTGTTTGGTGTGCTGCTTGTTAATACTACAAAAAGTAAAGGCGTCAGTAAACCCGACGAAGCATGCAAATATAATCAATGGAAGAGACATATGTACGAGTATAATGTACTTATACTAATACTCTTAATTATGTATAAATGAGTTGCTGATAGTTTTAGTATGAAGGATACCGATCTTTTCAACACC
>Ga0214481_100080_pt1 | contig 40609 bp, 19 predicted proteins | sample M1_20Mar14CPVII9_4_FD_165057 | JGI IMG/M metagenome (GOLD analysis project Ga0214481, IMG submission 165057) | Marine eukaryotic communities from Monterey Bay, California, United States - M1_20Mar14CPVII9sort6BwellG10 | ecosystem: Environmental > Aquatic > Marine > Unclassified | place: USA...
TCATTGGATGCTGCCGTGCTACTGCTTGTACCAGTATTATTTCTAAGAAAGGATCCTCCTAACGTGATGAAAGCAATCATCTTCAATCTAACTCGTCGTCTGACATCCTCTCTTTCTGCTCTTCTTCTGTGTTTGCATAGGACGCCATCAATGCACAGCCTTTGCATTCAATAAACCACAAACAATGGCTGATGATAATAATAATAATAATAGTACTACTGATCATGTCGCAATTGAAATAACAGACCTACAACATGACAACAAAAGGATACCACAAACTCCTTTCACATCATCTGCAGTACCATCAAGAGAACAAAGGGATGAGGAGTTTGATCAAGAGATGTTACATAGAGCAATTGCAGACACAGGAAGATGGACATATGGTACGATATCAGTTGAAGCTTGGGTATTAGATGATACTACTGGAAAGTTAGTACGACCACTTAAAGCATACTGGGTGGATCCAGTTTACATTCTTGATAATGCAAAGAATGAAGCACTGTTGAGATTGACAGATCAATCTAGACCAGACTTTGTTAGACCAGATCCATTATCTCCTGGTATAGGGTTACCAGGAACTTTATGGTCGGAACTATCTCGTAACAATTTACTCGATCGTGGTACATCTCGAAGAGGTATAAAGAATCTCAATACAAAGAATAGAATTGCATGGAGAAGGCTTGAGGAAATTAGAAATGATCCCGATCAACCATATAAGCTGCGACTGCAATTAGCTGTAAAGGCAAGAATAGGACTCGCTGCAGGTGTTAAGTTTCAGTTCCCTAATGGTACACAAGTGATTAGTAGTGTATATGGCACGAGGTACCACCGATACAACAAAGTTAAAGTCTCAATCGAATACACAATACTTATTAAGTTCAGCAGATGTTATCGGTAGTATCATATCATTAAGAAAGCCAAGACATATCTGTATGACAGAAAGAAGAGCAGAAAGAGAGGATGTCAGACGACGAGTTAGATTGAAGATGATTGCTTTCATCACGTTAGGAGGATCCTTTCTTAGAAATAATACTGGTACAAGCAGTAGCACGGCAGCATCCAATGAAGCAATCGGAAAAAACGAAACAATCAACAAATCAATCAAAGAGATCAAAAGAGTGGTCTATATGGAAGTCTATAAAGAGCAAGATAAAACAGATGACAACAAAGTGGAAGGGAGCTGGGAATCAAATCCCTCCGCCTTTCTCTAATACAGAGAGTATTTGGACATTTTGTGGGTGCTTCTTGACGTTATTGTTGCTCCTGGCCTATTCAAATGCTATATCAAATGTCAACTCCGCATATAGCCTTGTGACCGGCCCGTTTGGGGTAAGTTGTATTCAGCTGTAAGCCTCTACAATTTCACAAGTTCATTCTAACTCTCACACTTTCTTCTAAGGCTCTCATGACACTGCAATATAGTTTAACAGCGGCTCCGGCTAGTCAGCCACGCAACGCGCTACTAGGACAGACTATATCATTGGCTATAGCACTTGGCATAACATATACATCTATTACTACCAACTTAAAGAAGGCTCTTGGCACGTCACTTGCAATATGTATAATGGCTAGATTAGGGATCACACATCCACCTGCAGGTGCATCAGCAATGCTATTCAGTGGCGGAGACTACTCATGGATACATATGGCTATAATGCTGGGAGGCAATGTCATTGCAATACTAGCAGCTACAGTAATTAATGATATGAATGATAGACGGCAGTATCCCACAACTTGGGGACTTGGATACTGGCACAAACACTTTTGAAAAAGAAGTAAAGAGGCATAGAAGAGCCTCTCAACTTCATTGTTATAGTGCACATAAGTGATAGTGATAAAGTTTTGTTGAAATATATCTTTAGTCATCTCATGGGGAAGGGGTAAACTGTGCCTACAATAAGTTCATCAGCATAATAAGGTACTTCTGGCTTTCAGCCTTTCCACACACATCACCAAGGGAATTCCAACCATTAGCAAGAGGTATACTCTCTAGCCATTGAGTCCACAAGATCCGGAGATCAAGGTTGGGTGGTATCCTTTTCGCGAAAATGGTGCACGTCATAAAACAATAAACAGTCTTGGAAATCGCTTGATTGTAGTAGTATGTCGTGTTCAGATAATATAAGAGGAGTATAGAGGAAGGTATTGAATAGTCTGGAATAGCGTGAAAAGAGAGAGTGGTAAATTAGTGGCACGATATGGTAGTGCAAAGAGTTAGTAATAATAATATGAATCAATCGAATAATGGAAACAATAATAACTCAGTGAGAGTATCAATGAGCAGTCCAAGCCGATACCTCAACGTTAATACTTCATACGATGATGATAGTGTTGATAGTAACTTTGATCCTGAAATACCAACAATTGAAACCTCTCGAAGTGTAGATGGTTTGGCAGGGATGAGTTCAACATTTGGTGCTAGTGATAACAAATCTGAATCAATCAACACCGGGCCCAAGTACGACGCTGCAACTATTCGAGCTGAGTTTAAAACATATCAATCGATATTACCCCATCCAGATGAATTATTGCAGGGTAAACATTCCTTTCGATACCTACGGAATAAGATTGAAAGAAGTGCTATTGACGTACCACGATTCTTGCAATACAAACATGAAGGAGGTATTAAACCTCATCAAGCACTATGTTGTTTACTTCTAAGTGAATATCACAAGGCTGGAGAAGTTGAAACATATTGTGAAGGGGCGGACAAACGTAATGCAGTAGGGCGGACAATGAGAATATATCCAACATTAGTACGATTATTATCATTCGGATACTGTTATGCACAATTAAATAATCCAGCAGAATTTATTAGAGATCAATTCTATAGAATTGCAACGGCTGTCCCTACTGAACAGGTACCTGCACATTTACTACGACGGAAGATTAAAGATCGTGGATTACCAGTGCCTAATTACTTTTTAGATCCTGAAGATCCACAACAATTTCCTCCACATATTGCATTATTGGTTATATTACAAGATGGTGAGAAGGAAAGTCGCAAGTTGGATTCTATACTTAACAGGTTGGCATTCTCATTGTTTGCTTTGGTTGCACTGTTACTTCGTATTGTGTTGGAAGTGATAGGTGGTGCAGGAGCCATTTGGGGTGGTGCCGAAGTGTTTGGATTACGTACTCAATACAATAGAGAGTTGTGGAGATGGTTATCAATTGGAGTCGGTGCACTGTGTTTTGCACGGTTTATAACATTGAATGCGCCCCAGGCAGAAGATGAAGGTGATATTCTTGGGCCGGCTGGTCCATGGAGTTTGCGTTTACCAGTGAGGTTAAGGGCGGTTTGTGATCATCCCTTTCATTACTTTGTACGAGCATTACCACCATCTTCTCCTCAAAAGAAGAAGGATTGAACAAGTGGGAGATAATAGGAGATTGTCCAAATGTTCAGATAGAAGAGAATTAAAAGATAGGCTAGCATGCACAGTTTGTAATATCATTCGTCACTTGGAATATTGTTATTCCCTTGATTACATGCTACACATATACATATACTTGCCATGTTGTTCACTATATCAAACCGCTCCTGCAAATCTATTTAAGCTAGATTTGGGATATTGCTTGTTGCTTTTGTAATACTCTTGTTGAGCGATGAACGAGTTCGAGTATCAGAAGAGCTTGTTGCAAACTTCTCAATGACCTTGGACCTAGCCCTAACATCCTGTGCACAAACTTGAGCCTCAACTGTTTCGCAAAAGGCTTCGAGTGGAATATCAACCTTATCAAACCCAAACGGATCCACAAGCTTGGACCCCATGACAATTAAGAACATGACGACAAAGGAAGCGCATCCAATTATAATGGGAACCATCCAACCAATCGACACAGACCACACGAATGCGGCAAGGAAAAAGAACAGGTAATAGCTCATCATAGTAATTGCATCATATGATGCAGGTAATCCACTACTTCTCGTTCGTACAGAATCACCAATTAAATCGGTCAAATCTTTGATAGGTGCCTCAAAGGCTCGGAGAAACTGACCATATATTTTATGATCTTCCTCTACTACAATCCCATTGGGCAACTTGTAAGCCTCCACAATCACAGCTCGTATTAATTCAATAAAGAAGTGAGGTTGCCAGAATGGATACTCCTCCAAATAGTCTAATTCATCTTGTACTAAAACACCACGCTCAACTAGTTCTTTTCCACGACCATCATCTGCAGCTAGTGATGTGCCTCTGAGTAATGCCATTGACGCATAGCAATATGCAATGATATATCGTGATATCCTATCCTATCATTTAGTACTCCATTGTTTATCCAGCGTATGTTCAACATGTTCATTTCTAGACTTCTTGAGATCATATCACCCCAATACTTGCGGGCTTCCCACCATCTGTCTAGCACGTTTGAAATCTAAAGACCAAAGTAAACACAAACAAAGTACCCAACGTCCTAATAGCACTTGTACAATTGTCAATATCTACCAACCATTTTTGAGCACGAACTGATCCATCATCGGCTGTATTATGAAGCCACTCTGAAAACAAAGCGCATAATACAGACCAAACTACCAATATACCCACGGATCCGAAGAAGAACAGCTTGGAATTATCCAATGATTCGTATAATAATGTTAAGAAGAATTCAGCATGACCTGTATGTGTATTGGGTTAGATACGAATGTGTAAAAAAGGAGCATATGATGTGCACAGAATTGCAACTAGCCCCAATCTCCACGTTTCTCCCCCTATACCCTCTCCTTATCCCCCCTCTTTCCCCATCTACACACACAATAACAAATAAACAAAAACCTACCTTTTTCATCATCAAGTGCTGCATGTCGGTCTTCAGGGCTGCTATTATGTTTTAGATGTTTTCGTGATGATGGGCGCCACCCGGTGAATATTGATGAGCGTCTCTTTGATTTGGCACGAGCACTACTACTAAGACGTGACGTATCAGATACATCAAGACCTCCGCTACCATTTCATCTGAAAGGTTATTGAAGTTGTCCTCTTCTTGGGGGCTTGGCGATCATCGATTTGTGATTGCGGTATCGTTGCAATGTTGATATTATTGTCACTGTTATTGTTGCTTAATGATGAGTCATTAAATGTTTGTTTTATTAGGTGCCATGGTTGATTTGATAGATTCATATGCCGAAGGTCTATTGATGTTATCAATGCCAACCAATCACTACGCTACCATAACAAATAACATAATAACATTCAAAAGATTTTTTATGTCAATTTTCAGTATCTGAGGTCGATACGTAGACCTCATATAACTAAAGGACCAGACCTGTGGTGTTATATGCAGCAGTTTGGTAAAGTTTGGCAACCTACTGAATATTGCCTCTAGAGCCTATAATAGCATCCAGCCACCATAGTGATCATTATTAGAGACAACATATATCTCCTCTCTAACTAGAAGTAAAGCAAAAATTAAATTCGACTCATATCTCATACACAAATGCAATATGCACAATTTTACAGTGCACACATCTCGTAGAATCAATAATTTTCTTAGCGGGTCTCAAAATAGCCATTTTGTTAGTGTGTTACTTAGTAGAATAGAAGCGGTCATATCTTTGCAACAAAGTATTGTATGACGAATCTGAGCATACCTAGCATATTCTACATCGTCTTGTGATTTCAGTGATGGTATGGGACTATAGGGGCGAGCTCTAGTTCTCGTTCTGCGCTCAATTTCATTTTGTACATGTGCAAAAATACACCTCCTGCAAGTCGTCATTGTTAGGCTAAGAAATGGTAGATTAGAACGTCTATTGATACTCTATTACAATGATGGTTGTTATACATGATATTACATCTATTTTTACGTCTAATATTACATTCTAAGTCGAGCAGAGACTGATTTACTTATGCACTTGCTCAGTTATCATCACAAGTGCATAAGATATGCTCCACTCGTTCAACACGTGCATATCCCCCATAGATACACCCTCCTTCTTCTCCTCTATTGTTCACTAAAGTCTACACCAGATTGATAGTTATCATATCAATAAAGTAGGCATATCTCTTGTGTACCGGCGAAGAAGGAGCGACGGATTATAACCGCCACAAAAAACAACAACAACTGCCTCAGATAACTGAAACTACCTCGACAGATCCACAACAATACGCTCTTCAAAGTAGATCGTTGTTGTTGTTTTCCTCGTCATTGTCATCGTCGTCATGAGATACAAGGTATTGTTTCAACTCATCGGATTGAGGAACAATCTCTTTGACATTTGCAAAGCTTTCAATACCTTGGACTGGATGCTCGATGACATTGATATACTCATCCTTCCTCAACAGATCCAATACCTCCTTCCACTTCATATCTTTGATCGGTTTCGGAGGTGTGATACCTCGGAAGTTGATCTCCGCTTGAACATCATTGAGAGTATTATCCCTTGTCTTGAAAAGCTTGCTCACTACAATCGTCCCACCCATTTGAGATGTGATGTGCTTTGAGAGTACTCTATTCTCACCTGCACGATTCTTTCTCTGGCCATTGATACCACTCTCGTATTCACGTAGTTGCTGCTCCAGTTCCTCAGCACTAGCTTTGTCCTTTGTCGAACCCATCTCCTTGATAATTCGCTTCACTGCTTGAGGATCAGTGTTCGCCAATGCTTCCTCAAGCATATCAAACAAAGAAACACAGAACTCAACAGCTCCTGTAACTCGACCTCTCCCTCGGACACGCTTAACGTTGTCTTTATCTTCTTGAGTTTCCTTTTCATCACGCTTCTTCTCAACTAAGAACTTATTGAGAGGGTGCTTGATAGTACCCAAGAGTCGTGCATCGGCGGATCGACGTGCTTCTCCTGTATTGTTTTGAGATACCTTAGCATGTGCTTGTACTTGCTGCTCCAACCTTTGGTTCTGTGAAAGATGTGGTGCAATCTGTCGATGGATAGAGTCGACGAGATCAGTGAATACTGTGTCACCCCAAGTGTCTATGTTGCACAAATCAACAAGTATAGGCGAAGATCCCATCTCATACAAGAGTGTTTTGTTCGTTCGTACAAACTGATGATTGAGGATAGTTTGTGTATCAAGCTTGCGCCCGTCGCCATCGTGTGTGAGATACTCCATGCACTCAGCTGTATCAATCTTAATTGTCTGGTTGGGCACGTAGCCGCTAAGCTCGATCACAGCGGGTACGAGTGGATCAGTAAAAGCATGCCCCTCCATATCTGTACCCGACTCGGCAAGTACTAACCAATTAATAGCAAGACGAGCCAGCTCCGGTGGTCCATCAAATAGATACGGGAAGAGCATCTCACTCCGCCAACACTTCTCAATATGCTTCTTGAATGGTACGAGGAAGCTGTCAATGAAGATTCGTGGCATCTTGAGGTAGAATTCTTTACCTCCTTCCTTCACTGCTCCTTTGTTTGGTATCTTCTCCACTAGTTCACGATACTGTTTGAACTCATCCCTCTGTCGCCAACTACCCTTTGGCCAACTATTGTCAGGGTTCTGAACTTCATTCCTTAACTTATTGATAATATCTCTCCAATAGTATACCAATACTGGCTGAAGAGAAGCGGTGAAGCCATAACTGTCACTACCATACTTTGGATTAGCTCGCATTTGAGTCTCAAACATATCGTTGAAGAAGGAGTCGCCGATGGCGGTCATAAAGACAACATCAGCAAATAAGAGAGGAGGTCCCTCGCCTTTGGCCTTTACCTTCATCAATGAAAGAGCATCTTGAGCCGTCTTAGTAATGGCTAAGGTCGTCTTCTTCGAGTCTGATACGGCTGCCAACATGAAGTAGACGGTCGTCCAGTTCTCTTTCAAGAACTTTGCCATTGCAAGAGTTGTCTTCCAACGAGTCCAAACAGGCTCTTGCAGATTACGTTCGAACTTGATTAGTTCGAGTAGAGCATCTTCGTCCGCCTCGTTTAAAGTATTTAGAATCTCATCAAGAGCTACAACGTTGTTCCGGGTAGCCTCCTCTTGCCATTCTCCAGATTCAATGAGCTTGAAGACCACCATTGCCTTGATTTCATCTAACAACTCGATACCACCCTCCATCTTCAACCTCTTGAATACTTTAATCGAAGCATATCCAAGCTGTAGTGCTGTATTCATATTCCTACCCTGTCGTCCCGTTGTATGAAGGCATCCCGTCTCGATACATTTGTTATCGGCATGCATCCCACAAATGATATACGTTGCCCAATCAACAAGAAAACCAGCGTCTATGAGAGGCTGGAAGATTGCCTCGACACCTCCACCGCCGCCATTATCACCTTCAATAGATATGAACTCGACATCTGGACATAGAAGTTTGATCTTCTCTTGCATCTTGACGAAAGCATGTACAACATCTTTTGTACAATGAGCACATGAATCAAAGTCGATAGGCACAAACTTGACACAACGCTCGCCGGTTTCTTCATCAATGTAGCCATAGCTGACTCCCTTGCAAAAAGCATCCTTCTCATTTCGTAGCCCGTGATCACCGGCGGCGTGTAGATACTTGGCATCTCGGGCATTTATGTGATAACACTCCATGACGAACAGTTCTGCAGCTAACCGGTTCCTCCACACCCGAAGCGTCGATTCACTGATACTTCCAAAGCCAAGAGCCTCGGGAGAAAGTTCAAGTTCCATCTCAATATGAACGACATACATTGATACAGATAAAGCCATTGCTAACCCCTCGTCGGAGCCGCTGAAGTTGGAAAGCGAGAATGCAATAATCATTCTCATCGAGGCGGGTGAGAGTCGGCACTTTTGTCCACTGAAGAGCTTCTTCAACTTTAGTATCATGGCATGATGCCTCTTCAAAGTAGTCATGTATCCCTTTGTAGTTATAGTAGCTCTCTTGGGTACAACGACATCAACGGCACCGAATGGAACGATATCATAGTTTGTCTCTTGTCTCTTCTTGAGCATCTCGGGACTATCCCCATATGATAATGGCACGAAGCTCTTTTCTATATCACCGACAGTGATGATGCCATGAGCAGGTAAAGTCAGTTGAGCAGCTCTACCATCCTTGATGACGTGAATAGTTGATATTGCAGACGGTTTGGTAGACTCTTCATCGTCTTGTGGCTGCTCTTGCTGTTGTTGTTGCTCCTCCATGCCGTTCTGCTGCCGCTCCAACTTATCTAGACGTGCCTTGGTTGAGTTTGCCTCGGCCATCTTTTGTGCAAGTTGTAACTTCAATGCTTCGATCTCACCAAGTTGCTCGGTGTGCTGTGTCTTCAATACTACGTCTTCTCGATCATCTTTCAATTCGATCAACTTTGATTTAGCCTTTGTAATCTCCTCCTTTTCATGACTAATAACGGCCAAGCTCTCCTCGATCTTTGCTTCCTCAGATGCTATAGCTTGTTGTTTCACAGCAACAGGATCATACTTCACTTTCTTGACAGATTTAACCTTCGATGCGTGCTTGACAATTACTTCATTATCATTCTCAGTCAGTACACTATCCGATTGAACTAGCTTTGAAATGTATGCACCAATATTTAGATGAGAAGGTGCAGCCGAGATTGCTTCTTGTTGATTAGAGAAGCAGCCGATTCTTGCCGTTGTCATTTGTCTATTACCATCTCTTGCCGATCCAATCTGCCGACTCAAACTCACGAATAGAATGCAATTGTAATTATCAAACTCTGGAAATGTACTATATTCGATTGTATATACCTTTTCAGGATTACTAAACGTAGCGGTTAATAGCTCTGCATTCACGCCCTTTGCTCCTTGATCCAACACCAATGATTCACTGTCAATAGCAAGAGCAAGTATTCGACTTAGATCGTCAAAGCTCCACAATTGCTTCCAGAATCTTCTGCTCCTCAATAGTTTTGCAATAATATGACGTAGATCCTTGTACTCCTTGACATGGGCAGTGTATGTTCCTACTACGGTGGCCATGATTGTTGTATTGTTGAGTAGTAATGGTTGTTTGTATAGTGTAGCAAATGCATGTCATTTTTTTCTATTAAAAATCGATAGCTACTCACTCCACCTCTTGCCACACTACCTTATCGACACATGATGTACACCAATACCCAACCAACCCTCCCTATATCATCTACATCTCTCTAACATACCATAAATCAACAACTACATCATAGATACCAACTATATCCTTACATAACTAATCATTATTATATGAGGTAGTATATTGCACATCCGATCGATATGCTTTAGAACGATGGTATAACAACGATATATACACAAATAAACGACGGTATACCGTTCTAAGATGATATAAGAAGTAGGATATTGATGGGGGCTGACGATTGATGATTGCAACATGCATATTGATGCAAATGAAGGATGATGCCGCAATTGGCCATATCGGCCAAACATGAAAATACATTGGCCATTAAATCACAAACTAGACCTCGCCCCTATAGTCCCGGTATACCATTGAGATCGCAAGAAGATGTAGATCATTCTACATATGTTTATATCTCCTATGACGTTTGTGTCAAAAGTTAGTTTTACACGTATATTCCACGCGTAATTCGAGCCCGCTAAGAAAAAATCGATTTTACGCGATGTGTGCATTGTAAATTTGTAAAGAAACACAACTTATCCGATATCTTATCAGCAGATAATAACGAAGAGGGTGATATGGTAAATGATAATACAATGGATAGTCAATCTGATAATAATAATGACGAGCAGCATGATATTGCAAATGATATCGATGAGCAATCTGCCAACGATACTACCTGTGCTGTGCGTGAGCCTATGAAAGAAGAGAAAGAGGGAGATAATATCGATTCATCTACAGACAATAGTACTGCTGCTGATATAACAGCAAACGCACAGGATATATTGCAAGTTAGCAATTTAGAAACCAATAATACAACTGCTGAAATATCGGCAACTGCTCAGGAGATACTTCAAGTTACAATAGCCGATACCGATGATAATAATAATCAATCTTCTGCAATAGAAGAGGACATTGTAGAACAGCCTCTTGATAAAGTAATTGTAGAGGAAGATGATAATAAAGTTGATCAGCAGCCGTGTGCAGATATGTCAAATAATAATGAGGATGATATTACACCGAATGCACATAATATTTTACAAGTTAGTGGTGTTATAAATCAAAAAGCAGATACAACAGATGAACAACTTCCTCCTCCTCTTGAGGAGAATGGAGATCAAAATGAGGATATCCCTACTCAAAACGAAGTTAAAGAGTATATTATGCCACCTTTGATTGAGTCTTCTACTACAAATAATACACCCAATATATCAATGACCATGCCAGACATGTCAATGATTGCTCAACAAACATCAATAGATGATGATGCGACTGCTGATAGTTTAATGGTTGCCGAAGTATTACAACGACGGAGTTATGATGAAGGCATTGTTACACATCAAAATGAAGAAACAACAGCCAATTTTCCTACACAAGAGGCTACCAATAACACAGACAGCGCAGGAGATATAAATCTGGACACTTTTATTGAAAGTAGTAATGATAGAGAGGAAGAAGCAAATGCTTTGGCGGCCGTATCTCCACCAATAATGGAAGAAGATGACGATGATGGTGATACAGATACAGATGGAGATACAAGATATACAGATGGAGAAAGGACACTAGCAACACTCACCACTCTTGAAGCTACAGGAGATAATACAGGATGTCATGACCTTACCCTCTCCGCTATCAATACATGTCTATCTCCAGTTCCCGATGCATCACGGTTACCAAAGAATAATAATAAACAAGAGTGGAATGATGCACAGACTGATATATTTTCAGATGTTGGTACCGAACTAAGTGAGGCACAAAGTGAGGCATCCATGAAGGTATTATGGAGATACATGGGACTCTCGAAGCGGAAATATATGTCACGGGTACCATCAATGAAGAAGAAAGAAAGTAACTTAGACGACGAAGAAGTGCAATATATACATGATTTACAAGTTGGTGATCATGTAATACGATGGAAGATGTTGGGATATTGTTATCCAATACAAGTTCATGGTATAGTTTATTCAGTTGGACCAGAGGTTGTTACAATTGTTGATTGTGGATTAGATTCATATAGTGATGGGGAGAAGGTAGGTATGTCCTTTGAAGATGATGATAAGATAAAGAGTGTAAAGAAGAAGAAACAAAGAAGAAGGATGAATATACTCACGCTTGTGGATGAGAAGGAGATTAGTAAATGGACAAAGATCAAGTATGGTGAGGAAGTGGAACTTAAGGTACATTCGACTAATCATGAGATGCAAAAGCATGTTCAAGAAAAGGATATAAAAGGAGAAGATGATGTAATAATAGAAAAAGAAGAAGAAGGTACTGATCAAAAGGAAGATGAAAAAGTCAATAGAAGTGATGAACAAGAAGGTGACTCCGACGAAGAGGGAACTGTTGTCAAGGAAAAAGAAGCAATCAGTGCCGAGTATAAAGCACTTGATGGATTAGAAATGGAAGAAGTTGAAGTATTGAACCAAGCAAAGGTTGATCTATCACCAGACAAACCTAGTCCAAAGAGAAGATCCTCTTCTTGGTTTGCATGCAAACCTAAACAGAATAGCCCAAAAAAGGAATCAGAAAGGGTACGAATGCCAGCCGCGGATTCTCCCGAGCTTGTTCTTGCTCGGTTGCGCTTCCTTCTTGAACACGGAGACAAGCCGTGTGGAGATGAAGATGAATCACATACCTTACTACCTCCACATCATTTACTATATGCCAACTCGGAATGTATAGCAGTATTCTGCAAGACTGGACGGTGGTCAACACTACAGGCAGCAATCTTTCTTCATTCATCAACTGTTGGTAATGCCAAGCAATCTGCTACGGTTACAGCACTTCTTGCCTCAAAGACTGCTACAGTGCCTGCTTCAGGAATTTGGGGTTTCTTTGGTGGTACAACGACTGTTAGTTTATTCACTGCACAGCCTTGGTTAGTACCAGCACTAGTTGGTGGAGGTGCAGTATATGTCGGATTGCCAATGTTGATGCTATGGAAGGCGAAGGGACATTGGGCTGAAGCTGAGAAGAGACTTAATAATGCCTTTTGGTCAGTCTATGATGCAGATTACGCGGAGGAAAGATAGTTGAGTTGTAACTGTATGTGGTGCTAGTAATTCTAATAACATTTATAATAATAGCCAAGTGAAGATTATCTGTTAGTTATTACAACAAAATTGCCCTTGGATCATTTATACTCAATGCAATCCAATGCTAATGGCAACCTCAAACTTATACCTAATTGAATCCCCTACAGCCAATAGTTGGCTAAAACATCTTCATTATTGGACCAATTCCCTTTCCTCAATCCATATTAAATGCCAGCCAAAGTTAGTTTGAATTGGCCCGATGACTTCTTTGACTTTATTCTCTTTTGTAAAGATTGCTTTATCAAATGCAGGTACCCTTTGTAAGAGAAACAATGTATGTTATAGAGGTATTATGAGTGAGATGTACACATCATATGTATATGTTTATACTATATACCGACTATCATAAGAACATACACTTTGATACAATTCACACAAACATGAAAAACTTACATCATACCAGGTTTAAAAGTACCCAATTTACCTCCATCAGCCTTTCCACTGGGACATATCGAATGGGCCTTAGCTAATGATTGAAACTTGGTATAATTAGTACCAATTTCTTGTTTCATTTTATTCAATCGTTCTTCGGCATTAGTACCCTCTATTAATATATGTGATGCCGTTGCTGTTGATTTGGATGTGTTGAATATTCCTGTTAACATTATGAAGGAGATTAGCATGACAACGACTGTAACTGGAGAGAATGGTAGCGTTGTTCCACCTACTTCTATATCACGGAGGTAGAATGGTTTTGATTCTTTAGCGTTGTCTGCTGTTGCAAATGATATGCACATTATTGCAATAGAGAGGAGATGATAGAACCTATTATTGATCATTATTATTGATGAATGCTGTTGTAAATAAAGGACAAGCTGAATTTAAATATTATGATGGTAGGTTCTTTACTACACTTATCATAACTAATAACACTGACTTATTATTCGAGTTAATTACGGACTCTCGGCGGCCTGCTCTCGCTCATAAAATCAAGGATACCGACATAATGAGATTGAAAAACAAAGAGACTCGTCCTGTGTGTGTACCATATGTACCTAGTTCGTAGTGGCTCATATAAAACAATAAGATGGACCCTGAATATATAATAGACAGAGATGATATAGGCACATCATCCTCAATGTCTACTCCCCTACTTGATGATTTTAATGAGGTATTAAACATACGCGGTGGTGGAGAACAGACAATAACAGATGAAAATTCTTCAATTAACGTGGATGAAGTTGATGAAACAAGAGCAACACGATGTAGTGGACGATGCCATAGTATACCCACCTTGGTATGGATAGTAGTACCAATTACATTGATTTTCATAGCACAGTTTTTGGCAGCTGCTTTTATGCCTCATACAGTCAAGACTGATACTGAAAAGAATAATTCAACACTACCTCCTGTAGTACACAATGAAGAAGAAAAGGCATTACATGCTCATCCAATACGACCTACATTATTATCGATACGAGACTACAAGAATGGAGAGTTGGTGGATGTACATACCAACAATTATTTATACAATACATTGAAGTATGCTACATTTGATGAGAGTAGTGGTAAGGGTGAGAAGGGTGGTGTATTATTGCAATCTGACAAGAATGATATTAGATTTGGTGACTCTCTTACACTCAAATGGGATGATGACTCATATACGGGTGAAGTAGTAAAAGATGATGATATAATAGCATTATATTGTCCATCAAACGAGGTTAATCCAAAGAAATTTAAAGATGCCGCAACTTTTGCAGACGTCAAGGCTACACATCGTGCATTAAGTTCAAGTCAAGGACATCATTATAATACTGATAAGGTTTGGCATATACCATCCTTTCCAATTATTAGAGAAGATTCTTGTGAATTTAGAATGTATAAAAGTTCCAAAGGTACAGCAGAAGGAGTGGAGCATCATTACACACTCACTGCTAAGACAGATCCAATCTCCTTAACATCATCCAAAGATCCAACGGGTGTACACATCAGTGTTACCGGTAAGGTATCCGAGATGGTTATCCAATTTGCCACCGTAGATTCTGGTAAACCAATTGTAAAATATGCCAAGAAGAGTGATTTGAATAAGATAACAAAGACTGATGCAGAGTGGACAACTGCCAAGGGCGATTCAACGACATATGCTGCATCTGATATGTGTCAGCCTCCCGCCACGTCTACTGATCCAGGTCACTTCACCGACCCTGGCCACTTACATACAGTCAAGATTACTGACTTACAACCAAGGACAGAGTATGAATACCGCGTCGGACTGTCATTTGGTCAAGGTATAAAGTGGAGTGATAAGATTTTTGACTTTCGAACATCTTCTCCTCCGGGTGTGATACCTCATAACAACTCATCACATACTAAACCTGTCATGACATTCTTGACAGTAGCAGACTTGGGTGTTGATGGATCAAAGTTCCGAAAAGATGCAGGGCCAGGAAATCCCAACGGAGTAACGAAACTTATCACTTCCATTGTAAATAATCAGACGATTGATACAGTACATCTCATTGGTGACTTGGCATATGCACATGGATCGGGTCATTTGTGGGATGCATTCCAAGAAATGATACAGCCCTATGCATCTCGTGTACCCACTATGGTTGCCGTAGGTAATCACGAATACGATCATAATAAGACAGTGGGTGATGGAGTGAAAGATCCAAGCGGTGTGTCCAACCCAGGAGGCTTCCATCCAAATTGGGGCGATGGGGAGTTCAATTCAACAGGAGGAGAATGTGGCGTGACGGTATCAAAGCGATTTGCAGCACCTGACAATGGTAATGGAGTGTTTTGGTATTCATTTGATCAATCATTAGTTCATACTACAGTGATAAGTGGCGAGCACAACTTGACAAAAGGCTCTCCGCAACACAATTGGCTGAAGAAGGATTTAGCCAGCGTTAATAGAACCATAACACCTTGGCTAGTTGTCGAAACACATCGACCGATATACAACAGTGAGACGCACCAGATGCACAAGCCTGTTGTTCAACTTGGGTTGCAGAATTCAATAGAAGACTTACTTAATGAGTATCAAGTAGATCTTGTGATTGGTGGACACTACCATTCCTATTTTCGATCCTGTGATGGATTATATGAGTACAAGTGTGACAGTGGTGGTCCAACCTATATAACTGTAGGCACTGGTGGAGCACCACTTGATGGCAACATGTCACAAGTTATTGATCCCCATCACTATACGATGACCTTTGACAAGTCCAAATGGGGTGTAGGGAGGGCAAGTGTGTACAATAGCAGCATGCTATACTGGGAATTCGTCGCGGTAGATCATAATAAGACCTTGGGTTCTATTATTGACAAGACGTGGATCATAAGGTATCGTTAGGACTGTATCTCGCATCGGCAAGTATTGTCTTGCGAATGAAATAGTGTTTAGTAATGTAAAAGCTTAGATCTCACTATTTAGATGTCCAACAATCTATTCACGCCAAAGAGCAAGTCTGATGATTTGCCTCGCTTATTCGGTACTCTCTTGAGCTCTTCACCGCGTCTCATCCACTCCAATGGATCCTTTCCTACCATCTTCTCTAACCCAACTTGTTCTGTCAAATTGTTTTGGCGGCATATAAGACGAATCTTCTTCAGACTCTTCTCTCCAGGCGGTGATCCATGCTTGTCAATACATTCCTTGATAAGCATTAAAGCGGAGCCGAGTTGATTTTGTTTACCATAATGCTCAACCATTGTCCCGTATGATAAGATGTCAAGTGACCTACCTTCCTTCTCAATATCTTGTTTCAACTTGTATGCTCTTGCAATTCGCTTCTTCTTGACTAGCATTTCAAGCAAAAGTCTATCACTGTGGGTGGTGCGTGCTATACCATGCCTTTTATACTCTGTGTCATAGAATCGCAACGCCGGTTCAATTCGACCGGAGTTGGCGTGTACTCGAAGCATACCATTGAGAAGATGGGCATCAACGAGTTCATCCTTTTCTGCTTCAGCCATGATGTGCTTGGCATTTAACAAGTTTACCCGAGCCAAGCATTGAGGACTAAAGGCCTCTGGCATGTTTTCTCTGACAGCCACGGCCAACCTCAGAATTGAGGGATAGCCCAGTGTCCGAGCAAACTCGTCTGAGACTTTCTCAATACGATTCATGGGCAGACCAGGAAGAGTCTCTTGTAGTTCCTTAATGTGTGGATCTTCTTGCTCTTCCAAGGGTGACATTGTATATTGTTTAGGCAAAGGTACATCGAGTGGTGCTGATGGTTCTACTTCACTCAATTCTTGTGTTGTATCTTGACTTGATTCAATCTTTTCTGATTGTGAGTTGGCCCACTCAAGATAATCGTCGGCATAGATTGTCTCGTTTGACATTGTCGAACCCATGTTCTTGGGTGAGCTTCTCTGCATTTGAGGAGTGGCTCCTTGACTTTGGCTTTCATTCTTGAGATTGTCTAGTTGAGACTTGGCCATATCCATTGAAGCAAAGCTAGTAGAGTCGAGAAGATCATCAAATGAGGATTGTTCTTCATTGACTATACTCTCGCCACTGACAATTTCACCCTCATCAGGGATCACTTTTGTACTGCCTTCATCATAGTATGTTCGCATCATGTCAAACAATTGTCGTGCTTCGGTATCATTCACATGATTTGTTGATCCTTCAGCAATCAACTCTTCCTGAAGGTGGGCTTTAAACACTTCAAAATCATTAGAGGCCACACCAGGAATACTGTTAAGTTCTTCAGCATCTCCTCCAACTGAATCATCTATTCCCTTCTTTGTATCATCCATTAGCTTGTAGAATGCTTCCTCGTCAAAATATCCTTCTGCATCATAGTCTTCTTCTTCTCCTCCGTCTTCGCCCATTGGATCGTGTAAGTCCTTTGGAATCAAATCCTCAGCAAGTTCAAGATCATTTGTAACTTCCGCCATGGCCTTGACAAGAGCCTGACGATCTGATCCTGGTGGTTGAGATTGTTGTTGCTGCTGTTGTTTATTGATAAAGCTATCATGAGGAGTCAAGCTAAGCAACTCTTTTTCTTCGTCATCTGAATCATCATCATCATCATCTGAATCACTGTCAAAGTCATTACTATAGTCACTTGCCTTTGATGAAGCTGCCGCCATATTTGATGAAGCTGCCGCCCCATTATTCTGATTTGGCTTGTATTGTACTGTTGACATACCATCAGACGACGAAGGAAGTGCAACCTGAACACCATTCATTTGATCACTTAGCCAATCTCTAGTAACTTCAGGTTCTTGTTTCTCCTCGCCACCCTCCTCATTACCTCGACGTAACTGTAGCCTCCAATCATCTTCATCATCAGGATCAAACCCATCAAAGAATGAATCTTGTTCATCTTTTCTATTACCAAATCCGTCATCCATAATCTGTTGAATGTTAAACTTGTGTTTCTTACGTAATGCCTTGGATGATTTACCAGTTTTATCATCGAAGAAATCTTCAGCCTCGTTACCTTCAGGTGATAGACCAGCCTTTACAGAATCGAGACCAGGTATAGCCATGTTTTCCATTTGTGGTATATTATATGCTTCAATATACCGTAGAGAGTTTGGACATAGATAGCCACGATTAATCTTACCTGCCCACATACTTCCTAATCCTTTCGGTTCCATTGCCTTGGAGTGGGCAAGCATGAGTGCTGATAAAATACGTGTATCATTGCCATACTCTCGATGTTCATATGCCTCATGTTCTTCTACAAATTCTTCCTCAATTGATTGTAGTGCTGGTGCTTTCGAAGTACTACTCAAGGCTGGGGTCATTGATAATGATGCCCTATCACCCAATAACCTTTGTTTCTCATCCTCAGGTATCAACCCCTGTAATCGATTCAAATGATCTACACCACCACAAGTCCTCAAATGATCCATCCTACGAACCTTACTTGCCAAATAAATCGCCCGGGCAGTACTTGAATCACCCGCCGCAGCGGCACATAACATTAATGCACTAACAAATCCATCATCTTGTTTTACTTCCGCTTGTTCGGCCATTACCACAATCTTACGTGTTAATCTACCATGATACGATGTTATACTTTCACGTCGACGATTCTTCTTGGAATTGCCACCATTGAATTTTGATGCTACTTCATGACTTTTGGCAACCGCCTTTAATGCTGATGTGAATAATAATGTCGTGGGCTTGACACGGACAGTCTCACCATTGACATTATCTTGAAATCCATCCCCATCACCATCTATACTACGAAGTATCTCATCTTTACCTTGGAGTATACCATCGGCATTTACTGGCATCATTAATTGCATCATAATTTCATCTAGTAAATCAATACACTTTTCAGGTCGACCTTGTGCAGCAAAGATACGCATCAATGATCCATATGCCATTACGTCTGGTGCTACTGAATTTATACGCATTTCCTTCCATCGTTCCCATGCACGATTGGCTGCATCACTTTTAATTGATTGATGTACATCTATACGTGATATTAGCTTGTAGCATGATGAGAAGAAGGAAGTGTATGCTGGTAATGGTGGTATTGATATTGGCTTTGTTGTTGATGTTGATTGTCCTGATGATACCAACTTATTTGTAGATTGATTAGCCTCGAGTTTTGATTCAGCTAACATTTCATCCAAGACATTCTCAGCACCACGATAATCACCAGATCGAGCATATACATCAACTAGTGCAGACCAATAATATTCATTCGATGATACTCCATATTCTTTCCGTAATTCATTTACCTTCCGTCCTTCCCATGGTGACTTACAACATGTTAACAAAGATACATAGGAATAGGTTTGGATTGTTGATAATGGTATTTGTAACTCGTGTAATAATTGGAGTGTTGATGCCAAGCCAATTGGTGAGGTTCGTTTACCATGTGCGTCACGATGGGAACGGATGAGATCTGATATTAGCTTGTCTGATACTGTATTATTATTGGAGGCGTTCTGTATATCTAATGGCAATGTTACTGATGTTTGAGCTGTTGTTGTCTGAGAGGATACAGTTGACCTATCACCACTCTCAATCTGACCAACCTCACCACCACTACCCTTTCCACTATCCAAAGCAAGCTCTTCCTCCATTCGTTTCTCTCGTAACAATCTACCAACCTTTCTCTTTAACATACCATACTCCTTACCCATATAAACCGGAAACGGGCTAACACTACTAGTCAAATCAGAACTATTACCCATTAAATCGTCAATTAACGCATCGCCCCAATCATATGTCATTTTGTCTTGTATCCAACTTGGCAATGGCGGGTGTGGCGTGTCACTTTTATTGGCGGCTTTTTTAGCTGCATCTCTTGCTGCCTCTTTAATTTGTTCTTTCGAAAGTTTATTAGATTCTAATAGCTGTATAAACTTTGGTGATGCTTCAATTTTACTTTGTAATTCATTAACCTTATTGTAATATGCTTTCAATTGTTCTTTTAATAATTCTTCTTCTTTAGCTATATCAATTAGTCGTTGTGTATTCTCTTCATCTTCAAGTTTACGTGCTGCAGCTTTGGAATTTGGTTTAGAATGTTTGGATACTTCATATTCTTGCTTGCGACGACGACGATGGTAGGTTTTTAATTGTTTTTTAGTTGGTTTACGTTGTGTGTAGGTTGTTGATGCTCTATCTTTACGGCCGGCGAAGGTACGTTTTTGTATTGTATTGATTGGATGATGCTGATGTGTATTAGATGTGTTACTTTTTGTGGTTATGGGAGAGATTAGAGTTTGTGTAGGCTGGTGTTGGTATGTGGTTGTAAAGAATCGACTTGTGCCGATAATATTAAGAGAACTTCTAGACGATATCAGCGATATAGAAGTGGGAGAACAACGGCGTTGTCTTGATATTGATCTCCTACTAAGGAGTAAAGCTCGAGATAACATAATTTTTTGATGGTTGTGTGAGGTATGTGTATCTTTTTTTTGCAATCAATATCATTAGATCTCTATCGCCGCTACAGAAACCTCGACTACTGCAAATATGCTTTTCTTAACCAGTCAATAGACGCTGGGATATAAGGCACCAATACAAATCAATAGATGATAATCCGCACCGCTCCTCCATCCATCTTTTTAGGCTGTCATCAGGGCCACCACCACCTAAACTTTCAGTATTGCTGTAATGCAGGTAAAAAGACTGCAAAGGCGCTTGATATAATATGGATTCTATGCTATTTCTTCTTTTATATATATGTCTGCGTCCAACAGCAATTGATAGGTCGCATAGATTTGCATACGACTTCTCGGATATCTAAGTCACGACTTTACTTGCTTTATCTGAACACCAACATTCATTAAGAACGATATCTAATATCTACCAGTTTTGTTCATTATGTAAACCAACAGATGGCGTATCTCAATTTGTATTAATATGTGTTCTGGATTGTGAGGTAGAAGAGGTATAGGGTTCCTTCTATTCACAGTACTTTATTATAATATGAACTTGTATATGGATTTGATGACAAGTATCGAACCAACATCAACAAACATACGAGAGTTATTATCATCATCAAATCTCCGAGGTTTAAATTTGCAATTGGATCCGATTGTTCTTCAATATCTAATTAATGTGAAAACTAATTGTCAATTGCAACCATCATATGATGTAGTAGTGGAAACAATATAATCTTTCAAAATGGTTACATAGCATTAGAAGAATAAGTGTTACATTTGGAGTAGTATTCGACGACGGAGCTACTCTCCCAGAGATGATCTCATTACTTGCATGTGATGTTATTCATACAATGAAGGCTGTAGATTTAGTTAGTTACATAGAATATGCACCGAAATGTGGGACGAAATGAAATAGTATCCAACTTGATTGAAGTTAGTTCACCTCAAATCTTTGTGTGAAATTTTCATGGGCTCGATATTACTAAGTTTGTCGATGCACATATATTTAAAGTATATGGTCAAACTAAGGTATGGCAAGTATGTAGAAGGAGATTGGGGATTGGGGAACACTTTATATTAGACCAATACATCATTAAGTAAGCAAAGAATCCATCAGCACGAGGTGAAAGAGGAAGTACAATGCCTCAGCTTGAATTTGAAGACGATGAAAAGTACTTGCTATTATTATTTCAATTTATCGAATGGGCCAACGATGAATCACAAGAAGGAATAGAGATTCAAGATTTTAGTAGACTTGTTTCCATCAAACCGGCTCTCTTGAGGGTTGTTTATAATGGATATACTGTTCTTTCATATATTATTCTTTGTCATGGAGGTCGAGCCATCAGTGATCGCTGTCTTCTTGGTGAGTATAGTATTATTAAATTTCTGATTCAATCGGATCCCTCTACACTTTTATTGGAAGACGGCGGTGGAAATGTGCCGATCGTATTGATATCGGATACAGATTTGTGTATACTTATGCCTTGGATAGCAGCCCATTATGATTGGGTACTAGACCACGAACACGGAAAACAATCGGTGTTCATGCTTCTTGGTCGCTTTTCCTGTTCAAAAGATACTCCTGAATGCACCGCCACAATCATTAAGCAATTCTTTGAGGCATATCCTCGGGGTCTCGAACAAGAAGACCATGACGGAGACACTCCTCTCCATATAATGAGCAAAGGTGTTCAATGTGACGTAGATCTCTTCAAGTGGATGGCTCAGAAATATCCGAGTAGTATGAAGAAGGAGAATAGATATGGGAATACACCACTGCATGTGGCATGTTCTTCCTTGTCAAGACACAAGGGAAGCACCAATATAAGAAATATCTGTAGGCACCTCATTGCTAACTGTCCCCAGTCTGTTCGATCTTTGAATGGATGGCATTATCTCCCAATTCACCTCCTTCACCTGTTTCGATTATCTAGTCGAGACCCATTTGTCAGAGAAGTTGCTGTATCTTTGTTAAGAGAATATCCCGAGTCCTATGGTATCTCATCGGGACGTAGTATGGGAGGTTATGATGGAGTTCCAAAAACTTATCCTTTTATGCAACACGTCAAACCATTTTTGGATAAAGAGAAGGAGCTAATTGAGAATGCTAACCAGTTACGGGTTATATCAACTGGCACAGGAGAGATACAAGGGGCACTATCAACTGCTATCTCTACTACTCGTGATGAGTTGATGAGATCTACTGCTAAAATCTTCAATTCTTGGGCTTTATCATTTGCTCAAGGGTTGGATGACAAGGCAAATGAAATCAAATCTCAGCTTGATCATGCCTGTGTCCACTTTGATGACGGTTCCAGTTCATCAGATGATGACAGTTCATTGGATGGTGAAACCATATCTGCTTTATTGCATATCAGTAACCTCCCGGCCCCTCCTAATATTTAGTGAAGGGTGATCTGTGTATGTCAGCGGCATGAGATAGCCTGAGAAGTAGTACCCGTATTACCCGTCGTTAGTCTTATAGACATAATAATAGGGTGATAGAATTGCAATAGACATATAATCAGATACATCACCAACTTCTTTTCTGCTTTCCACACCCACAGTAGGATACCTATCCTCATTTGAGGATACCTCCCATCACTCTCTCTTCTACTCTCTATTTCTCTGGAAATGTTACCCGTAACACTTTTTTACAGAGAGCAAGTACCGTGGGCTACATAGGAATTCGTAGAGACCATCAACTCCCCTCTCAGGTATCCAATTTTGTACCCGTATATCCCCTAATTGTACCCTTTCTGGCTGAGTTTTAGACGAGCCCGGTAACATTCTCTGCCTACAACTCTGCTAAGAAATGTTACCAGATCAGCCTCGTGACGCTAACAATCTACTAAGAAAAGTTATTCTTGGTAACATTTTCAACCGTTTCTTCACGGTTCCCAAGCTTTAGCCCACTCATTTCATGTTGACTTTAACTGCTCATTACGAGGCCGCCGGAGGCTGCCGAGACCTAATATATCATCGTATCGTCAAGCATTATATATAAAGAGAAGATATCTATACTCTTTTGCCGTAGTAGAACAAGGATACCTCTATTCTATGCAAGTCTAGATAGAGAGCATATTCTACCACTTTCACTTTGTATCGCTTCTACATATGTATGATATGCTTATCTATGGTATGATTTCATAGTTTTAGTATCTAATAATATGCAGCAACTAGTTTATTGCGATATGTATTGTTTTGAAGTATGTGTTAATGTTATTATGTGATGATTTCATATGCATTTTCTGTGCATATGCTGTTGTGTGTTCATACGAGCACATTGCAATCCAATATCCAATAGTTTGCGTATACAACTCGATTTAGATAGCCTTCTAGTACCCTAATAGTGCTCCTCTAACTACCCCAATTAACATTTGTAGAGCAGGATGATACAATATAACATCTTGTGCATATAATGTGTACATTTTGTACTATCAACCCAACATCGTGTCCAATCTATCCCTATACGGCCAATCCAAACCAAAAATGTGATATCATTCGATCAATGTACCCATAGTTGATTGTTTCATATCATATCTTGGCTTCTCTCCCCGTATTGCCCCGTGTAGAGTTGTTCTTCTACCACAACAAATTTGCGAATAATGAGTGAGGTAGCGCATGTCATCGTTGTAGACTCATCTCGAGCATGGGAGGTATATAAACACCACCCGGCGCTTCAGTGATATATACTAATTAAGGGGTATCGCTTAGGTATGTATCAGATGGCTTATATGCCTTCACAAATAGAGCCGACTGATCAGTGCATCATCGTCTCCACTTTTTTGATGGGCTGATGTAAGCGTAGATATCGTAGCAACTAGGGTAGTTGGCAGTATAAATCTCTTTGTATATTATAGCTGACTATATCGTTATAACATGTCTGCGGTAGTTTATTATAAACTTATTTAGTTATGGAGTAGCGGCTGGCTGAATGTAGTACATTGCTTTGTCATGGTTAAAATGAAAAGACTTTGAATTTTTGAGACGAGCTCTGTTCGTACTGTACGGTCCGTACTGTACGTAACATTATGTAGCTACATGAAGCACGAGAATGTTTCTAGAGGTACAACTAGCCTGTGATAATACCCTTCGTCGTATCTTTATTCATCATAGCCTCAATCCATCAGCTGATATAGCTGATAAGACCCCGATATACAGCCCGTTGATAGTTTTATTAGACATAGTAATTATTTATTTGCAATAAGATATAAGATACGTCACTTACTTTTTACCTGCATCCATCAACTGGAATTGCCGCTATAATAATATTATCAGATACATCACCGACTTTTTATCTACTTTGCATCCATCAACTAACATTAGATATAAAGATGATTTCAGATAATATCTTAAACTACTTCAAAGACCTTGATCCCGTGAGTGTTGCTTTAGGGGTTGGTATTGGAGCGATACTTGACTACATTGTATCATTAATCATCTCACCAAAGGGAAGTGGTCAAATTAATCCTGGCATCGACAAAGATAGTGCTAAAGTAGCAACAATGTGTCCATTAAAGGACATTGAAGATACTGTGAAGAAATCAGATAAGGGTGTAGTTGCATACTGTCGTTGTTGGCGTAGCAAGAAGTTCCCGTATTGTGATGGTGCACATGCTGCCCATAATAAGAAGACTGGCGATAACACAGGGCCTTTGGTTATTAAGAAGTGAGGTGGTTAGTGTTAAAAAGGAGTGATGGATGGTTTGGGGTGAAAGGGGTCTCATTTAAGACGTATGTGTTGGTACTTTATTTTAATGAGTAGATCAGATTTGGTATTAATGTATTGGGGGATTAATTAAACAAGGTATGATGGTACATTGGTAGTATCAATATGGAAATTGAACATAAGATGGATTGTTAATAATAATGATCAGAGTTATAAAAACAATTACTACTATTCTTTATGTTATGTTATTGCAATTACTCGTATCGAGAGAACAATGAATATCGTTCGGCAGCGATTAGAAAGCTTTGGAAGTCAATACCGTCAGGAGCTGGCTTGTTCCACTGAGATGGTGGATACATAACATCGTATGCCTCACGATAGATCTGAGTCGTCTCCTGAAGAGTAGTGGACTTCCAGACTGTTTTGAGAATCTGATGCAACTGCGGTACACTGACCAAACCAGTGCCTGTATTATCGATACTACCGTCTTCAGCATAGAAATCAGTCAACACCCCCTTGCTAGCAGTCTCAAACATGAGTCGAAGCAACGTCACTTGCTTCTTCTTGTGTGAAAGATAAGTCTTCATGACGACTTGAAGAAAGGCAAACAGGTCAAGAGATTTGGTCGTTGGAGATGGTTCCTCATCTAGTTTGGACGGCAGTACCTGTTCACCCCACAACACAGAGTTGTCAATGTCTAAGGCCATATCCTCAACCTTGTTGGACACCTCATCCACAAGCTTGGATGATTTGATCTTGTCGTAGAATAGCTGAAATGCTATCTCCTTTGATATCTCAACTGGAATGAAGATATCGTTTGCCTCTTCATCCAACTCGGCAGCTTCTCCACACGTTGATATGATATTACCGAACTGATGATGCCAAGACTTGTCCATTAGATTTCTGACAGCATTTAAGGCTTGGACTGCAAAGAATAGAAAGTCGGTACCTTGTAAATCATCCAACAAAGTGAACAAAAGCCAACATTCAGGGCTGTTATCTTTTGACGCTTTCAATTCATGGTAGAATGACCAACGATCTGCATCAGATGATTTAGAGTCTTCTTGTTCAAACCAGCAATAAGTGAACTCTGGGAAGCGGATTGTACTGTTACTACTTGATAGTTGATTCTCCGAGTCTGAGTAGTTTTGCAGTGCCGCAAAGAGTACGCCTCTCAAGACATGTCTAAACCAAGTAGAACTTTTGGTTTGAGGCTCAGTCGTCAATGGGGGTAACATACTACGAAAGTTGTGACAAGGAAATCTATGACATAGCTTACTTGTAGCAACAAGATGGCCGGAAATCACATCAGATTCATTCAATGGACATTTCCAAAGAGACTTGCCCAAGGATGTTTCTCTTGAGACGTACAATTGGCTGTTCACTCTATCTTGCAACGGAATACTATCCTTACCCGAATCTACACTGGTAATACTATCATCATCATTGACAGCTGTCTTCTTGTTGCGGATACACTCGAGTTTGTCTACTCCGTACAAAGCACACGTCTGAAGGAATCAGAAGTAGTAGGGAGGTTAGTAGTTGTTAGCCAAATCAATGGTCGAAGGTTTGTAAACTTCAGCTTACCTCAGCTACGTCTAGATTCTTACTCTCTATCCATCCCGATGGAGTAGATTCATCTCTTTTACAACAATGACTACTCATCGTTGTTTTCTAGGGCGTAGGTATGGTACTTTCACTTACATATCATTTCTTCATTTCATTTTAGTTAAGTGAAAAACACACTCACGGCAGTTGAGTCTCAGCAACACAAGGGAAGCGAGAGGACAAAGGTACCGGTTCTACGATGGTTTCAAGGAAACGCAGCAAGGGATACTTCTAACGAGAAGAAAGATGGATATCAAAAGCGTCAAGAACTTGCTAGGCAGCAGCATGAAAGCCAGTTGAAACTCGCTGATAGGCTCAGTGGTATCGCTCAAGGCAAAGAATGATTGTAGTCATGGAAGTCAGACTTCCAAGATACTCATCTTTGTCTCAAACTTTGTTCAAGTCTACGAAGATGCTTTGAATCGCAGTTCGCTTTGAGCAATGTAGCGAATCCCTTGAACATTAATGCAAATGTTGTCAAGTTTCTAGGTGAGAAAGCTGTACTTGAGGTAGGTGACAAGGATACTCGGCTGGTAATCAGTGGTGTTTGTGGTGTTTGTTGTAACGAAGATCCCGAGATTATCGATGTATTATCATCACAATTAGTTGCTCTTGGTACCGATTATCTGTTGAAGAAGCAAACAAAGTCAGCCTTCATGGCCGCAAGTATAGCACTCACTGTAATTTTTCTTGAGTCTACTAAAACATGTCATCTGATGGGACCTGTCGGGTTGAGAGTTGCAAGAGACTTGGTATCTGATATTAGTAGAGAAACAACACGTTTCTTTCTCAAAAGAAACAGTTGCAACTGTCTAAAAGAATCATACAGCAAGTTGAGGTCACAAACCAAGCTTGGCATGTGTGCATGCTGTAGCAAGGTCTTAGATCGTAAGATATTGAGGTTATGCGGTGAATGTAAAGTGCCTCAATATTGTAGTGAATCATGTCAGACTAGCCATTGGTCGGAATATCGGGAGGTGTGTAAACAAATGAATATGTTGTCTGGTTGAGTAACTCGTTAGCTAAATAATTGGTTATTTGTGCCGGTCTTTATAATTTTGTAATCCATACACATCTTCTGTCGAGAACTCTCCAAACATTATCCCCTTTTTTAATAACTACTTCTCCCCAATTTTATATAGCGGTAGCAATCCCCCAAACACAACACCCTTTAGTTCGTCGTATCTTCCAACAGTATATTAAGTTCCATGTTGTAAAGTTTAGTAACCAATTCATTAATTCCCCACATCAATCATATCCCAATCCGAAACATAGATTATGTCTGTATTTTTATTGATCTTTGCTTTATATTTACTCTTTTGCAATTGGTGTACCCTTCATCAACTGTTCCTTGGTTGTTGCACACTTACTCTTACACTCAGGAATACATTCTGCACGACTTCTCTGTTCCATTCCTTTAGGTTTGGTACAATCACTTTAATTGTATACCAATCATAAAGGATGTATAAGATATGCACAAAAAGAAAAACACATACGCACTTCAATAAATACACACATCAATAATTATCAAACTTACTAAAGACATTGTGATAAACAACCTTGATATTCAGGATCTTGCTTTGTTCCTTTTAATGCAGGATCAACTTCCTTCTTTTTACCCAATGCATTTGCTGGTGGCGGAGTTAGGAAGGTAAGACATGCTGTTGATGTTGTGGCAAGGAAGGTACTACGATTTATTGCAACATCAGATGATTTTGCTGTAGTTTTTTGAGATGATATCTTTGGAGATGTGTAGCCATATGCGATACTAATAAGAGCTACCACTAGCAGGGATATGATGGTGAAGATTTGCATGATTGTAGATCGAAGATGTATGAGATGCCACAGATGATAGTAGGAGCGACGTGAGGTGAGGGAGTCAGTACGTATTTAGCGATGTAACGGTATCTAGAATAAACTCCCAACCTCTTTTTGTGAGGTGTTGTATGGGCATGACCCGGGGGAAGAAAAACGCAAAGAGGGGGGGAAGAGAAAAAAAGAGAAAAAAGGAGGAAGGAGAGAGAAAGAGAAGAAGAAGAGAGAGGAAGAAGGAGGAGAGGGGAGAAATTATGATTGAAATAGCAAAGCGTAGTACTCTGAGGATATATGGAAGCCATTTTATCTATATCTATTCATTTTTAAGTTATTAATAATTATTAACACCACTTTTTCTTTAACAATCCCCCGAACATATACATTTTCCCTCTCGGTACGACATACATCAGTGCATTGTACGCTCTATGATATATTATATGCACTTGTATGCTTCACATCCTTTCGTCTGCCGTATATTATACTGGTTTATTGTTCTGTTTATCCGTGGGGTGTGAATGTATGAAGTTTGTGCATTCTGATGTGCTAATTGCATTGCATCATCCGTTTTACAATCCGTCATCCATTGTTTTGCGCTATAATTCGATTTGAATATCCTTCTAATACTCCTATACTATACATCCACCTGCTTCCATCGTCATTTGTATAGTAGGATGATGTGCACACATAACAATAACATTTTGTGCATATCATGTGTCCATTTTATATCATCCATCCATATCGTCTCCAACCTATCTCTCTATACGGCCAAATCAGGTATAATCCATTCATATATCCCAAGTTGATTGTTGTGTGTAATATCTGCTGTACTACTACCCTCTTATTCCTTCTAGAGTTGTCGGTCGATCCAACATAATAATTCAAAAATCGAGGAGGTAGCATTAATATTGATGCAGCCTCATCGCGGATGTAGGTGATATATAAACACTATCCGACGATACAACAATAGATAATTGCAAAGGGTTATCGTGTATACCAGTATCAGCTAGCCCATAGCCCCACAAAAGGAGTAGGCCGCGCCACGATGCATCATCGTATCTCATTTTTTGACTCGGCTGATGTATGTATCAATTTTGCAGTTACTAAAGTAGCTGCATTGTTTGTCTCTGGCGGATATCACACATAGATACATCGCTATGACTAGGGGTGGCAACAGTAAAAGTTTAGAAGTGAAAATGAGGGTATCCGTGTCTTGCATAATTGTCGTCCGTCCGTCACCACTGATTCTTTCCGCTATCTGATGAGGATACCTTTGCTCGGTATCTTTTTGCTGTTGCTCCCCCTCGCCCATTTGCAATAGACCCTCAATGCAATAAATCGCAATGTAGTTCCAATAATGCTCCACCCACGAGATCCTATGTAGAATTCGGGGAATGTTACGGCACGGGGGCATACTTTTGTCGTGCCGTAACATTCTCCGAATTTTGAGTTAGGCTACACCGAGGGAGTATTTTTGGAAAAGCAAAGGGTAGCATGACGTGAAACAACCTCTATCGGCTATTGGCACCGCTATTGCTCCTTCCCATGCCATACATATCGGCCACTATCACATCCCAACGTTGTAGTGACCCCTAAGCTTCAGTCTGATAACTCAATGGCCGCGGAGGAGTCCGTCAAGGCCACCATAAACGACGACTAGCACCTCAACCCTCGAGACCGAATTACGTGATGTGTCATCCTTCTCGCCACCAGTGCTCCCTCCACATCATTACCTCCACCCCACCCACCATCCTACTTCATTAACAAGGTATTAGATCGCGGGTTTGTGCCATCAGACCTTATAGAACATATAATTAGGCTGCCCTACACCAACTTTTATCAAAAATTCGATCAATTTTTAAGGGGTGGTGAAGTAGTTTTGGGGATATATATCACCCTATGCGATATCCCACCACCAAATAAACATTGCACAACAACAATATAGTATAGGAGAGGGTCCTGGATGGTTGTTCATGGGTAGGTGGTCGTTCATTCAACACATAGACCCAATTTCTCAATTTTGTTGATGGGTGGGAAATGCCAATTTTCAACCCTATAATTTGATTGATGACAACCTTTTGAAGGATTGGGCCATGTATTCATTTGCAATTCGACAATCAACCACTTATAGATGGTATTGGTGGTGTGGTTATGGTGTATGGAGGTGGTTGGGGATGCAGGTATTAAATATTAGTTATGTTTTGTGTAAAAGTTGAGGTGGGGGTTGAGTGACAAAATTGATGTTTGTTGTCCCATATGGTGGAATAGAACGGAAACCAACACAACACAACAATCAACTATCATATAGAAAGAAGGAGAGAGGTTGGTTTGACCATTGGAGGCATTATATCAATGGAGAATGGTCATGTTTCATTAAATATTTTATGCTGAGAAAACAACATTTATGAGGATACTGGTAGTATGCTCAATGTATAATAGCAGTAGACCATTAAAATAACATTCCAATGCATTACTATACTACTAATCTAAAGGTTTAAAATGTATTCTATTATGTAGTACTAATTTAATTCTATTTTATTTAATTTTATCATATCATGCGCATTAATTTTTTTAATTGCAAAATAGAGGATAGAACCATTATAGACAACCTAATCGTCCCTTTCCACTACCACTGCCGCCACAGATCGACTACCATACTATGCCACAGCTATGGGACCGATCACTACATTGATAGGTGGATGATATACGGCCACAGGGACGCTTATTGTCTCTAGAATGGCTACATCGTCCATCGATAAAATTGTGCTACTTGTGACCACATCGGCTGCCCCATACGGCCGAGTTGCGCCGGCGATGACGTTACCATCTCATCTAGTAGGTAGTAGACAATGTATGTGCAGCATATGGGATGATGGTATATCGCATCAGCGCCGTAATCGATATCATCCTACTACTACATGATTGGGGGGCCATTGTGACTTTAAGCCATTTTTTGTACTGGGCTATTACGTAGAGGATACCGTGGGCGCCCCACTTTTCACATATTGACAACCCAACTTGGCAAAATGATGGTAGTAGCATTATCGGCGGATATGAGGTGGATAGGGTCAATATAATCAAACCAAACTCTACACATACTCTAACAAGACCTATATGAAGGTAATACTATCATTTTTTAGGAGTTTCTAGGATATTTATTTTTGGTAGGATTTACTGTTGCCACCCCTACTATGACCTATACATGGTGGCTCATTATAAACTATTGAACTAATGGAGTAGTCATCAGTAGAAGTAGGCATATCATGGTAGAGAGATAAAAAAGTTGAAAAAAGTAGATGAGAAATATTCCACCGTGGAATATTACTATTTATACACTTTAGATATAGCCTCTTAGATATCCGAATCGGCTACTTAGTTAGCATGGACTCCCGATACCGAAGCCAAGTAAATGAGCCGGACCCGAAAACCTTCTCTGAAGAGTTGCTCGAGCTATTGTGTTGATTGAAGCCTATTATCAATTATCATATAAAAGAGGTCTCGTTAAGCATATCATTATCCATATTGATAAGTTGTTCCGTATCTTTCAGGGGTGACCGGCATCGACACTAATCTGACATACAACCGCACAGCTCTCCTCTGTTTCTATATTATTATCTCGAGTCGTTTTATATATTATGAGACATCTGTCGATGATATACAAACTGACTTTATCAAGTGCGATATTGATGATCAGGCGGAAACAGAGCAGAAGGATTACAATGGACTAATCAATATGAACAACGTACAACCTTTTAATTGCGTCATATCTCAATCACAAGATATGCTCGTCTAAGTCTAGCATTATGATGTGAAACACCAAAAAAAGTGGCTTTATATCGACACTCCTTAATGGAGGAGGCTGCTAGGCGACGAGAATTGACAAAGAATTTAAACAAGCAGAAGTTCCACAGAGATTCGTGAAACAAGAAGATACAATACTGGAAGTTGGAAGTTACTAAATATCATCTTACTTAGCTATCTTCGGTTCTTGGATATTTCTTTTCAGTGTTCCGAGGATAGAAAGAGATGGAGTTTTGAGCAATTAGTATAGTTAGTGTGGTATTGGTAGTGGTATACTTGTGTGTTGGTATGGGGTAGTAGACAGTAGATATCAGAAGCTGACGACTCCTACACATCGAGGGCAAAATTATAGCCACATTCATAATTTATCTCCAACAGTATTCCCATTATTGTACTCGGTAGTATTAAAACCACATACCACAAGACATATCATATACTACATTACTACTCATATGATTCACGGCCCTCATCACATAAACCTTGTAGTTGAGTTGAGATTAGTGCCTTGTCTTCTGTATAGTGTTAATAAACATAAACACATCTCTACTTCTCCTAACCTAAGATGACCTTGGCAGTATCGCCTTGGAAACTGGTCATTTGACTGACTCTGAAATATATGGCAAGGCCAAGCCTTTTACAGCTAGAGAGGAGATATAGACAAAGAAGTCGAGGAAGGGGTCGTTTGTAGTGAAGCAATTCAAGCTTTTGAGCGATCTTTTCACTGAGCGTTCAGTATTGAATTAACTTCGTAGACTGAGCATATCAAAGCTCATAATATAGATCATCTAATTACTGAACTGCATTGTGTGGTATGTACACGTCACTTGGGTGATGCATAGTCTTATCTTTATACGCTACCACATACTTCCCAAACATTGCACTAACCAACTTCACTTCATCTCTATAACTTTATACACCAACAGATACCCACAAACATAATATAAAAGCATCACTTCTAGTATTGCCTTAACGAAATCATCACAAACTATATCGCTCATCAACCTAGGATGAACTTTGAGCTATCTCCTGGAAAGTAATACTTGGCCACCTTTTCAAACCTATGTTGCTGCGATTCACTTACTTCAGGCAGCTCTGGCTCTTCTGTTATAAGTCCCCGTGAGTAGTGCTCTGTCAAACGAAGGTAATCCAATATCTTACCAAAACAATATGGCCCATGCTCAATAAGTGTTGCTATATCTTGACTGGACTGTTTCAGCTTCTTAATCTCCTCCAAGAGTAGACACAATGTACCAGCCCGTTCAATACCAATCATCTTTAGCCCTTCCATATTCATTGCAAGAAGTTCATTACCCTTGATGTCATTCTTAACAAAGATAGCTGCAACTGTTTCTGAAACATTGTCTATTTTCTTCACCCAAGCACCAACTTCTTCAGATGTCCACCCCTTTACATTCCGATACTGTTCAGTCCACTTGGAGTCGTCAAACTGCTGGGCCAACACAGAATCTTCAGCAACACAAAGTGTAGAACGAGTTGTTACCATAACTGTGCCGCTCACATTAAGTGCAACCACATCTTTGGCAACCCCACAAGCAAACTTTTCAATAAAAGTTTGTTCGTTTTTGAAGCTATGTTCAAGATGATCCACTTCCAACTCTGCTTGCAAAAGGCATGCACGCTTTCTATCAATTCTCTTATTAACATCATCTGAGAATCTTGTGGTGGGCATCTTGATCTTCGGCATTTTGTGCTTCTGCTTTGTTACTTTAGCAATACTTCCCGAAAGGCTTGTCACTTGGAAAACTTCCATCTTTTTGATTGCAAATCGATCCCCACGAGTGAGTTCGGATGATGAGCCAGCTTCATAACTTGACCCAAACCTTGGATAGACATACTGGCTAGTCACTTTCAGGTCGTTATCGTTGCTGTTGCCCATACCAAATACAGGCCCAAGCGACGAAGATCGAAGAACTGCATTAACATCATTTGGATTCTTCAACTTCATCTTTTGAGCAGACAACAAGTTGAATAAGAAAGCTTTGTCTGCCCCAACATAGCTGGTATTTAATGATTTCCAAGGTGTGTTTGAGTATCCTCCAATGATGTGACCATCAGTTGTCTCAATGATAGTTAGGGTGGATCCCTTGTTGTCACATTTAGAGTGGAAAATTTCATCAGACAGGCCATCCCTTGAAGAACAGTAGAGGAGACGAAACTTCCCATCTGAACCATCTTCCTTAAGCCACTTATGGAGCAAAGCTGCCTTACTTTTATCTTCGAAGATTGTGCTATCAATAGGTCCGGCTGGAAGCAGTTCAATTAGTCCTAATAGTTCAAGTAGATTCTTGAGAATGTGCTTAAGTTCTTCATCGTCCACACTTGGTGGTTTAGGAGGACAGTCATCTGATGAAATTGCTAGCTCACTGAGATAGTCCACAAGAGCCTGGAAGCACGAAGGGTTAAAATCTAGGAAGATTCGTCCTTTAGGGTCTCGCTGTAGCTTCTTATCCCAACGACCACTAAACAGGGCCTCAACTCTAGTTCCTTTCAGTTGAGTAAGTGTAGAACGTTTGGCAGAAATACTTCCACCTCCAGCATTAATCTCGATTAAATCGTCATCGGCAGCGTTTACATTCCCATTAGCCTCGGCAACTTTATGTTTCTTTTGATTTAGTTCATCTAAGCGTTTAGTCAGTTTGCTTTCAGTGTCTTCTAGTTTGCTCATCAGGGCATCATAGTTTTGCTGTTCGTGTTCGTGGGCAGTTTTAAGGCGTTTGTTGGCAATAATAAGCTCATCCATTGTTTGATAGATCTATGATTGAACTCTCGAAGCTGATATCTAATAATATATGTATACTTCACACCGCTAAGCTAGCTAACTCTATTGTAATGCAAGTGTGAAAAATTCACAAGCCTTCGCTCTAGCGAACATTTGATTCTTTCTTCCTTTCTCATAAAACGGGGACAGTTAAACCGATCTTCATGTGTCTATGCTCAGATCACTACTCTATTCTGCATCAACTATGTCTACTTTTGATCTTTGTTCCTTGTAAGAATTGTGGCTCCATTTCTGCTTTACATCTTGCCTTTCGCTCATCTGCCCATTGCCATTCGGCGTCGTCTTCTCGACATTACATCCTCTCAAAAAGTTGGAATCATATGCTGAAGCATTTGATGTGAGTGCCAATGTAAGAGAAAGGACAGTATGCCTTAGTGATGGTTTGTTATCGTTTGTTTGAGGTGCCGACTGTTCATGAAGTTTTACCATTTCATTATGAGTCAGTGATGAAAAGAGAGTGGGCGGACTACTGTTGTCTACTACAGTTACATTTGACTTCTTGGGTGTTTTTGATGCTACCTTCTTGTCATGATCTGCTGATGTCATATCCTCATATCTTCTTTTGCAACTTATATTGCTCTTTTGTGGCGTGCTTGGATTCTTCTTCCCCTCAATTGTAGCGACTTTTGTAGGTGTCTTGTCCATCGAATCAAACGAATAGGACTTGGATTCGCCACCGGAGGCAAGAAACTCATATGGAAGCGTCAACGGAGCTGATGACTCATACTCATCTTTGCTACTACTCTTGACACTACTAATGCAGGGAGGCACTGCTGCCGCCGATACATTGTTGACTGGTGGCTTTCGTGAATCCTGGATAGATACACCCGACTTCTTGCTATTGCTATCATCCTCATGCATATCTTCTTGTTTCATTTGATTTTCTTGAGTGTAAAGAAGATCGTCAGTATCAGGCATACTTTCGTCGTCGTTATCTTCACCCTGATCAATCTTTACACTATCACGATCATCTCTTGATTCCATGGCAGATATTTTGGTATCACTCATACCATTGTTCTCTATTGCTGCTCTTTCTTGTGAATTGTCGACCAGTATTGATACCTGAACTTTATTGTCCGGTAAAGAGTCTTCTTTGGCAGCAACGACATTCATAGTCTCATCCTCTTCATCTTTATCTTTAGTCAAACGAAATTGTACCAACGTCTCAAGTTTAGAGGAAGATGTTTTGACAGCATTCCCTTCACCACTACTACTTTGTTGATTGTACCATAGCAGCGATAATATATCATCATCATATACATGTATAGTTTGTTCATCTAACTTCTTATCAAGTTCACGAACTACCCCAATAGAAGAACTAATACTTACTAATTGAGCTACATTCTTGCCAGATACAATCAAATTCATCCTACTACTTCCAACACTAGTGTCAGCTTTACTCTCATAATATGATAAACACCAGAAATCTTTCCGTGGTATAAACTTTGCAATATTTTGTATCGATTTACATACATGACATGGTTCCTTCTTTTTCTTCTTCTTTGCTGATATTGGTGATTTCGATTTCTTGATACAACAGTGGAATGGTCGTAGTAATTCTTCTCTACCAAAGCTAGCCGGGACCATTAGTGGTTTAAATGTTGATTTGTATCGTATATCGCCTTCATTGAATGGTGATATTGGTATCAGTTTCCAGACCGTCATGGATATTATATATTGTAAAGTTCTTAAAGAGTTTCAATGATAGATGTACAGTGTGCATGTGTTGTGAAATAGTTTACAATTGCCGACAATGTCACTAATCATTAATATACTCAAAACAATGGCCTATATATTGTATATCACTCATGTCACGCCAATTGGTTGTTGATACCACCGCCTTATTTCGTACAATCTCAGTTCACAGACTTAGCTAATACATAGTAACAACAATATTGCATTAGGCATTAATTAAACTCTTGTGACGGTATCCTAATACTTAAAATGATTCATTGATATCTACAACATGTCAATAGCGCTAGGGCATTAATCAGCTAAAGGTATACAATCTGAAACCATGAATTGCACACATCATAAGCCAAGTTCTCCGCAATTCAAATCTCTTTCAATTGGTGGTGTACATTAAGTTTTTAGCTAGAAGTTAGAAGTTTCATTTTTAATTCTGAATTCGATATCGATTATCGTTTGCTCAGAAGTTTGGCCGATAAGCTATCATTCCACTATATATTCTCTGTACTATTTCTATTGCTTGAAACACCCTTATATTGGTAGGAAAGATTAACGGGCTTCGGTTTGATATATCAGTGCATCGGATCAATTAAGGAGCATCAAATAGAGCACATTTGCAACCAAGATCATAACACAAAATTTGTACAAATAATAGATAATACTCTAGAGTAAGGCATAACAATAATGGCAGAAGACAGTAATGGATGGATAGAATCAGTCGATCCAACTACAGGTCGTACATTCTATGCTAATCGATATACCCGAACTACACAATGGGATCCACCGCCCGGATGGCAAAAGACAAATATCAACTCCATTGCAATTACAGACGTGCACACTACAACTTCACAGAACAATACTAATGTGCATAACAATAGAGTCGATGATACAAGTAGTAATGTAATGTCAGATATAGCAAAAGCCCAACAGCGTCAAACTACTCAAATGAGAGCAGCAGATGATACACTGCCAGATGGATGGGAGGAAATGACAGACCAAGCAACTGGACGGAAATTTTATATAGACCATGCTACTAAAACTACCACATGGGAACGTCCTACTGCCCATTCTACATCTACAAACGCTAATGCTACTTCTAATAGTAACGAGAGGGGATTTGCAAAAAATCATTTATCAACAGAATTTTCAGATAGTAGTTACGGTGGTATGTCGTCAATAATGAAATTAAATCAGAATGGCAATCACAAGACGTGGGATGATAATGTACATTCTGGTAGTCGATCTTCTTCCTTTCATTACAACAATAATGGATATAAGCATCGCGATCCACATCAAGATAATTCCTATGGACTATCAACACTTTCATCAACAACAGATGATAAAGGGAAACCACCACCATTAGACTTTACGGTGATCTCCGTACTAGATTCATCACGCTCCCAATGTCCAGGATGTAACACACCATTCACATATACATTCCGTCGACATCACTGTCGATTATGTGGAGACGTATTCTGTTCCAATTGTTCAAATAATAAAACAATATTACCATTAGATGGTGAGGAGTTTAATGTGCCGGTTAGGGTATGTAATTGGTGTATGAAGGATGTTAAGAATGGGAATTATTTTAGTATGAGACGCTATTTAACTCCGCTGCAATTGTACAATCCAAACAGTGGTAAGAGAGGAAGTATAGTAAAAGAGAATGATGGTGGTAGTAGTGGTGAAACATCGACAGAAATTACAATTAATACAGTAGCAGCTAGTCTATCATCATTATCATCAGACATTGATGCGTTGCTTGTAGATCCAATGAATTGTCAAGATAAGATTACAATACCATCAAATGTATTAATATCGGCTGTTGGTAAACATTTAAAGGAACGAGTAACTGCTGAGTATGCCATACGTGTATTGGCTAGTTTGTTAATGTTGGGTAGTGTTGTTGGGGATGATTCATTTGCTTTGGCTGTTTATGAAGTAGGTGATGATATAGAAATGAAGAAGTCTGAATCTACCAATACATTGGAATCAAATGATGATTCAGAAGATAAGAGAGATGATCTACCAGTATGTGAAATTGTAAATGACGTATTGAGTATCTTAGAATGGAATAGTAGTGATAGTCGAAGTTTAAGTGCTATTCAACAGGCTACAAAAGTCATTTACTATATTTCTGAGCCAACATTCATTGAAGGTGCGATTTCCAAGAGAGAAAGTAGTAGTTATAGTGACAATAGAGATGAAGGAGATGACGAGGACGAGGGACCAATAGATGTAGATGAAGTAGGCATGTCAATGCATGACTTCATACAAATAGATATCCATCGTGCCTTCCGAAGTATGTTAGATCACGCCACATCATCAACATCATCATCATTACAACGATGGGCAACGGCCACATTACGTCATTTAATTACCGAAGATCGACGAAGGGCATGTGTCTACTCCTCTGGAGCAAATAAATATCAATCATTTATGAATCAATTAGTTAATACCGGTGGGATTATGATATTATGTAGTTTATTATCATCGGATGATGCAGAGACGAGGACACATGCAACATCAACTTTGGAATCTATTGTTATTTCTACAAGAGAGATTAGTTTAGCACTTCATACATCGCCAGGAGGCAAAGGTGGATTCTCAAGAGTTGGACGAGGTACGAAGGATGATGCAGCGATTGTCGATGCTATTGTTTCCAATGGTGGCTGTGGCCCCGCCTTGGCACATCTCTTGATCTCAGCTGAAGAGTCGGTAGCCTATTCGGGATGTTCCTTTGCATCGGCACTGATTTCTCCATTGTTGACTGATCCCAGAGGTTCAGGACAGTCTTTACAACAACTTACAAGTTCTGGAGGAGTTTGTTTTGATGAGGTAAAGGATGATGGGTTATCATCTTATCGTCATGCGGCACTATCCTTAGTTATAGGAGGAGGTAGTACTGGTAGTCAAACTGAAGCATCATGCCTTCCTTCCTTGATACAGATATTGAGAAGTGGTTCCGAGAGTTCATGGGACGGAAAGCCTTCACGATCGATCAAGCTCCAAGTTGTAGCTGGTGAATGCCTCGCCTCGATTTCACTTGCCATTGGGCACATATTGATTGGCGTCTCTACTGACAAATCAGGATATGATTCGCTCTACTCAAAGGCTCAACAAGCATTAGAGATCATGGAAAGAGAACAAATGTATGCTGTGGCATATGAAATTGTTACATCTGACTCCTCTCGTTCACTTGATCCATCACGGAATACTCCACAAGCACGGCTAAGAGAGGCTGCTGGTTTGACATTACTTGCCTTATCTTCTTTCTCCAGTAGTTGATTGTAAAGCATCCGA
>Ga0214481_100081_pt1 | contig 40499 bp, 25 predicted proteins | sample M1_20Mar14CPVII9_4_FD_165057 | JGI IMG/M metagenome (GOLD analysis project Ga0214481, IMG submission 165057) | Marine eukaryotic communities from Monterey Bay, California, United States - M1_20Mar14CPVII9sort6BwellG10 | ecosystem: Environmental > Aquatic > Marine > Unclassified | place: USA...
TTTATTCAGGTAAGCAGATTGATGTCCCGTTAATGCAAATGATGACGGAGGTATCATGACTGGTATGGGGATAAGACAGAGTACAATGGCTGATAATACTGATTTATCATCACGAAAACCAGTAACTAGCAATACGTCTCCAGAGATCCGCCTCCGATATGCAGCAGTATCCAATGACGTTGATACAATAAAAGAAGTCATAATGAATGGTGATTGTGATATCGATGGAGCCGACGAACAAGGTCAGACTGCTCTTCATTTTGCTACAGATAGAGGAAGTATCGATTGTATAAAACTATTGGTCGAGAAAGGTGCTAATATAAATGCCAAAGATGCGGACGGTATCGGGATATTACAAACTGCACTAAGTGCTGAGTTGGATGTGGACTTCGTTAGACTGCTGTTAGAGGCAGGAGCAAATCCAGATGTTCAAGACATTGATGGCGATTCACCTCGTATGTGGGTAGAAGAGAGTGGAGACAAAGCTCTGATGGAACTCTTTGAAGCGATTCCAGAAAGATGATTTTTAAATGGTTTAAGTCTTAAACTTAAACATACATGTTCCTTAATCTACATCCATCCACGAGCACTGTCCCATCTTGAATCAAAGTAACACTGTGGTCGGAGTAGTGAGCCTAAAGTGATATCTAGGAGATATAATAGCATGATGAGACAAACAATATACTGCTGTAGTATTGCTTAAACTTCTTAAACTAATTCTTTATATCTACATCCACAAGCACTCTCGCCATCTCGAAAGGTCCATGTTGTCGAGAACTATAGTCATGGAACACAACACTTCGAACTCCAGTTCGAAGAGAAGATACCGGCACTGCTGCCTTGCACATTGTATCATCAAGGAAACCAGCATCACTGTCCATCACTATAAATTCAAGCATGGCCACAGATGCGAAATTGACCGAGAATTCAAAGTATTCCGAGTTCCACTTACAAGAAAAGCCGTTATCTCTAATTGATTTCGTCTTTCGTGTAGTTGTTTCCAACCAGTCATCTTGTCCAGATGGTGGTCGCTTTGTCAAGCTTTTACTACTCGACTGAGATGCCTTATCAACATCATGCAATCTAACAATCACATAAGGATCTATCACTTCTCCTGCACTGTCACCATAGGGTTTCGGAAGACACGATCCTGACAGTACCTTGATACGCAATATTATTTTGTTGTCACTGGTAATTGTTTCGCCATCACTGCTTAGAACATTTGGTGGTTTATGGACATACCCACAACCACCTCTAAAGCGGCCATCGTTTATATTCATGGCACTATCATTTGCAGTTTGAAAGTTTAGCGCCACGAGTTGATTGCCCAGGTGCCAACTAACAACAGGATTATAGTTTGATGAATCAACTCTAGAGCCGGCCGGATAGCATCTAGTAAGATGTCCTTTGTTGTACTCTCTCCATAATTCCACATTGGCAGGATCTTTATTCAGTACTTTTAAAATCTTAGTCTCACTGAAACTGTGCATATCGTTGAGTGGCAGTTGTATACTCTTGCTAAATGTCTTGAATTTGACTCCATTCATTAGAGTCACTTGAGCAAGTTCCGGAACGATCTTCGGCAATGGCGGACTACTGTCGCTCTTTCCTCTCATGCTTGACATTAGTTTGTCGGCACCTACTTCTTTGCTAACCGCGTGAACGCTTGACATTAACTTGTCACTAGCAGCTCCAACTCCGCTTAAACTTGTTTTTAATATGTTACCTCCTCCATCTTGGGGCGGTTTTGTTACTACATCTGCTAGGACATTTTCTTCTTCTTCCATTGATTCTGATGTAATCGTTGTCAAATCATCATCATCATTCTCTGGAGGACGCTTGCCTTTAATGACTACCTTTCCAACCAGTTCAAGTGGAGATGGTAATGGAGAATCAGATTTATTATTGGTAGGAATGTAGAGCTTATCTTCCAATGTATTGTTGAGAATAGCAGCCATTTGCTCTTGAAATGGATGGCTACAGTGATTCTCGAGTGATAGAATGATAGGAAGAGTGTCAGGGTTGTCATCAAGATAGTGCTTCACACAAGTGATGATGCTTTGGAATGGAATCTTCGAAGTTAGGGTGTAGCCGTGATACACAATCGGATATCCAGCACTATCATCCCAACAATCTAGCTCTAAACATTTGCATCCTCTTCAATCAGTTACAAATATATATGTCAGAAGATGATATTAAAGTGTATTCGATTGAAAAGCAAGTAGATAACTTAGCCATTACTCACATTTGCATTGCTACAACATACATCTCAACTGAAGAGATTGACTTCAATTGATCGCCCGTTAAGTATGTGTTGTGTGAGCTGTTGATCCAATACTCGGAAAGTGGCTGTGACAAAGTCGATTTGTCCATCTTTTGTTTATCTGGATTATATACATCATTCTCAGAGCTTGTTAAGTACTCTCCAAATCGAATTCTATCAATTGAATCATTGTGGCTTTTCCCATTTGAATTAAGATGAGGCTCTGCCCCTGATATGTCCAATTCATTTAGTCTGAAAAAGATCTTCTTGACATCTTCGATATTGGCATTTAGCTCATTCTGCTTGTCATGTAAAAACAAATTTAGAAACTCGTCTGCATTTACATCATCTTTGTCCGCCCCGAATACTTCATTGAAGATTATATCACTCATTTCTTCCCCATCATTTTGTGTGAGCTTAATACTTCGTAATATTTCCATACACTCATCAAAAGTTATCCCTTGATGATGTATCTTACTACCAAGACGAACTCCACTCTTTTTGACTACGGGATGTTTTCTTGATATATAATCTTTATATATTTTGATAGCTTTCTCTTGCTTTATGTAAATGTTTATTCTGCCAAGTAATTGCAGAAACTCTCCTTGATCAATAGTTCCACTCTTATTCCAATCTGTTCATGAAAATAAAAAAGAGATAGTATAACTCCTGTTAGTGAATGTGATTTGCAAAGGCAATCAAAAGGAAAATTAAGGTCAAATGAAGTAGTCCAATCACAAAGAATCCTGCACCAAAACGTACAAACGCAGACTTTCCTGTATCATACCAACTATATCTTAATAACAATTCCTCTCTGCCTACTTTTAACTTTGCTACTTGATAAGCCTCTCTGATTGTGTGAATGGCACTTAGTACCGATCTTAAATCAGTTAAATCTTCACCATCATATACTTGAAAATCTGTACTATTGGTATTATTATGAAATATTGATATTACTTTTCGAGGTTCCAAGTTAGCGGCCTTGCATGATTCCAACTTTCTACTACCAATAAATCCGGACTGTACCCAAAGTATATCTGCAACATCAATAACGCGTATATCATGATTATTCTGAACTTTCGTACCTGTTACTGTGCTAATGACCGAGGAATACGCCTTATTTGTTTTGTATTGTATCCGATCTGCAAAACTTTCGACTTTACCAACTTTATGATGAGATATAAAGAGGGTGAATAAGTCATCGGAAAGAGTTAATATACGAGGAACTAAGGTTCCTTTACTTGATACCTTTAATATCTCCAATCCGTCAAATAGTTTCGATGATATTTGAGATTTGATATGCTCGAGGTTTAATATAGAATCTGGTGTAGTTGTTATTAAACGACTTGATTTCTTCCTCTGGAGGGGTGCCATAATTGAAATTTGAGGAAGTAGGAGCAAATAAGATTTGATGGTGCTGATATGAGTTTCAAAGAGTGATTTATATATACCGCTTGAGGGGTATCCTTTACAAAACCTATATTGTTACGCGGCAGCTGCAGGCTTCTAACATCTATCTGATACCTCTTCTAACAACTCCTAATCACAACAATCTATGTATAATCGTATCATCCTAGCAAATAAAATTATAGTCAGTCTAAGTTCTATCCAATCAATAATTTCCCATTTAGTTATCAAATACTCCCAATTATTTTCATTTTTCTGTTGCGATGTGCAAATGATTGATGTTGATATCTGGAGGAATAAAGCGTGATGAGACGAACAATATGCTGCTGTAGTATTGCAATAGTACTAGTAGCATGTGTGGCTAGTCCGGCTGCGGCTTTTACGGCGCCACATACTACCACAACAACTATGTATACATCGATATCAATATCACAGAGGATAAGAGCGCAACATACGCAACTACAACTCAATCCGACATCAATATCACAGAGAATAAGAACGCAACATACACAACTGCAACTCAATCCAGCTTCATTCATATCAACTGATATCGGATCCTACTTTGGACTACTTCAAAACTACAATGTACCCTTTGTATCATCTCTACTACTCAACACTATCCTATTCTTTTCACTCAAGCCAAAGTTGATGACGATGCTAACAGCGGAAGGGTTTGCACATTCACTAGCACTTGGTACAATGTTATGGACGGCGTTAGGCTGGAAAGGTTGGACAGTATGTGTCATGTACTTATTCTTAGGACAATTTGTTACCAAGTTTGGGTTTGATAAGAAGGAAGCATTAGGTATTGCAGAAGGAAGAGGAGGACGAAGAGGTCCTGAGAATGTATGGGGATCAGCTCTGACTGGTACAATATGTGCATCTGCTGCTGCTCAGGCATTAAAAGTCGGAGGACCATTCCTCGGACTGTCTTCTAATGTATGGATATTGGGATATGTTGCTTCTTTGTCAACTAAAATCGCCGACACATTTGCATCTGAAATCGGTAAAGCATATGGCAAAACAACAGTATTGATTACCAATCCATTAAAGAAGGTTCTACCGGGGACTGAGGGTGCAATATCTTTAGAAGGGACACTGGCGTCTGTTGTTGGTGGACTATTACTATCTTCATATGCGTACCTCGTTGTTGGGCTGATACCTTCTATAGAGGCGTTGGGGATATCAACTTTTGCAGCATTCTTTGCTACCATGATGGAAAGTTTGATAGGTGCTACACTGCAAGAAAGAGAAGGATTTAAATGGATGACAAATGAAGTTGTTAACTTCTTCAATACACTGATTGGTGCAAGTGTTGCAATGTCATTAGGTGTGCTGGTTCTTGGCATGTAATATACTAGCACTGATGATTGGTAGTTTTGTGCTAAAGTATTGTTATATGGATGTTAAGTTTATGATTTATTCATGAGATATTTATGTGCTTGGATATAAACTCCGCTATGTGCTTCTAGGATTGGTGCCCAGTCTTTGTTTGGATACCCTCCACCCATTGTTATACAAAGGGGAGCTTTCAGTCTATTTGCAAAGTCAAAAACAATCTCATTCCTTTTCGATATACCTTCTGGACTAACACTAAGCCGTCCCAATCTATCCTCGGTGTGAATGTCGACGCCAGCCTGGAAGAAAATATAGTCAAACTGTTTTCTGCCTTCAACATTATCATCAAATGTGTGTTCCTCGATCTGGTTCAACCAATATTTTAGAGTACTCAAGTAGCCCTCGTCACCACAGCCAATTGGCAATTCTATGTCCAGGTCACCTACCTCCTTTTTCGAGAAGTAGTTGCCTTTACAGTGTATTGAAAATGTTTTAACGTGTTTGTTTTCAGCAAAGAGTGCAGCATTCCCATTCCCCTGATGAACGTCAAGGTCTATAATCAATATTCGGTGTATTGCCAAGGCATTATTAGCTTTTGCAAATTTCGATGATGGGCCATATTGTTGTAGTAAAACATTGGCAGCCACTGCAATATCGGAGAAGATACAGAACCCCTCTCCATAAGCTTTGAAAGCGTGATGTGTACCTCCCGCTGTATGTACTGCCCAACATAGCTTATTCTCCTCATTCAAATGTTGTCTGTTTATATACTCCTCATATGCCGCTAGCGATGCTGCCACAGTACCACCCACCGAGCTCAAAGTCCTGTTTACATGCTGAAGACTAGGGATAAGGGTTGTTCGATTAGTAACAAAACAGTTAAGATGAAGGCATGTTCACATCAAGTTTAGGACCTTATAAGCCACAAAACAAAAAGCTTAAAGGTCAGACAAGAACGATGCATATGAAACAAATCTCAGTTTCCAACAAAGGACCTGTAAAAGATCAACTTTGTGTACTTTTGATACGTATCTCATGCTTTATATTCCAGATGAATTGGCATGTCTTTAACCCATAGAATACGGGGCTGACATAATTTGACGTAACTCTGGGTTTGTTTAATTGAAAGTATAACAATATGCTCACCTCCAAGGGAACCCAATGTTCCTGTTCTCTGCCTCAGTCATTTGACCATTTAAATAGCGGTCAACATAGTTTGCATCATGAGTTGTTAGTAGTTGCTCTTTTGTAGCTAGCGGAGATACATTGAAACTACAAGCAACTTTGCTCCTCTCCTCGTCTGTTAAACTGCCAATTTTATGTTGAACTTTCTCTCTAACCTTTCTATACTTTTCCATTGGAAAACGATGACCCTTTGGCATATCTACTTCATAAACATCATTGTAAAATATCTTAAAGTATGGTGTATATATTTTGTTTGTTGGTGTATTATAGTATAATCTTCCACTTATACACCGGTATGATGAGCAAAAAGGAGGTGCATCAGTTGCAGACTGCCTATCATTATTGTTTATTGGACTATTGCGGTATAGACTTCCACTTATAATACATCGGTATGATGAGCAAGAAGAAGGTGTAATAATATTATGTTGAAAAGCTCTGCAATAATTTGGAAGTTTAGTGAATGTTGATGTGACGCGTAAAATTAGTGCCATTTTGACTGCATACTGCACCACCATTTGCAATCCACCAATACAGCACCACACGAATCTCTTCTCTATTAATTATATACCAACGCCATCTATTTCTCTATCTTCTTCTCTAATCAGCAACTACATAGCAATTGACAACTGACGTTGGTAGTGGTAATGATTATCGTATCAGTAATCAGTATCAGTGCAAAAATTATATGATACTATCGTATCAGTTCACCCCCCTCAGTTTTTGAGTAGCACTCAAATCAACTCAAATAAGGTTGGGAAGTTGTCCCGTCTTGATATTTATCGTATGCTGCTGGAAGCTGTAAGACAGAGGGTTATATATAAATATATTATATTAATTATCGGTAAGGAGATATCGAATTATTGTGGTTTATATTTATGAGTTTATAGTGGTGTTATAGCAGATGGCTAGAGTTTCATGTCGTAGGGATGTCTGTGTTGTCTGGTTATCATATTATCAGATAAGGATATGCTGTCATTGTATGTATAAACTATAATGTACTAAGGTTACTAACGTGGTATATCCATACCGGGAGTATATTATATGGTGGCGGGGGATTTGTTTTTTTGTGCATATCATGTGCACCAACCTAATCACGCTCACATTATCTACCACCTCTATTGTACTCATTATTGATTTATTTATACCGTTTCGATATATTAGCATCATTGTTTATCAGTTTTTCAATCAGGTAAGTGTGTTCTATAACATTTTAATCACGACTTGGATGAACATCATGTTCATTGCAATGCACTCTCATAATATATACGTACTAACCAATATAATGTCATTATCATCTCTAATCAACAATTTCATATCACCCTTGATCAATACCGTAACATTTATATACAAATGGGCTTTAGATTTAATAACACAATTCACAACTACGATGGTTTCAACACCAACAAAAAAGAAGAGGGGTCGTGATGATAAGAAGTTGTCACCGTTATCGAGTCAACCAAGACATTTGTGGGACAGTCCTTCATCCCGCAATAAGAAGAGTACTAAATCATCTTCGGTAACCTCTTCTTGTACACGATCACAGCGAAAGAAGTTGTTGTTTGATACGAAAGGACTCGATGAACATGAAGATGCCGAGAATACAACAACTGACAAAGATAGTAGCAAGAAGAAGAAAAGATCTAGCCCATCAGAAAAAGCTGCAAAGGACAAAACCAATGATACAAATGCTGCCCTCTCGGATCTCATCCCCGAAAGCTCAAACTCTCCATCTGGATCATGCAAATCATTGTTACTCGGGCCAAGGTTTAATACATTTTCCAATTCACTTTCTCCGCCCTCCGACAAATCAAGTAAGCTCTCGGCTTCTTCCTCCTCCTCTAACAAGAAAGAAGATGGTGATAAAATGTCACCACTTCATCCTCCTCGTCGTAGTAGTCTTCGTTCTCACAAGAGCAGCAGTAGCATTAGTAGTAGTGATCAGTTCAAGGACTTTACAATGACTCCGACCATCCTCTACAACAACAATAATATTTATCAGCATCCTTTGAGTGCTGGAGGTAATCGTCACTATCATCAATCACCACACTGGTCAGGACAAGTACGTGTTAATCCCTTCTCTCCTATTCCCGAGCAATATCTCCGTCCTCCGCCCTCTTCTGCTCAATCAGTACCTTATAAAAGTCGAAAGCAACAACGAAGTAATTATCATCCTGGATTTTACAATAAGTTGATTAACCTTGATTCGCCAACATTGCAACTGGACAATACAACAACATCCAATGAGCAACGATCACTAGCAACAACGGAGCCTCAAAAGAAGAAGGCTCGTCTCAACCCGTCCCCGGTGAAGAAGAGACCAAGTCTCAAGACGTCTTCGTTCCCTCAATTGAAATTAGGTAGCGCGCAGGATATGTTCGATGATGACATTAGTCCAAACGATGCCATGCAAGTCAATGACTTGTTTGGTAGTAGTGCCAAACTATCCGGAAGTAAACGCCGTGTATCATTCAACAAGCGTATCCTTCCACAACCGCAATCTATGAAAGAGGATGAGTCTTATGATATAATGAGGGAAGAAGCACCTAGCAACAAACGAATGTGTATCAAGCGTCGTGGACGCTATCTTAACGACTTTGAGGAAGTACAGTTTCTTGGTGCTGGATCATTCGGCTCTGTTAATGCTTGTTTATCAAGACTCGATGGCTGCATGTATGCCGTGAAATCAATTTCTCCAACAGGACAGGCCAATACACCTTCCGGAACTGCTAATAGTGGCGGCAGTCAAGCTAATATTGAATCTGGTACTAGCTATCTTTATGGCGGAAGAAAGATGACGAGTAGTAGTCAGTGTGCCGTGCCACCAACACCACGAAGTGATTTATGCCCCGTGAAGAAGACAAAAAGTCGTACAATCGGCTGCTCTAACTTGGACGATGATAATACAAACGAGTTTGGAATGTTGGAGGGGAGTACTCATTGGAATGATGGTACTTTACGTCGGATGCTAAGGGAGGTCTTTGCACTTGCTGCTCTTTGTCAACAAGATGATTTCCGTACGTTTCACATTGTTCGATATCAGCAGGCATGGCTTGAAGATGATGGCACGCTGTACATCCAAACCGAGTTGTGCTCTGCCACCTTGCGTGATGAAATGTCTGATGAAAAGAAGACCATCGATGTGTCTAAACTCCTCAGGGAGATACTGCTTGCCTTGGAACTTGTACATCAACAAGGAATGGTTCATCTTGATATCAAGCCCGAGAACATTTTCGTCAGTAAGAATGGCTTGTATAAACTGGGCGACTTTGGAATGGCAAATGCCTTCACCGAAAGTGGAAGGAAGTCATCGGCAACGCCTGAGATTGAAGAGGGAGATTCACGTTACATGTCAAAGGATTTGTTGGACTTTAGTCCAAAGGATCTCACCAAGTGTGATATCTTCTCACTCGGAGCAACCTTGTATGAGTTGTGCTTGGGCAAGCCTTTACCAACCTGTGGTGATGAATGGCAGGATTTGCGCAATGGAAAGCTTGACAAGGGTATTAATGGAGTTGAGTTTGGAGATATCATCAAGGAAATGATGCACCCGGATGCTGACAAGCGACCCTCTGCCACTGATCTTTTATCTCGTGATGCTCTTCGCTCTTCTGATGCAACAAACGACTCGTTTTTAACTCGTTACAAAGTGACAAAGAAGATGAAGCCTGCTTGAGAAGATTGATCGTTGGGGCGGGCGGTCTATTATATATTATTATATGTGCACTATAGATTTAAAATCTTAATATAAAATTACACTTGTGGTTGAGTATTATTAGCGTTAATCACTCATCTACCACACATCTACTAAACATTCATCTATGATGCCTTTACGACAATACAACTGACATCATCTACCTTGCCACCTTTGCCGTCTCTGTAGGCATTATAACCCGACTTCCCTCTTGCAACTGTTGAATATGGTGTCACTGCTTCTGGATCTAATGATACCTTGCGAGACTGCTCCACAAGCTTCTTGGCAATAGCAGTTGATTTTGTTTTGGGACCAAAGGATGAAACTATATTGCACACATCGGCATCACTCAAGTTATCAAATACTCCATCCGATCCTGCAACAATTACATCACCCTTGAATATCTCTGCCTGTAATTTAGTACCATCTCGAGGACGGTCTGGACTATCATCTCCGAGTTGATATGGACAGTCGAAGTAATGTATAATCTCACGAGTACGTGCGGCGACGGCCCCATCACGCAATACTAAACATACCGAGTCACCGATATTTAATGCCCGTAAAACATTATCTTCCCCGATTGATGCAACCACTGCTGTCGATGCACCTGTGGCTGACCCGTCAGCTAGCTCCTTAGCCTCAGTCATTGAACTTGTCAACTCATTAATGCCAAGTCCAGCCTTACCACTTGATTTCTTCATTGATTCTGCCAAACTACGAGAGTATAACTTCTTTCCTTTTTCCTTTTCAGCACCCGAAACGCCGTCGAAGATACCAAATGTACGTCCAGTGAAGAAACCAGCATCCTCTCCACCCCAACTTACTTTTTCGGGGTGTGCCTTAACCTGTAATGCACCATCCAACACTAATGTTTTGAATTCTTCTGCAACCTCTTCTACTGCCTTGGTTGTCTTTTCTTCATCAGTGGTAGTAGATTCTACCTGGAATGCCTTCATCATCTCAGCAATATTCAATGTCGGCCGAGCAGATGTCTCGGCACCCCAAATAACATCTAAAAAGTCCCCTTCGGCAACCTTGGCCTTTTGTTCCTTCTCTTCCTTATCAACTGCAACTACCTTCTTTTCGGGTGTGGTTGTATCCACTTTAGTTTCAGGTTGAATAAAGTTAGTAAATGTCTTTGTAAATAAGTTCTTTAATCCTTCGACAAATAGATTTTCCTCTTCAACAGGTTCAGGCTCAGGCTCAGGCTCGACTTCTTTCTTCTTTGGTGCAGATTGTGCACCAAAACTAAAGAATCCACCAATATTCGATGTACGCTCTTCAACATCGGCAATTAATGTCTCAGCCTCCTCAGCTGCCTCCTTCCCGCTAACAAATCCTAAATTACTAAAGAATCCACCCTTATTGGCGGCAGGTGCCTCATCCATTTTATCGGCAATGGCAATTGCCTCTTCGGCCTCGGCTATGACTGAATCTAATTCTGATAAGAATTCATTATTATTGGCAATTTCTTGTAATTCATTGAGTTGTTCAGTTGTTGTGGATGTCTTCTTTTCTTTGTTGCCTCCAAATAGACCTCCTAGAAATCCTCCTCCACTGCTTTCTTCGGTATCTACTGCACTACTTGCTTCAGCAGCCTCCTCTCGTTCCTTACGACGCTGTTCCCTCCTCTTTTCACGTGCACTCTTCCTATCCTCTTTATTATCCAATACATCATCATTTGGTTTATTGGAATTATCAGATGTGTCAACAACAGGAAAAGTTGAAGTAGGCGGATCCCACATTGATTCACCTGATACATTATTAAAGTAGTATATATATCCGGTTGTTTCGGTATCGATGTAGGCACTCCAATCTCCTTCGGTTGCTAATGGCTCTGGTGTTGTGGCGTATAACCTAGTGTTAGTATATATTGAAGTTGGTGTATATAAAGTTGGGGTTTGGAGGAAGGTTGGTGAAGGTGGTGTAAATGATTGTATTTGGCTAATTAAGCTTGCCGCTATTATAATTGATGACTTCATATTGATGTATAGTATATATAGGAGAGTTTAAGGATATAAAAGAGGGCGTTTAGGCTTCATGTAGGCAGGATAAAGCCGTCACTAGGTTGGCATCTGCTTTGCAAAAGATTGCAAACTGATTCAGTGAAAACTGTGAAAACTCTATAATTAATCTGACGGTCACGGTATCTTTCTTACTCACGTGATGTGATCAGTGATATCACGCGGAGTTGAAATAATATGAACAACACTGCAATAAGCTGATAGGCGCGCAGGGCAAGTGTTCCTTATATAGTACGGATTCTTACAGAGTGTATTGATAAGAATTGATAGGAACTACACAATAATGCTGTCTTCGAAAGATACCACTGATGATATCGAGCTTGAATCTCAACCCAAACCACATGATGTTGCTCAACAAGAGATATCAATACCTGGCAATGTAAATTCATTGCAACAGCTTGAGAATATACCAGAAGAATACCTTAATATCAATCAGGTATGTTTCAGTTGCGTGTATAATATCTTGTGCATATCTTTTGCTCATATCTCATTTTTTTTATTCACCTTTGATTTATAAAGTCCGGTGACATAGACAAAACTCGACCACTACTAAACACAGATGCCTCTAGCAATACATATACATATGCATTAAATCCATTAACATACTCAGTATTTTTAATCCTTCTGTTGGAGTTATTGGAACGCTTCTCATTTTATGGAGTGTTCATGACACAGACGAATTATCTAACTGGTAGTTATAGTAATGATGATTGGTATGCTGACTTAACATCAATGGATGCAGCTTCGTTAGTCTCATTATCAACTGCAGTGGCGTATACGGTACCTTTCCTTGGAGGGATATTGGCTGATAAATATTTTGGGGATTACAAAACAATATTGTTTGGCGCGATATGCTTTTATCTACCGGGGTTATTTGTAATTGCATCTTCCACCACACCAAATTGGTGGTTGGGTACAAAGGAGTTCAATGTATTTGCATACAAAGTGGCACTTCTGTTTCTATGGCCAATGGGTTCAGGAATTGTCAAGGCGGTTGTGAATGTCTTCGGCGCTAGACAGTTTCATCCAATTCTTCAGAAATCTTTAGTCGAATCATTTTATGTTCAGTTCTACATGATCATCAATGTGGGAGCGGTAGTGGGTTGCATTATTATTCCAGTCGTTGCAAGGACAAGCGTTACAGCTGCCTATACTATTCCATTCGTATTGCTTTTGGTAGCAGTTCTTTGCTTTGTGGCAGGATCAAAGAGATATGTTACAGCAGTTCCAGGTCTTCAGCAAAGTGTTCAAGCAGAAGCTATAAGTACAGAAAATACAGAGATAGATGATACAAACAAGCCGAAGTTTGTCGATGTGGCAAAGATATGTGCACTTATTATACCATTTAATGTCATTTATGTGCAACTACCGACGACTTTCATGGTTCAGGGTGCAGTTATGAAACCGTTTGGCTTTATCGAAGCTCCATCATTAGACATCTTGGATAGCCTTAGTGTATTAGTGTCCGGCTATTTCGTGAGCACAATGTTTTATCCTTACTTGGCACGAAAAGGAATAAAGTTGCCAACAAGCTACAAATTTTCACTGGGATGTGTAATTGGCGCTTTCGCCATTCTATATTCACTAATTGTTGAGTACTTGATCCATGCTGAGTATGCTCGATCTGGAGAAAAGATTAGTGTACTGTGGCAAGCACCTAGTTATGCTTTAATTGGACTGGGAGAGATATTTAGTATCTCAACTGCGTATGAGGTGGCCTTTACAGCTAGTCCACCCAATCGAAAAGGATTTGCTTGTGCCTTTAATCTCTTCTTTATTGGTGGATTACCCAACATGGTGTCTTTAGGACTATACAAGTTGTGTGATCAGTGGTTTAGGAACAGTAGTGGAAAGGGTAATATCGGTTTGATCAAGGACTACAGTGAGGCTCACGTGGGAAAATACTTTTGCCTCCTATTTGGTATCGTCATGTTGGGAGTAGTTGTCAACTCTCTATCTTCTGTCAGAGAGTGGATTGCATTTGTCGAAGATCGCGCAGCTCGAGCTTTATCCGGAAAACCTAGCACACCCAAGGTTCAACCAAAGAAGGGCGAAAACGAGCCACTTTTGAAGACAAATAAGCACATCAAGTAACTAGAAGAAGGAGAAGAGGCACATATCTATAGAGCAAACACAATGAAGGCCGAGTATAACAAGAAGAATTGAGATATAACCAATAAGTTGGTAGGAAGGTAGTTTGGAATCAGTATATGGAATTATCTTATTCGACGGAAATTGTCATCTTCGGAAGAAGAGCAAGTTACATATCAATGCGAGAGAAATGAATGGTCAACATTCAACCTCTCAATCAGTCAGCTGCATATGAATATTAAATCCCGATTGTAATGTCTATTACGTTGAATGTTCAACATTCACGAACTCACTACATTGCAATCAAGAGCTCAGCAGATCAACACATTCTTTTCATACTCGGCAGAGTCGTCGGCTGACTTGGAATCATCGAGAATCTTTGGGTTCATCCCGTCAGTGAAACAAACGAGTAAAGTACGAACACCCATGGTGATCTCACATCCCTTGTGATATAATTCACCTGGATGAATAAGGACCTGGCCCTGCTGAAGTTTAACAGTCTTTTTGAGGCAACGAAAATATGTGCCACCCCCTTCGTATTCATCAGACCGAGACATCATGGCACTCCAAGTGATATCACATCCATCGTAGTGCATCTCAATACCCAAGTGGTCGGGACGATTGTCTAGTCGTTGGTAGAGTAGTAGATGAGGCTCCTTCCACGAACGTGGTCTGAGTTTCATGGCTTCCTTCTTCATGCTACCGCCAAAGATTTCACCAACAATCTTCTTCACGTCGTGCAGGATTTGATCAGTGTACTTCTTTACCATGTCCTTCACTTCGACAACTGGTAGATCCATCTTGGTATATGTGTACAGTGTACGCCAAGTTTCAGTACTTGCACCACTCTTGTATATCTCACGAGTATGATTATCAGCCATCATACGAATCTGATCACACGTCTCGGGCGAGATGAGATCGACGACAAATATCTTGCGTGCGGCATCGATCATCGTAACACGCTTGCCAAGGACAGTCATGACTTGAGGAGCATGAGTGGTAGTATCACTCTCAGTACCATCAGTCAATAATGCGGCCACCTTGGAACCACTTCCAATCTTGCCTCCTTTTAGAATGTTCAATGGAGGAGAGCATGCCTGATGGGCTGCAACAGAACTCTTTGTCTTTGACGACTTGGATGAAGAAGAACCATCACGACTATCACGACCCTGCTTGGAAGTCATTGAACGAGTTTGACGAGGCACAGCTGCCTTCTGCCTGGCAGCCGCGTTAGCTCTAATCTTTTCACAAATCTCTGGCGGAGCAAATGTAGACGGGATAAATATGCTCTTGATTTCCTTGATTCCATCAGAAGAACCTTCTTCTCCATCTTCATTCATTGATTCGTCGGATGACATCATGTCTTGATCTTCAGTGTGATGTTGGGTCTGTTGAACATTGTCTGTCATGTACGAGTTGTTGCCTACGTTTGACTGCCAGTTGTTGTCATGATGGTTGCTGCCTCCGTTGTTTGATGTCATGAATGCAAATGGATGACGAACAGTCGCAGCCAAGGGAGCTAGGAAGTGTGGCATAGTCCACTGCTGTTGCTGATGGTGATGATGATTTGTATGATTCGCTCCGACCACGTGTCGATGTTGCTGAGATTGACGTTGATGCTGTTCATATTGATGCTGGTATACTTGATCTCTACGATCAACGAGATGGTGTTGCTGCTGATGAACATTTGTGTTTGGATCGTAGCTCCAGTTGTTGTTTGGCTGGAACCCTCCTCCTCCGTAGGCCAACTGTTGTTGGTGAACATTGCCTCCGCCTCTGTAGTTAGCATGATGCTGATGATGGCCATTTGAATAATGGTGATGCATTGGAAGGGCACCTCCCAAGACACCTGGAGGATCAATCGGTACCTTTACTTTCATTTCATTATCATCACCATTACGATGGAGAGCCAATGGAACAGAGACTAAGTTAGTCTCATCTTGCTTCACGTTCCTTGATTGTTGTTGGGAGGCGGCTATTGCTGCGGCTGTTTCAATAGTATCATTCTCTTTACCGGGATGGGGAGGTAATATAGGCAAATTCTTTGCCGAAGAACGATTAGTAGTCGATTTCATTGTTGTTAGACGTCCACCACTCTTTGAATTGGTTGTTAGATGTTGTTTGATTACTGCAAGTGCCTTCCTTTTCTCCTTCGTTGGTACTGCTGTTGAATTAGTAGAAACACTGTATAGTTTGGTATAGAATAGAATGATATGATGATGAGATTAGATCGAATGAACGAAAAGTAGATGATGTAATGATAATATGGTATAATGATCTGCTCTTTAATGACAAGAAACTAAGACGTACCTTCTCTTTTCCAAACTGTGTATCATTGAATTGTATGAATGTAAAGATGAATGATTCGAAAGTATGGTTTGTATGAATAGAGTGTAGAATAGAAGAGGATGAGCAATGACGATATCGAATATTATATGAGTATGATTCGGCATTGCAATGAAAGCATTGCAAACGCCACTGTATCCAGCAGTATAGCACAAATGACAACATACCTTTTTCTTTCCAATTTTTCACGACCTTTATCTTTTGCACTAGCAACGATGGTGGTACGCCCCTCGACCTCCTCCTCCCCACCGACACTCGTCGATACTCCCCCGTCGTCGACTTCGTTTACAATTCCAATTACTTCTGCTTTTAATATTTCTTCACTGTTTCCTTTATTGTTGCTTTTCGGTATATTTGTTGTTGTTGATGATGATATCTTTGCCTGTATATTTCCCATTTATATCTGTGATGGTGGTGATAGAGAGATGGTCGATGAATATTGAGTATGAGGGACGATATTAAAAAATAAATATTGAGGAAAATATTGCAATGACATAAGTACACACGCCTAGGACCCAAGCTTTTCAAGTACTTACTTTTATTGAACAATAGATAACATTGGATATTGGGGTGTTTTCTTTTCCTGAAGACGATCTATGGAAGAGATAGTTGATAGTTATCGTTGTTATTATCTCTCGAGATGTGATTTCATGAAAGTTAGGTCGATACTTACTTACCACTAAAAATGAAGTGAACCTACCTAAGTCCTTTATCAAAAGGCACGATAGGGCACGATAGTAGTAGCCTCCGCGGCATTAGATGGACAATAGACATATTACGCTACCTCTATACCTTATTAATATATCGGAGTTTACATAGAAGCCGCTATCAGCCCGATAAGTTGAACGCATATTGCAATAAAACACAGTCATAATCACACAAAAATATGACCAACAATCACAGAAGAAGAGACCCTCCTACTTCATTAGGTGGTAGTACCTATACCAAACCTCGTCAACCACCAGGTAAACGTGGTACACAGGGTACTAATCCAATAACACCATATTCAAATATAATTGAAGATCATGTTGATAATAATGAGCATTATTACCAACAAGATAGAATAGGGCGGATTAATTATGATAAAGAACGATTAGCTTATAGACATGATAATAATACGAGACAACATCAACAACAGCAGGAGAATCCAATATTTGGTACATCTAGTATAGTTGATGCACATTTGGTACGTACTCGTCATCCGCCCGAGGGACAGCGGCATCAACGCACTAATAACTCACAAAGAGATGATTATGACAACAATACACAGGGTAGTATAAGTACGGTTACATATGGCGGAGATGATGAAGATGAAAGTGTATCAATATCAGATGTTATATTGCATTTCCGTAACTGGTTAATCAATTTGATACCACCTAAGTACTCTTTATCTTGTCTTAATAAGAAGAGTAAGAGTATTACCAAAATTACACACAACAACATAATCAACAGAAGTATACAACAAGAGAAGAAATCTTCGTCAATAATACTATTATCAAAGGTTATACTTCGGATATTACTCCTTACAATCGTTTCAACTTACATTTTCAAAGCTGTGTATACAAATAAAGTATCACCCTTCATATCACGGATACTCATTTCTTCCACCACATCTGATTCAGAAGAGGGCCCGTCAACCGATAGACCTTCATTTGTATATAATCATCCATACGTAACATCATCCTACTACATATCAACATCCAACACGAAGGTATTAGAGGACATGTATAACCTACAGGTATTACCAAAGGTAAATAGAAAGTCTGATAAAGAACGAGGCATCGTTAGTAGATTGGCAATATTAAGACCATTCTGTGAGTTTGATGCAGACGCATTACCTACCACATTTGCTTGTTGGAATTCATTAGTACCATGCAGAGCAGCTGAAATGGATTTAGGAGAAGAAGGAGAGGAGGTAGATGAATGGGTATTATTTGATATGAGTACCAATGGTACCGGACGTCATCTTCTGAATGATCAAGATTGGGAATGTGAAAAGTCTGAGGACGATATAGAAGATTTAAATGGTCGTGCACCTACCTCATCACCAACAACATCATCCACATGGTCATTTAGAGGTATTGCAAACAGTCTCTTCAAACGATGTAAACGAAAGAAGGTTAAAACAAAAGAATACTTTGATGATGTACCCGCCGATGGATTGAGAACAACATCGGCTGACTTATTCCTCTTCTATTCACAAACCTTTAGTGAGAATGAAGTAGCCATGCATGCCGTAGACGAAATCATGACAGAGTTCTATAGCGTCGGTGGATGGAGTCGATGTTTTGATAATATATATGCAGTGGAAGCTAATATACCAAAAGAGTTGGATTTGTATATCCCGGCAGCTCAAGAAGAGTTGTATTCTTGGGTGAATGGTCCTAATCGACAGTATGAGGCTGGATTCAGAATAATACAGAGTGGAGAATGGGGTGATTATGATGGATTCTACTTGATGGAGGGTGATTCTGTTCCTGTCAAGAACTATTGGCTGGATGTTATACTTGGCGAGATTAATGCCTACAGACCATTTGCAGTATTGGGTGCACAGTATGATGGTGATAAGTGGGATGCCTTTTATGAGGATATTCCAATCTCACTGCTACATCATACAAATGGAAATGGGATATACAACACATCACACCCACTACTTGAACGGTTGACTGGACAGCTCGAAGTGGAGGCTCCTTGTCCATATAACTCTATCCCATATGATTATCGAATGAGTCAAATGTGGGTAGAAGGTACCCTTGGAATAGTCCCCCAACTAGCACCCAAGATCATGCTAAATAATGAGGGGGAGAATATAACACTCAGTGATAACCTGGCAATGTTTTCCAAATGGGCTAATGAATGGAAGCACGAGGAGCCGTATCGCTTCACCAAAGCGATACACAATTATGCAGCTACCAACTTGATACCAAGACATCTCGGGCCCGAGTATGTCATCCACGGAGCCAAGCTTTACTCACCCTGGGATCCTGTTCGTACTGAGATTACACTTGTGATAAGCGAGTGGTTCTTTGACAGATCGCTCAATCTCATAAAGAATTTAGATCAGAAGGATCATCCATTCTCCAAGGTAATCATCATGATCCCACCGAGTATTGAGAATACACATGACTATACCAAATATACTTCTGTTCCAGTTCAGCTTCAATTCCGAGATGTTCCTGACTTTATGGACTTGTGCTCGGCCGAAGTCAAAACTGATTGGTTTATGATTACCAACTCATACCACCAAGTGGCAAAACATGTTGACCTCATGTTCACGCCTGGCAAGTTCAATCCTGTCATTCCATTCACTCCTGCGACATTTCCATTCTGTCTAAAGTATCCATACTGCAAAGAGATTATCATGCTGGAAAGTCCGCGTTAGTATTGTTTTATCTTATGAATTCGTGTGTTCATTATGCAGTATTTGAGTTCGGAGTGCTTCATTTGGCCTTTATGTATCTTCATTTGATTGTCTTTGCAAGACGTATGCACTAACTTGAGTTACTATCGTCTCTATTCACCTTCATAAACCGCTAAACGCGTATCTTCCAGAGTCAACGATGGAACATCAAGCACAAACAAGTGGTACTTGATATGGATATGCTATACAACACCAAGGAAAGGAATGCCTTCTGTTCTGAATGGCATGAAAGAAATGGTTTACATGGCGAGGATTTATATGCCAAACATCAACCACTGCGGTGGAAGCTACGGCAAGAGACTGGTATCATCGGCCCCAAAGGCCCAACCGGAACGGACTACCTTGCCTATCTAGCAAGAGAAAAGAAGGATGGCATGTACAAGATGACAGGAAAGTCCGCGAAGTACTTATTCATCATGTGAATTGTGTTTTTATGTGACTTGTCAGTGATCTGGCTACTTTGTTCGGCCTTCATTTTCCCTTATTTGACTGACTTAGTAAGCCACATGTACTAACATATGTTACATTCGCATCTCTCTCGTCTTCATAAACCGCGAAACGCGCATCTTCCAGATCGTTCATTGTACGGAGCTAGAGCACCATTTGTCAAGGTATACAGTAAAGAGGAGAAACTCGATGGCATGTCAGAAGATGAGCTTGCTCGACGTCTAGGTATGACTCTTCTTAGCAATGTTACAGAATGCAGTTGTGATGTATACGAGACAGAAGAGGAATGCATAGGTAGTGGTCTAGGATGTCAATGGCGACCACTCTTTGAGTCATGTCATCCTCCCGAGATGATTGATGACGGTGTGCCTATTTGCGAAACGACAGAGTCACCTACTCTGAGTCCGACTGTATCTATTGAGAGATTGTTGCAGGAGACTGACGCGCCTACCAACGAGGGAGGCGAAGAAGTACCATTTGACGGAGGTGATGGAAGTGATACGAAAGAGGGCGGAACACAATGGCTCACCAACCTGTTCAAGACTCGTGAGCATGAGGTTGATAGTAGTGGAGAAGAAGAAGTCAACGACTTGGATGGACGAAGGAATTTACTTGTTGCAGAGTCATATGACAAAGAAGATTCTGACGCGTTATTGAAGACGTTTGATCCAATAAGCGTGACGGATAATATGAGCCCCGGAGCTGAACTGATAGAGTCACTTTCTCGTGGCGAAGTCGAGAGTGTGGTGGCTACTGACTCAATAAGTGTCCCTACAGAGACATTATGCCCAACGTGGGGACCCAGTAATGTTCCTAGAAGAATAGGCTTGGTGAAAGATGACCTTATTGATGAAAGGACCGAGCGAGTACTTACACCATTGAATAACACGAGGATATCTACAAGTCATTCTTCTCCAGGCAAAGCCCGTCATAGTCAATTGCAACTTGTCGAGCTTGATCCTTCGACGAGTCTCGATTCTAGCTCAATCATCGTGCCATCATCAGATGAGGCTAAGAAGATGAGACAACTAGTCAGCTACGGTGAACAATTGACAGAACTTCGAATAGTCTTTGATACAACTTCATTATCAACACATCTCAAGTCACTATCACAAAACTTTGCTATGAGTGGCCAATATAATCCGACTAAGGCTCGGATCACTGCTTTAACTGACAAGATTTTCCCATCCATTGTGGATACATGGAGTAGAGTACTCAGGGTTTATGCAACGACACAAAACATTTATCCTCCCTCTGCATGCGGAGATATAGAGATACCCAAACACCACAACGAAATGGGTTTTGATGCCGATGTGGTACTCTATGTCCAATCTAGGGATGAATCATCTTGCTCCGACGATCCAAGACCTCAAATAAGTATATGTCAGTTTGATCAACAAATGAGGCCTTTAATTGGATCGCTATCGATTTGTCTAAATGATATGGATGTTCAGAACAACAGTGTCTACGACAAAGAAGTATTGCACTACACCGCGTTGCTCTCGCAGCTTGTGGGAAGATTCCTTGGACTAAGTCCAAGACTGTTCAAGTACTTTAGAGATTCTGAAACTGGCCAACTCTGGGGTGAAAGTCCAAGTGCAATAGAATGTGGTGATGATAAACAAGTGGTTACTCACGAGACTATGCTACCGAATGTCATTCAACAAGTCAATGTAAGAGACGGTATACCCTTTTATGAGATTGCAACTCCAACTGTAAAACAGGTAGTGAGGAATGTATTTGATTGTCAAACCATGTCAGGAGCAAGACTTGAAGCACCACTACCCGATGACAATGGTGGATGTACTTTCTTCAACCTCGATTTGCGATATCATTTTGATGAGGACATGACATCTATATCCCAAAATGAAGATGGTGCATTTGGAGTCTCGCCACTTTCTCTAGCCTTGTTGGAAGATAGTTCATGGTACAAGGCCAACTTTGCTGCAGCAACAACACAAACATTTGGCCGTGGTGCTGGCTGTGGTTTTGTCGAGAGTAGTTGTATTACAGGAGGCAAGATACCCGACTACTCTAAGGGTTTCTTCTGTGCCAATGTTGAGCGTCAGGGCGTTCGTTCTGGTTGTGATTATAACCATCATAATAAGGCTGGATGCGACGTCGAAACTGATATTAGTCCTCCTGAGGATTTTCAATACTTCTTGCCTGATCATCCCGATTATGGATCGCCATTTGAGATCATGCATCACTGTCCGATGCAGACGAAACATCTTGTCTCTTGCTCAACGAAGGGGCATGTCATGCCACTCAATGGAGAAAGTTATGATGAAAGTAGTAGATGCTTCGAGACTGATGCAAACACGCCAGTCTGCTTGGAAACAATATGTAATCCACACGACAAGACATTGAGCGTTGTTGTGAATGGAAAAACTTTTTATTGTGCCTACCATAAAGAAGTAATCAATGTCGATGTGGGTTATTCCATCGTATGTCCAAGGATAGCGGCCGTTTGTCCTGATTTAGTATGTCCATCCAACTGCTCTGGCAAGGGAGTGTGCGATTATTGCAAAGAAGTGCCAGTATGTATTTGTGACAACCCATTAGATCAAACTGATGGTTGTTTTAATAGCTAGTCCATTAGTTTGTATAATAATAATAATAGCATTAGTTTAGGATATGAGTGCTAATTTTCTCTTTTCTTCCTTTCTGAATGATAGTTTCTACTCTTTAATGCATCTCCTCTTCTTTCATTCTAGCCCATGAAACTTATTGACTCATTTCCACAGGAGGTAAAGCATCCAAAGGTATCAAATCTCTACTACCAAGCATTAAAGGTACCAAAAATAACTAATAGAGAGTTATCAAGAAGTATTTCAATACATATCATATGCATTAGATAAACAATATATAAAATAGACATACCCATAACCATACATAAAACTTACAATAGGAACCAATGTCAATATAATATAGAATATAACTCTTGATTGTTTGGCATCATTAAAATCTGGATTGAGTAGATTTGGATCGTCACTCAATTCACCTTGTGACAGGAATGGTGCTGCTGGAGATTGCTGCTGTGGTGTCGATACTGCTACGACTTCTTCCTCATCTTCATCTGTTAAATCTATTACACCCAAGTTATCATTATCTCCTGCTGCATGTAGTTGTTTTGACATCTTTTTGATGTCGTGGTATTGTTGTGTTGTTGGGTGTCTAATTACATTGCTCCTCGTTGGGGCGAAAGCTGAAGTATTGATAATTTGGATAATGAATACCACAAGGAGTGATGAGCAGAAGAGATTCATCATAATTGCAACTGATGTTAGGAATAGAGTTGTAGCGGCGATTCTATTCTACCTAGCTATATCGCGTCAGTAATTTTATGATACTACCACATAGAATACTACAACCTTTGTAACAATGTCTTTCATTATTTAAGAGTATTTTAGTAATAACGAAAGATACCAAATACCTTAATCAGAGTATCCTTATTTTGGCAGCACTTTTTGCTACTCAAGTTGTAAAACGGGGGATGATGATTTACTTACTTACATCCAAATGATGGCGTTATCACTTCAGTTGCAACTATCTGTCTACTTGCTACTACTAACCAATCAGAGTACATCGTTCTCTGTGTTGTCTCCCCCGTCATTAGTTATTACACAAGACGTAGGTTTTGTGGGCAATGACATCGGTACCTTCCTCAGAGATGAGCAACATGATATATCATACTTTACCATTCAAGATAAAGAACATGACGATATACTAGCATCATTATTTGGATCAACAAACACAAGAGATGACTTCTTCAAACATACCTTTGGGCATAAAGTGGCTTACTTTCCTCGAACACAAAATAATGATACAACTTGCAATGAACAACTACATTTAGAACCACCAATAAAAGATATTGATTTGCAAAGTTTATACCAAACAAATGAATGGACATCACTTCGTAAAAGAGGTAGTCAAGATATGCTAGATAAAACAAAGATGAATTATGTTGAGTTATCAGAATACATATCCGATGGTGGGTCAATTGTGATACCCATTACTCCCGATGACTATCTCTTTGAGAAGAAGTTGCAAATTGAAAGAGCATTAGGTATGAAGGATGAGATATCATCAATGAATATATATCATTCGGGACCATCAGCTGTTGCACTCAACATACATTATGATTCGTACGCGGTCTTGGTATTGCAAGTTACTGGAAAGAAAATGTGGATGATCCAAAATGGAGATTTTTCTAATGACGATTATAAAACAAATGTATCTTCTAAAAGCTGGAAGAACATAACAATGACAGAAGGGAACTTGCTGTACATCCCGAAAGGGGTGATGCACGCCGCAACTACTAGTGATGGATGTGATGTATCTACTCACGTGACAATAGGACTGGTATAATACCGATGAAGAGTAAGAATATTAATTATCAAATCACAAAAGATGGTATACTATCCCGCTACTTGAATGAGTATGATATTATATAGTATACACAGAAAACAAGGAACAAATACTGTCCTGCCTCTTGACCTATGTCTTTGTAAAAAGTGCTTATATTGCCATGCCATGGTTTATTTATATAGGATACCAAAAGGTATCCTAGCTACCCAGATTTTTTGAACGAGAATCTTTTCTCAAATAAACAACTTCATCATCTCATTGAAAGCAAGATGGCGGTGTACTTGCGCTCGGCCGCAGTCGGTGGTCACAATTATTAGTTGTTTATCTGATATACTCCAAACAAACTGATATCATATCGGCTACAAAGATAGTTGGCTGTAAGTATATTTATACTCACGACAAGCTAGATTTTTAAGAACATTAGATAACGTTATTCGATATATAGTGATAATAAGTAATGACATCTATTGCAACTAATTCTACCTCACCACCATCGCCACCACTTGGAGGCAATGATAATGATGATGATTCTCTACCCAGCTATTCATCACCGATATCTTTCAAATCTGCAAAGACCATAGCTCAAAGAATGCGGAATGATTTACAACCACTAACACGAGATCGTATGTGGCGCTTTAAGAAGTATCCAAATTGTTTCAAAGCTACACATGCAATATCATGGGCACATAACAACATTAGTAGTGATGAATTAGTTGCAATCAATATACTGAATCAATTAGTAAACTTTGGCTTACTCACACATGTTGTAGACCCGACAAAGAGATTCTGTATGGGAGAGAATAGAGTGTTATATTTTAGAATTGCAACAGATGAAATGATAGAGAAACGTTTATCAGTATCTCATGGTAGAACTCTAATGACTGGTAATTATGGTAGTATCGTCGGAGTTACTGATGATATGAACAACATAGATATACATAAAAAGATACACAACCTTGATCATATCTTACAGCAGACCGTAAAGGAGTTAAATGAAACACATGGAAGATTAGAGCTCATGCGTCAGGAAGTTGGAGGACTTATATCACAACAAATTTCAACATGTATTATGATATCTCTATTGTATATGCTTACATTATTCTTGGTAGTGTCAACTTCGAGTTTGAACTGGATTACAATCGGGGGGATAACAATAGTCATGATTATATCTGCTAGATGCGGATTGAAAAGTGTATCGTTGTGGAGTGATATAGAAAGTAGAACAGATATGCCGACGAGTATAGATATGGACACTATGAATGAAGACAACAGTTCTCGAGAAGATAGGGCAGTCATGAGGACTGTAAAGCCATATGAACAAACGCCTATCACGACTTCCATCACTTCTGCAATATCCAAGTCAATAAGATCAATATCAGGACGAGATAAAAAGGAGTTAAAACGATTACAAAGTATAGAAAAAAGACCCAGAACTGTCATGAGAGAAGCGTACACACTACCAGATGTTGATAAATGGCAACACAAGCCACTCTTCATATGCACAAATACACCAGCAATTGCGAATCAGGTTCCAGATTATGGCGTTGGAGATTTACCTCTTGGTGTACCATTCAAGTTCTCATCAGAGTTGTTCGAGGGTACTTGCTTATTCCGTATCAAGGGATGCAAAAGTGATAATCCAGAAGGAGATAGGACATACTTTGACGGTAGGAAACGAATATACCAAAGCGTTGTACAAGGAAGAATCAAGGAAGAGATATCAGTAGCAAATGTCTGTACTGGGCATGAGTTTGTTCGACCTCTCAAGAATCTTCCTCATCCGTTTATCCTTAAGACAGCAACAAACTTTATATCAAAGATTGCTTTGGGATGTAACATTGAAATCCATACTCAACAACCTTTCATGGAAGCGACGCTGCTGGGTACTTCTCAAGTTGTTCGAGGAGATGAGCCAGGGAATGAGCCTAATATAACATGCAATGATATAGAGGAAGATTGTTCAATCTTTGGCGGAGCATTCAGCAATGGAAGTGTGTCTTCGTCTCGAAGAAAGCGCATATTTTCAAATCCTGCCAAATGCAAACAGTATACATTTGATACAGATACTGTATACACCTTTGAATTTTACCAGAACCTATTTGATGTCGAATCATACTCACTTGATCTCGGGTTTATTAAGTTAGGTGCAATCAATGTCTTAAATAGACAACCAATACAGTGGCTTGGAAAGACGAGAGATGGTAGATATCTGTGGTCTTTTCAACTGTGGCATGAAAAGTTGCTGCTGAGACAAAAGTAGTCAGCTGAGGTAAAGAGTGTAGAAGAATACATATAGAGTGCTCATATATAAGTTAGAGTAAAGAAGAACCCAGTTATCAGTTATTCGCTAAGTGTCTTTTGATAGTTTCTCTCCATAATTCGAAGCAATGCCTACCAAACCTTTGACTGCTGCCTTTACTTCGGTCTCACCGACATTGGCTTCTAGTCCTCTATATTCTCGTTGCTTTAAGAATTCGGCAGCTTCACTTTTGTACTCGATAAGTTTGCCCTGACCTGGTAGAGACTCTAAATCATTCTTCTGCTTGGCCGACGATCGAGATTGTTCATACTTTCCTGATATCATTGAGAAGAATGGTTCATCATCACTATCGCTGTCACTGATATTGCCACCGGTTTCTTTCTGATGATCAATCTTGTCAAGTTGCTGAGCATCTTCTTGCCCAAGAGACTCGTCTACAATCCCATCCTCTTCATCCCAACGTATCAAATCACCAAAGTCACAAGAGTATCGCCCATCCCATTCTCTATACCCTAGAGCAACATCCAACTCTAACGGTGTCAATACTGGTACTAACATCTCTTCTCTTTCCATTTGCCAAAAGCTTGCTATTGACTCACCACAGGCTATAAGGACAAAGGCATCAATCTCTGCAAAATTAGCAAGTTTGTTTGGTGCTGTTGATAGTTTACCAACTGCAAATGTATATGCAGTCCGACCACTTGATTGGATACGATGTCTTGTACGTGCTAATAACCGACGGAATGAATATGAGTTCGATGTTGTGCCGATAAGTATGGCTATAGTATTGGCAAGCTTGGTCTTGTTTAATAGAAAGTATCTTCTGCGCAATGTTCTTGATAGGATTGTAGAGAGTGATGTGTCGTTTGTTGGTGACACAGACGAGTTGAGAACATCAGTGTTAAGTTGATGTTGTATGGGTGAGTATGACCAGATTGCTTGCGGCCCATCAGGTGCACTGCATCGTAACAATATATGCAAAAGACGAGTATGTGCATTCTTCTCCGATGAATCAATATTTAAGTCATCACCAATGTAAAGGAGAGTGCATTCGGTAAGATCTAAATCATTTGGTATCTCAAGTCCTCCAATTGTTCGTGGAATGTACTGTTGCTGTTCTACAATTGTTATATTCTTTGGATCGATCTCAGCAGCTTGTTTGGCATCATCATCTTCAGCTTCAGCTTGATTACAGCAAGTGGTATCCTTTGTATCACAGCATGAATTGGTAGATTGTGCAGAGCTAGGTTCTTCACTGGCACATTCTGCTGTCGGAGAGTTACAGCAAGCGGCAGTTTGATCAGAAGAGCTACAGCATCCATTATCATTCGCTTTGTCCTCTCCGCCACAACACCCTCCTCTCTGTTTCTGCCTTGCATCAAGCTGTTTACTACTTTCACTATTTAACTGCTGTTTGGGTATCTTACCCAATATAACATCTTCAAACGTTTCAGTACCATTGCTTATCTCTTCATCGAATTGTAACTTCAGTTCATTGATTGCATGATGATACTTCACTTCATACAATATCAACAGCTTACTTTTCTTTTCATCTTGAGACTCGTCGTTTGATTCCTCATTTGCAGATGATACCATTTTAACACACTCCTTCCAAACCTCATTCTCCTCTCCATCAATATCATTACAATTGCCAATATTGCAAACACCAAAGGCATAAACAACAGGTAATACCTCTGTCGGACTTAGACAACCATATCCATAATGTACAATAACATTTGCATTTAAATGATTAGCAGAGATTTCATCTGGACAGCATGATCCGTAGGTTGTATCTCCTAGTATAAATATGAGTGGCAGTTGATTTAGATGTTTGTCTATGAGTTCTTGTTGTTGTGATGATGACTGATGTTGTGTTGAATCAGTTGATTGTTCTTGTGATATGTTTGTATGTTGCAATGTACATTGACTTTGTAATAGTAGTAATTTATCACGATAGGCATTGCTAATTGCATCCTCCATTAACCAAGATACATCTGGTGCATCGGCCAGTAATTCATCTGGAAATTGCAATGCTATTCTACATAGAAACCCATCATCTTCTATACTGTTTGATTTGATCTTTGTCAACTTTGCTTTTGATGATTCGGTATCCTTAACATTATCAATCTGCTGATGTATCCATTGACCTCTAAGACTATTCTCTGACCAATCTAACTTCTCTACAACCTCTTTTGCTACCCTATCAACTTCATAGTATACTTCTAATGAAACATTGCCTCTTGCTGATGGCATTGATGGAGTTTCTGTGGATGATGTGGGGGGTGTAGCCTCCATTTCCATTATGATACGACTACCGTCGTCAAACATAATTCTAGGCGTACTCATGTTCTTATAGAGTTATATTAGCTGTTTGTGGTGTTATTACGTATTTGGTCAGCACATTGGCTTTTCTATCATCCTCCTCAATGATTGGTCCGGAAAGCAAGATGAATGGAGAGGGAGGAAAAGATACCAAAAAAGAAGGATACCCCAAATAAATGCAATGAAGGAGCGAGTGATCCAAGTGTAAGTCTAATCTCTATCTTTATTACTTAGTTGAACAGTTCAGGCGGCCCGGAGCCATACGATGCTGTAGATCTCGAAACATTAGGTCCCTCCTCTGATGTGATATCACATTGTATATTGAAGTGCTTCTCTAATACCTGTCTACACAACTCCTTCCCCCTAACAATATCACCATGAGCAGGAATTATCGTCTCAACTTCCCATCCACTACATGTAATATATCTTGCAATCCGCTCAAACTCTCCTCTTCTATCCTTCTTAACCATGAGATTCATATAGAAGGGATAAAATAGCTTATCCATGCCCACCTTTCCCCAGAGCTTAGAACCAAGCGGTATCTCTCCGACTTCTGGCGCTAACTCCCAACTTGATGAATCATTATCAGTCGATATATTAATGCCCTTTGTTCGTAGTTCATCTACAAGTTGACCATTTGTAACTCCGTCTCCTCTTGGGTAGTTCCAGTAGAGATCTGTAGTTAATAAGGTCTTCGACGGAGTATGATAATAGACCACCTCATTAAAGAAGGCGCTACCTGTAAAAGGATTTGATTCTATATCAATATGGATGGGTTGTAGTTCTTCCCAATCCCACATTTCATTGTCATGTCGTGTTTCATCATGTCCATTATACCCTTGTGGTCGAGCTCCGTATGGCATTTCACCTGTCCATTTCACTTCTGGCTCTTTATCTGATAGTCCAGGACATCCCCATATCTTGGCATTTGGATATTGATTTGCCCATTGATAGGCATACTTTACATGTTCATAATTTGGACTAATGACATGAGTAGCTGTGCCTAATTTGGTTACTGCATCGATTAATGGTGGATCTAATCCAACAGGAGAATGTATTAATAATTCTTTACTGCCATCTTTTGCTTCAGAAGAAAGTTGTATAATAGTACATCTGCATCCAACGTCGATCTTGTTCCAATAGAACGGTCTATCGACTGTATACACTCCCGGAATGGCAGCTGGAGTTATCACACTACCAAGTCGATTACTCCATCCAATTGAAGAGTATGAACCTTTGGAAATATTTAGTCGTTTCACTTCGTCAACTAACATTAACTTTTTTCGTGATAGGGGATATACTTCTGGTATATCATTGTTATCATCTACTTTACTTGCAGCAAGTATGATATTGCTTGAATATTTTGGTTGCATAATATGAAATGCATCAATACTACATGATGTTAGTGTATGTATTAAGGTGATGGCAATTTCAATTGAGAACGCCGACTTCATCTCGCCTGTAGTATGTATTGATATAATGTAACTGTTTAATTGATATCAGAAATAAATAGCTGGTTAAAAATACGGGAAAGAAGGTATAGTTTCACATTCAACTACTCATCAAGATTCTTTGACGCAATTATGTGATAGGGTCAGGGGTTTATATCAACAACACATTCTTAAAAGCTATCTAGGTGATTCTCTAAGGGAAAGGAAAATTGGCGACAAAACGGAGGCCGATCTAAAGTCAATAGGTGAGACAATCAGAAGAAAGAAGCCCCTCAAGCATGGCGCTATAGTAGTAGCAACAACCCATAGTAACTAGTAACACCGCTAACAGGTCTATTATACACGATAGCAGCAACCTGACGATATCTGTTTCATTTTGTGATCACATCTTGTGCACTTTTTTTCTCTCTCATTGCAAAAAGTATCTTCGACTCAACTCGACATCATTGTACAACAAAACAAACACTACTAATCATGTTTATGGAACAATTTGAAAAATCAACAAAGAATAAAGAACGTCGTGCATCACGTCAATTGGCCATGCAACGTATGTATGATGCTGCCACTATATTAAATGATGAAGAGTTATATTTATCGAATGGTAGTAATCGTAGCGGTAGTGGTGGTAGTAGTGACGGTGAAAAGGGAGCGTCTAATGGCGATAAAGGGGTGAAAGAAGGTATAAAGGGAAACGATAAGGGAGATATGCGCAAGTCTCCCCCCGAGTCTATATCAGATATTAACGAGAGTAAAGAGGGCGGTAATAAAGACGAATCGTCATCATCAAATCAACAATTACCCACAACAGAGGATGATTACAGCTTTACACCAACAATATACGAAGCTTCAGAAGTAGGAGATGATGTAAGCATCTCACATCAATCAGTAACATCAGCCTCTAACTTTTTAAAACAATGGGATAACCATCCTGCCTATCTTGATTCACAACCAACCTCCTCTAATAGTAACACGCCACCAATATTATCACAGACATTGAAAAAGAATCATCCATGGAATAGTAAATCAACAACTTATAACGACTATGACGAAGGGGAAGGGATGGGATATATACCATCAAGTGCATCAAGTGTCCAACGGATAAGTTCCAAGGCTAAACAATTCTTATGGGATGATCAGAGTACTATATTAGGTTCCATTGGTGGCAATAGCCGCATGGGAAGTAGGGATGTTACCGGCCGTCGAATTGGTACTAGTAATATAGGGAGTGGAGGTAACAGTGTCAGTGGACAAAGTGTCAGATCACGTACCTTAAACACACCATGGAATACATCCTTACATGATTTAAACTCAACACATGATACTGACATTAATTTACATGATATTAAACATTCCTTTCGACATAATAATAATTCCAAGGGGGGATTCTCATTATGGAATTTACTACCCTTTACCAACAATAAACAACAGAGTAATAAGGAGAAGTTAAGTTTAACTGCCAAAGAATCATTAGAATATGGTGAAATGGAAGTGGATGATTCGGATGATGATTCATTCATGGGTGATGATACTAGTAACAATAATGGTAGCACAGTCGGTAGTGATGGACTAACAAACAAAGACGACAACTTTGACGGGGAAGGTAAACGAGTGTACCTAGACAAACATGGCAATCTATCCTACAACAATAGTAATAACCTCCATGCCAGAAGAATGTGGAACTCGTACAAACGATACTTGAAATGTCCTTGCTTGGTTCTTTTTATTGTATGTGCCATTGGAGGGTTATATAGTTTGTTTATATTAACGGGGAATGCTATTGTGAATGTGAATGGTATACATCTTGGCGGTAATAAGGAAAAGGGAGAGGGGTATAATGAAACAAAGTTTGAGGGTGGTGAATGGGTGGAAGATGATATTCGTGGTAAAGACCATAATGAAGAAGAAGAAGTATTAATTGAACCAGAAGAACAAGAGGTAGTCATCAATCTTTCTGATAATCTCTCTTCCGAGCAACAAGCTAAGGTACAGTCAATTGAAAAAGAAATTCAGTCATTACAATATAAAGAACAACAGATATATGAGGCATCAATACAAGATGAAAATTTAGCAAAGGTTGTTGATACCCTAGAAGACCCTATTGAGAATGAGATATCTGCATTGAAACAGAAGGAGGAGGAGATTATATCGTCAGGTACTCATGATGAAGAAGAGTCAGCACAAGTAGAAGGGGACAAGCCAGTATTACAAGCCACTCCACAAAAACAACGATTTGATCACATTCGTGTCATACTACTCTCTCATAAAGTATCAAATCCATTACTCTTCGAAGACAAACAAACACCACAATATGCAGCATTAAATTGGTTAACGAATGTTGATGAACGACAATTAGATCCAAAGTTAAGTGGTAATGTACAACATATTATACAACGGTATGGATTAGCAGTGATATGGTTTGGTACTGTTATGAGTGGATATGATTGGCAATCAAGTGCTAGTGCAACAGAGGATGAAGAGGGAGATAATGTGACGACACCCACACTTGATATATCGAATGCCATTGACGAGGTAGTGGAGAGTAAGGAGAATGGTAATACAAGAAGAAGATTACGACAGCGACGACGCATCCTTCAATCAACAGAGCAGCAAGATACCGATCATAAAATATGGTTCCGACATTCCAATTGGTTATCATCTGACGGTATATGTTCATGGGAGGGTATCTCTTGTCATCCACATGACAAGGCACAACAAGATGTGCATAATCCGAATAATGATGGTGATGTATCACACATTCAACTACGAAGGAATAACTTACATGGATTGATACCCGATGAAGTATATACTGCATTTGAATACTTGAATGTATTAGATTTGAGTGACAATGGATTAGCAGGTACTATTAGTGAGATAAACAAGTGGAACTCATTACAAGTATTGAATTATACATCGAATAATCTTGCTGGGTCAATACCAAGTAATGCAATGGATGGATGGCATTCATTGAAGGAGTTACACCTTGGTAATAATCTATTGGATGGTAGTATACCCCATACTATTGGCAGTTTGTCCAATCTCAAACATTTGAACTTGGCAGGTAATTCAATCAAGGGTACAATTCCATATGAGTTAGGACAATTGAGTAACTTGAGTACATTGGACCTATCATACAATCTACTAGTAGGTGAATTACCACATGAATTATCAAATCTAGTAACATTGGTTACATTAAATGTTGGTAATAACGACTTGGGTGGGCCATTAATAACAGAATTGAAACATACAAAGTTTATACAAAAGTTAATATTGAATGATAATCATTTTAGTGGTGAATTACCTGGTAGTGAACTTGGTAGTATGGATCATTTGGATGAACTTGTATTGAATAATAATGACTTTCGTGGGACGTTGCCTAAGGAGATATCAAACTTGATTGGGTTAGGTATGTTGTTAAAGATGTGTTTACCCTGTTCATATATCATTCTCATCTCACACATGACTTCTTCTACAGATAAACTCAATCTAGCCAACAATCATTTCGAAGGTGAATTCCCACCGGAATGGACTGAGATGGCTAGTCTTCGAGAGCTCGATATATCATCCAACGAACTTCAAGGTCCTTTACCTGTCTTTATTGGCAGTATGAAAAACCTTCGATCACTGAACATGGCACACAACAAGCTAACTAGCTCCATTCCACGAAGTATAGGAGGCTTGAACAAGTTAGAAAATCTATTTATGGATGACAATGAATTCGGTAGTGACGTACCAACGGAGATGGGACAGCTGTCCAACCTCAAGATATTATCACTTCACAATAACTACCTAATTGGTACTATTGATGATCGGATATGTAAGCTCTCGAGTGAGCTGTTCCTAACACAACTGTCTGCTGATTGTGGAGGAGAGATTCCTGAGATATTGTGTGATTGCTGCATGTGTCAAGGTAAGCACAAGTATTTGAATTGGTCTATGTTATATGAGTTGCAATCACTAACAACGAGTCTTTTCTTTCTCATGCAGAGCACGAGCCAATGGTTCATCTCAGTACTGAATCAAATAAAGACGGAGGGAGATAAGGAGAAGGTGTGTAAAACAATGTAGATTATGTATATTATAATATATTAGTGATAACATGATATCTCAATCGACCTATTCCCTTGTCGTATCTACTCCTCAAGTATCGGAGCAATCTTGCAGCTTGATATAGATTTGTATGTAACGTCCGTCTTCAACTCGGCCGAGACCCGCAGATTTCTCAGCTCAAGATCGTACTTGTCCAAGAATTCATTTGCCTCTCGTTCAGTCATGAGACCGTTCGATGCCAGTGTGCGAAAGTACGAAGCACTTTTGTGAAGAAGAATCTGACATACGTACTGACTTTTGACAGCCTTCACGTCCTCTTCGTCAAAGGCATTGATAGCACCGTAGGCTTTTGATACTTGGATTCTACTCTCATCTATTACTGCCTTCTCGGCAAGAGAAAGAGTGTTGTTATTCACCGAAGCAAATTCTTTTTTGAACATATCTTGTGCCGATTGATGAGCTTGGATAAAGCTGAGGGCTTGCAACACTCGTGTCCGGATGATATGGAAGTCTTTATCTCCTTGGTTACGTCGAAATAGTCCTTGCTGTGCACGGTACGAATGCAAAGCTTGCTCACCCTTCTTGACAAGTATACTTCCATTAGCTTGAGACGAGGCACTATCCCAATCATCTAGTGGCTTGTTTTTATCGGCCATATCAAGACTTCTAAGAAGATTATGGGGTATGAAACTACGACTATCAAGCTGACCTGACTGAAGTTGTTTGTTGTATTCTTGTCGAATCAAGTCAATAAAAATAGAACGCTCTTCCAACATTGCACTCTCATCCAAAGACACAGAGAAGTCATATACAGTATCTCTCTGGCGGTTCTTTGTACCCGATGATCGACCGGTCCCCAGTAGTTGAGATGAAGAAGCTCTCTGGAATGACACCTGATCTGCATTTCCAGGATTGTTTGACTGATATCGTTCACAGGCCGTATTCAAGTCTTCTGAAGTGATTGATTGCAAAGGTGACACATGTTCTCTCACAATTCCAAAGTCTACACTTTGAAACCGAGTCTCCTCGAGTAATTCAAGGTACTGAATCAACACAGACTGTTTCATGTGAGCCTCGTAGTTGCAAATTACTTTGAGTCTGCTATCTTTTGGTGTTACGAGGCCTAGCCATCGCAGTAGAGGGCCGGATGTTGGTCCTAAGACTATTAATGTCAGAAAGGCCACCCCACCAACAAAAGCGAACATTTTCTCGGAGTACTCTCGGTATTGGTTTCTCGTAAACAAATCAGATTCTTCAGTTGCTTTGAAGACCTCGGCACTCAAGAGTAATGCAAGAGCAATGCCAACTGCGCCCCGTAGTCCCCCAAAACTCATAAAGACTGCCTCTCTTACACTTTGACCAATCCCAATACGAGATGTACATGGATAGAATACAAATACTAATAAGAAGCGTATTGCTATCACTAGTCCAAAGAGAACGAGGAGGTATATCCAATCCATACCTCCAAATCGTTGTTCTGATGATGATAATACTCCTCCCCAGACTGCACCGCCAAGGGTGAACAAAACAGAGTTCAATAGGTGTTCCGTAATATGCCAGAAGTCATGTGTTAGATGCATATCATTCAACAGAGTGTCCCCAAATGCCTTGGTTGTGAGGCCGCACAGCACTACAGATATGATACCCGAGCAATGGCAACTAATCTCCGATGTGTAGAATGCAAGGTAGGCAAATGTGATGGTGGCAACGACTTGAATAACATTCTCTTCTTGAGACAACCGCCTATTGAGATTGAAGAGTAATGTAACCAAGCCAACTCCGAATAATATGCCTATACATGCACCTCCAAGGGACAATCGGAGGAAGAGAATGATTCCTCTTATCCACCCTATCTCTTCTCCAACACCTGCAATACCCATCTGATAAAAGAATCGAAGACTAAAGATGTGGAAGAATACCACGGCCGAACCATCATTGAGTAAACTCTCTCCCGAGATGTGCACTTTTAAACGAGCAGGAGCTCCCAACTCGTTTAACAAAACGGCAACTGCAACTGGATCTGTAGCGGCGAGTATGCTTCCAAATGTCATGCATAAATCAAACGACCAACCATAAGGAAGTATGTAGTAGGCGACCAAAGCCGTTAGAACAGTACCAGACAACACCATTGGGAATGCAAATACTAACAGTTGAGACAACGCCTTCTTGAATAAGTAAACATTGATATTGTACGAATCAAGGAACAATAATCCTGGTAGAAATGACAGTATTATCACTTCTCCATTAATTCCCAGCCACAATGATATACTTTCTGCCAATGCATTACCGGTTTGTAAAGAGAAATATCCCATCGTTGCCCCGATTAGAAACATCACTGCCGTTGTCGGTAAACCATGAGCGTAGCGGGAGAGAACGTAATATATTACAATCCCAATTAACGAAGTCATCCAAGGGAACAATATAACGTTTGGAATGTGTAGTTCGTCATCATTATCGGAAGAAAGTAATCGAGATATCATCATTGGATTCAGCAAGTATCATTGGTTTGCCTTCGCCCCTATGCTTGTCTTATTCTAGAGTAACAGAATGTAATCTAGATATATGAATCATTTTTAGTGATAAGGAGGTAGATACTTTCACTTAGTCTAAATAAATAAGTACTACGAACCTACCTAAAATCTTAGTTGAAATAAAATTATCAATGTTTGATAGGAGTTGATAGGCCTAATATCAACGCCGCGGCAATATTAGATTGATAGGTACATACTGAGTCCGTGTTTACTATAGATAACCCTCGGCAACTTCGGTTTGTGACGGTAGCGTACATTATCTTCATTTAAATTTTACAATCACATCAGTGTCAAAGATAAAGATTGATAGAAATGAGTGTTATGAATAATACCAATGGTAGTGATCATACATCATGCCCATCAACACCACACAATTGCAATAAGAAAAAGAAATCAACAAATCATGAAAACGATGAAAAGCTCCGCAGTTTCTTAATATCAACCAATTATGATATGATTGCAATTACCTTAATGCTAGCAATATATCATGCTTCTACTGCATCAGTTTATGCAGCCGAAGAGGAACAACACAGTGATAGCGGAGGACATGGTAGTAATGAGTCAACAGAAGAGGTTATTGAAAACGAAGAAGCAGAAGTCTATGCAGTATTATTCCCTTGGTTTGCTGAGATTGTTGGTGTGTTTGTGTATTATATTCTATCAAGGTATGTATGTTATTGATTATTTTTATAATATGATATATTTGTCTTAAAACAACTAACTTATACACCAATCATACCCACAGATATTTACATGCCATACCCTATACAGCAATTATGTTCTTAATTGGAGCCTTCATTGGTATGACTGTTCAACGATTAGATAATGCCATTGCACAGTCTGCACTAACATGGGTGGGTATCGAAGGAGAAGTCATCCTATTAGTATTTCTACCGGGTCTACTGTTTCTTGATTCCTATAATATTGATGTACATCTATTTATATCAAGTTTTGCTCAGCTCCTTACCTTTGCATTTCCAATGGTAAGTTATGATGAGGGATGTTGTTCTTGAATTGAATACTTGCAGCATCTAATTTATCATTACAATACAGGTACTGGCCGGCACAACACTCACTTCTTTAGTAGCGTGTTACTTGTTCGATTACGGCTGGAGTTTCGACTTATGCATGACCTTTGGGTCTATTCTAGCCGCTACAGATCCAGTTGCAGTTGCCGTATTATTAAACGAGTTGGGAGCACCGCCGAGACTGAAAATGCATGTAAGTGGAGAAAGTTTAATGAATGACGGTTCAGCAGTGGTATTCTACCACATCTTTAGTCTTCGATTCTTCTACGAAATGGGTATTCCAGGGATCGGAGAAGAAGTTGATTGGGCTGAAGGATTTGCACTCTTCTTTCGACTATCCTTAGGCGGTGCATGTATTGGCGTGGCCTTTGGTATTGGATTATTGGTTGTGCTGTATAATTTGAACAGGCGTTTGTCCGGAGAGGATAGTGTTATTCAAGTGGTAGCCACAATCAGTACAGCCTATTTAGTTTTCTTTACCAGCGAAATCCTAGCCGGATGTTCTGGTATCATCGCCGTCTTATTCTGTGGAGTAACAACAAAGGCATTTGGAGAAACATTATATAATGATTCACGTCTATCCGTGCACTTCTGGGAGATTACTGAAAGTTTACTTAATACACTGCTCTTTACTCTAGGAGGATGTGTTTGGGGTGATATAATGAGTACGGAGGCTTATACGGGAGACGCAAAGTTTGTCTTCAGTGCTAAGGATTGGGTAAGTGTCTTATTATATATGGGCAGTTGCTTGTGTGGTATTACTTGGTAACATCACTGACCAACTTTCTGTTCTTCTTCTATAGGGGTATCTGTTTATGCTATTTGTCTTTGTGATAGCAATTCGATTCTTCTTGGTATTTGTATTTTATCCATGTACATCTCGTATTGGGATTGGACAGAGCATAAGAGAGGCAATTTTCATGTCCTATGGTGGATTGCGAGGTGCAGTTGGTATCGCTCTTGCCTTGTCCCTACATGCTGAAGTTAGTGAGTAGTAGTGTAACTCGTACTTCTTGTACATATTATATGCGCTTCTAACAATCATCATAATTGCCTAAAGTCCACCTCACATCAGCTGATGACTTTGATGAAATCAAAGGTCTGGAATATAGGACCATGTCCGCTAAGCTTTTTGGGTTAGTAGGAGGGATAGCCTTCCTTACCCTCATCATTCTTGCGCCGACCAGTGGACCTCTGCTTAAGAAGTTAGGCTTGGTCACACCTTCTGAGACCCGAAAGAAGGTTGTCGCTGTTCTCTCAAAAGCGATGAGACAGTATGTACTACATGAATATATTGCACTGCTAACCGAAGAAAGATTTCATGATGTTGACTTTACTGTTGTGAAAGATCATATCCCAATTCTGGCAGATATCGACTATAAACAGGTAATAGCAGCTGTTCGGCATCATAAGGAAGCAACACCCGAAAAGCACTACAAGAAGCCGAACCTCAAGAATGTTATTCCGTATCTATACCTACCCAGTGACAATACCACAAATGTAAAGCATGGAAGTGACGATGATGTCATACCTACAGATGTTAAAAGGAGTACTGGACTTGCACGGTCAAAAAGTAGACGTCATTCTGCGAAGAGGGTACGTCAGATGACAGGCAACAGAGGAACAGTATTTGACCTCGGCGCTACTTACTCAGAGCATGACGTCCAAGAGGTACGTTGCTATGTGTATACTATTAACCTTATCAACTCCGTCTAGAACATATATCTCACCTCACATCTCACTATATGTTTGTACACAGGAGCGACTGGTATTTGTGAAGATCCTCCGCTCTTCCTACAAACGATTGATCGAACACGGACAACTCGAGTCTCGTGGGTTCCTTGTTCATTCTATCGATCAATCATTAGAACATACAGAATCCGCGGCAAGTCGAGGCTTACCTCTTGAAGACTGGAACGCCTTAGAGGTTGCTTCGGACTCGTTTGCAAGGCCTGCTGAAACAGCGTTGTATAACATCTTCAGTGCGTTTGCCCGAAAAAGCCGACCCAAATTTGATCGAGACTTTCTTGTTGTTAACTTCAAGGTTCGTCAGATTCTAGTCTTTATTCACGCTCACCATTGGGCAAGTCACATTTTCAAAGGAGAATTTAGTAAAGGTTACCATGGTGCTTTAACCGAAGCTGAGAAGACTGTTCTAACAGAGAGTGATGCACAAGTTCAGCTAGCTAATGAGGCACTTGCGCAGTTGAACGAGACTGATGTGGTCATAGTAAAATCACACTATGTGTGTCAAATTCTTCTCAACCGAGCAGCTT
>Ga0214481_100082_pt1 | contig 40462 bp, 32 predicted proteins | sample M1_20Mar14CPVII9_4_FD_165057 | JGI IMG/M metagenome (GOLD analysis project Ga0214481, IMG submission 165057) | Marine eukaryotic communities from Monterey Bay, California, United States - M1_20Mar14CPVII9sort6BwellG10 | ecosystem: Environmental > Aquatic > Marine > Unclassified | place: USA...
ATCATGGTTTGCTACTACTCCTACCTTACTGCCTTCTCCTTCGACATTACCACCTTCTACTGTATCATCATTATTTTGTATACTTTGATGCTTTTGCTTCTTCCTCTTCTTCTTCTTGGTACGCATCTTACCTCTAGCAGATTGTGAATCTTTAGAAGGTTGGATATGATATTTGATATCTTTGATTTGGATACCGTCTTTTTTGTTGTTACCACCATTCGGTAAACTACCTAGCTGTTGTTGAATAACATTACCAGCAGTTATAAGACACAACCCGTTTAGATGACGATGTACTACTTGATTAACAATGCCATGTGATTGCTTGTTAGGTGTTTCGATTATTACATCATCTGTGGTATCCTCCATCAAAATGTCATACGAGCTGTCAAAATATCGATGAGGAGAACCCGGCCTGCCAGATGATACACGTTTATTAAATGATATACCTTTATACGATACATTGTTATCCGTTTGTTGTTTGTTATTACGGCTACGCTCTCGTTTTGCCTCCTCCATTTCCAACTTTGATGGGTGATCAACTTTGTTGCTCATTTTTGTTGCAATGGATTGCCCTCTTGAAATTTTGATACTATGTTGTCGTCACTGATCTTCTTCTATACATGATTGATCAGGGCCTCATCTGCACCACAAAAGAAACAGTTCACATAGTACATCATCACCATCGGTTGCAATCACTTTAGGTAGACCAGTTACAGATAGGCTGGTCAATAAGATGAACATCACCGACCTTCCCATCGGAATACTAACACATGTGTCATCCTATCTACCAACGCCAACAAGGGCTCTATTTGCCGTGTCACTAACTGCCCCATCATCCTCGTGGCAGGACACAAATGAACAGCAGCAGCTATCAGAGACGAGTAGAGCAATCATGTCACCCTCATCTCAATGGGAGACACTGGACTTTGAGGAAATTGAGAAGAGTCTGGCCAAGAAATTAAATGACAATGACTTGTGGGCAGTATTGACATGCATCAAGCAAACAGTCAAGAGATTAAAGCTGACAGGATGCACCAATATTACCGGCCGTGGATTGACACCTCTACAGTTTTGTACTGTTTTGGAGCTTATAGATCTAAGTCTTTTGAAACAACACGAAGATGATATCTGGGTTAGCGAGCCGAGGACCTTATCTCAAGAGGTTGTCCTTCCCTTCCTTGGCAGTATCATTTCTGTTCAGGGTTGTTTATTAAAGTATATCCAGTTTCCTCTTGAGTGGGTCAGATCTCGGAGTGGAAGGTTTGCAAGCTTTCAAAATAGTTACATTCAACATCTCAATCGTCTTGGAATCAGCTGTTCGAAATGTAATAATGCCATTCTCGCCAGAGGCCCCAGGGATACTCCGTCAAATAGCATTTTATTTTGCTGCTATAATTGTTTGAAACCAATCTGTGTAAACTGTGAAGGACCTAGAGACAATACGGTCTGTGACATTTGCAAGAAAGTCTATTGTTCAGGCTCAGGTTGTTGTGTTTCGAGAGAAAGATGTATGCAGTGCCGTGGCCGTAAGACTGTATGTAGTGGATGCATGGGTCAGTGCTCTAGTTGTGAAGCTAGATGTTGCAATTACTGTTTACACATCGAACAAGGGATGTGTGAAAACTGTAATGGAATTAGATGGAGATCTGGACTAGTTCCAAGATAACAACGAATGGGATCCGTATTTTAGTTTGTAATAAAGAAGAGGATAAGTTTTTGTTGTGATTTGCCAATCATGGGAAAGAAGAGGAGAGCGATATACTGTTTTTATAACTATAACATTTGCCATTCTCCAAACAAAACTGTCTCAAAGGTATACCTTTAGCTTAAGGAAGAGTATGCCTACAAAAGATTGAAAGGAACGTGACATATCAATAACATATCACAAGTACAATCAAAACCAAAGCAGAAATAGATATCCTTGATTGAGTTGCCACATTGTTTGCTTGTACACCGCAATTCTTAGGTTCAGCCATTTGATCTGTATTGATATTAGAAGTAGATATGTCTAATTCAACATCATTTGAGGCATATGGTTTCTCGGTACTACTTGTCTCCGTGGATGTTGCGGCACTAGCTGTTGTAAGTTCTGGAGGAGTAGTTGTTGACGAGGATAAAACCGACACCGTGGCACTTGTGGTACTTGTAGATGAGATATCTTCTCCTTCTTCAGTATCATCCTGAGGAGACGACGTGGACGATGGTGATATCCAAAGTCGAACCTTGTTACCCGAAGCAGCAGCCAAACCAATCCCACCATCATACGAAACAGCAGCAATATTACTAGTCAATCGACCAACCAATGGCATTCTCCATACCTCTTCTGTACTAACACTATCACTACCATTGTTTACCAATTGAAAACTAACCAAATTCTCTAAATTCTCATCAAACAATACAGCCTCATTAATACCATCACCATTCAAGTCACCACTAATACCCGTATCTAAATTTCTCCAGCCTATATCATGTGTGGTATACTTACTTGTTGATGTTTGTAATTCCATTGTAGGAGAAGAAGATATATCAAAGAATTCTACTTGTTTTCTAACATGGGGTGTTAGCACATCTACCAATGAATACAATGGATCTACATCATTTAGAGGTGCAAAGTTGTTATAAAATAACATGTGTCTCCATCCCCATCCCAAGTAATTTGATTCTGATACAATTTCACCAGTACATACATTATATACACGTAGCCATGCACCATTACTTGAATTGGCAACTGTTGTTACTATACTTTTACCATTCTGTATAAACATTGGATATAGTCCTTCGTATACTGTGTTTGTTGGTAGTGTGATTGTTCTTTGGATTGACATTTGATATGTTGAGCTGCTATTGTTATTTGATTGTTGTTGTGTTACTTGTATGAAGATCAATGTTGATCCTTCTATACAATCTCCTAATACACAATGTGAGAATGATATTGATCCACCGTATACTGCAAACAGCTTTGTCTTCGTATCATTATCAACGCTGTTGTTCGTATCGAATGCATTTTGAGGAGCTTCTACAATTCGACCATCTAACAAAGCATCTATACCTTTTAGTTGACTCAAGACCTGTTCAGTTGCTAAATCATACAGTATAACATTACCACTACTATCAATATAGATGTATACTGATTCATAAACATGTGTAGGACATGATAGTGATGACAGGTTTGAGGGATTTGGCAGCTGTACAACTTTGGTAACCTGTTGATTCGACGACTCTTCGATGTAGGTTGAGACTAATGGTGGCTGATCGACATCACTTCCATCTGATACAGTATAATCAACAATTTGATCTATAGTACCATTAGCAGATATTACGTAAGCTAATCCATCTTGTGTAGTTGCTACAAACTGTGCTTCTTCTTCTTTCTCTGTAGATTGGTCATAAGATGTGAACAAAGTAGTTGCAACAAGCCATTTCACATCACTTGGCAATGCCACATCGACAACATTTACATTATTTGGAAAGCTACCACTTGATTCTGATGAGAGGATACGATTTCCTGTGTATATATTGTTAATTGTTGGACTTGTATACCAATGTTGTTGATTGGGGGATGTTGATGATGTTGCAATAATTTGAGATGTGAAAAAGATGACTGGCAAGAGATTTACAGCCACGACTTTTGCAGCTGTATTGAACCACATATTAATCTACACTTAGGGGCGATGTAGAGAGATATAAGGCGTATGTGTTCGGCGTATTTGGCGTCTAATATGTAGCCACCTCATAATGATAGCATGAAAAAAATGCTTTTTGCTCGAGCAAAGATTTTAAATTTTACACATGGTATCCTATGGTATCCAAAATCACGCCTCTCGGTTACCTTGATTGTGATAGTGGACAAATGGCTGGCTGCGGCTCCTTCTATGCAAACAATAACAATAGTGGTCTAATTGCAATGAATGATATATCAACGTGTGCGACATGCGGCGTCAGCGGTATGGGTATAAAATTATCAAATGAAAAATTATGCACATCATGTCTAGTGGCAAGAATAATTGGAGTCGGGAAATAATTGGAGTCGGGAGTGAATTGTTAGTAATTTGTGTGTAAAAAGCAAAATTGAAATTTTTGCAATGCAGAATTTTAATGGAGGAGTCGACTCCAATTATTCTTGCGACTCGATGTGAACACTGCAAAAAAGACTAAAAAAGATGGTGTATCAGATGAAAAGGATGGTATTTCGTGTAGTAGTAATAATAAATTCCGATTCAAAGCACCTTCCGATAGAAATGACCTTAGTATTGATCAACCTTCCAAAGGTTTGTTTGTATTTGGTGGGCGAGATGACAAACAACTCTCAAATGAACAAAAAGACGGTGCATCTGACAATACCCCTCGTGATATTAGCTCTATCGATGCCGTATCGGATAGTCTTGGTAGGGTTGCTATCTCTAATGATGATGATAATCTCTTTAAGGATCCTCCACCAAAGGAAGATTGTCCGATCTGTATGCTGCCAATTCCTTTCACCACTGGATTATGCGGAGTGAGAAAGACTTATCAACCATGCTGTGGAATGACGTTATGTTATGGTTGTACAGTAGCAGCAGACGAAGAAATAAAAAAAGGAAATATGAAAAAGTGGTGTCCTTTTTGTAGAATTCCTTATCCTAATTCAGAGAAAGAGACGGTGAAAAGAATTAAGAAGCGAATGAAACTGAACGATGCTTTGGCTTTTCTTGATCTAGGAATGCAATATCGTGATGGGCGTATGGGATTGCCACAGGATAGGGAAAAGGCATTTGAGTTATGGATTAAAGCAGCTGAACTTGGCTCATGTGGTGCGCATTCTTGTCTTGCAAGTGCATATTATAAAGGTGAAGGAGTTGAGGAAGATGTTTTGAAAGGTGCACATCATATGATGCTTGCAGCGATCGGCGGCCGTGAACATGCTAGATACGTTCTTGGAATAATTGAAGAAGCAAGTGGTAAAATGAATAGAGCAATGAAGCATTATATGATTGCAGCAAAGTGTGGACATGGAGATTCTTTGACACTGGTTGGTAAAGGGTACAAATCTGGGCACTTCAAATTCTACTTGGCCTAGGATTTAGGATACGACACCAAAAAAATATGGTATCTTTGAGCTAAAAAGGTAAAGTAAAAAATAACAATCGCCATGCTACCCTCTCTACTCTCATCTCTCTAGCGGCGGCCATGGTATGAATCTCTAGACACCCTGGCAGCCTCATCATCTAAAGGTAGTTATCTAAATGATCCGCAATCCCTATTGTCTAAATCTATCTGTAGCCTATGAAATGCAAATACTTCTACAGCCTACCTAAAAACTGAATTTTGTTGTTGTTGCTATCAACAATGGTGGAATACATGGCCTATGTGGTAGGGAGTACCTATCCTGCCTTATTGCCGGCGAGCTAATTAGTTAGATAAGCATCTCCTAGTATAGCAGACACTGGAATATACTATATCATTAGTTTTATCTATATTATTAGTAGATGAACAATTGCAACAATTTTGCAAAACTCATCATCTTGCTAGTGGAGTAGCAATCAATATACCATGCCAAACAATCTAACCAGGCCGCCCTATCATACTTCGATACCTAAAGATTAAGCCTCCTCCTCAACAATACTACTACTTCTATTGGTTGCTCATATAATCATGCTAGCAATATAATAGAGTGGTGCCGACATTAAAAAAATATTTCTACTTTGGGCTGCTATTGTGCCACCTACAGCGCCGCCAACCACATGAACTTCACATCTATCATCAGCAGAATGATGTTCTCTGTCATCTCCTATATCCTTGGGAGCGTATGTCATCATATGGCGGCGGCAGAGAGAGAAGAGTAGCATAGGAGAGCCGCTGTAGCCTCAGGCTGAGTGCGAGTCTAGCTACCAATTACCTATCGGAGCCATTTTGATGCTGCCAAAACAGAATATAATGGCCTTCAGTTGCACACCTGTAGCTCTATTGGAACACAGAATCACGCCATAAATGAAGAAACGTCAAAATCCTGAGTATCTCAGGATTATGAGACTGTTCCATATTAACTATGAATATGATTTGTCTAGAAGTTATGAGTGTGCAACCGTAGCTACTATTTTTGAGTGACTATTTTGTGCCTTGTAAAAATTTGCTGTCGTATTTGCCCAGGATACCGGCAACCTAGGATTGTGAGCTCCCATCTGGTCATGTAACAAAAGATGATTATGCAAACACATTGCGGACATACCAAAACATAATAAATGAGATGAAGAGTGAGCAGAGAACTAAAGCTGCTCTAGTACCCTAGTGAATTGCGGACGAGCTAAACTTGAATAAATGACAATTAGCTACACATTTTATTTTCCAAACAACATACCACCAAGCTTCCCAATCAAACTCTTCCCTTCGTCAGGAGTACCCTCACATCCATCCTCGGCACTTAGCCACATTCTATTGGAATTATCATAATGTAAATAAAAACGATGATTTAATCCATATCCTTTATCTGCATTGAAATCTTTTGTAAATGTTGTATATCCTTCACTTTCATATAATTCGGCAGTACGCCACTTACGATATGTGTCTGGACGCCAACCGTCATATGTGTTAATTTCCTGTGCTGACCATCCTTGAGGATCGAGTGATTTACCAGTCCATGTACCTGCGGCACCTAATGCTGGTGGTGATTCTGACTCATCAAGTATACCATTTGGATCGGCATAGGAAAGTTGTAAGACAAAGTTCATGTTACCATTTGCTGAGGGTATTCCACGTAACTCTCTTCCATGAAAGATGGATATATTATCAGCAAATGATGATTTCTTATAATTTGGTATACGATTCATTAGTTGTTCTTTGTATATAATTGGTTGTTGCTCGTTATCGTTTGCAGCAACAGATTGCAAATGAGATTTTAATTTGTCAGTGAGTACTAATTGGAACATCATTCCACCGCAGAAGTTGAAGGTTGCACCCTCATCATGTAAGTCTAATAGATATTGTGCTATATTACCATTGTAATGTTCATCACGTTCTGATGGTACATAAAGGTATGATTTAGAAGTAGTGGCTGTGCTATCGTTATTGTTTGCAGTTGTTGAGGAAGATAGCTTTGTCATTTTTTTAGTATGAGACTGAGCAGCGGTACGGCTGTTATTCACGAAGCTGATACCGAAAGACTGTTTGAATGCATATGCAGGATTATATGCGGAAATAGAGCAGGCAGCGGCGGCGAAGAGGAAGCCTACAGACACCATGGTAAGTGAAGATTTGGCAGAGTAGTAAATGTTGAGTTGGCCGATGCGTGAATCAACTTTATTTTTAAGCGATACAACGACTCATTCTCTCTCTTCTCTGCCTTTTGCACAAGATAATAAGCACTACTACTATGAAGAGAGATAAACCAATTATCAATAGACTTCATCACTATCAGTATAAGAATTGGTCATTGAAGTAGTGAAGTGGCCTTAGTATTGTGAAGTGGCAGTAGTACAGGCATTTCTTTGTAGATATCAAAATAATTATACGAGCAAAAAAAAAATGACGAAAGACGGTGCATCACAACACCACAACAATAAAGCAGCCTCAATTAGTACTAATGTTGATACGGTATCGACGACTATGAATAATATTAGTATATCTAATAGTAAAGACAGTGTATTAAATAATGCCGAATGCTAGAAAGAGGCGGAGATACCATCAGACAAAAAAGAGTACACATCATGTGCACAAAATTTAGCGTCGAGTAGTAATCATTATGTTGGTGGTACATGTGATAACAATACAGACAAGAATATAATACCCGGTGATGAATTGTTTAAGGATCCTCCACAAAAAGAAGATTGTCCAATTTGTATGCAGCCAATGCCATTTGTAGTAGGAGTTAGCGACGTAAGCACAACGTATATGATATGTTGTGGAAAGACTCTATGCCATGGATGTACATTGGCGGCTGCTAAAGAGATGGATAAAGGGAATATGAAACAATGGTGTGCATTTTGTAGAGTGCCATATCCGCATTCAAACAAAGAGATTATGAAGAGACTTAAGAAGCGGATGAAGTTGAATGATGCAGAAGCATTTTTCACATTAGGAATGAAATATCATTATGGCAAAATGGGTTTAGCACAAGATGCGAACAAGGCATGGGAATTGACGAACCGGTCAGCAGAGCTTGGCTCTGTCAGAGCACGGTACAATATTGCAGTTGCATTTCATAGCGGTGACTATGAAATGGGTGTAGAGAAGAACACATCAAAAGCTGTTCATCATTACAAGCTTGCTGCAATTGGAGGACATGAAAGAGCAAGATTATGGCTTGGAATTATTGAAATGTCTAATGGCCATATAAATTATGCAATGAAACAAAAGAATTGGAAGAAGTCCTTTGAAATGGTGAGCCGGGCAGCAGAGCTTGGTTCAATCAACGCCCATTACGATCTTTCTAATTTGTATTATAAAGGCGAAGGAGTCAAGAAAGATGTAAGCAAAGCTATCCATCACTGGAAACTGGCAGCTATTGGAGGACACGAAATAGCAAATCACAATCTCGGCAATATAGAGTATAGGAATGGTAATAAGAATCAAGCAATGAAACATTACATGATTGCAGCAAGGGCTGGAGAGGATAATTCTTTGAAGAAGGTTGGAGACGGGTATAAATCTGGTCATGTAACAAAAGATGATTACGCAGCAACATTGCGTGCCTATCAAATGTCTGTGGACGAAATGAAAAGTGAACAGAGATCAATTGCCCAGAACAAGAAGAAGCGTTGAGTATAGTTAGAAGAAGAGTCCATTCTATCTCGTAACTAATTAGTTTGTTTAACATGTATTTCCTAAGTTTGAGGTCATATAATACTGCATCTTTTCTCGTCTCCCCTATCTTTTATACCTCGGCATAGCCCCTCTTCTTTCCAGACTGTCCATTATCACCATTGTCATCATCATTTAGATTCATCACAGGCAACTCCGGTAGACTATCCAAACCATCAACTTGCTCACCATTATTCACATTCATTTGTACAATTGGTGATACTACATTCGCTCCTTCTCCTTCCATATTTAACATTAGCAAACCGAACTGATGATCATCCCCTTCCATGCCTAGCTGCTGCATACCCCATTCCTCATTCAACCCAATCCCTTCCCCATTCAACATTCCACCTTCACCTTCCATTGGCATAACAATCGATGGTAATTGCACATAATCCATAATCAATCTTCTTAATCGATTAGTACGATTACGTCTCATTTGTAATTCATATTCCATTTCGGAGATACGTCGTTTTAACATTTCTTCTTCTGAGGGGGACATTGGTTGGTATGATGTAGTAGTAGAAGAAGAAAGGTTGGCGGTGGTAGAGTTAGCAGCTGAGGAGGAGTTGGTGGAAGAAGAGATGGAGGACACTTGTGATTCCAACGTTGATATACGATGCTGTAAATGTGATATACGGTATGATTTGAGTTTGTCATTATCTGCACATCCTCCGCCGTAGTATTGTTGTTGATATGTTGCCAATGCGTCGTTATTTGATGATGAGTTGTTGGTTGGTGGTGATGGCCACTGCTGTTCGTCGTCGAGTTTGCCAATCTCCATATCGATATCATCATCATCATCGCTTGCTGTCACTTGCTCTTCTGATACAGTTCGTACATTATTAACAGTAGTAGTAGCGGCGTCAGATAGATCTAATTCAATATCAGATATATCATCGAGTATTGGATTAGTGGTTTCTGATGTTTGACTACTTCGTCGACGTGGCGAGGAGCGTTGATTATTGATTGGTTGTTGTTGATGATTGTTGCTATCGGTGTCTACCTCCATTGTGTCATCACTGCTGTGAACATTGGTATCAGCGGCGGTCGTAGAAGCGCCATCCTTCAATACAGATCGAGTAAATCTACGGCCTGTCATCTTTCTTCTCTTATTGAATTGCAATATCGAATTGATATTTATTGATAATGTATGCCCCTCCTCTTTTTGCGATGTTAATATTCTATCCCTCTATCTGCCTATTAATTAAAGTACGTGTCAATACACATGTACGTTCATATATAATATGTATCGTTCATGGCACAAACAATAAAGCAAGTGAATCAATAATAAGTGTCATCCATCCAAAATTTGAGCCGCCTATCGAATCACATAAAAAGATACCTGGCATTTCGACAAGAAATAATTATTGTCATATCAGACACGAGGGTCATCGACTCAACAATAGTTGTTGGCCGCTTATCGTATACCTATTGTAGACATACAAACAACAACAAACTAATCATGAGTTATATTGGTAGAAGAAGAAGATCAAAAGATGGTCTAATCGGTAGTAGTTCGCTGGGCGGCCTACGAGCCAACGAGCAGCAAACGATATCAATAATTGCAAATCAAAATTCGAGTAGTATATTTTCAACTACATCTGATATAACTAATGCAACTTCCTATACTAATAATAATACAATAGTTACTGATAATAATAACAATAATATAAATATGAAGGACAGCGGCGTATATTACACCTATGATAATATACTACAACAAGCTTCTAATAGCAAACAGCATAATAATGACCGTCAACGCCACAATCGACATAACCACCAACGTAATCACAACACAAAACAATCAACGTACATATCAATAATATCAATACTAATAATACTCTTCATAAATCACTATTATATATCAAATAGTAATAATAATTATCAACTATCACCAATTGATATACTATCTGATATACTACTAACTCCCCTCACTTCATCTTACTACTCCTCTTCAGCTGAGTATGACCTCTCCTCCAATCCTACATTACGCTCTCTCTCCTCCTCCTCTATCAATCTGAACAATAATGATATAATAGACGAATCTCAACGACCAAAATTTGTATATGAACATCCCTACGTATCATCTTCCTACTACACATCCACTACTAACTTTGATACATTAAAATTAAATGAGAAATATCAAGTTATTCGAAATTTAAGAAGGGAGGCTGAGGAACGTGCCGGGATAAATAACGAAGAGACACATAAAACAAAGACGAGACTAGCAATTGTACGACCATTTTGTGAATTTGATGCAGAGGCATTACCAACTACTTTTACCTGTTGGGATGCATTGCCGCCTTGTAAGGCTGCCTCGGATGCCAATAGTGATGATTATGAGTATGAAGTAGACAGTTATGGAGAGTTAGTATCATACAATTCAAATACAACCAATGGACGGAATCTCTACAATCAAGCAACTAAAGGAACAAGAGAAGGGGAAGAAGATAGACATACATTTGATCAAGTCGGCTCCAATGCAATGAAGCACGCCGCTGCCGATGTATTCTTATTCTACTCCCAAACTTTTAGTGAAAATACAGTAGCAACTACAGCAGTTGATACCATCATCAATTCATTCTTCACACCAGGTGGATGGTCACAATGTTTTGACAATATCTATGCCATTGAGGCTAACATACCCCAAGAGTTAGATCTATACATCCCCTCGGCACAAGAGGAATTATATAATTGGGTTAATGGTCCCAATCGACAATTTGAGGCTGCCTTCCGCATTATCCAGAGCGGAGAGTGGGGTGAGTATGATGGTTTTTACTTAATGGAAGGTGATTCGGTACCGATTAAGGCACATTGGTTAGATGTTATTATTAGTGAGATTGAGGTTAATCGTCCTTTTGCTATTTTGGGAGCGTAAGTTTTCTATTGTTGTGTTGGGTTGTGTGGTCTTGTGTGTGTTTGTTTGTCTTCCGGGCTGGATTAGTGTTGTATTGCTCACATCATATGTCTTCTCAATCCCCATAACTCAACATCAATAGTCAATACGATGGAGATAAGTGGGATAACTTTTATGAAAAGATTCCAATATCATTATTACATCACACGAATGGTAATGCAATATACAATACCTCCCATCCACTCCTTGAACGACTCGTTGGTCAATTAGAAGTCGAGGCACCTTGCCCATACAATTCTATACCTTATGATTATAGAATGAGTCAAATGTGGGTAGAAGGTACCCTTGGAATTGTCCCCGAACTTGCTCCCAAGATTACATTAAATGAAGAGGGTGAGAATATAACATTATCGGACAATAGAGATATGTTCAAGAAGTGGGCAGGCATCTGGGAACGTGACACACCCTTCAAGTACACACCGGTCATTCACAACTATGCTGCTACCAACTTGATACCACGACACTTGGGACCGGAGTATATTATTCATGGTGCCAAGTTATACTCTCCATGGAACCCAACCAAGACGGATGTTACATTAGTCATATCAGAATGGTTCTTTGACAGATCATTACACTTGATCAAGAATTTGGATGAGAAGGACCATCCCTTTTCAGAAGTGGTTGTCATGGTCCCACCCATTGCCGGTGCACACGATGATTATGATAAAATGACAGATGTTACTGTTCGGACACAACATCGCGGTTCACCTGACTATATGGATCTATGTGAGGCTGATATTACTACCGAATGGTTCATGATTACCAATTCATACCATCATGTTGCCCGACATGTCGACTTGATGTTTACACCCGGTACATTCAAGCCAGTCATTCCCTTCACTCCAGCTACATATGCCTTTTGTTTTAAGTATCCATACTGTAAGGAGACAGTCAACTTGGCCCAGCGTATCAATCCGGGTCATGATAAAGTCGTCCAAGATATGGACATGCTCTACAACACCGAGGCACGGAATGAGTTTTGTAAAGAGTGGAAACAAGAGAATGGAGAAGAAGGCGAAGACCTATACAAACATCAACAACGACGTCTCATGTTTCGTAAGAAGATTATAGGTCCACCGGGTCCTACCGGTACTGCATACTACGCTTGGCTTGTCAAGAATAAGAAAGATGGACAATATAAGATGACTGATAGGTCATTGTATGGTGCCCGGCCACCATTTGCAAAGGTCTTTACCAAGGAGGAGAAGCTTGATGGTATGAGTGAGGATGAATTGGCAAAGCGTGTAGGAATGACATTGTTGGATAACTCGACAGATATAGATTGCAACTGTGGTGCACTGGAAACGGAAGTGGAGTGTAACGAGTCCGGTATCGGGTGTATATGGCGACCACTATTTGAGAGTTGCCATCCGCCCGAATTGATTGATGGTAGTGAGCCGATATGTGTGACTACTGAGGCTCCGACTATGGCGCCGACGGTGACATTACCCGAAGGTGATGATACCGAGAGTCCTACTTCTTCTGATATTGATGAGTCAGAAGAGGTGCCACAACATGAAACTGATCCGTGGTATACGAGCATGTTCAAGTCAAGAGAACACGATGCCTCAACAACTGAATCCAATACTGCTGATTCGACTACCTTGGATGATACAGACGAAGATGATGACGATGCCATACTTGAACCAACTACTCGACGAACAAGAAAACTTTCTACCACTGATACCACCAACGAGGCAAAACCCAAGTCAGAGATTATAAGCATGGATGAGATTCAAAATCTCTCACTGGAAGATATGATACAAGAGGTAGAAACATTAGAGAATGAACTCAAGAAACAGGCAAGAGTTAAGGAAGAAAAGGCAAAGGCTATATCGAACCTAATCAAGGAAGATCTACCGGCACTAAGAGCCGAGGTTGACTTTAATACACACTTGTTTGATAAGGCCAAGGATATGAGTGGTGAATACATCAACTATTACAAGCCTATACAAGAAGATGATGAAAACGATGTCGGTCTGGAGTTCTAAATAACATAAATAATCTATTTACTAACGACTATTAACATCTACAGAGAGTTTAATCTATTTGCCAACCATAAGCTTCAGCGGCTTTGGTTCGTTGCACACTCTTCACCTCATCACAACTTTGTTGGTATGCTCGTAATGTATTGGCATACTCATCTTTTGTTACATATCCTCGTTTGTAACCTTCGCCTATCTTCTTTAAAGATCTACTGTACCCACACCTTGCTGCAATCATAAAGTGTTTCATTGCACTGTCCATTGTTCTGCTGTTGTATGTAATTACACCTAAATTATGCCTTGCTGCCTCGTGCCCTCCGATTGCTGCCAGCTTCCAGTGATGGATTGTTTTGTTCATATCCCTCTTGACAATTTTACCGTGATAATATGCTTGGGCAATACTATAATGTGCTTTCAATGACCCAAGTTCAGCTGATCGATTCATTAATTCCAATTCTTTATTAGAGTCTTGTGCCAAGCCTAAAGCACCATTTTGATATTGACATGCAAGCTCATAGAAGGCCTCAGCATCGTTCAGATCCATCCTTTTCTTGTATCTCTTCATGAGTTCCTTATCGAAATCAGCATCAGGCAGTGGTACTCTACAGAACTCACACAATTCTTTCATGTTTCCTCTATTCATCTCTTTTTGGGCTGCGAATACACATCCACTACATAGTAACTTTCCACAGCATGCCATATATGTTGTACCCACCCCGTTAACTCTTTCAGTAATTGGCATAGGAATCATGCAAATGGGACAATCTTCTTTTGCAGGAGGATCCGCAAATAACTTATCATCCGTGCACTCTTTTTTGTTTGATTTCATCTTCTCATCTGTATTCCCGGTACGTATCTCAGCGGCACGTCGTCTACACTCCTTCTTGTGTTTTGGTCGGTCAGCAATTTGACAATCTCGATTACAATATTTTACAAGCCTGCATGCCGTACATGCCTTGAGATTATCACTACTCTTACCACACGCCGCACATACCGATATATCATTCATAGTACTAGATACAATATCAATAGTACTACTTGAAGGGGCTGTATCACTGCTACTACCAGATGTATACTGTTTAGGTTACTAATATCATTTTTGCTATCCACTATATTTTGTGCACATGATGTACACTCTTTTCTGTTTGATGTTATCTCCGATTTCTGACCACGCTCAGTAGTCTTTGATACACTATTTTTACTAGATATATTCATATTGTTCATATTAGTCGATATAGTATTAACATTAGTACCAATTGAGGCTGCTTTATTATCATTGTATTGTTGTGTGATGCACCGTCTTTCGTCATTTTTTTTCTATCTTTTGCTACTTGCAATTACCCACTACAGTCACTTCACTACTATTAGATATTCGACCTGAATGATATGCCTGCTGATTCTTCTCTAGTTGTAAGCATAGTACCCTCTCTCATAACTGTTGGATGGAGCAACTCTACATGTTTTGCCCGCTCACTACTAGTAGTAACGTAACTGGCAAACCTACTGTTTCCTCGCCAAATATATTTTAATTGTGATTAGAGGAGATTTGAGATGATAGAATGGTTAGAAATGGGATCTGATGGCCAAAGAACTGCGCACCTTACACGGATATCGAATGATAGATGTGTCTATTAAGATCTTAAAACATTCAGATTAGTCATATTCCAACTCAATCATATTCCGCTTCCAATGCCTTCTTTCGTTGCTTCTTCCTCTTCTTTGTAAATCCCCTCTTTCGACTAAATGCCTTCTGGACCTTGCCACCGGAACTGTTTCCCTCTAATTCATCAAAATCTTCTACATCCTGTTTCAATATCATACGTGACTGCTGTGTCTCTGCCTCCCTAACAACCTCAACTAACTCCCGTTCCCTTGGTCCGTAAAAGATGATTCCCCGTCCATCACGATTTCCCGCTCGCCCACATCGACCCATACGATGCAAGTGCGATACAACGTTAAGAGCAAATTGTAATTGTATTATAGCCGTAACTCCTGGTATGTCAAGACCACGGCTTGCCACATCAGTACATACCAACACCGGGACTGTATTCTTCTCATTCCGAATCTCATCATCGTCGTCTTCTCCCTCTTCATACTCGGCAGATGGGGCACGATACCTCCGGAACATATCAAGGTTAGATGTACGATCATCTAATGGTATCTTGGCATGATATGGTACGGCATTAATACCAGCCCTCCTCAATCCATTGGTAGCTCCATCAACATCCTTGACAGTATTTAAAAATATCATTACCTTTTCACCTTTCAGTCCTCGTCCATCCTCACCCACCTCACTTCGATCTAACTGCAACACATCCACTACACGCCTCATACGATGTTGATTATCATCGATTTCATTCCATATAGTTTGTGTCTCGTTCTCTAATCCGTAGTGACGGGCGTTGTGCATCCCGTCCATGGTTATTGAGGTAGCGTTGGGGAATTTCTTATTTAGGTATGCATCAACACTTCGTAAACCGTAGTCGGGTAATGTTGCTGCTACAAAGATGTGTTGTGTTTTCTTTGGTTTCTGCTTTTGCTCTTCTTCAATCTCGACCTCATCTTTTACATCTGTCTCTTCTGCACCAATCTCATCGCCCACCTCATTATCGTTACTCTTGCGTTTGAACGAAATATCATCATACCGATTCACCAATCGATCAGCTCTCCTAAACCCCATCAATACATTATTCAACTGTCGTATATACCCCCCATCCAATAACATATCAGCCTCATCAATAACCACCGTGGATATATCAGCAAACAAATCAATATTCTTGGGTGATAATGCCAATGGACCCAAGTTGGCTGGAGTGGCGAAGATTAAATCTGGTGGTGATTGTCGTATATGATTGGGTGAAGTCGATGTAGCATATCGAAATGGTGGAAAGTCTTGTGGTGCGTTGAGGTCACCTGATAACAATGCCAATCGTACAATATCCTCCTCGGGTACATCATTCATACTACTAGATTGTTGGCCATTATAATCCATACCTAAAGAATCAGCACCCCAAACAACACAATTGTTTAACCCGCCACTTATAGACGCAGCCATTTTCATTGCCTGATGTGCCAATTCCTTGTTTGGGACTAGGATTACCGCACGACCGTAGTCATATCCTGGATCAATTACTGATGAATCTGGATTGTTGGATTTGTAGTGACGTTTACGTTTTAATATATCTTCGACTAGTGGCATTAGGTATGCTAATGTCTTACCCGATCCTGTATATATTGTATTGTGTGTATTGTATGTATGAGTGTATGATGTTGTCGAGAAGACAGAAAACGAACACACCATATGAGTACACAGGTACACATAATTTAGACACCATAGACACAGATATACACAAGCTAAATAAACACAAAGACACACAAAGCACAACAACATACCAGTTTCAGCACCAACAACTAAATCATCACCATTCAATATTCTACTAAATACAGCACTTTGTACAGCACTTGGACATTCTAATCCTAATAATCCATTTTTTCCCCATGTTGCTTGTTTATTCCTTCTATGCTTACCTTTTGGAGTACCAGTTAGTCGTTTTAATAAAGCTGGGGAAGTGATGCCTAATGAAGAGAAGGTTGGATGTGTTTGTGAATGGAAGGATGTATTGCCTGATTCGGAATGGAGTTGAGTTTTGTAGCTTCGTGTTATTTGTTGTTTGATGTGTAATGGAGGAGATTGCAATAGAGATGGAGATGGAGTAGTGATTTGCTGTTGTTGATTTGTTCTGTAATTTGACAATGTCGTTAAAAATGCCATACTGCCGCTACTATAATTGTTCATTGATCTACTATTATATCCATTGTATCGACTTGATTGTACACCAAGAGTATTGCAATGATGATGTGTAGAAGTGATGGATCTCAAAAAGTGATGGCTAACTATTCTACTATTGAAGCCGACACGACGAGCAGCCGATACCGACGACGATATGATATTGGCATATAATATAGCTGCCATTATGTATGATTTAGATGTTATATTATGCATTGATTAATAGGAGAATAGGAGGCGTATTATTAGCGTCGTCCGCCACAAGTTGTGATAAAGAGATTACGATTTGTCGTATGTGAGCTTTGTACTCTTTTACTACTTACGTCATAGCGAGAATTTGCTATTGTATGTAAGTGATTGGAGATTGAGGTCAAGATAATAAGGCGGCCACGGCATGTATATATCTGCTTTGTTAGCATTTACTTATAAACTAAAAGGGCATACTACAGTACAGTTGTTTGTATTGAAATAACTGCAACATGTCACAAGAATCTAAAAACTCAAACCAACAACATCTTGATGCAATTGCAACTAACAGTGGTGATAATACTGTTGATAGTATATCTACGGATATAGGCAAGGTTAGCCTATCTAACAATGGAGGAGATATATCATCAAGTGATGGTACTGGCGGCAGCGGCGGCGGCGAAGAGGTGAATTCATCAAGCAAGAAAAAGGACACATCATGTGAACAAAATTTACAATTGGAGGAAAGTGATGAGATTATATCTGATGATGAGTTGTTTAAAGACCCTCCACCAAAAGAAGACTGTGAAATATGTATGTTGCCAATGCCATATCCATATGATCATCTTCCAAATAGTGGAGCACAACCAATGTATCAGTCTTGTTGTGGAAAGACCATATGTAATGGATGCGTGTTTACATCAGTAGATGAAATGAAAAAGGGAAATATAAAAAAATGGTGTCCGTATTGTAGAATACCCGTGTATCGATCAAAAAAAGAATATATAGAGAGATTAGTGAACAGGACGGAACTAAACGACGCGGAAGCATTTTACGAGCTCGGACAATTTTATACTCAAGGGGGTATGAATATATCACAAGATAAGAATAAAGGATTTCCATTGTTGAATCGTGCAGCTGAACTCGGCTCAACCATGCCCATAATCCTATTGCTACTAAATATCTAAGTCAGTACGGCTCTGGTCAAGGTGTTCATAACTTGGACAAAGCTGTTCATCATTACAAACTGGCAGCAATTGGAGGGAATGAAAGGGCGAGGCACATTCTTGGTACATTTGAATACAACGCTGGAAACATGATAGATGTATGAAGCACTGGATGATTGCAGCAAGGAGTGGTCATGATAAGTCACTGAAAAAGGTCGGAGAAGGATACAAAGATGGGCACGTGACAAAAGATGATTACACAAAGACATTAAGTACATATCAATTGTCTGTTAATGCCATGAAGAGTGTACAGCGAACCGAAGCTGGAATTTTAACTGCTGCTTTCAACAAAGTAGATAATACAGTACCAGCAGCTTAATGCATTAAACAAAAAGTTAGATAAAGTGAATTGCGATTTGTCGTATTGTGAGCTTTGTACCTTCATGTAAAACGATAGTACATTATTTAAATTTTGCAAATCAGAAGTAAATGACAAAAACAAACCTACACTTGGGCTATGTTTATTAACAAAAGCGATAAACATTGATACTATAGAGTTACAGCGGTGAGTGCATTATTATTAGTAGAATAGTGTCTTTCATATGCTCGGGAAAGACACATACCTGCAATACGGATCATCTGCACTTTATAACTGAACTGATATTATATAAAGCACGGCTAAACAGCTAAACATCTGGTTTGTTGTGATGGTGTGTGGCCGCTGAAATTAGGAGTTATTTGCTTGTCTATTCATATATCATAAACTCCGCTGACTCACTCTTGTGCTTTGTATTAATACACATACGATAGTTATTGCAAATCAATAATAATACAAGTCGTATATATAAGATGAACGATGAACAACGACAAGTGATTGGGGATCAAATTGAAAGGGATGACCCTGCACTAACACAACTCATTATCGGTAGAAAGGGCCCTTCTTTTAATCCTTACAATTACCGCCCACATGATTGTGATTGGGAAAGAGAGGGTAACGCTTTAGGACAAAATACTCAGATTAAAGAGTTAGTTTTCAAGTTCAGTATTGACGACGTAACTACAGATGAGCTTCATATGTTTTGCCGTGGATTATCTGGTAATAAGTCTATTAAAAAAGTGGTGATTGAGCGTGTGGATATTTTAAATGATATATACAATATGCTAGGCCCATTCTTTGAAAGCGGTAATGTTCAACACTTGGTGGTGTTTATTTCTCGTAATGATCAACTGTCTCTCATTAGTAGTGAAATGGTCAATCGACTTTCATTATTACTGAAAAAGTTCAACTCTCTAAAGAAATTTAGAATCACTGCTCAGTTATCCAATGATGCTATGAAAAGACTAATTAATTCACTCGGATCTCACACCCGAATGACCAAACTGGACCTGAGTTTAAATAGAATAGGAAGGAGTGGTATGAAAGCATTGGCGTCCCTGATTAATAGTAGTTCCGTGGCGGACATAGAATTCTGGAATTGTGGTCTCACTGACGAAACTGCTATTATATTAAGTGATGCTTTGCTTGGAAAGAACAGTCTACAAAAGCTGAACCTTGCAGCAAATCCCAACATTACAATCACAGGCTGGGGAGCTGTATTTGATGTCTTGCAAAGTCCAAGCTGTTTGCTTGAGAACCTAAGACTATACAATGGTCACACTTTTAGTGACGTATCATTGACTTATCTAACAGACTGTCTAGCTGGAAATAGCACATTAAAATGTTTAGATCTGAATATGTGTGAAGGAATTACAGATTATGGATGGAGAAGCCTTGGCACTGTTATTGAGAACTCTAATTCAACGTTAGAGGTAATTAATCTTTCCGGAAATTCGATTAGTAGTGATGTATTGGTTTCATTTGCAAATTCAATGAGTAACAACAAAACCTTGAAAGGATTATATCTGGGAGCTTATATGCAGCCCGATAACCCCATGGTGTTGGCCATTAATGCCGCTGCTGATTCCTTTGCTCGGCTGATTTGCAATGAGTCTTCCATTATGGACACCTACAACTCAAACCATACACTTGGATACTTGATAAGACCTGATCTTATCAGAGACCGAAGTGAAGACCACATACCACCTCGCGTATTGACCCCATTGCATCTAAATAGGAATGACAATAAAGCTGTATCAGCTCGTCGGAAAATCATTTACTCACACTTTAGCGGAGCGGAACTCAATATGCAACCATTCATTGATATGGACTTGGAGATGTTCCCTCATGTTATTGCTTGGATGGCGAGAGATGAACACGGAGGATCTTTGTTGTATCAGTTCTTACGAGGTATTGCTCCTATGCTGGATGATGGTTCAATTTGATTCGGTAACAGACAAAAATGGCTAAGTAGACTTGATTAGAAGAAGTAGGCGGAGACCTTATTAGCTTTCTTCTTATCTATTAGCTTAATTGTATCTCAGTTGTCTACTCGGTATCGTTTTCGCAATTCATCTAGCTAACTAGTCTTATCATAGCAATAACAATAGTGCACAACCATAGAAGAATCCAAGTATAGAAAAGTAAGGAAAGTCATCACCCAACAAGCCCAAAACTTTTGTTCCAAAAACCCCTCCTGCTATGACCGATCCAATGATACATAGCGATGTTTTCATCCCTTTATGATGTACTTGACCACCTCCTACTAGCCGTGAAACATTGGTAGTATGACCTGTCATTAGATGTGTAATTGTACCACCGAGTGCATAGCTTATTGACGGATAGATTAATCCATTTCCAAAGCATAATAATGTAATCTTTGCTCTTTCATTCATCTTATCGGCAATTGCAAATGTAACAAATACCAGTGGTGCAAGAATCTTAAAATGAGCATTACTACTTCTTTGCTTTTGTTGTTGCTGTACTGATGATTGTTGTACTTCTACCCCTTTATCATCTGTTGATTGCAATAACTGCCGTTCATACCTAACTTCAATACTTCTACCAAATATAGTCCCGCCAACATAACTCAATATGATACAACATCTCCATATCATTTCCTTCCATTGTCTTTCTGCAAATAATATAGACATATTAAGATAATGTCCCGTCATCATTGCAGTGAAGATATCAAATTTTTGATTGCATATTATTTGTGTCCATCCACCTAGGAAACCAAAGATGGAACAAAATGCTAATGGTGAGAGACTTATATTGTATTGTTCTTTGTCATCATCTTGTATACCCCAACCTCTTGTTATTTGTGATGTAGGTATACACGGCTTTGAAAGGATGTCCGGTCTCTGATGCCGATGCCGATGATGGTTGAGTAGTGATGTCACTTGTTGATGATGTTGATGTTTATGTGCATTAGTTATTGATTGCAGTGCCGTGAACCCGATAACTATACGGATAAAGAACCAGTTCTTGAGATTCATCTCCTCGTATGTACTTGATGTGTGTAGAGCAATCTATATCAGTATACTACAGTAACAACAATTGGCATCACAGAGCTCACTCTCACTATTGTACTCACTACTCCCATCATGTAAATATTATGGCGAATAAACGGTATCTTATATTCACCAGTTTTTATTTCAGTGATCAGGTGATGAGTGTGCGGCGGCGCGGTAATAATTAGAAATACCTGCGGACTATTGTAGGAAGAAGCACTAATTGAGGTCTATTAATATATTGTTAAAGGAGGGCGGCAGCGTAGTAGGAGATAAGCACCATATTGAGAAAAAAAATACAAGAAAAAATGACACATGAAGCTAAAGCCAGTGCATCAAAAAACAACAACAATAAAGCAGCCTCAATTAGTACTAATGTTGATACTCTATCGACAAACATGAACAATATAAATATATCTAATAGTAAGAATAGTGTATTAAATAATACCGAGTGTGGTAAAGAGGCGGAGATAACATCGAACAAAAAAGTGAGCACATCATATGCACAAAAAGTTGAACATTGCAATACTGATGCCTCGGGTAGTAGAAATACCGATGATATGGCTGCAGCAGATGATGTGGGTAGGTTATATTCCCTACCTAACGATAAATTGTTTCTAGATCCTCCACCGAAAGAAGATTGTCCAATCTGTATGCTTCCGATGCCACACGCCAGTGGAGCATGTGGCGAAAGACGTATATGGCATGTTGTGGAACGATGATATGCAGTGGATGTTCCATGGCGGAGGACGATGAAGTAGACAAGGGAAATATTAAAGCTTGGTGCGCTTTTTGTAGAATCCCAATACCGACCACAGATGAAGAGAACATTAAGAGAGTGAAGATTCGGTGTGAGCAAAACGATGCCAATGCATTTTATAAGCTAGGGTTGCTATATTACAAAGGGGGCATGGGCTTGCCACAAGATACGAACAAATCAATTGAATTGAACATCCGGGGAGCAGATCTTGGATCATTAGAGGCTCATTGGTCTCTTACTGCACATATTTCTTTGGTCGAGGGGTGGAGAAAGATGTAAAAAGAGGTGTACATCACTTGTCATTTGCAATAATTGGAGGACATGAAATGGCAAGGTACTTTTGTGGTCAGATGGAAAGCCAAAAAAGTATGAATCGAGCAATGAAACACCATATGATTGCAGCAAGGGCTGGAGTTGATTTGTCTTTGAAGAAGGTCGGGGAAGGATACAGGGCTGGACACTTGACAAAGGATGAATATGCTAGCACGTTACGAGCATACCAAGCGTCTATTGATGCGATGAAGAGTGAACAAAGGACAAAAGCAGCCGAAGAAGAATATTAAACCGAACTAAAAGAACTAACATGTATCCTAAGTTTTAGGGAGGTATTTATCGGACGAGATCAAGAGCAAACAGAGAACAAAATCTGACGAAGCTCCGGATTGGTAAATAGACAATAAAGTTATTATATCAATGCAGAACTAATTTTTTACATACTAGTTAGTGTTGTGCAAGTATTGAGGAGTTTACATGTTATAAGATCATTACAAGCCGACACATGTCATACTCGTTATGAGTTGTTTTTCACATTACTCTTTTCTCTTGCAGCTTTTTCCTCCTTAATTAGTCGAGCTTTGGTTCTTTGCTCACTCTTCATCTCGTCCACGGACACTTGATACGCCCGCAAAGTAGTAGCATATTCATCTTTTGATACCAAGCCGGCTTTGTATCCTAATGCTACCTCCTTCAATGCACCTTCCAATCCACTCTTTGCAGCAATCATGAAGTGCTTCATTGCTGTATGGTAGCCTCCTATGGTACCCATATTACCCATACTTTTATCTATAAGACCAAGAGTACACCTCGCATGTTCATGCCCCCCTATTGCTGCCAGCATGAAGCGACAGATGGCTTTTTTATTATCTACTTCAACACCATCATCCCCTTTCCAATATGCCACGGCAATATTAAAATGTGCAGTGCATAGCCCAAACTCCCCTGCACGACTATAAAGTTTCATGCCCATCTTGATATCTTGCGGCAAACCTAAATCCCCCTTTTTAAATGCACTTCCCATTCCAAATAATGCCTTAGCATCACCAGCCTCAATTCGACTCATAAACCTCCCTAACTTTTCTTTATGGTCTTTTTTTAACGCGTCCGAGAGTCTTTTAACATCTTTTGTACTGAAATTCTGAGTATTCTCTATGAATGGAGTAATCATATCAAGGATTATCTCGTTTTTCATGCGCTCTACAGGCACTCTACAGAACGGGCACCACTTTTTCAAATTACCCTCGTTGATTTCTTTCCATGCTGACATAACACACCCTTGGCATATTGTCTTCCCACAGCATGGTATATATACCGTACTATCTCCGAACCCAGATAACGAATGTCCCATTGGAAGCATACAAATTTGACAATCTTCTTTGGGCGGAGGGTCTCGAAATAGTTCATCATCTGACAAGTTCATAGCCATCTTTACGCTAATGATATCTGCAAGTGATACCCCATCATTGCCGTCATCATCATCATCATCATCATCGGACAATTCTACCCTTTCCAGAAAATTAGATATGGCAGTTACATCAACATCCGTATCTTTAGCACTAGTACCTGATGTTTCATGGCTATCACTGTCTCTTTTGCAATTCAACATTTTTTGGATACATGATGTGCACACAACTTTTTTGGTTGATGCCTCCTCCCCTGTTGGTCCACTGCATATTGCACACGATAATGATCTGTCTTTGTTGCTCATTTCCCGTATACCCAAGTAGTAAAATCAAGTATTATACGACCTTATAATACTACATGCATCAAACTAGTATGACTATCGTAGAGGTATGTGCCGAATATAAATAACTAGCGCCGGAGGCATAAGCTCACCGCAGGTGCGCGTTAGTTTGGATACACAGAGATATACCAATCCATGTCATCCATTGCAATATCAAATGGTGGTGGTGAGGTGACGATTACCCGATTTTAGATTATTTTTTGTGTGTTGATGTGTGTACGTTCGACACATCAATTGCAATGCAAAGCAACAATCAACCACCACCATGGTATCACGATAATAACAATTATGGATCAATATCAACGATAATACACGAAGGTACATGAACAACAATATAATAAATTACAGTCAGGCGGCTACAATAACTACGCCCATCACATCATCAAACATTTACAATGAATCAGATTCGTCTTCTTCAGTCGTCAACACATCTTTATACACCACATTCGACACATAAGTACAGCCCCTCTTCATATTTGCTTTGATCCGAGGGTTTTCTTCGAAGACTTCTTGATCAGCCCATACCAATATGTTTCGGGGATTGCCACACCTTGAAAATGCAACATAGATTTGTCCGTGAGTCCATACATTTTTTGGTAACAAAATGCCACACAAACCTGTAACAGTCTGACTTTGGGCTCGGTTGAAAGTGACCGCATATGCAAGTTTGATTGGGAATTGAGTTCTCTTCAAAGTAAACGGAAAGTTTGATTGGGTAGAACATGTTGGAATCCTCGGGAGTATCAATATCTTGTTTTCATCATCCTCATTGCATTTCAACTTTTCCAACACTAACCTATACTTCCCGATTGCTTTGATGATGTACCTTGTCCCATTGCAGTGCTCGGCTTTGATATTGAAGTTTTTGAGGAGGATAACAACTGCACCAACTTTCAAGCGAAGTTCATGCTCAGGCATACCGGATAAACTTAAAGAGTTAAGGAACTCTTCTGGGAAGACTCCACCGCCTTCATCTCCCTGAGCCGTGTCAATGCTTTTGAATACATGATACTTGCCGGGAAGACGATCTACCAACATCTCATTAGTCTCATTGACAATCTTATTATCGGCTGCCATGATCAACCTTTCTTTGAAGTAGTCTTTGTCACCTCCATGATTCTCCACATCGTGGTATACAGTATCAATTACATCTTCAGCTGATTGGCGTACCATTGACTTTGGAACCTCGACAATAGATTGGCCATTGTATAGATTACCACCAATTGATGGTAGTGTACCATTTCCTAATCCAATAAGCCACTGCTCATAGGCAAGCAATTCATTGTGAAATTCAGTATCTTCTGGGTGTTTCATCATCTCATTCTTCACTCTCATATTTTCAGTGAGTCTCAAAATCAATACGTCATCATCCCATAGTTCAGATTCCTTCAAAGTTGAGTTTACTACTCTTGCTCGAGAACCATGTGGAACAATTGGCAGTAGTTGACACCAATCTCCGGCTACCAGAATCATCTTACCACCAAACAGTTCATCATGTTTGCCAGTAATCTCACGGAGAGATCGATCAATACATTCAAAGTTCAGCTTGTGCAGCATAGGCCCTTCGTCAATGATTATGAAGTCAACCTCTGTCAAATATTGAGCCAAGTCAGATTTCCCTCCAATGTTACAGAGTGAATCTTTGTAGATTGGAATAGGCAATTTAAACTGCTTGTGAGTTGTCTGGCCTCCGTGAAGAAGAGTAGCGGCAATTCCAGTCGATGCCGTAGAAGCAGCAATCTTGCCTTCCACAATACACCAATAAAGTAAAGTATTCATTAAGAAAGTCTTTCCAGTGCCACCTGGTGCCTCTAGAAAAGCAAGTCCTCCTTTCTTTAAAGTGATACGGTCTGTTAAAGCTTGAAAGGCACGCCATTGACAATCATTTTGCTGCAGACCCACAATGTTAGCTTCATATAGTTGCCGTGCCCTCTCTTGGAGATCTCGCTTCTTAGCTGTACCGTCGAAGATTTCTTGGTAGAACGTCTCAACCTCAAAGTTGGGCACGGGGAAACTATCAACTGTTTGATCTAACATCTGATCCACATCGTCTTCAGGCCTAGCCTCACATACATTAACATCAAAGTCCCTCAAAGACTTGTTTCTATTGTCTCCTTTTCATTGCACAACTTTTCAAGAGCACATAAGAGAGAGTTTGTGGCGATTCTATCTATATCCCAAGCCCCATCTTCGTCGGCATTATCATTTCCTGGTGGCTGTGGCAACTCCGTATTGATGCACATAATCTACTTTCATTGCATCTTTGAACTCTATATATAACTTGACGGGATCAACTACCTCGCATTCAAAGAGTAGATCAACAAACAACTGTCGTAGTTGATTGATATTGGTACAGTGATGTGCTTGCTCAGACATACAGTCACTGATATACTGATCATCGCTCACCAAATTCTTTGCAATGCAAGCTGCCATCAAAGTGTTGCAGACAGAGCCATCATCTAACGTCTTGAGGTGTTCAAAACTCATAGCACCCTTGGTATTATTCAATAAGACACGCAATGCAAACCTCTCCCGATCTTTCATGCCAGCATAATGTACTCTCCCGATCATGCCTGGAACATCTTTCTTGAATGGATGCTTCCGCTGATTCCATCTTCGCTCCTTAGACTCCCAGGTAAAGTGCTCGGGAATATCTCGATAGTACAGATCTCGAGCATTCCCAACATCATCTCGACACAAACGGAAGTAGTCAGTCAACATTGTTCGGTCATCCTTCTTAAGCTGCTCTTTCATTTCCTCTTGAGTAGACTCGGGGTCAAAGAATACAGTTTGCTGATTCGGAAGATGGATAGGCAATGCTTGAACAGCCGGACTGCGGTCTGCAATCGGCTTCTCTTGTAGTCTCCAGGCCCCTTCCATTGAACTTACGAACATCTTATTCTTGAAATCTTCTACTTCATTTCTTGGTGAAGGATCATCAGCGGAAGATGTATGGCCAATCGATTCTAATCGTGTTGTTGCCACGTCGGAGCCTTTATTGATATACTTAAAGACATACTTGATAGATTTGACCGAATGGCAATACTCTGTATTGATATGACAGTCGTACTTCATTAGCAGCCAAGGCGAGTACGGGACAACATCAGCATTTGTATATACTATCCTTTTGCCATTTCGAAACTTAGCAACTGTATTGCCACCATCTTCCGGAGATCGTCGTTGGTAGCGTGGGAATCCATCCTCCTCAAATTCTGTCTTGTATTGATAGTCTTTTGGGAAGTTGAAGCGGCATATTCCATTCTGTATGCAGCTTCGTTGTCCATCTTCAGGGTTACCACATGGCCCATGCAACATAGACTCAACAACTCTTTTGTAGATAGGACTTGACTCATCTGGTATCTCGGCAGAGATAACTTTGTCTACAGTTTCAGTTTTACGCCAAGCTTCTTTATCCGCCATCCAAATGAGAATATGAGCATGTGGTAAGCCTGACTTTTGAAACTCGATAGAGTAGACATGTGCAGCATACTCTCCAAATAGTCCATCTTTGATATCTTTCATCAATTCTTTAAGCTTTGCATGGAAGACACGACATACAACTTCAGGCCTATCGTTGTGAGTCTGACCTGGCTTTAGCTCTTCCTTGATTTCCGGCCAGTTTGGATTGCATGTCATTGTGTTAAAGAGATGAGGTCGTCCCTGACGAAGACAAATAGCCATTGCATCCATGTATTTCGACTTGTACCACCGATCACTACCGGTAACAGAAGCAGGAAGTATTACAGGTCTCCCCATCTTACCCAAATCACCTGTATTCTCGCCACCATCTCCATCATGTATTGCATCTTTACAACCACTATATAACTCGGCACGAATCTTCTTTTGGTTATTCTCGATGAATCGAAGTTTCTCCGACATGTACTTGCAATACTGATCTACTATCCACTGCTGCCCAAGTTTATTCGATAGATGGATAGGATTAACAACTTCTTCTCCCTTAACTTCCCTACCCATCATCATATATTTGATATATTGCAACATCGTTACTTTGTTATTCACCCCCTTCTTCCATCCGATATGCCAACCATCTTCCCCACTTTGTATGACAAAAGTACATAAAATTGTGAGACGAAGTATTCTATCTTGAGGTCATTTATATGTGTCACACTGTCAAAAAAGTCATTTACGATCAATGAAATGATCTCGAGGCGCTACAATGGTATCATCAAAACAACAGAACAAACTCACGTATTATAGAAAAGTGGATATTGCAAAGGATCATATGATCGATGGTAGTCAGCAATAGTCCTTGTACCTCCGTTTTCCTCTGGCTCCTTCAAGTTGAGAATGAGTTGCCTGGGATCTTCTTTGCCTATATCTTCCGACATGAGAATTGAGACTTCATTTATTGCAACTGGTGCGTTAAGACGACCTTTGTGTTTGCTTGGATCGGGAGATGCATCTGCACTTATTGCAATTCGTAGATCATCGACGCCATTAGGACAATTCTCCTCAACCCATTCCTTCACACCCAGGCATGATTCGATGTATGTATTTTTAGATGCTATCAAAGCATTATGAAGTTTAGTGAAGATTCGTTCAGCCATTTCCCTATCCGAATCATTAAGATCTTTAAAGTTCTGAAGGCGATAGGACGTTGCCTGTTCGGGTTCAAACATATAGACTTGGGCACATTTGGGGGTTTTGCCTTCTCTTGCAAACAATGGGCCTATGATACGGTGAATCTGTCCTGCAACTGTGTATGCTTGGTTTACGTTCTTCAGTTTCTTGACTTTACCGTCACTAACCATTGATGCCATTGCCATACCACAGTTGAACATTCTCTGTAGATGGTATGGATCGCATCGAAGTGTCGTGTGAGATATGATACATAATGAGCATATGATGTGCACAAAATGAGAATTGACACATATGATATGCACAAAGTCAAAGTGACTTACCGAATGTTTCCGAAAGAATTTGGCCTCCTTGGTATTGGAGGTGAGCAGCTCTTTGATATCTTTATGCAATTTAAAGTCCCGAGCAAGCTTGACAGTTACTTTTCCTTGATTACAACAAAGTCCACCAAAGTGGGGCATGAGTTTTGATCCTTTGTTCTCGCACTTGTAACCTTTAGCACCACAATAACTACAAGTCTCGTCCATTTTACCCAATGAGAATGGCTCGACTTCATTAATATCTTGATCAAAGGCTAATCCAACCTTCTTTTTAGCTTGCTTCGAACTGTTTTCACTTATCTGGGAGATACGCGCCTCCTTCTCATCATCGTCCATGTTGGCATAGTCTTCACGCCGCTTAGATAGAAACTCTTCCTTCTCTTCATCCTCCATGTTGGCATATCTCTCTTGAGCATGATCTCTCATCTTAGATAAAAGTTCTTCTTTCTTGTCATCTTCCATATTTGCATATCGTGCACGACGCTTTTCATTTCTCCGATCATTCTTCTTCGTCTTCTTCTTCGTCTTCTTCGTCTTCGTTTTCTTCTTCTCCTCATCTTCTTCTACTTCTTGCTTCTTCTTTTTGGACAATGTTCTCTTCCTACCTCGAGAACTCACGCCACCGTCAATGCCACCATCAATAGATGCCATCCTTTTCATGTGTTTGGGTGGACCATAGAGGCCCTCATCTTCAGAGTCAGACTTATCCATTTCAATATCTTGCGGCGGATCAAAGATGCCATTGTCTTCAGACATTGCTTCAATATCTGCAGGAGATGGTGGTAGAGCTACTTTCGTCTTCTTATTAGGTGTCTGAGATTCTCTCATAGCTTGGGAACTGAGCCTTTTCATCTCATTCTTGACGATACGGATCATTTCTGGCATGTACCTGTTATAGTTTATGACCTCGTTTGAGATACCAAGTCCTTCCAACGCTTGTACAATAAGATCATCTTCTGGAACATTTGACAGGTCATTCAGCATTTCTTGTACTGCAAACAGTTGTTGTGCTGCAACTGATGTCTCTCTGCTATAAAGTGATACAGCAAAAGAAGGTTCCTCTTCTACTATGTTGGTATCTTCTCCTTCTTCTTCGCTTTGTTCTTCATTGCAAGGATGATAACCAAACATTTCGCATCGAGCTGGTAGGTTTTGAGCCATTAGATCCCTCATCTTGTCTTTGTAATGCTGGCAATCGATGTCTGCATTACATAGCTCACATCTCATGCACCAATCTATATCTTCTTCTTGGGTAGTATGATCTTGTGTCTGTGTAACTTGAGCAGAAGAAATCTTTCTCTTCCTACACCGACCACTTGTGGTAACTGTTGTTGCAGCGGCTACTGCAATTGCTGTAGCGACCGCCGTAGTAGTAGCATTTGTAGATAATGATGGTGACGGAGATGGTGCCGAAGTAGATGGAAGTATAAACAACAACAAAAGAAATAGTATCTTCTTGAACTTGTTATTGTTCACCGTCGTCTTATCCACATGCCCACAAAGTAATGCGTTATGCCGATCATGTCGATAGGGCCCATAGGGATATATCAATCGTTTTACTCTTGAATGGGTGTAGAGAGTTGTATGGTAGGCTACCCAAAATGGTACGACAATGGCAAGTAACATTGCAACAAAGTAGTATCCAATAACTGCAATGGGAACAGTTAATAGAACTGCCACTGGATAGCCCACAATATCGATAATATAGTAAATGAGAAGGTCGGCAATATAGAACATTTGGAAAGTTATGACCAATGTTATTGAACATGGGAGGGAAGATGAGGCGATGACCACATAATACTCATCCATCGTGTCGTCCTATTCTTTGATATCGAAGATGTCAATGTCGATGTAGTCGATGAATTGTATGCGGTAGGTTGTTGTATTATCTAACCTATTGTATTGTTGTAGTAATAGTATACTGGTATCAATGGTATACTGATATCAACCTATGGTGCACCTTGTTTAAAATTCTCGTGTCGATGGGGGATTGTATGGGGAGATACGATGACGGTATGATATTATGCGGCGGCGGTGTATCCTGTGGCGGTGTAGGATATATTGCACGATATGGTAATGTACTACACTTTAATATTGTGAGTTATGGTGAGTTATTCACTTGTATCATACATGTCTCAAAAGATGGTGCACTTACCTTTTTGTATTCTTTATTGCAATTGCAATATGCGTGTCGAAGGATTTATCCGATGTATCCTGCGGTGGAGTAGGTTGTATATGTGCTGCATGATATGTTAATATATCAAGGAATATTGTTGTGAGTTATAATGGGTTATTCACAATGCATTGATATATATCAAGATGGTGCACCTACCTGTTCTATACTGCAAAAAAACAATTGAGGGGGAGATGAGATATGCATGGAGATCGGCGGCGGTGGCGATTTATCTATGACGGTGTGGATGTTATGGGCTATAGGATATGGTATGGTAACGTCCAACGTGGTATTGGTATGATATTGTTTAGATGTCAATCAATGGTCCATGATGGTGCACTTAAATTATTACGAGAGGTGCGCTGCAATAAAAATTCTGCCAATGCTCTTTTTCCCATTTTTCCCAATTAACACAAAGACTCCCATTGACATACCGCTTTACTATTCTATTAGCTTCTTCTCTGCTCTTCTTTCTTATGTCCTTTCCGCACGACTGGATAATTGCTCAATATTTTCATTGCTCTTGTTCTTGCTCGCTATTTTCATGGCTTGGTATCCTCTTGTTCTTGCTAGGCTCGCTATTTTCATGGCTTGGTATCCTCTTGTTCTTGCTCGCTATTTTCATTGGCTTGGTATCCTCTTGTTCTTGTGAGTTATGGAGTTGAAATGTCACAATTCCCTAAGGGACGATAGAAGAAACCCTCGCCAAGTACATAGTTTAATTATTAGATGTGGTTCTTCATTCACTTATCTATATGGCGATTTAACGGGTATCTTTATTTTCCATCACATTCCGCTTCCCCCTACGATCGACGGCGGCTCAGCTATTAAACCATGACATGGCCATTGATTGCAATACTACTGATATCCTACATATATAGCAGTCCATCATGTCATGGGTTTGCAACAGTGAAGTCATCCACAAGGATACCGATACCATTATCATCTTCTACCACATTATACACATCAACTCCCAATGATATAGAAGAAGAAGAAGCCACATCAAAAAAGCCTATAAATATACCAGGAATAAGTCGGGTATTAGATATAAGCAAAATAGTAGACCGCGAGAATGATAATATTGATGATGTTCGAAGGGCTAGATCCTTAGCTCGTCGTGATAGATTGGCACAATGGAGAGCAACCGCAACTAAACTAGAAGATGATGTAAGAGATGAACAGGATAATTACTTTCTATTGGCTGCTTTCTTACCGGCTATTATTGCATTCTTTGGTTGGGGTAATATTAGTATAATGCTGTCTAAATTCTTGGCGATTGTGGGTGTTGTTAACACTGCCCCTGGAGAATCTTTTGCAAACAATCTACTGAGACCGACAATTATTGGTGTGGTTGTTCCAACTATATCGATTGCCTTGGCTACATTAGTATCAACCACGGTAAATGTATTACGTCAGAGACAGGTAGATCTACGTGCCTTTATAAATCAAGAAGTAGGCGAGCTTCGGTTCTTGAGACGAGCAGTATTTGGTATGTACGGCACTCGCCAACATGCTGGAAGAAGAGCTCGGGCTTTGACCTTACTTCGTGGATATGTTGAACAGTTAATGAGTGAATGTAAAGACGGGGCAGTTGAACAGATTGAGGAAATGGAATTAACTGGGGGTATAGCAGGAAAGTCCGCGTTAGTTCATATGAAGTTGTTTACTCAATATGAAGTCTCGATGATTTGACTACTTCATTTGAACTTAGTTTGCTTTTATTTGATTGCCTTTGCAACCCACATGTACTAATAGAAGTTTCTATCGTCTCTTTCCAACTTCATAAACTGTGAAACGGCATCTTCCAGCCAATGAGTTGGATCGATTCTCAGCAATGCTTCACGGAGTAGATGGCGCAGCTGCCGCCCGACAAGGAAGGAAAGTCATTTCATTATGCGAATTCAAGTGTTCAATATGAAGCCTCGGTGATGTGTTACTTCATTTGAACTTTATGTGCTTTCATTTGATTGCCTTTGTGACCCACATTTGCTAACACATGTTACAACATCCTTCTTTTGTCTTCCAATCGTTAAAACGCGCATCTTCCAGTGTAGCAGCGTCTGACGATCTGATATTGAGTCTTAATTCCCTCCGATCAAAGAGGGTGGCTTTATTGCTCACAGATTTCCCTGCCATTCATTGGGACTTACTTTTTGGTCTCAACCTTAGTGTCATCATCGCCTTCTTACTAACATCAAATCAACCTGTAATGCAATACCTCGACAGTTTCCAGTTACGATTTATGTTTGCAATTATAGTCGGAGTAGCCTCGGGTACAGCAATCTTGTGTTATGATTTGGACAATCTATTTCGTGGAACATTTAGTATAGCCGGTGCAAGTACACAATTAGCAGACTTGAGAGTATGCCTGAGGGAAGATGTTCGTGAGGCAGATGAGGAGAGTCGAGAGATCTCTTCCAGAACGAGAGATTTCTTCAGACGAAAGTTAGGGGGGCCTACTGTTGGTATATCCTCGTCTGACGAAGAAGAGTCTGGCGATGAAAACTCATCAAGATATGGTCTAATGTCTACTATTTACTTCCATCTCCTAACCAGTCCTATCGGTTCGTGGTTAATGCTAACGGGGGATGCCTTGTCTTGGATGGCAACGTTTACAACGAGGAGAGTAAGAGGTGTGATAAGGAGTTTAAGAGGAACAACAGTGATATGGAGACGATGGTGGTCGAGGAAGTCAATATCAGAAAAGAAAAACCAACAACGGGGATAGATCTGGCATATAATATCACTTAAGGTACTATGAAAGAGGATAAACATCATATCGATCGAGTAGGGTAGGAGATAATAGATAATTATTAGGTTTGCATATCCAGTGACCTTTCTCATTGAGGGTGAATACATTAACTAGTGCCTCAATCACCTAACGAAGAAGCTTAATACAATTTTAAATCTACTATTGTATGCTTAACAGATGGAGGCCCTCACAATGGCACCTACTAAAACAGAATATCACACCGTCGGGGAAACTACTCTAATTCCCCAAATTACCCCAAAACGACAAACAAATCTAATTGCAGTTTCCACCCTTTCCTAACAAACCACCAATGGCTTGCTTGGCACCCTCAACAGCATCCTTAATAGGATTATGAGCAACAGGAGCAAAGTTATAAACGGGAAGACTTCCACTCTCTGGCTTCTTAGTTGGGAAGGTATCCTTACATCCCAACTTGGTCATACTAACACCACAACGTTCTCCCATACTCTCCTCAGCCTTACGGATCCAAACACGTGGATCATAAAACTTCTTGTTGGGTGCATCGGGACCCTTGGGATTGCCAATCTGTCCCTGGAGGTAGTCATGATTATCAGCAACGAATTGACGAGTACCGTCCCAATATGACCACTGTGTATCAGTATCAACATTCATCTTAACAACACCGGCGGTAACGGCTGTCTTAATCTCATCATCGGTTGATCCTGATCCACCATGCATGACAAGGTAGATTGGCTTATCATCATCACTCTTCAATTTGTCTTTGGCATATTCCTGATGTTTCAATAAACGGGCAGGCTGTAACGAAACATTACCAGGCTTGTATACGCCATGGACGTTACCAAACGCAGCGGCAATGGAGAACATATCACCAATGGGGGATAAGGCCTCGTATACGGCATAGACCTGTTCAGGACTTGTGTACAACTTCTCGGGATCAACGTCCTCGTTGTTAACACCATCTTCTTCACCACCTGTGATTCCGATTTCCATCTCCAGCCAGATTTTCATGGGTGCTATATTGTGTGTGTGTTTAGTGGGGTATGGAGGAACATAATTATGAGATCTGAACAATTAAGAATAAAACAAACTAACCAACCCCAAACAATACCAAACTAACAACCCCAAACTAAAACAAACAACTAATACTAAACAACCCCAAACAAACTAACAACAAATCAAAACTATAAAACTTACCCATCTTCTTAAAGTACTGAACACAAATAGCAATATTCTCCTCATCAGGCTCCTCACTCAAATCCAACATATGACTCGAAAACAACGGTTCGCCATACTGAGCAAAGTAAGCCTCGTCAGCATCCAACATGGCATCAAACCACGGAAGTAATTTCTTAGCACAATGATCAGAATGTAATATAACTGGTATACCATAATATGGTGCCATTGTACGGACATGTAGGGCTAAGGCAACGGCACCGGCGGCACAGGCATTCTTATCTTTAATGGATTTACCTGCCATGAATTGCCCGCCTCCGTTGGATGCTTGGATCATTACGGGGGAGTTGTTCTTTGCTGCTGCTTCCATTACTGCGTTTGCGGTTGAGGAACTGTTTTGGTTTTTGTATTGTTGTTATGTTGTTGGGTATGTTTGGTGTGTTGTATGAGGTTTGTAAGATGTGAGTTTTTCAAGTGAGGCATTTTTAGTTAAGAAGTGTGAGTATATAATTTGCGGTACATTATAAAGTATATATAACGAAAGATAGATTGCAAATATCACATCTAACAACATTTGCAATACAAAAGGCCAGTCAAATCCTAGGCCAATCTAGATTCATCGTGGAATTCTCTTCCTCTCATTCAAAAGATACTCCGCACAAAAGAACGTACCTAGTACAGTTAAAAGCAGGAATAGCATACCCATTATCCTTAGCATGTTTTAATAACTTGGTAACATTATCACCGGTGATTACACCGACTGGTACGTCGCAGGGAGAGACCATCTTGTTTTAGTAGTAGAATAGAGTGGTGGCAATCAAAAGAGTTGTGAGCTCATTTATTTGTTGGTCAAAAAAAAGATCTTCCTCATGAGGTATCTTTGCCTTCTGGCGGTATCTTAGACTACAGAGGACATCAATACAAACACGAGAGCTGTTGTGTGACGTATATGTCTTTAGTTCAACTAACTGCTTGCAGAAGAAAGGTATCCTTGTGACATAAAGAGATGAAATTTTATGAGAGTTGAGTTTTGGTTTTGAGAGATGGTGTGTGTTATGTGTTGTTATAATTTGGCACGAGCTCTTTGCGGCGGCTTATATAACCCTCTTAATTGCAAGTAGGACGATCTATATCTTTAGTAGATTAGTAATTCAGTGTGAGGCTACCAGTGAACGAGCAGCGCAACTGTATTTGTACACATCTTTTGCTCAAACATTGCAAGAGCAAAGAGCAGAGCTATTATGATGCCCCCCTCTTCTTCATATCCCATATTACTCCTCATCAACATACTAATACCGACCATCAACTCACAAACATGTGATCCATGCACACAAACAACAGGATCAATCTTCAAAGTAGTACCAAATACAAATTGTGTCGAATATGTCCAATGCATTAACTCGAAACAAATTGGTGGCACCTTTCGATGTTCAGGTGATACTATATACGATGACTCTAAACAATATTGCAATTGGGTATCATCTGTAACATGCATTGATAGTGATGAAGTAGATTGTATGCCGGAACGGATAGAAACTGATAGTCCTACACAGAGACCTACATCTAGACCTGCTGTAACACAAAAGCCAGTATCACCTACTTTGATAGTAAATGTGCCTGATGGAACAATTAATGGTGATACACTAAGCCCCGGTAATAATGAAGATGAAACAGTTGACTGTGATGAAACAAATCCATGTCCAACAAACTATACAGGATATCAAACAAAACCAAATACAAATTGTCAATCATATATTGAATGTAAGTTTGGTATACCGGTAGGTGAATATGATTGTCCAACTGAGAATACACGTTTTATTATTGAATTTGGTGCAATTAGTGGTAAATGTAGTGAAGAAGTTGTAGTACCGACTGGTTGGACTTGTCCTCTAGATGTTTCTTGTACTATTGATATTGATATACAATTGCCTATAAGTACGGATTCACCAACTACATTAGAACCAACAACAGCATCTCCTACTACCAAACCAACAATACAACCAGAAACTTCCACATATCAAATGTTTCGTAACTATATACTCCAACATGAAGATGAAATATCATTTATATTCAATAAACCCGATGGAACATCTAGTACAAAGTATAAGTTTGACGATTTTATAATTGCTTTAGATGTCTCAGCATTGCAACTACCAAGCAATAAAGCATTCTTCAGTGGATCAAATATACCAGGACGACTTCCCCGAATAACAGGTATGGAATATGGATTAGTAAATGTAGCTGCGTTCTTATCAAATGTTAAAGAAGTGGGTATACGATATGATACCTGTGACGAATGGAATACTGAGTATGAACAAAGTCCACATGAGAAGTATCCATTGAGTAATGCATGTGGTCAATATGGTCGGTCGTATGAGGATGAAGTATGTGTGGCGGATGAACCATTTCATTGTGTAGTGGATACATTTATGGAAGTTATGGCAAATGATTATAATGTAGAAGAGAATCTACCACCATTCATGTGTAAACCACGAGAATTCAATGTTGGTCAAGAGGTATATCCCGGATATTATGATACAATTGATAAAGTCGTGATACAATCTCCGTATGCTAATACAGTAGGGAGGACTGATGTTGCCGGATGTTGTTGGTGGGGACGAGGCGTCATGTTGACAAAGGGTACTTGTACACTTGGGAAGTTAGATATATACCTTGGACAAGGAGCTGTGGATAGAGGTATTTATGTCTATCCGGATATCAACTTTTGTCTTACTCCGGAGGCAATATGCAATCATGAAAAGTCAAATGAGCTTCGTTGGGTACTCGGCTTACTAGAGTGGACAGATCGGATACAATCCTATGTCGATCCACTCACTGGTTGGAATTATATGGATCAATTACAACAGTTTGTCAATGATGGTATGGTAGGAACAGATTTCATCAAATCGGTAGTGAATATTGTTACAAGAAACTGTGATGACTTATGCCCTGATAAATGGCCAGTGGGTGATAAGGTATACATGGAAAATCGAGTAGATCACTTCCGTCGATTAGTCTTTGAGGTATTCAATCTTCCATTTACATATCAACCAACACTTTCTCCAAGTCCTCCACCGTCTAGGAGCCCTAGTCTATCACCAACGATTACGGCAATGCCTGCAACACCCAAGCCAACTAGAAAGAAGAAAGTTATAGCACTTCCTCCAAACAAGGCTAGAGATAGACTCGGAGGTCATAGTATGGCTATGTTAATGGCAATACTTGTTGGAACGTTTCTCCTTCTTTGTTGGTAAAAATTGCAGTTGAAGAAGTGCCTAGAGATAGACTCGGAGGTCATAGTATGGCTATGTTAATGGTAATACTTGTTGGAACGTTTCTCCTTCTTTGTTGGTAAGAGTGGCTAAAGAAGTGATCTAATACAAAGAAGGATTACAGAACCTCCATTTACATCAACGCAATTAGAAGCACAGGATACCCCAGGACCCGTTTCGTATTGGCCAACCATGGTACACATCTTGTGTTTGTGTTCATCTTGAAATACATAATGCCCATGTCTTATGTTCACTTTTCTCTTGTACCTGTTAGGTCCTTGTGGAGCCCAAGGACACATCGGATATCCCAATGATGAGGCAGTTATACTATGGAGGATCGACGGAGGGCTACATCCACACCAAGGCTGGAAATTGGGGATCGGAACTAGCTCATTTCATCTCGGATGATGCAGAAGATCTAGACTACCCTCACGATAGCCTTTGGACTCTGAAAGAAACAACCACTAGTTCAGGTGGAAAGATTGTCATATCAAGTGCACATATCGAAGCATCTCTCTTCTATACATCCATTGGTGATGGTGGCATGACTGAGTGTCAACAATATAACAACTATGTCTTTATGACCCGTGCTATCAGCGATGTCTTGGGTATTGCTCAACCACCTGACTTTGATTTGACATGTTCCTCGAATCGTAAGGCTGGCGGAGAGGCCAAAAATACCCGTGATTTGTATCCCGGTGGACTTGCCTATCAGAATAGTCCGCGTATCGGCGGCGAAACTACCTCAACTGCAGGAACCACCACGAGCAGTGCCACAACTACCTCAGCTGCAACCACCACAGATATTAGCACTACTGCCGGGTGAGTATAATGGATCTGTTCTATAATCTTTTCGTTCAATCATGTAATAACTTTCACTAACTTTGATTCTTTCTTCATAAACACAGAACTGGTGCCACGGCCACAACTGATGCCACTACTGTTGGTACAACAGCCGTGACTACAACCACAACCCAAGCTCCTGATAGTCCTGGAGTAGGCGGTGCTTGCGGAGAGGCTGGACTAACTGAATTGCTACTACTTGATTTTGAAGGTAACCAGTTTGACCCTCCAACAGGAGTTACTCTCACAGGTGGAGCGTTGAGACCTTGGGCTGTTAATTCAAGGGGATCTTGCAATGGATCGAGTAAAGGTTTAACCGCAGGTGTTGATGCTAGTGGAGCCAAGGGTGTTGATAGTTTATCAGAGCTGACTGTAGTAGCTCCACCCGGAGCAATGAAGATGTCTTACTTTTACTCATATCCTGTAGCTCTCGATCGTGGTGATGACTTCCATGTTAAAGTTGATGGTACCATGGTTGGCCAATACGAAACGGGTCCTGGGGTATCCTGTGCTTCTAATTGCGTTGATGTAAATGGAGGTTCTGTAATCCTTCTTTGTATTAGATCACTTCTTTAGCCACT
>Ga0214481_100084_pt1 | contig 40373 bp, 29 predicted proteins | sample M1_20Mar14CPVII9_4_FD_165057 | JGI IMG/M metagenome (GOLD analysis project Ga0214481, IMG submission 165057) | Marine eukaryotic communities from Monterey Bay, California, United States - M1_20Mar14CPVII9sort6BwellG10 | ecosystem: Environmental > Aquatic > Marine > Unclassified | place: USA...
TTGGGAATACTTGGATATTACCAAAGAGTTGCAAGAATTATCAATCTCTCCTTCACAATTGATTACATGTACACCAAGTTATTTCAAAGAGGATCAATTGGAAGTGTTGAATAAGAGAAATGCAAATGTTGTTAGTTTGTTACAAGAAACGTTTGGGAACGAGGTTAGATTGTTAGAAGAGAAGAGTTGGTTGGTCGAGTCTTCTTCTTCATTGGCTACAGATGCCGCAGATGCTGCTGCTGATGTTGCTTCTAGTAGTGTAGATGTAGAAGACAATACCATTGCTCTACTTGCTGAAGAAGAACCTACTCTCCATGATGATACCAATGAGAAGAACCCACTGTCAGAACAAGAGGCAGCAACTAAAGTTCAATCTACAATCCGAGGTCATCAATCTAGAAACAAGACATCTGAATATAAAGTATGGTTAGATAATTTAGTTGGATTATCCAATGATAATAGCAGTGATACAAAGAATGAACTACATTTACTTGAGAATAATCTAAGTGAGAATCATCAACAACGATATCAAGAACAAAAGTATTGTAAGGAAAGTTATGAGAATGATTTACATCGATTAAAGAATGTTGTGAAGGAAGAGGAAGGGTTTAACATGTCTAATCAGTTACGAGACGAAAGGACAAAGTGGATTACTGATTATACAATCAAAAACAACTCATTACCGGATTCATTTGAGGACTTTTATAAGAAGGATTTACCACCTACGGACGAGGATGATGATAAGGAGAATAAGGATGCAAAGGGTAGTAAACAAAAGAAGGATGCATCTGCTGATAAAAAGTCCAAGGATAAAAAAGATGCCATTGAAGAGGTGGAAAGGCCAACATTAGCCGCACCACAAACAATACTAGATCCACTCAAGGAGAGTATACAAATCTATGAAGAACGATGGATGCATAGAACAGTAGGTGAAGATCGTATCAAGTCACAATCACACGATGTTGAAATGGCAAAAGATTTAATTGTTCGAGATCAAGTTAGGAGTGAATTAACGATTGGTGTTGAGGAGAAGTTGCTATCTAATATATTGAAGATTAAAGACATGCAAGAGGCTGCTAATACCAAAAAGAGTAAGTCCAAGAAGGGCAAGGATGGTAAAGGTAAGAAGAAGGGTGGTAAAAAGGCTGGGGGTAAGAAGGAGAAACCTTTACCGGGTGCCAAGTTACCTGGGATGAAAGATATGAGTGTTGATGAAATGTTAAGTATACTTGTAAAGAATGGTCTTGTTAGTTTACCAGACGAAGAACATAAGCTGCATGACTTTATCGGAGGCTTTGATAATGGTCGTCCAAAGTTATCAACAGACATGGACAAGCAGGAGAGATGGATTCCCCAAGATCCCAGTGCACTACAACTTCAAAAAACTATAATGGAGTATTGTATACTACCTCTTGGATCCGATGATATCAAATCAAAGATTCAGGATGATGAGAATATTCGCTCGTTGTTATTCTATGGACCTGAAGGTTCGGGAAAGACTCGTATGGTACAAACAATAGCGTCAGAGGTTGGTGCTCTATTGATCAACTTATCATCTTTATCAATTAAAGGTGACTCGTTTGAGGGTAAAGAAGGTGCAACCAAACTCATTCATATGGTATTTACTATTGCCAAAGAGAAGTCATATGCCCCTGTGCTAATTCATATCGATGATTGTCATGAGTTTTTCATGGGCAAGGGTAAATTAAAGAAGGGAGGAGGTTCGAATATCAATACAGAGATGCAACGCTTCCAAAAGGATCTACTCATTTACAAGAACCAGGCTTTGAAGAAGGAAGATCGAGTTCTTGTTATTGGATGTACCAATATGCCCGAGGTTGGTGATATCAAGTTACTCAGATGGAAGGGAAGTGGTAAACCGGAGAAGCAAGGCTTCTTTGAAAAGTCGTTATACTTTCCCAGAGTTAACAATGCAGATCGTGCCATGTTATGGAGGGAGTTTATCCAACGAAGAATATCTCAATTCAATCAACAAATATCAGTATCATCAGAACTTTCACTTGATTATGCCGCATTAGCTTTCATATCTGATGGGTATAATGCAGGTCAAATATCATGGATGGTAGATATAGTTTTAACTGAGGAGAGGGTTAAGACTTTGTCAGCCGAGCCTCTCGTCGAGGTGGAATTTGCAAGCCATATTACAGCAAGAGAGGTCAATGATGATCGTTTCCTCAACTTTACACGTCAGATAACAACTTTGGATACTGTATGGAAGAGCATTAATGCAGGAGATAAGTCTAGTAGCGGTGGTGCCAAGAAGTGAGGCGGTGAGACACGACAAGGTTTGATAACATAGACTGATTCGATTTTAATTATAAGATATTACTAAGGCTACAAACTACTATTTACCACAGATCAAAACGTGTATCTGCATCTTCATGAAGAATCACTCTGCGGCAAAGAGGACAGTCAGAATGCTCGTGAAGCCAAGCATATAAGCATTCTTGATGAAAGATATGATCACAACCCGCATCGGAATTGTTGGTACCGCCGTCCTTGGCCCAGGCAATTGTATCATTTGGTGAATAGCATTCAAGGCATAGAGCATTCAAGTTGCTTCGTATTGTTGTCCTTCTTTACCTCTCGCTTCTTCTTGGTGTTCTTGGTATTCGATTGAGGCTCTAGTGAAATGTTCAAGAATAGGCCATCCTCTCTTTCACTACCGATCAGATTTGCCAATAGCCGATGGACTGGCATCAAAGTTGACTCTGTTAATTGTTCAGTCTGCACTGCTGTAGCATCGTTAGTAGATCTGATTCCAAAGAAGGGGCGGAGGGTGAGGGTTGTGAAGACTCTAGTACTGATGGTGAGGAGGTTTTCGTTCTATCCGCCGCCGCTGAGCCGCATACACCAAGCTCCTCATCTACTTCATAACCACCTCGTGATATGGATAGAACTTCATACAACTCACGAACACTCTCCTCCCTTTGAATGACTCGAGTAAATAGATTCTTCTTCATGAGTTCCTTTCTTTCCGCTGCAACATCTGATGTATCTCCGCTACTTGCTACACCACGAGGACGGTTGCCTCTTTCTGAAAGACGTTGGCGAATCTGACGTAGGTCTCGATCATGTTGTGTGTTACTACTATCATTGTTTAAAGATGAAGAACTTTGAGATGCCTTGTAGTAGCAGCATCCAAAAGTTACCAAGAATGCACCGAATATGAGGAGAATCAATATGCCCTCACCTTCTGAATTTGAATCGACACCATAATAGTCGTCATCATAATCATAATTGTAGTTGTAATCGTTATCAAAGCCGTTGAAGATGTGATCGTTATTTGTAGCCATGCAATGTAGGGTAGATGATGTATGGGTTTTATGAGAGATGATGAATGATTAACAAGTTGTGAACGGTGTTGCTTTTAGTCGTGCAGTATTCCTTTCAAGCCATCATGCATGGTCTTGGTTAAGGATACCGACAATGTCTCATGTTTACATTTCATGCAGCATCAACTTCAGCTCAACATCTAAATGTCTCCTACATCAAGACCAAGAAGCTCAACACTAGAATGGGCAGTTGATGCATCCGTGCACGCCTCATAATTCACTAATCAACTGGTTTATGCTCATACTCATAATTCAACCCCATTACAATAAATTACAGTTACAGCCACAATGTCATCTCTTCTCGGAATTACACGATTTTCTGCCGTATTCTATGCCTTGCCTACAGTGTGCTTGCCTTTGTATCGATTCCCTTCACCCTCCGCTTGATGAGTGAAGATACAAAGTTGACCGATGATACAGTAATTGTTCCTTTGAAGGTATGCATGCCCAAGGATTTCTCGGATTTTAATATTGAAAGTACTTCTAGTAGCTTGTCCATGTCAATGGAGTACAGCTCCTCCGAATATACTTGTAAAGGCGTTGATGTATTAATCTTTGCAGTTGCTGTTTCCTTGGGTATATCTGGTGTTGCATCTTTGATCTATTTATTCAAGGATATCCGATCTATCAGAGAGAAGGGTACTTTAAACCTTTGCTTCTTGCTGCTTCAATCTGGATTGGTATCGGCTGCTTTATTACATGAAGTGACATTCTGGAAACATTCATATCAAGCCACTTATGATGCCATGTATGATAACAAGCTATCAGTTCAGTTTCCTTCGAATATGATCCTTACTAGTATTGCTTGTGGATTTGCCTTCATTCTAATTCTGGGGTTGACTATTCGAAAGATGTTGTCCATATTCTTCCCACGGTCTAGAGATGTTAATGTGCCAGTGGATGAGAAGAAATCTATCCCCGACAAAGTTGGTTCATCATTAGTTGCAAAGGTGTCTTCTCCCTTTAAGAAGAGCAGCAAGACATCCCAAAGTAGTATCGAGAACACGGATACCGCCATGGTTGTAGGCGGTATACCATGTGATGACAGTTCACCATCATGGACAAGTGTGTAGTGTATATTATCAGAAGCAAGTAATATGTAAAATAGTGAGGATATGATGTTCAATTCTTACCTAATGAATGGCCAAACTATTCCTTACCATACTACTCATAGATATGATCACTCTCAGACTCATACCAACCACTGAATCTCGTCTTGGCATCTTGATGTACAATCTTTCTAATGCATAATGGACACTTGTCCGAGTTCTGTAACCAAGATACTAGGCACTCTTTATGAAAGATGTGATCGCATCCAACCGCATCTTCGTTATTATGAGCAGTAGAACTGAGTGTAGGTGGATCTCCGCCATCTTTTGCCCATGCTATTATATCGTTTGGTTCAAAGTTTTCTAAACATATTGAACATTCTAATTTGTGTGTAGTGACATTGTTATAATGTATAGTATTTCTACTACTGCTTATGCCGTTTGGTGTAACCGTGTTGATATTTGCTTTTTGAGGTGTTTCTGTATTAGAATTGGGACTTGTTGTTATTAAGTTGCTCCATAGGTTCCGTAGAGGATCAATGAGTGTTAATGATGGTCGTCTAGGTTGTTGTGTATTGTTCTCTGATGCCTCTACTACTGCTGATGCAGCTTGTGTAGATCGTTTAGTAGCGGTATTCTCATTATTATTATAATTTGATGATTGATATGATGTTGCTGTTTGTTCTACTGATACCAAGGATTCTGCTGGTTGTGTAGACAGTGCAGTGGCTATTGTATCAACACAAGCTGATGTTTCTTCATCATTAGTAGCAGCAGCGAATGATTGAGGTGGTGCAGAAGGGTTGGGCAAAGATGAAGTGACATGTGATATGTCTGATTCTTGAGATTGAGGAGCTGCCTCTTCTATTGATGGCGTCACTACTATCTCTGGCTCTTCTTCGCCGTCATCCACTAAAGCTGTTTGTTGTATATGAGATATATCTTCTGCGGGCGTAGTAGCAGTAAGTGAAGTATCGTCAACATTGCAACACTGTCCAAGCTCCTCATCTATGTCTTCATTTACAAATCCATTCTCTCCACCTCTTGATATTGCAAGTAGTACTTTCAAATCTCTAACACTCTTCTCACCCCTAACAATCCTTCTACTAAATAGATTCTTTTCCACTAATACTTTTCGTGCTTCTCTTGTAGCTGCATTTGTTGAATCACGACGTGTTCTATACATGTTATTTCGAGTATGTATCCTTTGTATATCTACTTGTATTTGTGGACTTCTTCTTTCCTCATCATCTTCTCGATTACTACTACTATTGCCTTCCATATGTCGTCGGGCTCGTCTAGCACCACTCTTACAGCATTGATAGAATAATAATACCAAGAAGATACATAGAAATACTTCTATTATTAGCATGGTCTGAATAGTATATGATGATTATATTATGCTGTCGTGCACTTCACTAACTCAGACTTTCGCCGCTACTATAATTGACTCTATCTAACTACCGATAGCACTGACTTCGCGTTGTTATTATTATCTCTTAATCTGTAATATGTTCTTCAGTGTTAATAGAATCCTCCACAGAGGCTGCTACAGATGATGTAGTGTAGGTTGCGTTGCTAATAGAAGAGTTCTCAATATTAGGAGTGATGATATGTGTGTGTTTGTATTATTTGGTCTCTTTTGTTTTGAACTTCCAAACCAATGATTGCAATACCGGCAGAAGACGTAGGGGAAGAATATACATCTACGGAATATATCATAGATTGTTCCGTCGTTGAGGCACATTGAATAGAGCGAGTACATAGGCGAATCATAGTTTTAAGTGGGAATCTGCTAATCAATAAGCGACCCAACGGTTGAAAGATCACTTAGCTCGCTTCTCAACGCGGCCGAGGTGTGTTTCCTCCTATCCATTGCATTGGAGGGAGGCCGCTAAAGTACCTAGAATACAATCAATAAACAACTATATCGGTAGCTTTTCAGGGGGTAACGAGTTGGACGGTTGAAAGCTGTGAGTATAAAAATGAGCATATGATGTGCACTAAATATCTTTTAATGTGAAGTGATGCCCCCAGCTCTTTAGTGTTGGCGTTTTTTGGTACTGCTGTGTTATACCGTGTGTGCTACTATTTGATCACGGGTGCTCACTAAGATATATTATATCATCTCTCGCAAAGAGTTTATCTGAGTTTATCATAGTCGAATATGAATAGGAAATAACAACGCACTATCGACATCGATATATAACATCAAATTGAGAATTAGATAAGTTTAAACACACGGATAGAACATGAACCAACAGGTTATTGATTTGACCGCCGATGAAGTGGTACCTCCACGACGCTCGATGCGTCTGGCAGCAATTATACCAGCCTCATATTGGATTAGTATTGGCTATTCACAAGCTCAAGCCACCGCAATGGAAGAGTTACAGAATGATATTGAGAATTATTATGATGTGGACGGGGGTGAGACAGATATAAAACTTCAGCGACCCGGTTCACTAATAAGTATTGATGAAATTATACCTCATCATGAGCTTTTGCTACCTCATTGGGACAAGTTTGCAAATGAATTAAGAGGACGTGACTCTGTGTCACGTTTACGGTTACGGGGTATTAGTCTTCCACCCCGTGTGTTAGATATTGTATTTCCAGCATTGCAATCAATGAATAGTTTGATTTACCTGACATTATATCGAAACGATTTAGGAAATGAGGGATACCAACGCTTAGTTGCTTTCCTAGAAGGAAATACAACATTACAAAAGCTGACTATTGTTGAGAATGTGATTGATGATCTTCCTGTTGCCAGTTCATTATCAAATGCCTTACTGAATCACGCTACGCTGAAAAATTTGGTGCTTAGTAAGTGTGGGCTAAACAATATCCCTATTCTAGAGGAAATCCTCAAGGGCTGCGGAGGGATTAAAGTTTTGGGATTATATAATTGCAATGTCGGATTGGAGGGGGTTGCTCTCGTTGCAGAATTTATATGCAGGAACCATCCTACAGTAGAACATCTCAATTTGAATCGTAGCAAGATTACAGATAATGATACACTAGTATTGGCGTCAGCATTGAAGAAGAACACAAATATGAAACAGTTGAATCTGAAAAATAATGACATTACAGAAGAAGGGGATAAGATTCTACTGAGGGCACTGTATGATCCAACAAGCATGGATTCAATCATTGAATCTAATCACACGTGTAGAATATACACATATGATAACACAAATGCTACGGCCAAAGCTCAGCGGCCATTGCTAGAACAAGAAATCATTAAGATCAATTCTGATGAAGGAAATTATGTTAATGGTCATTTAAGTACTAATCAAAGAAGAAAGATCAGGCTGAAAGTAGTACTTGCTCTATGCGGAGTGGACGGGGAGTTGTTTGATCTATCTCTTTTGAATGACCTCCCACTTCAGTTAATGCCTCGTGTGTTGGAGATGATTCAGGAACATTCTGTCATGAGGGAGGAAAAATACCACTGGCGCCAAAACATGCCCGAACAATTAGAGAGAGATACCTTATCAAGACTACTCCATACTTTGAGGGGATGGGAGCTACCATTGTTGTTTGAGAATTTGAGCCCTAAGAAAGGAATGGCCGGGAAGAGAAAGAGGAAGGCTCGTCGTTAAGAGCACCACCATCCACCAACGCCGAGGCCGAGAAGAGAAAGAAGAGAGAGAATCCCAAGTTTCGTGCACATGATATGCTCAAATAAATATGTCTGACTTACTTCTTGGGTATGTCAAGGTAATTAGAGATACAACAGTAATGCTAAAGATGATAGATTGAGCATCTGGTGAAATAATGTAGCTTTCTATTCCCATAGTAGGATAGCTTCGTTCAATCAATATCATCTCTCTTTTCATATTCATATCGAGATAAAAGTTAAAAGTAGATGATGTAAAATCTTTTAATTTCAATCTATTCGTTATCCCAACCTATTGCTCTAGCTCCTCAACTCGTACAATCTTGGCATGTGGAGCCCACCATGACTCTTCAATTCCCGAGGGAGCATCTTGAGAAGAGACTTTGGCACAAACGGATACAACAAACACACCACTTTGAAAGAAGGCAATTCGTGCCAAATGACTTTTATCTTCATTCTTGTCTGACAGATCAATAGTTCTTCGTAGTTGACCACACCACATGTATGGCATTCTACCTTCATTGATAGATGAACTGTTTCCAGGCTGCTTCTCAGCACAGCAGAACTCGAGTGTTACTTTACATTTGGCAATTACATCTGCCGGCACCCAATCTTTAGATCCGTAATATATAGAAAGTTAGTGTGCATATGATATGAGCAAAATCATAAGAAAAACAGATTTCACTAACCTTGAACACACATATTAGCATCAACTTGGATTGCTGACCCAAGAGGTAATGAAAGCTCCGATTGATTTGGTTCACCACCAACACTAACACTCAAAGATACCGGAGGTTTACAAATACGTGAAGCGAATGACTTGTGCTCAACGATAATCTCCCTTAAGCAACGGGATGGAATTCTAACCCTGCCAGTCCTCTTAATCTTTTCTGTCCCGTCTGCTCCTTCCACAGCTTCACTTTCCCATTGTAATGCAGTTCTTGACACAAGCTCGGCCGCAAGATCTGTCACTTCTCCATCGTCATCAAATCGGTCAATACGAGGAATAACGACAGGGATCTTAACACTAACACCCGATGTTATCCGTACCGTTGGCATTGGACTGCCTTCGAATCCGCCAACTAAACCTTTCCTATTTGATAATATAATCGTAGAGTTTGTTTCATTAGCCACTGCCATGAGCAGTACTACTTCATCAGAAGAAACATGAACACCCTGATCCATACCCACTCTATTCAAGATGGAATCATCAATTTCATCACTTGAAACTACTGGTTCTAAGCCGCTTCCATCTCGTGAACCGAAGGAATGAGATCGAGATAGTTCTCGGTGTCTATTGTTGCTACTTTCCCATTTCGGTGCAGCATCAAGACGTCGTCGTTGCTTCACTAATGAATTGCACAATTCCGTGTACGAACTCCCCCAACTAAGATCAGATCGGAAAGTCAATGATGATATCCTTGGCCCTTTAACACGAATGATTCTTAGGCTGACCTCTCTCTTCCTCCAAATCTCAGTTGCTGGATTAGGAGAGGGACCACGATATCGGAAGCGAATCCTAACATTGCCACCGTTGGCTAGTTGGTCACCCATATCATGTGTGGCTGCCATCTGAAACTTGACAATGCTTCCCTCACCCTTGTTCTTACTCTTATCATTGATACTTTTAAGATTCAATCCCTTTGCAATTACGTTCATCTTGAGAGGAGGGAGTCCATCACACTCCATCATCTCTTCAAACTCTTCCTCATCTGCTTCCGAATCAGTTTCTGTTAAAACATCTTCCTCCTCTTCAAGTTTAGCGGCTAGGGCATCAGTATCGAACAATGTCTCATCGGGAATACCTGGGAGACCCACTGCAAGAACTTGTAGACGTTCAATCTCACCCATACCACTCCTGCCAAAGTCATTCTCTAATCGGAATGGTGGGATAGTAAAGATTTCACCATCACTCAAGTGCACGGGTACAGAGGCCTCCTCATCCATTGGAGATTGAGAGGCGGCAAATGAGATCAAGAGATTGGGCTGTGCTGGAACAGATTCGAGACGGACCACCATCTGCTGCTCATCCTTCTTTGGTTGGGTATGCTTGCTTCGTTGGTATACAGAAGCCGATGGAGGAAGTTGTGGGATTTCAACCTCCTTGTCAACCTTCTTGACTTCACCTTCCGACTTGCCCAATCGAATTGGAAATGTACGGTTAAGACAGGTCACACGAAGTCCAACAACATCGAAAATGTCCGGATCAGGAATGACAACCTCTTCTTCTCCTTCTGACTCTTTACTTTGATTCTTCTCCTCCCTAGGTGTCTCTGTCTTTGAAACAGACACGATGAATGGAAAGTGCACGGCAAAAGAAGTAGTTTTGGCCGGCACCGTAAAGGAAAGCGGAGGTGCCTCGATACGATCAGCTCCTTTCCCTTCAAACTCAAGTTGACATGATGGTACAACTAGGGGAACAGCTAGTCGATTTTTAAACTCAATCATGATGGTCCTCTCTTCACCCTCGGCGATTAACGTTGTCTTGATTTCATTCTTTTCCTTGGCATCCTTCTGTTTCTTGGCATATGGATTAAAGAAAGTGGACATTGAATGTGTTGCAAACTTGGCAGAGTAGCCAAGTGCTTTCGTCCTCTCGAGTAACAAGTGTGCATCGCCCTTGACAATCTTTGCTGATGTAATGATAAGTGGCGGAGGTAGGGATGATTCGTCATCATTCCCTTCGTCGTATACCCCAATAGTTCCAGCGTCTTGATCCGAGGAGGCCCCCATTTGTTGACGTATATCTTTAATGTTTGACATACAAATCTGTTGCACTCGTGCACACTTTTCAAAGTTGATACGAGCTGTTACACAGCTCATGGAAGAAACAGTGGAGGATAATGCAGCCGATCGGTCTATGAAGGATTTGTTCTCTCCAGTGGTATTTGCCGCCATCATGTTGTTGGCATTATTATCTCCAAATGGTAACAGCAGGTGAGGCACCGGCTCATCCTCCAACCATTTGGATTGGGATAGAGTAAGAGCAGATGGGGGTGCCTGTGTAAAGAAGGGTGTTTTGTTCATGGATGCCAGTGGCCTTGATACATGTTTCTGTTTAGTAGTATCCGCTTGATTTCCCTTCGTACCATGCTGAGAATCATCTCCGATTGATAATTCACGGTTATAATCACCTGAATCAAAACTACCGCTAGCCATATTACTGTAATTGGTAAGATCTTCACCAGGCATCATCTGGGGTGGTAACAGAGGTCGTTGATTTGCCGATATTTCATTAAGTAGTGCAACAAGCAGCTCCGTTGCTGCTTCTGCAACCTCCTTATCAGCAGGCTGAGACGAAAGACCTTGAAGTGCCGCGGCACGAAGTGTTGCCCAGCCATATCTCGTAACGCCTTCATCACCATGTTCAAACTCATTCCCCATTCGAGAGTATAAATGAGATGCAGCAAGGTACAAACTCGATGCACGTTCAGCAGCATCATCACTTTGACATCTAGTCATGGCTTCTGCTCCAACCAAGGTGAAGAATGCAGCCTTACGAGGGAAGCGAAGACGAGATTCGGACTTGTCATTCACAGAATCACCCCATTTAGTCTCCTTAGTCCCCATCATACAAGCACGTGCACAAGCTGCGGCAACATCTGCTCTACTACGATCATCTAATCCACCAACAGAAACTGCCCTATGCAACAATTCCGTAAACTTTCGTCCACGTTCAATTGAATCCAGTGCCAACATATCATGTACTTCAGTACCCCGCAAATCAAGTTTAGACACAGAAGTTCTTTCCCATCGTGGTGGAATACAATCACCCGTCATACTTGAATTTAAATCCCCACCATAACAATATTGACCCTCACCCCATCTACAACGTAAATGTCCCTCCTCCTCTTCCTGGACATATTCAGCCAACTTCATTAATAATCCGGCATGTAATGGTGCCAACTTCTCATGACGACATAATACACTCATTGCCTCCTCAACTAACGCGGTTACCGCCTGGGGTAATGTCGTTTTAGTCCTATCCACAGTCATTGTCTTACCCCGTCCATCACCCAAGTCTGCACCGGCGGCCACACCCTGTGCTATAGCCAATGCCATAATCTCTTCTGGTAATTGAAAATTATTCTCAAGATATGCATCCACGCCATGTCCACCTGCATCTGCCATGGCTACAAAGGCACATGCACATCCTTCTAATGCAGAAGCATACCATAATGGATCATGAGAGTGACGTGTTAATTCAGCAGCACGTGTATATCGTTCATACGCGTCAATGGGTGATCCTGCCAATAATGATAAGTCCGCCGAACGTTTCTCACGACGGCCTAGGTCACGTCGTTTCAATGCCTCCAAGTCACGTGATGAGATTTGAGATATGACATCATTGGTTGCATCTAAATCTAATGGTGTTACCAACTTGTTGCTCCTTCGATTATCTGATGAATTGTTGGAGGGTGTTGATGGAGTACCGCCACCAACACTGCCACCACTTGATGTTGCCGAATCTTGACGATTGGCAATTGCCTTACGGGTATTGTCAAATGCATTCCTTGCAAATCGACCAAATCCACCAGCTTGATTATTGGCATTACTACTCTCTCCTGATGATACCTGTGATGTATCATCTGTAGCAGCCGTTACTGATGAATCAGTCCGTACACTCTGCTCATCTGCTGCTTGTCCCGCTCCTGATGTATGTGACGAACCACCATGTGAACTAGTACCGTGAACCAAACTTTTACCCAACAAATCATTCTCACGAATTTGTTTCTCAACATTACGAAATAATGCCACTGCCAAATCATTCACTACAACATTCCAATGTAATACCATCATTTGTGATAATGTACTACTCCCTTTATTATTGCCATGAGATGAGGAAGACATGTCCAATGGTGGAAAGGCAACTAACTGATTACTACCAAACCGTGTTGAATTTAAATTACATCTTTTAGCCAAATGTTCCTCAAATGAATCAAATACAAATAATCGTATTAATATCTTCTCACTCCTAATACTACTATCACTATCAGCCTTCTTACCCTTTTTAGAATTATCTAAAGTAATACTTTCATCTTGAGTATACAATCTAGCCCATTGAATTAGTTGATCCTCGGCAATATATAAATCTTGTGTATTGGTACAGTCTTTCATGTTTAGTATACCGATTATTGCAGAGGTTGAGCGGTGTGGTTCTAGGTCTGACCATGGATCACTGTTGTTATAATCTTGCTCTTTAACTTGTTGTTCTTGCTGTTTGTTGGCTGATTTGCCACTAACTGAGCTAGAAGTACTACCACTGCCACCGATACGATCATACGCCATTCGTGAATAATCAGCACTACCATCAAATATTCTAATACGTTGACACCCGCTCTGCCAATCATGTGACTTTAATGGAGTAGAATCATATCGCCAATCACCTGGTCGGGTTAATTGAGAATGTGGTAATACTAATGTTATTTCCGAGGATTCATCTGACCATTTTCGTGATGCTGCTGCTGAGTTATTGGAGTTGTTAGAAGAGTTGGAGGGATCAGTACGCTGATGTGAGTTACAACCCTGTATTGCAAATTCTTGTAATGAGGATAACAAGTGTTGGAATGATTTTTCAGAATGACTTATTGTTTGTTTTGTCGAGTTGCCGGCCGCAGTGGTACCATCTTTAGTAGATTTAGAAGGTATAGTTAACGGCACAACGGCCACAGCATGCATTGCCGAGTTGCGAAATGATGGACGTCCTGGTAGTTGACTGTGCATCATGTTATCGTTGCTCTGCTGTTAGTTGTTTATTTATGAAAAGCTGAGGTTTGTGCGTAAGATGTGCTCAATATTTGCAATCAATTGATTAGTTAACAATTAAACTAATGTATCTACCATCTATTGTGTATATTGTATATATTGGAGAGGGTAGGAGGTCGATATTAAAGGCCGATAATACTACTTTGTGATTTGTGATACAAAGCTCAATAATTGTATTGTGTAATTTTGTATTTGTTTATACGGTTAAAAAGATACGGTATAAACTGGATCTTGATTGAGGATATTGCATCAACTAGAAGCGCAGACAGTATGAAGTAAAGAAAGATAAAGTCTCAATCTATTATCTTTAGTATTACTGTTGCATTCTTAATCACTTTCACATACCTCGAGAAGTAAGTCAGACAGTATTATTTTGTGCATATAATGTGCACAAACCTCCCAATGCCAGGAATCAACGGCGAGTTTTTCTCCTCTTCCTCTTTGCGTTGGCGGATGGTCTGTTCAAATTCTCAAATAATACGGGAAGCTCCCAACCCCGTAGCGTATGAAAGAGTCTTGACAAGGCATCTTTCTCCAACTGATGTGGCATGTTATTGACTGATGTTGTTCTGGTCCAGCTATGCTCCTGAACCAACTCTAACACCCGCGGCATTAATTGTAGAGGGAGATCATTAAGATGAGATAGATCAAAGAGACTACCGTCCACTCCACATAAGGCAAGTACTATTTTCTTCCTGATCTTCTGTTGAATACTAATGTCATCATCCGTATTTATACTAAAGAGTTCTTGTTCTAAGGGAGGTCGCTGAGTTATCGAAGTATTATCGAAATCATATAAGAAAACTCTGCATTTGTGGTTTGATTCAATAATTGAATTCATGCTTGTTGGATCAAACAGTGCCTTTAGTAGATTCTTCTCACCTTCTTCTGTAATATTATTATTTTCATTCAAATCCAACCAGTATAGATTAGTATTCTCTTTCAAAGCAGACGCCAATATTGACGTATCACTATCTGATATAGTGTTACAGCCCAAACCAAGCATCTCAAGGGGATAGTTGCCGCGTATGAAATTTGCAATGAGAGGAGCCCCATCGGACCCGAGATTGTCTCCCTCTATAGCCAAACCTTTCATCGATGTACACCCCTTGAGGATTATCTCAAGGATGCTGATATTACTTAGACCACATCGACGCATACGAAGAACTTTGAGTGTAGGATGATTTCGTACCTTATCTGAGAAGGACCGTGCAATAGAAACATCAAATGGACCCCCGACACCTATACCTAATAAGCTTGTGCTCTCTTTGAGGAAATAGGTTAAGCGCAGTAATCCATCATAATCAAGTCCACATAGCTCCAGATTTGTCAAATTTATTGATTGTAATACCGGGAACAAAATATCTAATACCGATGTGGGTAGACTAATGGTAGTGATTTGTAAATCAACCACAGATCCACTTTGCAGATATTTGGCAAGCTTTTGCCAGTGAGGAAGTAACATGTCATGATGCGGAATTGGATTGAAAGAATAATATCGTCCTAAAATTGTTATCGAAGTCTCATCACCCCTACTATCATCACAATACTTCTTAATATCATTTTGTAGGTCTTCCATCAACTGTGCATTCTCATTCGAGTAACCAATACTAATCCAATGTGATGCGGGGATGAGAGTTGCAAGACGTCTCGATCGTCGAGGTAGTACCGCTGCTTGGTTATTGTTTTGTTGGTTCATATTGGTATTTATACTGATAAAATTCTGTTAATTTTGGATTACTTATCTGTTTCCACAAATTGCAATGAGGTTTTTGGTTTGCGTGGTAATTAAGTGTTTAAAAGTGTACCACAACATGTGACGATATATACCCTATTCGATGCCAAAATAATATAAAAAGAAGTTCATTATACTGTGAGTAACTAATAGCGAAATAGAGATACATGTAGGTACTCACAATAGCATAGATGCAGCCCATAAGTCGGTGCAATCAAAGATAAGTGCACATGATATGCTCAAAATAATACTCACAACATTATCACTCGATATACACCACCTGAAATTTTAAGCTCCTTATGATACACCACCACAACAACAACAACAATATCTAATAACCGGTTTATTATTCTCGAGTAGCAGCTTCTTTAGGTACCATGTTACTACATACTCTTCAACATAGATAAATCGTTCTATCGCTAAATGAGAATTTAAGTCACGTTTCTCTTTGTGTCTTGATTTGCTGTGAGTATACTCGTAGGCCTATGTGTTGTAGAGGAGTGGCTGGGTAGTTGTCGACTTTCTATCCTAAGGGTGGACGTCTAATCTAGTACTATATCATGACGTCAACATCTATACAACCAATAAACATAACACTCGCCCCGGGGCCGCTCGGGGTAGGCATTACCAAAAACAAAAATGGACAATGCCAAATTTCAAGCAAGGCTAATCAGAGTTCACCACTAGAGATTAATGATATTATTATATCATTGAACGGTATCAAATTAGCTGAGTGTGATGGTGGTGTTAACGCGTGGGTTACATTATTTGGTGCGTTTGGTAGTGGTGAGCGTAAGTTGGTGGTATATCGAGCACCAGTACAATCACAAAATAAAAATAATGGTGCATGTGGAAATAATCCTCAACAATTGCCGGCTGTTTCGTCTGCTGCTGCTTCATCAACTGGTGGTGGAAATATGCCAATGGTAGTAGATACGGTACCATCGTCCTTAGCTCCGAGTGGTAACGGTGCCGCAGCTTCTTCGGCCTCTTCTCAACAAAATAATATGTCCGGTGCAAAACAAACATTTAATGGTCATCACGATATATACGCGAAGGCAGCAGGAAAGTTCGTGTTAGTATTGCTTTATCATGTGCATGCAGGTGTTTAATATCGGTATTATTGCTACTCCATTTGAATTTAATTTGCCTTTATTTGAGATGTACTAACAAAAGTTATTTCTCTCTCATCTTCAAAACTGCGAATACTTCCAGCCCTAGCGGGTAGTACATACATTCCCAAACCATCTAAATCAAGCGTGGCAGCAACTAAAAAAGCAGCAGAAAGGAAGAAGAAGAAGGGTGTTAAGAATGCATTTCAAGATTCCACCAAACACAACGCCACAACAACTACCAAAAGTAAGAAACAAAAGGTTGAGAGTACTAAGAAAGCACCAACAACAAAGAAGTCTACTACAAAGAAATCTAAAAAAGATGAATGGGAACATGATGAACACTACATGAAGATGATTACAGAAGGATTCCCCAACTATGGACATGTCTCTCCCGATCAACATTATTATATATGTAATTCGGGTGATAGTTATTACAGTATAGCCGAAAAGGTAGGATGTGACCGATGGCAGGCATTTAATGATGTTAATTTAGTGGAATTTAATGTTAGATTTTATGGTGTGTTGAAGGGTACTCAGAGGTTTCAACGTGGGTAAGTTATTGATTTGTGTTTGTTAAATTGTTGAGTTTTGTGTTAGTTTGTATTGGGGATTGGGAAATGGGCGGGTGTTTGTGTTAGTTTGTATTTGGGATTGGGAATGGTGGGTGTTTATGGATTGGTTTTGGAAAGGGTGGAATAGGTGCTTTATATCATATCCATTCATGCATACTATATTTGGAGAGGGCATTGGGTGAGGTTGAGGTTATGTATTGACGAGGGGCGAAGAAAGACATATATCTTATGTTCATTTTAGGTTTGAGGTGGATTAAGTTGCATATGCTTACTTTTCTTGTTTCCTCGTGGGGCGTTAGGATATGGGATGAGGTTATATATTACGAAGGGAAGAGAGACATATCTATGTTCGTTTTAAAGTTTGAGGTGGATTAAGGTGCATATACTCACTATCCTTCTTTTCTCACAACTATGTCATCTTATCTCTTTATCAGAACTATCATTAAAATCCCCACTCAGTTGGTAAGTTTATTTCCTTTGTGTGTGTACTTCCCATTCTCATTCACTAAACATTCTATCTCCGTTCATTAATTAATTCTATATTGGCAGTGCTCTAAATGGAAGCTGAGTAAGCTAACTGATAATCACGTCGAGGAGATAGCTAATATGGCCACGTGTTCCAAGTGTTTGAAGCAGGGTAAGTTTGATATAATACCCTCTTGTTTCCTTTGTCTACCCATCCTGTTGCTAAACGACTTCTCTTATTGCTCAACGTTAGAAAAACCTGGTGATAAAGATGAAATCTTGCTTTGTGATGGATGTGATATTGAAATGCACATGAGCTGTGCTGGCCTTACCGAGTTGCCTGAAACGGATTGGTTGGTGAGTTGGCAGATATATACGCCCGTGTTGCTATTGTGCATATCATATGCACTTTTATTTTTGTGCATATATCATGTGCACTTTTTGTGTAATCTCATATCTGTATGCCTTCCTTTCCCCCTCAGTGTGATGGGTGTTTAGATGTATTGGATGCTCGTAAGAAGAGCTTTACAGCCGACTGTCCAAAAGATGAAGAGGGTAAGAGACGATCGATTGAGGCTGAGCTTCCAACTTTGCCCAAGTTGGATTCGGCAACGCTGGCTTTTGCCGAGAAGGCTCAGAATAGGTTTAGGGAAGAGATGTTATCGAGGAAGGAGTTGGCATTAGATCGTTTGGAAGAGAACCAAAAAGTTTTGGCCCAATCATCACAACAACGCATCACTACCCTGACTAATAATGTTCAAGCTGCCACCACGAGATGTGAAAGTGAGAGACACAACCACAATTCGGTCAAGAATAGTATCTTTGCAAGGCATGGTCTTAGAGGGTGGAGCATCAATAGGTTTGGGAGAAGTCATATCAACTTCATTAGGGATGATGGAAGTCGAGGTACTGTTCGGAAGACGACAGGTTACAGCCACAGCGGCTATACGACAACAAAGTGTCCAGATTGGGACAGATACTATCGAAAAGTCCAAGCTTGTTCTGCTGAACTTAATGTTATGCCCGAGAAGGCCGCATATGAAAATGCCAAAGCTAGACTTGCAGAGTTGAAAGATGAGCTAAAGCAAGCCCAAAGTGAGGAGAAGGAACGTCCGGACTTGGATGAAGAAGACAAAAGGACATTGCTAACCAAATTTGCCAAGCTCTTATCTGAGCCAAAGCTTGACTTTGAGGGACAAAAGAACTACCAGTCTCGTGTTGGATGTGACCCTATGTTCCTTGGTGTTGTTAAGTTGGAAGATGCTGATGTTCGTGTACTAAACATCTTGTCTGAACCGAATGAGTTGGTACTTGCCATTCCGGTGGAGTCCACAATTAGTATCGATGTTGAACCTGTTGAGAGTGGACTAAGCTACTACCTTTTCGGAACGGACAAGTTATTCTGCTCTGAGAGGAACGATACTGACCCAATGGATTTTAGTCCAACCAGTAAGTGTGGATCTTGTTCATATCTTGTGTTCTATTCTGAAGTCTAAAGCATCTGACACATGATGTGTTCGTCCCTGATCTTGTCAACCAACACAGGTACTAGGTCTGCCCAACGTGATCTAATGGCCATGTTATCTCGTGATTCAAGAAATAATGCATTCCAAGTTTCTCGTCCATCGGTACCCTCGTCAGTGGTCCTACGTCCCAATACTGAAGAACGTTTAGCAGATGTTACTAAGAAATTTGACCTATCGGAGCTCGTACGAGATTGTCATTACCCCATCTCAAACCAACCTTCGGCTGACACTCCGAAGCTTCTCGCTGATAATGGACTCATTCTCCGTGACTACCAAAAGACATCTCTTCAATGGCTACTTGATAAGGAGAACAATCCAACGGGTATCGGATCTAGCGGTGAGCTGTGGTCGCATCGAAGATCGGGTGACAAATCATTCTTCTACTGTGAACTGACGGGTACCATTGTCAAGAACATATTCAATTACAATGAAGACGTTCAACAGAAGGATGCCTCGAAGAGTGGAGGTGACGCCTTCCCTTCTAGTGCAATCATTGGGCAAGAGATGGGCTTGGGAAAGACAGTGATTGCTCTTTCACTTGTGGTTGCCTCTCCACCCACTCTTGAGAATCGTGTATTGCCTCGGGAGCACTTGACACAGATCAATCATCCTGAGTATGTCCCGCCACCGTCAGCCGAGAAGGTTACAAGTTCTAATAGCAAGTTGACCTTCCTCAGTAATGCTACTTTGGTTATTGCCCCCATGACTTTGTGGTAAGTTGGTATGGTTGTGTAGTTGAGTCTTCTATTCATGACTCATGTTCATATTTTCTCATCATTGTCACCTCTAATCAGTCCTCAATGGCAGACCGAGATACAGCGATTTGCTCCCTGGATGAAGTATTTGACACTCCACAATGAAGAGACGAATTCGACTGCTGAAATTGCCTCAAAGGACATTGTTGTTGTGGTGAGTGGGTATGGTTGTTCAGTTCATGAGACTTCCGTTCATAGCATATGTTCATATCTTATCATCATCATCACCTCTTAAATCTCAGTCCACATTTATAATGTCAAATCCTAATGGCAAATCTGGAGCACTTTTGAGAAAGCTAAGACAGATCCACTTCCATCGTATCTTCCTGGATGAGAGCCATTACAACAACACAGGAGAAAGGGTCAAGTTATCATTAGCCCAATTGAGTTCTACTCATCGTTACTGTGTCACTGGTACTCCGGTTGGGCATAGTCTAGCCGATTTATACGGCCAACTACGCTTCCTTCGAGTACCACAGTTCTGTCGTGAAGATTTCTGGAAGCAGTGTATCGACAAGCCTTACTCGGAGCACAACGTCTACGCCTTGAATGTCCTCCGTTCTTTACTTTCTCGTATGGTAATTAGGCATTCTAAGGAGCAGTCGTTGGAAAGTGGAGATGCCCTCGTTCAGTTGCCACCTCGTAATGTCGAGACTCTGCTTCTGCCATTTGGTTCTGAGGCAGAGAGGAAGATCTATGAATACATCGAGTTGAGAAACACTCAGCGTTTTATGGAGCTTCGGTCGGAGTCACCTACCACCGTCCTTGGCAAGTACATGGACTTGCAAGGTATGATGTATGCGGCAAGGCTATCGTGTGGCCATGCCTCTTTAGTGAACTTGGATTCACTCAACAATCTCAACATCAAGCTGGAGCGTGAACGTCAGGAGAAGCTAAGGAAGAGTCTTGGGAAGGGAAGGTATGAGGAAGAGAAGAAGAAAAAGAAAGCCAGTGGAACAAGAGCGGAAGTGTTTCACGAAGCAATCTCCAAAGCTCGTCCTTCTGCAACTGTAAGTTCTTGTATCTATAATGACACATCTTGTGTATGATACTATTGTTCGTTCTTTGGTTATGAATCTCACATTCACATATCTCCTCTCTTCACATTAATCATGTCATAGTCTCGTATGCGTGAGGCAGTATTGCAGTTCCAAGAGGGAGAAGTTGAGTTGATGGAATGTCCTGTATGTCTTGAGGCCACTGGTGAGGCTGATGTTGCATTGACTCCCTGCGCCCATAAGTTTTGTGCCGAGTGTATCCTGGGTTGTCTCTCGTCTATGTCTGCATCTCGTGAGCCCACGGGTGTCTGTCCAGAATGCCGTGAGAAGATCAAGAGGAGTGAGTTGACATTCTTGGGAGATGCTAAGGATATCTGCAAGCCAGTGGCCCAGTCTGATGAAGATCAAAAGCCAGCTGCAAAGGAGAGTAAGGAGTCTAATGTGGATATCAATGGCTTTCAACTAACTACAAAAGACTCAGTAGTAGCTACGACTTCCGGGGCCGCTGATCGACGCATCAATTACCAACCATTGGATGAATCGGAGAAGAGACAACAACGAGCCATCTGCCATACTCTGCCACCTGAATTCCTCACGGCTTGGGTAAGTTATAAAAGTGAACATCATATGGCTCAGTGCCTCAGAGCGCTCCACTAGTGCGGCACACTTGATTGATTGAATGAACATAATATGATATGGCACAAAAATGAGGATACCATTTTCGGTATCCTTTTTTTGTGCACAAGATGTGTCATTTTTCTAATCCTTCTTCTTCTCCTTATCTACATCAAATACACAGAATACTGGCTACAACAACATTGGTACTAAGGTAGCACGGCTACTTGAGGAGGTTAAATTGATGACTCAGAAGGACCCAACTTCCAAGGCTGTTGTCTTTTCCCAGTTTTTAGGCACGCTAAATGTTATCGGAGAAGAAATGACCATCCGAGGAGTGAATTTTGCTCGCGTTGATGGAATGATGAAGCAGCATCACCGTGCTGATGCCATCAACAGCTTTACTACTGATCCCAAGACAAAGGTACTATTGCTATCGATGAGAGGTAAGAAGAAGATGCTTGTGTTGAGAGAGAGTCGTCTTGTCTTAGTATTGTACTCGTGTTCAATTCCTAACGTCCTTTCTCATCTCTAATCACAGCTGGTGCAGCCGGATTGAACTTGATGGCAGCCAACTACTGTTTCTTGATGGACCCTGCTCCTAACTCAGCTGTTGAAGAGCAGGCCATTGATCGGTAAGAACAGAACATATGTATGGTCTCTCTACTCTCTTTATCATACACATCTCATCGTCTCATAAACTCAATATTACCCACAGTATTCATCGTATTGGGCAGACACGTCCTGTTCACGTCAAGCGTCTCATCATCAAAGATTCGATTGAAGAACGTATCCTCAACAATCGTCGTTCAATGGCCGCTGATCGTCCAAATGTCTCAACACAATTGGATGGCACTTCTGACTTGATGGAAGAGGAGAATACCTTTGACAAGAAGCAGGCTAGTAAGAAGAAGAGGGATAGACATGAAGATGAGGCTGATATGGGTGAGAAGACATTCCAAAGATTACGCCAATTGGAGGCCTTGTTTGGTTGCTCGGCTACTGTCAAGGTTACCAAGGCGTAGAGAGAAACGGAAGATGGAGATTTGGTAGTGTGTTATTTATGATTATGATGGCGGTTAATATATGTGTACTCTGGATGATAGATTCATCCTGTTGTGAGTAATGAGTAAGGTCTAGTTGTGAAAGATAAAGTAGATTATCTATCCCGAATACTTTGACTTGATTTTCAGCTCTCCCAATATTCTTTTTATCTTCTTAGTTCCTTCTTCTACTCCCCCTAGGTGCTATAGTTCCCCAACAATAAAAGTTGCGTAGTCTAAACACCAACACATCTATATTATACAAGCCCATGACCAACTGTATCCTCCTCCCCCTTCCAATATACCATCCACCCTCTCCATCTCAGACCCACTTCACCCAATCAGTCACCGCCCTTTCCCTTCTTCCAAGGAGCATTCTTCTTGTCCTTGGGGGTGCACTTATCAGACAATTCATCTTGGGTCCTGATATCCTTGCAGGAAGACTCCTTGTTACAGCATTTCTCGAGCCCATCGGTAATGTCATAATAGATAGGAGTATCGGAATTAGGGCACTTAGGATATACCAATGGACCCGTGCAGTTAAAATCCAAGGGACAGAAATGATCCTCTTGTAGACCCGTACAGTTGTAACAATTTCGAGGACCACCAAAGTTACTGGGGAAACATTCATATGTATCAAGGCATTCCTCGTATGCAGTGAGGTTGCTGAACCTAATATCTCTTGGGCAATAGCTGGGGCAGTATGGAGCTACTTGTTGAGCACCTTCTGTGCAGTTGCGAAACTTGGGACAAAAAGGAGGGAACTGAGGGCCTGTACAGTTTTTGAGTTGCACCAGAGCAAGGTCAGAGCATGCTTCATCGGCATTGCATGCTTTGTAGATACCAACACCACCAATGGATGAACCATTCTCAGGAGGATCAGGAAAATAGTCAGTCCTCGCAGCAACAGACTGGCATGCTCTGTCTCCTTTGCAAGCCTTGGTAATCGCAGCAATGGAACCAGAACCTCCAGCAATACCATCGCAGGCATTTGTTCCAATACAGGCCTTGTAAATGCCACCAATGGATCCACCACGCAAAGCAGCGCCAAAGCAAGCGTCCTCCCCGATACACCCCTTGGTGATTGCGGCAATGGATCCACGATTGGCGGCAGCAGCTTTGCAAGATTTATCTCCGTTACAAGAGTCAGTAATACCTCCTTCGATGGAACCACCATCATTAGCAGCATTTTCACATGCCCTATCCCCATTACATGATCGGACAACTGATGTAATTTTAGCCTTGCTACATGCCTCCCCACCAGAACAGCTACCATCTCTGCATACAGAACCTGTGAATCGATAACAGGGTGATTCACGAACAAATCTACTAATCTTTCCTGAGCAGCATTCACCGCCATAACTAAGAGTATCATTTACAGTATTACCGCATGCTACTTCACATGTCTTGTCAGTGCCAACTTCGTACCCATTCTCACAATGGACAAAGCCATCTGTACACTCTTCATCTTGGGGAGGAGACTGGAGGACCCTGCTTCCTTCATAGAAGTCAGCATATGAGTCTTGTCCTTTGAGAACAGTGGATAGGATGCCAACGTCACTTCCATGATCATGAGGTGTGGATGATGATGCATCGATGGGGGAGTCGGCGGCCGGTTGATACTCTTGAATCTCGCGTGCCTCAAACGGACGACGACGTTCAATACGGTTCTACATATGCATCATATCATATGCAACATCGTATCAAGAGAGACGGAGGAGAGGAGGCATGATAGGAGGGATGGCGATACATGAGACATATGAACATATCATTTGAGATCGACATTGTATTTGTTATCATTATCATGTGTCAGCGTTCTAATTTGACGACTTACCAATCGACCGAATGACCAGTTGAGACTGTTAGCAATAACGAGTGCAGGTAGGAGCTTCATGGTGGTTGAGTACTAGAGTAGTAGAGAGTAGTATGTTTGATGTATTGTGCAATGCAATTTATGCGAGGAGGAGAGTATAGTTTAGTGTATGGAATAGGTGGCAATTATGATATCGATCTTTTTTTGGCAATCAAGTGTCTCAAAGAGGACCAAGCCCTACTGGTATCGGCTAGTTTGTATCTATGACGTGTGTTCAGGCTTAATGGAATTATCGCCATGCCGCTTCATACATCTTTAGTTTTATTCAAATTGATGATTTGATGATGCCTAGTGTAGGCCAAAGCCAAAACTGAGCGAACTTGGACTTCCATGATGAGATGAGTAAGGAGAGTCTGGTTTTATCAGGGTTATCCCGCTCAGATGCAGAGAATCAAGTACATTAGGCCAAAACAGAGCGAACTTGAGACTTCAGTGATGAATGAGTAGATACTAGTTTTCCATTGCTTACTTAAGCACAAAAGATAAATGTATGGATATGGAGGGAGAGAGCATAACATGCTGAGTAGTGTAGCCTATCTTTGTCCCCCTACCTGCCTATTGCTCTAGCTTCTCAACTCGTACAATCTATGCGGAGCCCACCATGACTCTCCAATTCCAAAGGGAGCATCCTGAGAAGAGGACTAAAAGTTAAAAGCTACAACAGTAAGGCCAAGTTCTGAGTGATGGATATGATGGTTTCTCCAGTTTCCAGGGGGTATCCTTGCAAATCAAGTGCATAGTCTTTCATCAGAGCGAACCGTTGCAACTTGAGATCACACTAATCAAGACATCGCCATATCATCATGCCATACTTCTCATCACATTCTTATTAAAGATACATTCATGATCACATACATTGAACCATTTACCCTCGTACCATTGTGTACCCTCATCAACTTTTCTTCTAAATAAGTAATTTGTCTTATATCCCAATGCTACCCTTGATTTGGCTATAAATCCTGATAATGTTGATGCTGGATTACCAATAAATACCGTTGACATGATTGCAATAGTAATATCTCCACCTAACCAACTTGCTTCCTCGGGTATTAATCGTATATGTGGACCTAGTTGTACATCCTCCAGTAACTTTTGTAATATCTCTGGACGTTGATTATCGGTAATGAATATAATTGGATATCCCAACATACCCGCAGGCTTTAATACTGATTTGACATAATGGGGATTCATATCTAATGCCGCCATTGGATCACACCCACTTCGTTCGGCTATCTTGGCTAACATCCGTTGTCCGGGCAATCCTTCCAATGATCGTGAATGTATAACGGAATACATGATTGTATCCTTATCTTTACCAAACATTGCATTCAATACTGAACACATGTCACCAACTGGTTCATTATGCATATTAATACCAACACCATTATTATAATGTTTGAATAAAGTACGTATAATATGACTTTGATATTCGACATATTCTCTAAAACCACTATTATCGGTAGCAGTTGTTATATATTCATGTTGATATTCAAATAAATCTTTAGTTGTAAGTGTAACAACTTGTTTGTATTGTGATAAATCATCTTCTTCATTTATTATCTTAATACAGAATGATGATTCAAATAATATTTTCCATTCGTCTATAGCTTGTACTCGTTGGTTGGATCTAACAAGTGCACGGTCACATGCACGAGCTGATTGGATTGTACCATCATCGACACATTCGGGTGTACCTCTATTCCGAACATTAGTTTGTATTGACATCCACATTTGTGTAATCATATAGGTAGGCCATGATACTTGCATAATACCGACTATCATGTTGTTATCTTTTGCATATTGCATAGCATGGAGGAATTCAATTAGATTATTACCGGTACGTCCCCATGTTGACTTCTCGCTACCAAGTAGTAATAATGTAGTATTTTGTGGTGGACTTATTTTATTCATCATACATTGCGAGTTATACTTTTGTGTAATTCTAATGTCGTCTTCATGTGAGATTGGGGCCATTCGATCACAAATACTGATTGGTCTATCAATTGATGATAATTCAGCGGCAATGATATTAAATGATTGCATTTCTCTTTGTAGATTTTGGGTAACCAATGTTGCAATGAGTATCAATAGACTAAAGAGTATAAGCTTTCTTATCTTGGGTGGTAGTTTGAAGAACTTTCTAGCAGTTGATTCAGATCCACCTCGTATTGCTTGATATGCACGAGATTGTACCGATGATGCAGCACTACTCAAACTTGATGCAACACTTACATTATCAGAACTTGGTATATAACTACTTCGTATTATCCCTCGTTCTTGCCTTTTCGGAACGACAGTACTAACACTTAGATAATATTTGGAATTACTTTTAGTTTCCACAATTGATCCGCCATCGGTACTACCTGTAATGACCGATGTTGTTATTTTATTACCATCTTCAATAGTTGATGAGTTGGATATATATCCAGTTATTGTATTATTGGAGTTTAATGTCCATCGTGTTAATATTGGTATATCGTTAGAAGAGGGTAGTAGTAGTGAATGAGAAGAAGGTTGCGCGTATTGTTTTGTTGTTGAGTTTTGTCTTTGATGTTTGCTATTCATATCTTGCGTATATCTTGTTCTACTCCATTATAAGTTGTACAACGCGCTAGATAATAACGAGTGAAATGGTCAGTGGTATGTATTATTGAGGTGCTTGCCAATGCCTTGAATTGCAATAGCCTCACCTTTATTATCATATCAATATTCCATCTCGGTATCTTTTTTTGACAAAAAGCATTTTTTCCAACTCTCAACTTAGTTGCATCCTCATAACTCTCGTCAATTGGAGCGCTCGATTCTACCAACATACCATCATACTCAGTTTATAACGTTCTTTCGAATGGTAGTTTGCTCGATAGCGTAACTCTTGAGAAGGGAATAAGAATTAGAGGATACTATTACTGGTATCCTTTATTTGACAATTTTTTCCACCCAAACTCAAATTGATATGACCGCGTTGGCTCTCTTTGAGATAGCAACACCATCTAAGCCCTAAGCTTAATACTATAATGCTCTATATAATACCATAGAAATACAATGAGTCAAAAGTCTCACAGCAGTGATAAAAGCAAAAAGAGTAATAATACCAAGCAGGTCAATGACAGTAGCAACTCGGTAACAACATCAATACTTGAACAAATTAAAAATGATAACTTTGGTGGTTCTAAGAAGTTAGATCCACCATCCTTGACAGGATATCATTCACGAAGACGTACCAGTAATGATACAAGTGATAACGATGAAGGAAATGATAGCTTAGGTGACATCTCAGGATTCTTGGGGTATAAAAAGAGTCATTCTACAAATATTGGATTGCATCGTAAACATTCACGGGGTAGTAGTTATAATCATAATAATGTCGGAGGAGGGAGGGAAGGGAGGGATGCACCAAGTATAGCCAGTAAAAGTACGATAGTATCTCAAGATTCGTCTATATTATCTAGATTACGGAATAAGTTTACTTCAAAGAATAATAAACCTTCAACTAATACACAAAGGGGAAGAGGGGGAAGATCTCATTACAATCCATATCCAAACACTACATCCCATCAATCAATATCTGCCTCCACAATATCACGTACCTCCACCCACACCAAGCATACCTTTGCAACTAAAAGTACTGCCAAAACATGGCAAACTTCCGAAACTCACTTTCACAACAAGACCATACTCCAGCTAGCACGCTACTATATTTCATTACCATTTCGATATAGAAATGTTATATCAATTGTAAGTTTAGTTAGTATTGGTATATTGGTTTTATTGAATTATGTTATTTTGATGAAACATCGTGTTAATCAAGTTGGTATTATACATGTAGATCATAGGGTGGATGGAAGTAGAGTGGAGGTTAAACATGATGATGAGGTTATACAAGATTATGAAAGTTTGCATGATGTTAATGATAATGTTTGGATGGATCAGCAGTGGCAGCAGCAAGTTGATCAGTTTGAGGAAGGGCAGCAAGAGCTCATGAGTGGCAACTTTGATAACAATAATATTCAACGAGAGCCGATACAAAGTATTCGAGGTGCAAGGAGTAATCAACAGCTCTCTGGTCTTGAGATTGACTCTAGCAGCAGCAGTAGTGGTCTTAGACAAGAACAACCGAGAGTTGACGAGTTGGGACCATCCATCTTTCAATTAGATCGTTTGTATCTCAAGCAAAAGGCTTCCAAGATTGAACCTAACAAGGATGGCACTTCATCCTCATCGTCTACACTATACACTTTAAAAGATTCAGCATTATATACAAACTTACAAGCATTACAAGGTATTGATACAACAATCGAATCAAACGCCTTATCAAATAGCAAATCATATCAATCTCAACGACAATCTAATCCCAAATGTTCAAGATTATTCATATACATGCCAGATTACTTTGCCGAGCACGGACACGGCTCACAAATTAATACCTACATTATGGCAATAACAGCATCAACCTATATGGACCGTTCCATGTTACTATTAGAATATCCAATCTTAGAAGGGAATAAATACGCCAGTGGTAGTCAATTTGGTTGTCCTATTGATGCATTTCATGAAGCAATGGGTATTAATGTACAGATTGGTGAACCATCAAGTTCGAATGCACAATGGAGTATACGGAATGATTTTCCATTGGGTTATTCAAGATTGATATATCAACCATCATACTTGACGAATGGTTGTTCTATACCCAAGAATTGTCGCAGTGTTAGTGATAATGCTGTAGATGGAACAACAACGTATGATTATTCAGATTGGGTCAAGTTATATCAACGGGATAGTCAAAATCCAGATGGGACATATAATGAAATAACCTGTACAAACATTGATGGTAGTTCATCGAACGTTATTATAACAAGTGGGGGTAAGATACGGAAGTATTTTCGTACATTAGATGTCCGGGGACAGTTGGAAGCTGCGGCGGCATACTTTCCTACAGTTGATACGTATACTGTCGATGTGGCGAAACAATGGGCAATGAATATGGGTGCCACATCTGATGAAGCTGAGATATTCACAACTATAACAGATCGACAACAGATTTGGGATTATATACTAGGATTATTAAACAAGGCTGGTTTCATGAAGTTGCAACCTTGGATTGCACGTGATACTGGATTGTTTTTACGATCATTTGATTTACCATTGGATTATGAATATTCGGCCATTCATGTACGACGAGGTGATAAGTTAATATCAGAAGCACGAGGTGAAGTTGAACGATATTGGAAATCACAGGGATATACTAATATGGAGAACTTGCCTTTTGATTATGTACCATTTTCTCAATACTTGAGTATGTGGGATGGAAGTGAGGTATGTCAGACCAATCAGGTTACGGGTGAGCTAGAAGTGATGAAACATAATGTATACATTGCAACCGATGACCCGATAGTCATAAAGCAAGAGATTGATAACTTGGATGCACCTCATATGAATGAGAATACTGTACTTTGGAATGATTGTCATGAACTGACCTTTTACTTCAACCCAACGAATGAAGTTAGTGCCTTTCATTTGAATGGAGATGGTGAGAAACCAAGCGAAGAGTCGGCCGAGAATGATAATTGTTTTGCTAGATATCATCGTAACATTGCAAGTATTGCTGATATGATGATACTATCCAAAGCAAAGATCTTCATTGGTGAATACAATAGTAATTGGGGCAGAGTCATCAGAACCATGAGGGTACGGATGAATAAGAATGTCGTGCCTGGATCAAATGATTATACACGAACCTTAGATACAAGAATAGCCTGGGCAGATCAAGGTATCACTGCACCTGACAAGGTTCAGTATAAACTGCACAAGACGCCAATCAAGCCTATTGAAGCTGTCGAACATGAGCTCATTCAAGGTGCAGTCGATCAACAGAATGTCGAGTCCATTAAACATGATATCAAAGATCAAATCAATGTTGAGCCCATGAGTGTATGTGGCCGTATGTCACCCATACCGCACGAAGAAGACGTGAGAGTTATGAACAAGTATGCATTGGAATGTGCTAGCAGAAATAGTGGTAAGCCCAAAGATACATCATTATTACTCTTGGAAGGGACAAAGACATATGGTCGAACGGGAAACAACTTGATTGAGTTTCTACATGCATTGCAGTATGCCAAAGATAAGAATATAGTAGTTGGCATCATGCAGGGAAGTTGGGCGTTACATGCAATTACTCAAATGTGGATGGCAATTCAAGATGACGAGGGGAACAGTAGACACTCCTCAGAACGTGTAAAAGCCGTATTAGAATGGATTGAATCATTTGAAACGGCATTTTGCCTCAAGGTTGTCCAAGAAGAGGATTTGGATCAGTACAAGGAGATTGTACGAATGGAAACTAGAGATCTATTCGTCTTTCAACACGATGTTAATATTGGAGGCATAGATGAATATGTCGAGTTCCAAACTTACAACATACGAACTCTATTCAGATCATACAACAAGGGCGTTGGGATCAACATGCGCAGCCGTCCGGTTCGAGACATGTGCAGCGTATTAGATGCCATGTTTGGAGACAACAAAGACTCGACAATGTATTCGGTTATACATAGTAGGTCATTGGAAGGGCCACCTGGAGAACGTTTATTGACACGAGTTGCACAGTTTTCAGGATGTGATCCCAAGGCGGCATTAGATATGGAACCTGAATACATCAAGGCAATCTTAAAGCCACTGGGTATGCTGGAACATCCAATTATCTTTATTACTGATAATCAACGTCCAGAGATCTTAGAAAAGCTACAAGCAGATCCAGAGATTGCTCCCCAAATACAATTGGTACCAGAAGAAGCAAGTTGGGTCGGAGGAGACATGACTATTGCAATCATGTCGACGGTGTTCATAGGAAACCCCGCGTCTACATTTTCAGGATTCATTGCCAAGTCTCGAATAGCTTTGGGGTTTGATACAAACTACTTATTCCGAAGAAAAACAGATGAAGGAGACTGGATAGATGTTGGCAACCAGCTGAGCATCTTTGACAGAAAGATAATGAGGAGTATGGCATGATGAGAAGGACGAGCCATCTGCCACCACGGAGCTGGGTAAGTTATGAAAAGTGAACATAAGATGTGCACAAAATAGAAGGATACATTAACTTAAGTCCAAAGTATATACACTTTAACTTTAAGGGAGTACTATCTAACTCTTAATATCAACAGATAACGTGGATACATCTACCATATTTTCATCACAGGTAAGACTTGACATTCGGTCGGCAAGAAGATTAGCACCTTTACTCTTCCACTGAACAGATCTTCTCATACCCTTTAAACGAGTCGACTCTTGACTGATTCCTCCCAAACTGTTTCTAAGATCATGTTGTGCAAGTAACTCTTCCTCCATGTTTGTTATCCAATCTGATTCTAGTGCCTCTGTTGCTGAATAGCGTGTTGTGGGGTCAACATCCAAGAGACTCGTAATAAGTTGCTTGGCCTCTTCAGATATACCTGACCAGTAACTAGGGTCAAAGATGTACTTTCCCAAACGAATAATCTTGAACAACTCGTTCTGATCTTTATGATGAAAGGGTAAATAGCCGACCAAGAGGAAGAACATAACAACCCCAACGGACCACATATCAGCACTTTCATCATATGGATGATTTTTGAGTAGCTCTGGGGCGACGTAATGTAATGAACCGCATAATGTTGTTAAAGAATTGGGTACATATACCCTTTTCGCATATCCAAAGTCGCAGATCTTCACTGATGTATTGTCGGCATTACTCTCAAGTAACAGATTTTGGGGCTAATCAATAAGCAATGGATGTGGAGGGAGAGATGAGACATGGAGACTACCATAATACACATTAAACATGTCAAGATCCTTACCTTCAAGTCTCTGTGGGCAATACCACGCTTGTGTATGTATTGAACAGCTTGCAATAGTCCCCGAGACAATTGACAGGCATCTTTCTCAGAATACTGCTCAATATCAGCCACTCTGTCCAACACATCCCCGCCGTTGCACTTCTCCATAACAAGATAGAAGGTCTCCGGCGTCTCAAAGAAGTCCAGCAATGGAATGATATGCTTGTGACGAAGACTCCTCAGAATAGATACCTCATTAAGTACTGCGGCATCTTCAGCTTGTGTTAAATCTTCTCTTTCAACAACTTTAATGGCATATGTCTTTTCTGTCGCCGTGGATGTACCTTGCCATACCGTGGCTTGAACACCCTCTTGTATTTTGCTATCAAGATTATACAACTTGTCAAATGTGGGTGGGGAGTTGTCTTTACTATCTTCTTCACAATCCTTGCAACTCCCATCAACTGCCGTTTCTGAACCATGCATTTCCTCTCTCGAGAAGGCGGATGTTTCTATATTCCAAAACTTTCCACTTACGGCCACGAGGATAGCACTCATTGCCCCCTTCAACTTCCTCCTTGCATTGAAACTAATAATCTCTGCCAATCCCTTATCCAAACTCTTCCTCCTTAAGTCATCATCTTCTGTTAACATCCATTCAGAATTCAAAGCCTCCTCGGCGGATACACGAGCACTTGGATCTACATGTAACATACTTAGTACTAACTTCTTGGCACTCATACTAATATGACTCCAGTAATCGTCATAAAAGACATAATCACCAGCCCTAATGGCACGGAACATGGCATTCTTACCAGCCTTTTTGGCATTGAATGGGGCTCGACCAGACTGATAAATGGATGAGAAAGAAAATTGTGCATAAGATGTGAGCAAAATATATCACATGAGCAATAAACACGCATCAAACAAATAAACCCTCCTGTACAATACAACTAACTCACCAACAACATAAACAAAGTACACCCAGCACTCCAAACATCACACTTGGGTCCATACTTCCTACCCAATACCAACTCCGGAGGGACAAATGCCGGCGTGCCACACTTAGTTTTCATACTATCATCTGGAGTATCCATATTAAACTTTCGTGCAAATCCAAAATCTGCAAGTTTTAATTGTGTATCACTATTCTCATCCATTAGTAATAAGTTTTCAGGCTTGATGTCCCTGTGTGCAATTCCCTTGGAGTGTAGGAAGGCAATACTTTCTAACATTCTTTTGGCTAAATCTCGTGCATGTTTTTCAGTATAGACCTTCCGTTTGGCTAATCTGTCAAATACGTCACCACCACGAGCTAATTCCATTACAATATGATATTTATCAGGTGAGGGGTAAAAGTCGATAATGTTAATGATACCATTATCTTTCGTGTCTGTATCTGAATTGTCGAACGCTTGTTTTGATTTTTTATGTGCATTTGGATTAAGGGAGCGTAGAATTTCCACCTCTTGGATTTGTGCCTCATCGTCATGTTTGCTTAGTTTACTGTATATTGTGTATATTTGTTGTTATATGTTGTGATATGATTAGTATATAGAAAGAATAAGGACATATGAGACATTGCAACTAAAACAGATGAGCCCCATAATATCATTATGCCTATGATATATTGCACATGATATATATTGCAACACATATAATATCTAAAGCACAACGTACCTCCGATCAACAACCTTGACAGCATACTCCCTCTTTCTCAAATTATGCATACCAATCCATACAGTACCATATGATCCACCTTGTAACTTTTTAGTTAATGTGTAAAAAGTTGAGAATGTTGGATGTAGATTATCTCCTAGAAACATATCTTCTATGCCATTTTCAAGTTTGTCTGGTATTAAGTCTGATTGTTTATTAGTAGTTGTAGTGCCATTATTCTTGGTGGTTAGTTTGGATAGTACGGACTTCATCTTAGTTGTTTAGAGCCGTCGCAACGATATGCCTCACTCAAACAGCATTTCCGTTTATGGAATAAACACATACATTTAGCGAACAAACGAAATTTGCCGTGTCCGCTAAATCTATCGTGACGTGAAGTATTTGCTCGGACTATAGACTCACATTAACACTGCAGGGTGTATAGATGATGCTACATTGGTGAACGAATCGTATGAGAAGAGGCTAAAAGTTGCGTGAATAAAATTGAGCATATCTCTCACACTTTACTTTGGTAAGAAGATGTTTTGAATACAGCATTCTATGTGATATGATGATAGCCATATATTAATATTCTTACACGAACGATCTCTTTTACCTATATTATATACTAAACTTATCATTCAACTAAATAGAGGAAGAATATAGTTAAACAAATGAGCCTTATTAATCGAGCAGTTGTTCCACGACGACGTTCGAGACGTCTTGCTACAATCATCCATGCATCGGATTGGTACAGTATTGGTTACTCGTATTTGAGTTCTTATGCAATGAGAGAGTTACAGCGATGTATGAAGAAATATTGTGATACTGATAATGAATGCAATGTAATTAAACTCGAGGTTGGGACAAACAATTCGGGTTCGAATAGATACAGTCATCATGAGTGGATGCTTCCTCATTGGAAAGAGCTATTCAAAGCATTACGAGGACGTACCTCTGTCACAAATGTTATTATCAGACGTATCCACTTGTCGGTATCAGTGTTAAACATTATACTTCCAAGTTTAAAGACATTACCCAAGTTGACGAGATTGACCTTAGATGACACTAAATTGGGGGATGATGGATTACAACGTTTGGTTTCTTTTCTCAATCATAATTCAACCTTGGAAGATCTTAAGATTCATTATCATCGTTGGGAAAGAATTAATGATCTATCAATTGCCACATCCTTATCGGATGCTGTGAGGAATCATCCTACCCTTAAAAGATTTGTACTTGACTACCCTACGGTATTTAATGGAACGGATATTCTCCATATAATCCTCAACGGGTGCGTTGGTTTGGAAACATTATCAATATCCGTAGAGGAATTGGGATTAGAGGGTGTAGTTCACATATCAAACTTTATACGTAGCAATCATCCTTTGAAAGATCTCGATTTGACTAGGAATAAGATTACAGATGGTGAAGCATTACAATTGACATCGGCATTATGTTATAACACACACCTGAAATTTCTGAACCTCCAGCATAATGCCATAACATTGGAAGGAGAAAAGAGACTTCTCGGTGCACTGTTTAATCCATTAAGTATGGACTCAATAGTTCAATCCAACCATACATGTATTCCACACGCATGGGATATCAGTAAGCTTTCGATAATAGCCCAGCGGACTATGTTGGAACATATGGTCTACTTGATAAATGCGGATATGAATATTAGTATTCAGCGGAAGATTAGAAAGAAAGTAGTATTGGCATTATGTGGGGTTGATGGAAGTCTTTTCAATCTATCCCATTTCAACGACCTGCCCCTTCAGTTGATTCCACGGGTATTAGAACTGATTCAGGATCATACAATAGGAAGAGAGAAAGTGGTCAGAAGAATGCCCAACCAGTTGGAGAAAGATGCCTTGTCAAGACTCTTTCATACTTTAAGGGGTTGGGAATTGCCATTGTTGTTTGAGTATCTGAACAGGCCATCTACCAAAGGGAGATCGGGGAAGAGAAAGAGAAGGAAGACCCGTCACGTCGTTGAACATTAGCTACCAATAGTGGAAGAGGAGAAAGACTTGCATAGACTCGAGTTGGGGTATGATATGCACAAAAAGAAATGCTATCTCGCTAGGTTCTAAGTTTAGCAGAAAACTGATTGAACTTTAGACTTTAGTATCCTTCTCAGATTAAGTCTATTCCCTTCATCCACAAACATACATATACCCCTCGTCTCTTCAATTCCTCCTTATTCCCCTCATAGGTATGTAGAGTAGAGCAAACGAAAGATACCTGCTTTCGATTGTTTTTTATCCTACGAGACGTGTCGGTCTTTTAGATACACCTCCACAATTTGGTAATGTTAGCAAACTGCTGTACATGTACATACTACTACTACCTACACCTTACTTCCACAGGATCACCAACTATGATGACAAATAATGAAGAAATCGAGGTCGAGGCTCCTCAAAATTTAGCTTTCAATATTGATGAAGAGATGCCCGCCGACGGCGAGGAGGATGCCGATATTATTGATGAAAGAGAAATTGCAAATGACGGTTTACAAAATAACAATATGAAAAGTCCATTGCAAAAAATATTTTTCTGTTCCTTGCCGTCTTTGCCGTATTTATTATGATTGGTTATGGATCGGGATATGGTATTAATGAAAAGGTAATGGCAGCGGCACAATCTGCAGCAGTGAGTAGTAGTGAAAATGTTAACGTTGTGGTTCAATCGAAAACAGGCAAGTTTTCCAAGAGTACTACTAGTGCTAAAGCATCTAAAGTTGCCAAGTCGGTAAGTAGTATTGTAGAATAATTGGCTTTGGTTTGATGATATATGATATGCGCCGCCTAAAAAAATCTAAATATGTCACAACATTACAATTTTCTAGTCAAAGTCAGGTGGTACACCCTCAGCCTCACCATCACCAACAATTTCATTTAAACCATCTGCAAGTCCTTCGGATTTTCCATCTGCAGCTCCTACCCCAAAATGGACTCCTCCTCCAACTATGCGTCGTGGTCTGCTCCAGAGGGCTTGGGATTATGTTGTTGGTAATAAAGCTCTACGTTGGTGGTATGGAATCGAGGATGATGAAAAGAGGTACGGACATCGACTATTGGAAGGTACATCTAACTACAATCCAACATTGAACGAGGTTATGAAAATCGCTAAAGAGGGTAATGGCAACTTGGACTCGGAATATATTATTAAGAAGAATTTACTTACATCCGAGGAGTGTGAACTTTTGGTTGCATACACTAATGAGAATGAAGGAACTCCCGTTGGAGTGAATACATCTGATAATGATCATCTTATAAAGAAGTTTCCATTGGAAGATATTATTGGAGTTCAACGAACAAAGGAGCTATACAACTTCTTTGAGGAGTATACTAACGGTTCATCAATCGACCAAATTGCATTAAGACGTTTAACTGGCAAGTCTGGTCTTTCCATGAAACTACATACTGATGTTCAACCATACCAATTGAAGATTGCTCTTAATAGTAATGAAGACTTTGAAGGAGGTGACTATGTAGTGGGCGATCGTACTGGTGCTAAACGTATCCATCTTGAGACAGGATCTGGCCTCCTTCATGATTCAGGACTTGTTCATGGACACCTTCCACACTTTGGGCAGAAGTATATCCTTTACTTGATTAGCGATGCAAGTCCTCAGACTCAGATGTAATTATATGAGATATATCACAAAGACATGTACGTCTTGGAATATTGTTTGGTATTATGTATGGAATGTGAATAGGTGAAGAGACAAGAAGTTGGATTCTCGGTGCTGTGGAGAGGTTGCCGCCGACATCATTCCCTCCCTCTGTTTGGTGTACTAATGTTTATATGGAATGAATAGGTAAAGAGACAAAGTGGGTCCTGTAGAAATGTTTAAAATAGATGATAACTTGTTTGAGAGATTAGGCTTACAATGTGTATACCTCTCACTACTTTCCTCCTCATCTAAATAGTGTCACCCATCACCCAAACATATACACACACCACCACCCTTCCTCTCTTTACTCCTTATTACCCTCGGCAGCATCATCCGCCACCTGACTAACCTGACTCCAAGATCCATCCAACCCCTCCTTCCAAAGTGTCACAGTCGAATCACCACTACTAACAGCTAGAATATTACCCGTCACACTCCAACTAACTCGCCACACAGGATCATCAAATGTATTCAATACCAACGGTGTCCACTTCTTATCCTCATCACTCGTTTCTTCTTCAGTACCATTGTCACTACCCTGTTTCCAAATAATAACAGTCTTATCTTCGGAACAACTTGCAATAATACTCCGGCCGGGAATGACATTCGGTGCCCATGCCACATCCCTTACCCAATCTTTATGTCCTGAATCTGCGGCAGTAGTAGTGATATCAAATGATTCTTGTTCCCATATACCAGTTGATGAATTCTTCTTAACCCATATACGTATACCGTTGTCACTACCACCTGTTGCCAATCGTGGTGGTTGAGACTGTACAGCAGCTGTACCATTATCACCCTCACCATTACTTGACGGAACAACACCATACGGTGACCACGAAACAGCATTCACACCCAAAGGAGTATCCTTTAAATATTCCACAGTCCATGAATCATCCGGTTCATGACTTAATACGCTAACCCGTCCATCGGAACTCGCCGCGGCCGCTACTAATCCATACTCATGCGGTGCAAATTCAACACTATTCACTGAACTATCATGTAATCCAATAAATGATTTAACATTTACCCATTCACCGGGACGTGATTCACGATGGATTAATACGGATGAATCAAATGATGCCGAGGCTAATATTGATCCGTATTTGGGATGTGACCATGATAATTGATAGATCGGACCGGAATGTCCTGTTAATGTTGCATTTGGGGTGTAGGAATTACCGGAGACGTCGTATACTTTAATTGTGCGGTCTAGAGTTGTTGGTTGTTGTAGTTTGTTTATATTGTTGTTGTTAATTGTGGTTTGTTTTAGGGTAGTAGATGAAACGATATGTTGTTAGAAAAAGGCAGGGTATCGAAAACAAGGTAAGCAACACGTCCCTCATTATTGAACCCCTCCTGATATATAAAACACAATGCCGCACCAAAACCAAAGCACCTCAAAATCAACCTCAACAAACCAACCAAACATATTATAAACATATCAACAACTCACCAGATGAACTAGTTGCCAATTTGGTACCATAGTAATCCAACTGTGCATCGTGTACCTAAATATATTTAGTATAATAACAAGTTTATAGCAATTAATAAAGTTAGAACAGATAAGAAGATTAGACAATCCAAATACAAAACACAGATGATAAACAAGTTGGTAACAATTTTTTTTTAATAAGTTAGCATAGTATAGAAGAAAAGAGAAAAAACGTACCATATCATCATGCTGTGTATCAACATAAATCGGCGCTGGTTTACTACTCTCCACTGGTTGTTGTTGTTCAGGCTGTACTACATTAACATTGTTGGCAACTGGCTGCTGCTGAGTTTGTTGTGGTTGTTGGGTGTATTGAGATTGTTGTTGTTGGTATTGATATTGTTGCTGCGGTGCGCCGTATTGTTGTGGCGGCTGTTGTTGTTGGTTATAACCATATTGAGGTTGTTGTTGTTGTTGGCCTCCTTGGCCGTATGCGCCGTACATCTTTTGTTAGTGTTGTTGTTAACACACTACTGTAATACAAGAGGCGGCTAAGATGTCTCATTTACCCTGGACTCCCTATAATATCTCTCTCATTTACCCTGGACTCCCTATAATATCTCACCCGAGTATGCGAGCGAGCTTTGATGATTGGATTGAGTTACCAAAGGTAAGAGTGTTCATAGTAGATGGATGCATATAATGCTATATTTTAGCTGTGTATCACGTATTATGTTCGGTTTTGGGCTGTACGGTTAGTTGAGAGAGAAAGTTTGACTCTTGTTATTTTATTTTCAATAGTTGCATTTGCATATTTGACACTACTACTACCTACTCTTACCATACTAACGATATCCATTACATCCATTGTTTTCTTGATTATCCAATTGTTTGTTCCATACTATAGTCTAACAGAGTATGCCATTAGATTGCGATTAGATGAGCTCCAGTGAGATAAATTATACAAAATACCAAACATAATTATAATTTTATAAACAAACAGTAGACAAGCTACTCGGTATAGATCGTTTCATCACTGGCTTTTTACGTGCACTTTCTGGGCGGTATCCTATCTGTGCTTGCCAAGGTAATGTTACTAATATTATTAGGTGCTAACCTTTCTAATCTCAAAAGCAACTTCTGCTCTCTTTTTCACAAAGAGACTTTTTTCACCATGACGCACATCCCCCTATCTTATTCGACGCTTACTCAATAACTGCCAATGATCGGTATTATGTCAACCCAGTATCATAATGCGGACCTACTCTTCTATAATATTTGCAATTA
>Ga0214481_100085_pt1 | contig 40043 bp, 26 predicted proteins | sample M1_20Mar14CPVII9_4_FD_165057 | JGI IMG/M metagenome (GOLD analysis project Ga0214481, IMG submission 165057) | Marine eukaryotic communities from Monterey Bay, California, United States - M1_20Mar14CPVII9sort6BwellG10 | ecosystem: Environmental > Aquatic > Marine > Unclassified | place: USA...
GAAAAAAGTAAAAAATCGACTGAAGGAATACCCGGGATTAAAACGAAAGCCTTTGCGAGCCAAAGGTAGTACGGATGGTGAAGGCGATTGGCATCCAGTGACGCAGAAGTGGTATGCGGATCAGGGAATCATTACGCCGGAGATGGAATACGTCGCCATTCGCGAAAACCTTGGGCGGAAAGAAGAGTTCAAGACGATCGCTGACAAGTATCCGAATCTGCGAGATCTTCCACCAGAAGCGTCCGAACGAATTCGGCAGCTATGCTCGACCCCCGACGGCTACGAAATGCCGCGGCCTTCGGAGATCGATCCGAATTCGCAGGTGCCGCGCAATCGCATCGATCATCAGCATCCGGGACAAACGTGGGGAGCGATGACTCCCACTTTCATTACTGCTGAATACGTGCGCTCCGAAGTGGCTCGAGGTCGAGCGATTATTCCGGTAAATATTAACCATCCAGAAAACGAGCCGATGATTATTGGTCGTAATTTCTTGGTGAAGATCAACGCTAATATCGGTAACTCGGCAGTTACTTCGACTATCGATGAAGAAGTCGAGAAGATGCGGTGGGCCACAAAGTGGGGCGCTGACACCGTCATGGATCTTTCAACCGGAAAGAACATTCACGCAACCCGCGAATGGATCATTCGCAACAGCCCGGTTCCAATCGGAACCGTTCCTATCTATCAGGCCCTTGAGAAAACGGGCGGGAGCATCGAAGCGCTGACCTGGGAATTGTTCCGCGACACGTTGATTGAGCAAGCTGAGCAAGGTGTTGATTATTTTACGATTCACGCGGGCGTACTCAAAGCGTTTGTACCGCACACAGCCAAACGGATGACGGGGATTGTATCTCGTGGCGGTTCCATTCTGGCGAAATGGTGTATTCACCACGAGAAAGAGAACTTTCTCTACGAGCACTGGGACGACATTTGCGACATCTGTGCCGCCTATGATGTGAGCTTCTCGATCGGTGACGGTCTGCGTCCCGGTTCGATTGCCGATGCAAATGACTACGCTCAACTGGCTGAACTGGAAGTTCAAGGTGAGCTAACCAAACGTGCGTGGGCGAAAGGTTGCCAAGTCATGAATGAAGGCCCCGGTCACGTGCCAATGCATCTGATTCAAGAGAATATGCAAAAGCAAATCGAATGGTGCCACGAAGCTCCCTTCTATACGCTAGGTCCACTAACGACTGATATTGCTCCTGGTTACGATCACTTTACCTCAGGTATCGGAGCGGCACAGATTGGCTGGTATGGCTGTGCGATGCTTTGCTATGTGACTCCTAAAGAGCACCTTGGTCTGCCTGATCGGAACGACGTTCGTGAAGGTGTTATCACGTATAAGATTGCTGCCCACGCAGCTGACCTTGCCAAGGGGCATCCAGCGGCTCAAATCCGCGACAATGCATTATCCAAGGCGCGATTTGAGTTTCGTTGGCGAGATCAGTTTGCGCTCGGACTCGATCCAGCGCGAGCGATTGAATACCACGATGAGACGTTGCCTGCCGAAGGTGCCAAGACCGCTCACTTCTGTTCGATGTGTGGTCCAACCTTTTGTTCGATGAAGATCACCGGCGACGTTCGTAAATATGCTGAGGAACAGAGCAACGAGAATTCGACGTCCGACTCAAAGTAAAAATCCCGGCGAAGTTAGTGCGTTAGAGAATTACTTTGATTCAATAATCGCTCAACGCAATTCACCGGCTAAACGAAGCTCAACGGTTATTTTTTCTTTTCTTTCTTATTATTACTGTTGCGCTTTTGATCGCCGATGCGTTTGTTCGGATTAGATTCCAGCACTTTTGCCAGATGTGCCGCGATTTCTGGATATTTATCGATCACATTGTTAGATTCACCAATGTCGTCTTTTAGATTGTAGAGCGTTGGGCCTTGAGTTGGCCGCGCGGTTTCCTTTACCTTGAACTGCTCTTTCGAATGATATTTCCAATCGCCGTGCCGCACCGCATTTTGTTTGTAGAAAAAGTATTGGTGCGGTGTTTTCGCACCGGGTTGATTCGTCAACAAGCCGAGAATGTCTTTCCCATCGAGGGGCTGAACTGTCGGTAAAGCCGCCCCCGTGATCGCCGCGAACGTAGGCAGCAAATCGATGGTCGCGGCTAGCTCGTCGCACACGATTCCTGCGGGAATTCGTGCCGGCCACTTCATCACGCATGGCACGCGCTGACCGCCTTCGAAAGTGGTCATCTTTCCTTCGAACAACGGCAGAGCGCTTCCACCGTTTTCCTTCATAACCAACCACGGCCCGTTGTCCGAAGTGAAGATCACGAGGGTGTTTTCCTCGATGCCCAAGACTTTGAGATGATCCAAAACCCGACCGGTGTTGAAGTCAATTTCCTCGATCACATCGCCATAAAGCCCGCCCTTGCTTTTCTTATTGAATTCGGGAGAAACATACAGCGGGATGTGCGGCATGGAATGTGCAAGATAGAGGAAGAACGGTTTCTCCTCCTTCACGCTTTCGGAAATGAAGTGGATTCCCTCGTCTGTGAAACGGCGCGTAATCGTCGTCTGATCTGCCGGAAACTCGATGCACTCCTCACCACGCATTAGCGGCACCTTTTGTTTCATCGACACAGGATTTCCTTTGCTCAACTTGCCCGCAAACGCTTCTTTCAACGTATCATGGCTCTGTCCTTCGCGGAACACGCAGTCGTCCGCGTATTTCATAGTGGACGCGGGAAACATGTCATTGCTGTAGGGGATGCCGTAGTAAGAATCGAAGCCCTGGTTCGTCGGCAGATATTTTCGCTCGTCGCCGAGGTGCCATTTGCCCACGGCTGCAGTGTTGTAGCCGACGGTCTTCAATATTTCGGCGATCGTCACTTGTTCAGGAGGAAGCCCTCCCGTGCCGCGGTTTGGAAATAATACACTGGGCACGCCCACGCGGTTTGGATAGCATCCGGTTAGCAGCGCCGCGCGCGAGGGAGAGCAAACCGAAGAAGCTACCATAAAGCTCGTGAACTTGATGCCCTCTGCGGCCATTTGGTCGACCCGAGGTGTTTTTATGTTGGGTGAGCCGAAGCAGCCAAGATCTTGATAACCTTGGTCGTCATTGAAGATAACTACAATGTTGGGAGCCTGATCGCCTTCTTCAAAAGGTATAGGTTGAACATCTGATGATTCCTGAGCTTGAGCTTTGGCACCGGACGACTCGACAATGTGCATATTGCGCTGTCTATCCAAGTCAAATCTAGACGGCGATTTCAGTTTGTCTGTAATGGAGTTCTTTACCTTCGCGAGGGACTCTCCAGTGACAACCGAAGAATGTTGCGCCGGCGCAGAATTACCAAGGCAAATGAAAAGAAGGCAGCAGGTGAAAACGCGAAATGTAATTTTGCTCATTGTTTTGACTTTTCCGATACAGTAATTAGGTCAACCGTTTTTTAAAAATTCCTCGCCACAATTATTTCTTCTTCCTCTTCGCTTGTTCCTCTTTGTCCTTTTGCCTCGCCTTCTTCCTGGCTTCCCTTTTTTTCTGTTTATCAGTTAGCTCCGACGGTTCCGGCTTCTCCGTTGTATCGGTTCCGTCTGCGGGTTTTGCTTTTTCTTTTTTGGCCCTTTTTGCATCCTTGGGATCTACCGTTGAGAAGGTATCATCCAGCCTTTCCATCTCGGCTTGAAGCTGCGCGTGCATCTCTCCAACTTTTTGAGTGTACTCAGGGTTGCCGGCGAGGTTATCCAACTCCCACGGATCCTTTTTAATATTGTAAAGCTCAAACTCAGGGTGCTTCACAACACGGTCGATTTTTGCTCGGGCATCAGGATCTGTCTCGGCTTTTTCCTGCCATTCTCTCCATGCCTTGGCAAAAGTCTTCCCGCTTTTAGGAGCCATCACAACGGCAAGGTAGTAGTCATTCGCTTGTTTGGGGGTCCAGATCAGTTTGAATTCCTTATTACGAATGGCTCTTTGCGAATAACCACTACCTTGATGAACCAAGTAGGCATGTTCACGGTGGTCTGATGTTAGCCCTTTTAATACTGGATATAAGCTTCTGCCGTCCACAGGGGGAGTCGTTCCGCCGGCAATATCAACCAAGGTAGGGACGATGTCACAATACATGGCAACTGCGTCGGTGACGGCAGGCTTGATTTTCCCCGGCCAGCGAACCAGGCATAATGCCTTTGTCCCATAATCATAAATCGACCATTTACCGTTGGGCATGGCGGTCCCCTGCTCGCTCAAAAAGATCAATACAGTATTATCATTAAGGTTCATCTCATCCAGCAACTGCATGGTCGCACCAACCTGATTATCCAAATCTTCGACCTCCGCCGCGTGCGTTGCCAGCGCTTGACGGGTAACGGGCCCATCAACCATATGAGGCGGGACGATGATTTTATTTAAGGGGAAATTAGATGCGTCTCCAATCGTCCACGGATGGTGCGCATGAACCGAAGCAACAACCAAGCAAAAGGGGGTGTTCGCGGCCTGAGACGTTTGGATGAACTGTTTCACGCCGCTCAGCTCCCAAGTAGGAGCTTGCTCGTTCGCACCGACTGTAAACCCAGGAATCTTCTTAAACGCTGTTTTAGTCGTGAAATGGGTCTTTCCGGTCAAACCAACGTCATACCCAAGGTTTCCAAGATAGTCGACGATATTTTTATAATCTTCGCGCGGTTTATAGCCATTACCAAAAACACCGCTGGTCGGAGGCAGCAATCCCGTATAAAGTTCATGCCGCGTTGGAGAACACTGAGCACCTGCGCATGAGAAATTCTCAAAACGCAAGCCTTGGGCAGCAAGACGATCTATGTTCGGAGTACGGGTAAATAAACCTGCATCAACGCAGCCGAAGCTTGACCAGCTGACATCGTCGGCCAGTACAATTACGAAGTTCGGTTTTTCTTCCGCCAGGACAATGGACGGCAGTACGATCAGAGTGAAGATCAGTGCTTTCAGTACGTGTCGAAATCTCATGTCTGTTCCGGGTTGAAACTAATGGGGTGAGTTAAAACAGTTTTTCAATCTGGCTGCTGGTCAGTACCGAACCGCTCAACGGACATCGACCGTGCTTAGCTTGTGGGACTGGATGCGCGCGCTCAAGAGCGAACGCCACTGGTCGCCGTGTTTTGTTTATTGGTGTTTTCTTCTTTCGTCTCAGGCACTGGCTGTAGAGAGAACGCGTTCTCGATCACACGCACGATCGGCATGTGGATCGGTTTCTTGTCAAAGTGGAACGGATCCGCGCCGAAACCCGCAGGCTTATCCATGTTGATGTCGTTGCCCATGATCAGTCGCAGGGGAACTTGGTTGTAACCCGGTGGAAGGATCGCTGACGCATTGACACGAATCCGGAATTCGCCCGTCTTGGGAAAGCTCTTGAGCCCTATGCCGTAAGCTGCAGAGTGTCGTCGGTTACCGAACACTCCGATCTCATCCAGCGCCATCCCGCGGTCCAATCCGTGCTTGAGCCATTCCCTGCGTGTCTTGTGTACCGTCGGCTCGCCCGCGTCAACGATCGCACTGGCCATCGCCCGCCGCGACACTTCCAGGAAGCGGTCCACTTGTTCCGGCCCCATTCGCATCAACTCGGCGGTGTTGTTGAATTCGTATGGCTTGACCGGATCTCTTGGCAAGTCCTCGATTACATCCAGCTCAAACCCAAGCAAGTCATTCAGCGTATTCTGGTACTCGATATTGGTCAGCCGTCGTGTGTTCGGTTCAGCGTGTTCCGCGTTGGCTTTCGTTATATAATCCCGCATGCCCGATTCGATCCACTTCGTTACCGCTTTGACGTCTGCGGCCTTGGGCTGTGGTTCTGTGGCCGGTGGCATTTCGCCAACTTGGAGCATGTCCAGAATCGACTCCCACTTGTCCAACTCCTGGCCAAGTGACATATCGCCGTTGAGCGCGTGCACTGTGATCTCGCCTTTGCTTTTCTCTGCGCCATGGCAGCGCACACAGTGCGCCTTGAAGAACGGTGCGACAACAGTCTTGAATCCCTCGACCCCATCGGAAACCGATTCGTCTGCCGCAACCCGCGCGACACCTTCCTGCGCCGCAGCGATGGAAAGCGGCTCACCGGAAAACCATGTGGGCAGCCAAACTAACAGCCCCAATGCACCGACTACCATTGCAAAAATTAAGGGTCTAAGTCGAATCACACTTCTCCTACGTTGTGATATTTATTTGGTTTCACTTCGGTTCTTCTTGGTGTTCTCGGGTTTTTCATGATCTATAAAATCACCTTTTTTTCTAGACTCAAAAAGGCTTCTATGGCGTTAACGGGTTCATGGTGCGAAATTAACTAGCCGAAAATCTTGACGACTTTCGCTACTTTACCTTGTGACTATCTATCCGAGTTATTCTGATTGTTTGATTTGGCTTTTTCGCGAGCTTTTTTGCGCGCTTCGCGTTTCGCTTTTTTTCCCGCTTTGTCGTCGGTAATTGGGTCATCGGTAACTCCAAGGTCGTTCTTAAGCGCCTCCGGCACCGTTACCGTCTTACCCTTGATTTCGAGTTGTTTCACGACTTCAATCTGTTTGTCGATCTGGCCGGGCAGAGCGGCGTTCCCTCCGGGAATGAACTCTCCAAAAGGACGGCCAATGGCTTCAAGATCCTGCTGCATAAGATTGCGCATATCATTAAGGCGAAAGGCCTGATTGTCGTGATAGGCGAGGTTGCTCATTTCTTTTGGATCCCTCCTCAGGTGATAGAGTTGATCTTCTTCAAAGAAACCGGGGCGGTCTGCTCCTCGGACTCCGATTCCCAGACGTCCAATGTAGGACATGGCTTTGGGTAAATTTTTCGGGGCGGCTTTCTTAATCGCAGCGATTTGTTCTTCGGTGTGGCGAACAGCAATGTACGACCAATCTTTCGTGACTGTCGCCCGTGCAGATCCCATTTCAAGATAGAGATGATCCCGCCAGTTATCAGCTTGTCCGTTTTCGAAAAGAGGGGTGAGACTCTGGCCATCGATCCGGTAAGCATTCGGCTTTTCCACTTGGCCCAAGTCGAAAAAAGTAGGCACAAGGTCGATGTTCTGGACCAGTTCTTCACACACCTGCCCAGAGGGGATTCCGTTTGGCCAACGCATGATCATCGGGACTTGGCAACTTCCGTGTGAAAAGACAGATGCTTTGCCATCGCGACCGTGATCCGGCGCAAAAATCACCAGTGTGTTGTCATCGATTCCGAGTTCCTTCAGCTTCCGGAAAATTGCCCCTACCGAATCATCGATCCACGCTTCGCCGGCCACATGGCTTTCGGGGTCAAAACCTTTTTCGGTGATTGTTTTGAGCAGCTCTTCGCGAGGTGTCATGACCTCTGGCAGGCTTTCAACTTCCCCTTCTCCAGTGATAAGCCGGTGATCCATGGACTTACGCCATGACTTATCCGGCCCATGCAAAAGAGTACTGCAAAGGTGGAGGTAAAAGGGGGCGTCCTTGTTCTCTTCAATGAATTCCAGTGCCGCCACCGTCGTCCATTCAGGGTTGTGCGAGGAATAGGGCTGATGAATATTCTCTGGGTAGACGTTCTTTGCCCACGAAAACCCCAGCGTTCCTAGGTAACGACGCATCCAGCGTTCGTTGTGCTTGAACTGAGCCGAAGTTTCAGCCCCGGGACTCGCGTCTTTGGGAATGTTGATCCATTTGTTTTTGCCTTTGTAGAACTCCGGGAAATCCAGGTCGGACGTGAGATGGAATTTCCCGACAAACCCAGTGGTGTAACCAGCTTCACGGAGAACATTTCCAACATTCATGTTGTCGCGTTCCAGTGCGACATTGAAATTGGGAAGCCCCTGATTCTCTTTGCCGCCGACCGCCGCGGCGTAACGTTTACTATATGAGTTTCCGGCAAATCGACCGGTTAGGAAGCTGTATCGAGAAGGAGTACAAACCGAGCTGCTGACATAAGCGCGAGTGAACTTTATCCCTTCCTCTGCCATTCGATCAAGATTGGGCGTGTAGGTATCGCCCCCAAAGGCAGCGATGCTTGATGGGTTCTGATCGTCAATCAGAAACATGATGATATTGGGGCGCTCCGCGCGAGCGAATGTGCCCACCATTGCCGACAAACAGAAAATCGAAACTGAGATAACAGCTTTCATACTAAGACTTTTGTAGAATGGGGTAAGATTTAAAAAGAATAGCGTGTGCCGTGGAATGCGGTTCCGTCAGAGCGGATCACTTCGCTGAGTCTGGGGGTTGGCTTTTTTGCTTTCCCATACGTTTTTTGAGGCGTGCGGCTTTCTTTTCTTCCTTTGACATCTTTTTGGCTGGTGCAGCTGCACTGGGACTCCAGCGTTTTTCCTGCTTGCTTACCGGTTCCGCCATCTCATCGAGCCATACATTGTATTTTGCTTTGAGCTCGGAAACCACTTTGGGATGCTTGGCAGCAAGGTCAGTCGTCTCGCTGAGATCTTTTCCGAGGTCGAAGAGTTCAACACGATTTTTTTGAGCGACTAATTTCCAATTCCCGGAACGAATGGCCCACTTTCCATTGGCACCCGCAGAACTCCAGTACAGTTCGTTGTGGAGTTGGTCAGTTTTACCTTTGAGGGCGGGCAGGATACTTTTACCGTCCAACGGTTTGTCTTTTGGCATGGGAAGTCCAGCAGCGTCGAGAGCCGTGGCAAACAAATCAGTCGACCACATGGGAACGTCGCACTTATTGCCGCCAGGTAATTGATTCGGCCACGACACGATGAACGGGACATGGATTCCGCCCTCGTAGTCCATTTGCTTGAATCCGCGGAGCGGGGCATTGTTGGCTTTCATAGCGCCCGATCCGCCATTGTCTGTGAGAAAAATGAGTAGTGTGTTGTCAAAAATTTTATTCTTCTTTAACGAGTTTACAATCTCGCCCACTCCCATATCGAGATGCTTGATCATCGCCATGAGGGTGTCGCGTGTTTCGTCTCCGGTAACTTTTTTGATGTCTTCTTGAGGGGCCTCTGGTGGAGCGTGCACTGCATTGTAAGCGACATAGAGAAAGAATGGTTCGTCTTTGTGACGGTTGATAAAACCGACCGCTTCTTCAGTGATGCGAGTGGTGAGATAGCCTTCTTCTTTGATCGGTTTGAGGCCACGATAAATGGGGTGATTCATATCTGTGTGGTCAAAATAAGGATGTGCCCCGCGTCCCATGAAGCCATAGAACTGATCGAACCCGCGATTCATGGCATGGTATTCTTCCGTTAGCCCAAGATGCCACTTGCCAATTGCTCCAGAGACGTAACCGGCTGGCTTGAGTCGCTGTGGAATAAACACTTCATCAAGCGGAACACCCGAGCCGCCCTCCCCTGCGGTGTAGATTCCAAACCGTTGCTGATAACGACCAGTCATGAGCCCTGCACGAGTCGTGGAACACACGTGTCCACTGGTATAGCCTTGAGTACAGACGACGGAGGAATTTGCGAGGGCATCGATGTTTGGTGTGCTGACCTCTGGCGGGGAGTGTGGATTGTAACTGACATCGGCATAGCCTTGGTCATCTGTGAGGATGATGACGATGTTCGGTTTCTCTTCCGCCAAGCCGATAGAGTACATCCCAATCAAGCTGATGGTCAGTGCAAGCTGTAAATACTGAAGCTTCATGGTTACTTTTCAGTTTTCGTCTAAATTAAATGGATGAAATGAGTTTTTCATTTGTTCGTCAGAGTGCCCTAAGCGATAGAGGTTTTCCGGATTGCGTTGTAACTTTCTCATCCCGTTTTCGTTTTTGCTTACTTTTTTCTTTTCCATGAGTGATGCTACGGATATAGGCTTCTGTTTCACGTTCATTGAGGCTGTCAGACTTGTCACGGTCGGCTCGTTTGAAGATGTTTTTTAGATGATTGCCACTTGGGCAAATCAAGCCAAACTCTTGGATGTCGAGCATGCCGTCTCTATTTTGGTCCGCTTGGATGAACCATGCATTTGGTGATTTTCGTGAAATTTTCCACCATGAAACCTTGCCGAGTGCTGCGGCAAATTCGGTCTTGTCGAGTGCACCGTCACTATCTTTGTCGGCTTTGCGAAACGAGTCCGGACCGTGTTTTGGGGAGTTATGAATATATTTGCTGAACTCGACGTAACTGATTGAGTTGCTTGAGTCTTTGTCGACTTCTTTGAGCAGTTCTGTTTCGGTCATCTTCAGTCGTTTTTCACCCAGCATCTTTGTCTCACCCACAGGAGGTGTGAAGCTGATCGCCTTGACACGTCCGTCTTTATCAGCGGTCGCTTTTACTCCTTGGCCAACCATTGGCTTTTGTTTGCCGTTTGCAGGTAAACCTATGAAATAGACCTTGGATTTGGAGTCCAGGTATAGATTTCGTTGGGATTCCCCGTTCTGTCGGACGGCGAATTTTTTTCCAGAGGAGTCGACGTTTTTAAGCGTACCGACGACGACTGAGCTGTCTGGTTTCTTGCTGTTGCTCTGAGCCTGTGTATTCGGAGTGAGTCCTGAGAACGTGAGCACCAAGATTACCACTACGTAGACCGATTGTTTTAGTATCATGCGAATAACTCCAGAACAGGTTCTTCACCGTCACCGACGGTCATAGGGCGACCGGATGGCGACATCGCTGGTTTTTCGATTTTCATACCGGTTGCAAATGCGATGCTGGCGTGGAAGGCTCCAATCGAGACTGGATCATCGTCAACGTAATATCCAGCGTCGTCGCTCTTACCATAGACAAATCCCGCCTTGGCACCTCCGCCGGCGAGAACAGTTGAAAAGCAAACCGGGTGATGGCTACGTCCGTCGCCATCGAAGTTCGGCTTGCGACCGAATTCCGTTGCTACGACAACCAGTGTGGAGTCCAGCATACCCCGCTGTTCAAGGTCTTTGATCAGCGTTGCGTAGGCCTGATCAAAGACGGGGGCTACCTCGCCCATTTCATCGGCGAGCGCTTTGTGGTGATCCCACCCATCGTGCGTAACCTCAACGAAACGGACACCGGAATCAACCAGTCGTCGAGCGAGTAGGCACCCTTGCCCGAACGAATTATCTCCATAGGCTGCACGTTGTTTTGTTGGCTCTTCGGAAAGATCGAAAGCTTTCAGGTCCTTACTCTTCATCAATGCGAGGGCGTCGTCATAAAAGCCGTTGTAGGAATTGACACCTTTGTCATTAAATTTCCTTCGAAAACCGGCGTCGAGGTTGTTTAGTAGTTCGAGGCGCTTCGTCGCGGCAGACCTCCCGCCGATTGATTTAACGTCATTGATCCCTTTGTCGGGGTCTGCAATGGCCAGCGGAGCGTAGCTCGAGGGAAAGAATCCATTGGCCTGATCGGAGCGGCGGTTGATGCACACGCTCGATGGCAAATTTTTGCTACTGCGTCCTAGATAGTGAGACCCCCAAGCCCCAAGGTTAGGGTGTAGGATCGTGCCACGAGGTTCATAGGCGGTTCGCATGAAGTACTTGGCGGGCTTGTGGACGCCGATTTTTGCTTCCATCGAGCGGATGAGGCAGACGCGATCTGCAACCGTCGCAAACTTTGGAAAGAAATTTGTAACTTGGAAATCGGCTGCGGTATTAATCGCTTTGGCCGGACCTTTGGATTTGCCTGTTTTAGGATCCAGCGAGTCGATGTGACTTAGGCCACCACTGAGCATTAACCAGATCACACTCTTCGCTTTACCGAATGCGGTGGGATTTTGGTTTGTCGATGCACCAGAAACGAACTGTGAACCTGGAAGGATACTTAGGCCAAATGACGTCGCGGCACAGCGTTCCACAAACTGTCGGCGTGTCGACTTATCTAAAGAGTTGAGAAGTTGCTTCATTTTGGATCGGTTCTTGAATAGCAGATTTTTCAATTTGGTTTGGTAATAATTGGTGGTAGACGGTGTCTACTGAATGAACATGAATTCGCGGGAATTCAAAAGAGCCCATGCGATTTCACCCAGAGCAAGCCCTTCATTGAGTGCCGCAAGACACTGCTTTGTGTCCCGCTTACTCGGAACTCTGGACAGACAATTGCGGTAAAGGAAATCGATTTGCTCGACCGGAGTGTTCTTTCTTACAGCTGTCTTGATGACTGATGAATTGGACATCAGACTTTCGATGACTTCACCGTTCATCATCGCTAATGATTCGGTGATTCCACCTTCCGTCGAGCCATCGTCAGCAACTTCACGGGCTGACTGTCCGGCGATTCTCAGAAAATGCGTGGGTGGCATTGGTTGGGGTAGCTCTGAGGCTCGCATCCATGTGGCTTCGCCGCGCCGCTTGACTTTTCGTTTGCTTGATTTCATGAATAGGCCGCGTCCCCCTGCGTTATCCGAGACCTTTCCATCAGGCAGCAGTGACTTGGCAAAGTCGAGAATCTTCTCGCGATCTTCTGCGATTCCTTTTCTGTCGTGTGTAATTTCGAACGGAAATACTAAACGTTCCATCATTGGCGCATTATCCGTTTTTAGCTGGTCGATTTCCGAACCTCGCAGAAGGAGGACGATGGAGTCCCATGTCTGCTCAGCAGTCATGCGGCGTAACAACGGGCCAGGGAATCGAAAGTCCTCGCCCTCCGCCGGTGTGGTGCTGACCTGCCCCTGATAGGCTTTGGTATTCAAGACGATTCGCTGGAATTCTCGAATGTCAAAGTCAACGTCTTTCATTAGCTGTGCGATTAACCGCAGCAGTTCCGGGTTGGTGGCATCGTCTAGGTCGTCAAGATCTGTGACTGGCTCCTTGACTGCGACTCCAAAGAATTTCTTCCACAATCGATTGGCGATGGCAGCGGCAAAACGTGGGTTTTCTGATGAGGTCATCCAGTCGGCGAAGTGGCTACGAAGTTGTTGCGGACGGATGTCGGTTAGTGGCGTTTTCTTTTTGCCATCCCAGCTGATAAATCGGGGTTTGACAGAGTCGCCAGGCTTGCCATCGTTGTACGCGTAGTCCTCAGGAAACACGGTCGAACGGGTGCTGTCAAAGATGACTCGCTCCATATTCGGCTGAAGTAAGGTGACGAGGCTTGCTTTTGAGAAATTTTTATCGCGGAGCGTTATCGCCGGTTTGCGAGTGTCGACGCGATCGAACGCTGTCGATCCAAAAAACGACGCCATTTCATAGAAGTCACGCTGGGTCCATTCGGCGAAGGGATGGTCGTGGCACTGAGCACAGGCAACATTGGCTCCAAGGAATGTGGTCAAGGTGCTGGACAGGCTGTCCAGCGGCATACTGGCATCTCGCAAGAGGTACGCCGTGGCTCCGTTTTCTCCAAGCCGGCCTTCCGCGGTTAGGAGTTCGTGGACCAACTCGTCCCATGGGCGATTCTCTCGAAGTTGTGACTTCAGCCATGTATGGAAGGTCCAGGTTTTGCCGATTCGATAATAGTCGTCCTTTACACGAAGCATGTCTCCCAACCAATTGAACATGTGCGATTCATGGCCGGGGGAATCCAGTAGCTCATCGATCAATCTGGCTCGACGGTCTTTGCGAGTGTCTGTGAAAAACTTTGCAAGCTCCTCGTCGGAGGGAATTCGGCCGATAACATCCAGGTATACTCGACGGACGAACTGAACTTCGCTGGCTGGCGGATTTGGTTTCAGTTTGTGTTTTTTCAAATCAAGTTGAATGATCGCGTCAATTCGGGAGGAAGCGTCAATCGGCTTCTCGGCACGTAGATTCGTTGCTGCGACGGTGAGCCCGAGCAGCAAGATGAAAAATCGGATTGATCGTGTAGTCATTGCCATGATTGCAAATTCCAGATGTTATTCAATTTGTGATTGGGAGGTTTTTGCAGAACCTAGTCGGGACATCGTCTCTGGTTGCGGTTCTGAAACGACGACTCGAATCTGATCTATCGCTGAACTGGCTGAGAGGTCAAGTGATAAAGTCCGGCGATCTTGACTGAGTGTTACGTCGTCTCGCCCTGAGTCGGGAAGGTCATCCGAGCGACTTGGCTCAATGCCACGACGGTTCTCACCGTACTCGCCCAAAGGATGACCGAGTAGTTCGTCAGTCTTGGTTAACAGCGAAGTTCCACCAATGAGTCCAAGAATTGGCCGGTCAAAGGTGATCTGTCCGATGACTCTCGCTTCGTTGGCTTCTTTTCGGGGGAACTCACCGAGCGGATTGAGTTGCAGTAAATAACTCCGAATCATTTGTCCGGCAGCAAGCACGTCTCGATCTCGCCGTCGAACGCGTTTGTACTTTCCTGGTTCTGTGACGTCGACTCTGAGATCTGAATTCAATAAAACTTGCGAACGTTCCGGAAAAACCAGAATGCGTTCACTATCCTCGTATCTTCCCGGGACGAATTCGGGGCCAGGTGAAACGAATTTCATTAGACCGGTCGCCTGCAAAACTCCGGACGTTACTGGCCATGCGTTTTCATAGCGCTCCGTTGAGTAGTTTACGGTATGGATGAAGTTGGCTTCCGGCCTTGACCGAACGGCGTTGCCTTCCCGAACAAGCTGAGGCGAGTCTCCGCTGTCGGTGAGACTCACTTCCACTTCGCCTTCAAAGACTCCGACGTCGGTTTCGCCGTCTGCTCCGACTGAGACACCAAATGCAGTCCCGCGATCGACGATGTCCATTGCGGGTGTGAGGACCTCGAATCCAACTGCGGAATCCGGTATGGACGCTGTTAGGATTCCGCTGTTCAGGATTGTTTTATCAGCTGTCAAAATCTCAAACTCAGCAGGCCCCTGAAGCGTAATCGTGGCTCCATTGCGGAAATCCAATCGTGCTAAGCCAACCTCCAAATTAAGTTTGCCTTTACCAAATTCGTGTCCCACCGCCCGTTCTTCCGTTTCCCAGCTCGCATGAGATGCATATGCCAACGTAGCGATTGGTGAGGTGCCAGTATTTTGCGGTGAATCGATGCCAAGCCAACTCAAGATTATTAAAAGTGACGCTGCTGCAGCCAGCACTACAAATGTGATGACGTTGGTGCGTTGCGATGTCTCGGACGGAGTATCTGAAATCAACTCTAGCAACTCTTTTTGAGACGTCATGGGCACGGTGTGTGGCGATGGCAGGGGCGTCGTCGTTGTGATCGATTCAGAATTGCCTGCCTGACCATGTTCCTTGATTAATCCCGTCAGTAGACGCAGGTCGTTGAATTGACGTACGCGATCAGGTGAATTGGCAAGCTCGCGATTTAGTAACTCCAGGTCGGAGGCTTCAATCGCGTCCTCGATATATAAAGTGGTAAGGCGTCGAAACTTTTCGTCATTCATGAGATGGAAGCTCCTTTCTCGAGTGCGGCTAGTTTCCTTTCAATGCACTCGGCAAGGGTTACATAAATGCGCTGCAGGGCTTTGTAAACAGCTTCGGGTTTTCGACCGAGCTTCTCTGCTACCTGCTTGCCACGCAATCCCTCGAAGTAACGCATCTTGATCGTTTCGCGGGCCTTTTCGCTCAATCCTTCCAGGCAGTCGTTCAGTGCGTCTGCTCGCAGAACCACGTCGCTCGTGTCGCGACACTCGAGCTCAGCGTCTACCAGATTCAGGATAGATTCATCGAGTAATGTGACTTGGTACTTTCGTCGCCGGATCAGTTCGTAACATCGGTTGCGAAGCACTTTCCAAGACCAATCACGCAGGTGCTGAGGGCCCTCAAAATTACCATCGTTGGCCAATACTTTGGCCAACATGTCCTGATAGGCATCCTCGGACAGGTGGGATTGGCGAAGGATCGACCATGCGAGGGCGATTTGCTTCGTCCGTTCGGGCATTAAGATACTGAGGATTTCACTGTGGTCCATAAAATACATCATGCGCGAGATGAAAAGTGTGGACAGAAATTTCTAAAATTTTTCGCTGTTTCTGAGTTCACCGGAAGAACACTAAAAACCGCGTTAATCTGCAATTTACACAAGTGTTTTTATTGTAGAGGTGCGATATTCTATCTCTGCCTAGATGTCGGTTTCAAATCCTTTTCTGGGTTGGCGCCGAACAAAGCTTTGGGCGAGAGGGTCATTCAAGATTTTTTGATGGACGGGATCCCATTGGATCTTTCGATTTAAGCGAGCGGATATCCCAGCTAAATGGCATGTGGACAACGCTCGATGATGACTGAATACATCCGAAATAGGTTCCACACGGTTCGCTGCCGCCTCGAAGAAATTTTGAAAGTGATTAACCAACGGCCGGCCTTTGTAGGCTGCTTCTAATGCGCCAGCAGGCAGAGGGTTTTTTGCCAAGTCTTCCACCGGCTTACCAGTCAATCGCCCGCGATTAACAAAAATTCGCCCTTTGCTTCCTTCGAATAGGATACCGTTGCCTTGGTCGTGCCGAATCTCAATTTGTTTTTTGTCTGAAAAAGTTGCCTGAATAAGAAACTCGATAGCGGTGTTGTAACGCGAGCGGTCAGTCGGCATGCCGTCGACGAATTTGACCGGATGCTTGACCATCAATGGTTCAACCAGTTCCGGTCCCGTTGATGTCTTGCCCAGCCCCCAGGTGGCAATGTCAACGTGATGCGCCCCCCAATCGGTTAGTTTGCCACCTGAATACTCGTACCACCAGCGGAACTCGTAATGCCCCCGCGACCAACTTTTTGTCTCGCCGTTGTCTCCAGCAAGGGAACGGAATTTGGCCTGTTGAGCTGGACCCTGCCATAAATCCCAATCGAGCGTCTTGGGAGGATCTGCAACCGGTAGTTCAGGGCTTTGAGGTGCGCTACCGATACTGCAGGTGGCTTTCGTGACCTCTCCCAGGCGGCCCTCGCGAATCAAGGCGATGGCTTTGATGAAGTTCTGATTGCTACGTTGTTGTGTGCCAACCTGAACTATTTTTCCTGTCTGCTTGCAGACCTTGCAAAGTTCTATCCCCTCGTCGATGGTGAGAGTCAAAGGTTTTTCACAGTAAACGTCCTTCCCGGATAACATGGCCTCAATGGCAATTTTTGCATGCCAATGGTCAGGTGTCGAAATATGAACGATGTCGATATCGTCACGATCTAGTATTCGACGGTAGTCTGCCTGGACCGTCGGGGCGCGCTTAGTCCAGTCTTTGACAATCTCGCCGGCGAGATTGACGCGTGCCTCGTCTGCGTCACAAACCGCAACATAGTCTCCATATTTCTGCATGTCAGGAGCAGAGCCATACGTGCCATCTAATCCAGTAGCTTTTTGGTACCAACGGCTACCTGTTCCTATGGCTGCCATCATGGGGCGATCGTTTGCCGATTTAAATCCGGCGGCGCATTTTGGTCGTGGCAGCAAAGCCCCCGCCGCTACGGCAGCGGAACCTTGTAGCAATTTTCTTCTTGTAATCATCTAACGGCCCTCTCGATGCATATAATTTTAATCAGTTCGTTTTTAGACCGGTCAAAGCCCAATTAAAAATTTCGACGACCGGAGTCCGCAGTTGATTTGCGGAAGCAAGCGAATTGTAAGCTCTCTAGGCTAGTAAGTGGATCTTACTGGTAATCCGATTCTACGCCACTCTCTTGCAACAACCAAACTTTTGTCGGTTGATAAAACTGCATTTAAAATAAGGGTAGTTGTTGTCGTTCTTTGCGAAAACGCCTTGCTCGATGAAGCGATCTAATTGTTATTTATATTGTGAGCTAGAAAAGAAGACTGCGGCCACTCACGCAGTCGGACCCTTTGATTCCAGTGAGTTTGGGCGCTGGTCGATCATGCAGCACACGGATATTGAGCTGACTTCGAGTGAAGACTAGGAACAATGGAAACGATTGCGCTCGTGCTTTTGATCGTCGATCAATAGTCCCCGCCTTTATCACTGGCTTCGATGGAGGCTTTCCACTGTTTCCAGGCGGCGATCATGGTTTCCAGCTTTTTCGATTCAGCCGCAGCCAGATTGTTATTTTCCCCGGGGTCATCCTTCAGGTTGTAGAGTTCCCAGTCGCTCGAATTGACTTTGGCGCAGTAGGCTTTCCAATCGCCATCGTGCCAAGCGGCCTGGCCGCGGATGTGAAAACCAAGTGGACGCGGACGTGTCTCCATGCTACCTTCGAGCAGGGGGACCAAGCTGACGCCATCGAGCGGGCGGTCGTCAGGCATGTCGACGCCGACGATGTCAAGGATGGTTGGAAAGTAATCGACAGTGCAAGTGGCTACGTTGCTGCTGGTCCCAGGTTTAATTTTGGCCGGCCACTCAAGCAGGCCTGGGACGCGGACGCCACCTTCGTAAAGACTTCGCTTGCGTCCTTTAAATTGCCCCTGGCGACCGGGAGCCTTGTCGTTGCCTTCAGGACCGTTGTCCGAGCAGAAAGCGACCAACGTATTATCAGCGATGCCGTGTTCTCTGAGACGGGTGCGAAGTTTGCCGACGGCCCGGTCGAGTGCGGTGACACAGCCGTAGTAATTGAGGTGGTATCCGTCCAGTTTCCCGTCAGCATAGCTATCGGTGTCTTTTTTGCTGGCGACGACTGGGAGGTGCGGTGCGTGGAACCAGACAATGGCGAGAAAGGGAGTTTCGCAATGTTTATCGATGAAATCAAGCGCGTGATCCATGATCAGACCTGAGTCGTCGCCAAGCAAATCGGTGGAATTTGGGTCGATGAAAGTCTCTTCTCCGGTCCAATAGCGTGTGCCGTAGAACTCGCGGTTGGTTTCCTCAGCGATGGCATGCCAACCCTTCCCCGATGCTTCGCGGAAATCCCCTTTGCTTTTGTTGTTTGTTTTCTTTGCTTTCGAACCGGTCGGCTGCCACATCGGATCGTAGGTAGGTGTCTTTGCTTCCGTTGCGAAGGTAGTTTTTACCGCGTGCTGCCATGGGGGAGAGTAGTTGGACTTGGCTTTGGCACCGCGATTGGAGTCTTTCAATTTGCGGGTCAGGGTGCCCATGTGCCATTTACCAAAATGACCTGTGGCGTAACCTTCCGCTGCAAGCGCTTCGTAGAGGGTGAACTCCCCGTCCCGGAGATGTCCGTTATTGGCTGTGTAGATTCCGGTGCGGTCGTGGTGCCGACCGGTCACCACCGAAGCGCGGGTCGGCGAACACACCGGAGCCTGAGCGTAGAAGCGGGTGAGATTGAGGCTGTTGGCCGCCATTTCGTCGAGGTGCGGCGTGCGAATATCTTTCCCACCGTTGAAGCCAACGTCGCCCCAACCTAGGTCATCGCACATGATTAGGATCACGTTGGGTTTTTCCACGGCTCTCGCTTCGGCGGAAAACTGCGCGGCGAGAATGCCGGTCAATACAAGCAATAAAATATAAGTTGACAGTTTCATCGTTTATTTCTCCGGGCCATAACCCTTTGAGCCATCGAAGTAGACCCCGTCCACGCTGACGCCTTTGGGGGTGCGTGGATCACCGCTGAGCCCAAAATAGACGATGCGGCAGTTGTTGCCTTTGCTCAATTTATGTTGTTTCCCGGTGATTCTAACAGATAATGAGTGTTCCTTGTTCGGGTCGAGTCCGTCGCGCAGGATATAAATGCGGTTCAGGTGCAGTTTGAAGCTGTTTTTTTCAACAAATAAATCCTGTTCTACCCAATCTGATCCATCGACACTGTGTTCGATAATGCCGGCTTCCGGTCCGGCGATGACCTGAATGGCAACCGCGGAACCTTGAAATTTGAGTTCAAAACTGTCGCCTGGTTTAAGTCCGATCAACTGCGGCCGCTCGTTCCAGCCGACCCGGACCTTCCCGCCTTCTCCTGCGGCGTTGTAGTTTTTCTCTACGGCAAACCCGTTCAGTTTTTTGGCGATTCGCGGAGCAAACAGTTTGCCTTTGTCCCAGGAGGCTGAATCGAGTTTTTCAGGAATCGCATGAGCAACGACAGTACGTGGTGCGTCCGACCACGCTTTGTCGAGCAGTCGCTCGATACTGTCGGCATAGAGTTGCTGTCCGAAGGGGGATGGGTGCACCCCTTTGAAATCATCTTTCCAAGTGAACTCGCCTCGCTTAATTCGTTCGTAAATTTCCTCGGTGATATCAAGCGTCGGCACGCCATAATGCGCGGCCACTTTATCGAAACTCTGAATCACCTCAGGCGTCTTTTCGTTTTCGTAGTCTTCGAGCTTGTCCGTACAGGCAAAATGCATCATGACGATGTCCATGGCGGGGTTGGTCCGGCGCGCGTGCCGAACGATACCTTCCATGCCACGAACCATTTGGTCAGTTGTTCGTCCAATCGACACATCATTCACCGCTGCTTCTTCGAACAGTAGATCGACTTTTCCCTTTTGAATAACGTCCCGATTGAGTCGAAATGAACCATACATCGTTCCTGTTGAACCGACTCCAGCAAGGATGAACTTAAAATCTGTTTCCGGAAAACGCTGTTTGAGATTTGCCATCACCTTCTTCCGCCATGGCATTCCCGTAATCGAGCCACCGACAAAGGCGACGGTCCCTTTTTTTGTCGTTTCGAAAATGTACTGGGAATTTTTGAGGCCGTCGTGCAGCTCGAACCAGTTTTGTTGCAATGGTCCGTTGTAATTTTGCCACGGGTAGGAGTCAGGTTCTGATTCCTGTGGTTTCTTGTTGGAAGCTGCTTTCGCATTTTTGCCAGGAGCGTTTTTTCCTTGTTTACGTTTCGAATTACCAGATGCGTTGCGCTTTGGTTTACCGGGAGTGCCCTTCATCGGAGCCTTCGCATTTGGTTGCCCTGCCTCGTTTTGAGCCTTTCGATTTGGCGGTGCGACCGGTCGTGGCGGCGGCGGTAGGGATTCATCCCAAGCCATGATCGACTTGCGCATGCTCGACGCTTTTTCGGGATATTTGGCGATGACGTTCAATGTTTCGTTCGGGTCATTCACCAAGTCAAACAGCTCATCGCCCGTCTTCTTGTTCACATGGTATTTCCAGGTCTTGTCCAAGGCAGTGGCGAATTGCTTCTTCCAGTAGAGAAGCCGTTCCGGATTCCGGCCCTTGCCCAGCCAGATGTCGGCGACGTCCTGCCCCTCGAACTGGTCTTGGTTGTATGGCGTTCCTGTGAGTTTGCACAGCGTCGGCAGGAAGTCTAGGCCAGAGAGAATACTTGTTTCATTAACCGTATTGATCGGAACCTTGCCCGGCCATCGAACGACGAAGGGGATGCGCACTCCGCCTTCGTACATTTCGTGCTTGCCTCCACGAAGTCCATTGGGCCAGCCCATCATGTTTGCGCGAGTCGTATCTCCAACCTGGTTGGCTTTCAGTGTGTTTAGTGTGTTTCTCGCGGGCCCTTGATCGCTGGCAAAGACAACGATCGTGTTCTCCGAAAGTCCCAACTGATCGAGCTTCTTCAGCAACCGCCCAATCGCCGCGTCCAGACTCCAAACGTCGGCAAGGTAGTTCTTCATGCACTCATCGACACTCAAGTTCCATTCGTCTCTGCAGATATCAAACTTGTTGGTCTTCATGTGAGGACCGAAAAGCGATTCATCGACTTTCAGATCTTTGAATTTCTCTACAAACACGGTGTCCGATGGGATGCTGAAGTGCGAAATGTGAGCCCACACATTGACATAGAACGGGCCGTCCTTGTGTCGTTCTATAAAATCAATGGCTGCCTCGAATGTGTTGTCATCACGTCCTTTCGTGCGATCTTTCAGGGATGTGAGAACCTTGATTTCATCAATTCCATAGTCAGTTGCAGGAGGGATTTTATCAGTAACCTTTTTTCCTCCGACACCTGGGCCGATATGCCATTTCCCAAAATGCCCGGTGGCATACCCGTTCTCATTAAGCAGCTCCGTGATAGTTGTACGTTCCGAAAATCCAAAGTCGCCGACCCGCCGGTCGAAGGTGCGGGGGTGCCGACTGGTCATAAAACCCACGCGGCTTGGCTGGCAGGTCACACCCGTGGCGTAGAACCGGGTGAAGCGTGTGCCGTGTTTAGCAAGGCCGTCGATGTTCGGCGTTTTCGCGTAGGGATGGCCATAGCAACCCAGATCACCAAAACCAAGATCATCGGCGAGAATGAAAACAACGTTTGGTTTTTCCTGAGCATCAGTGAGGGACGCTGTTGCGAGAACTGCCAATGAAAATAGGCTTAGAACAACAATTGCTTTGTTCATGGTTTTTATCTTTCTACGCTTCTGCAGCAACAAGAGACTTTAGTTTTTGGTGATGGTAACATCTTTTGTTTCAAGAGTTCCCCAAATGTGGCCGACGCCACATTGAGTAACTTTGTTCCTGAGACGGTCGTCTTCAACGCTGAATTCCACATCATCTACACGGATGGTTACCACATTGTCATTGAAGGTGACGCTTGTCGTATGCCACTTGCCGGCTTCTGCATGATATTTTTTGGTCTTAACCTTCGCTTTTAGTTTTTTTGATCCGGGGATTTTCTCATAGGTTACACAGCTGATGATGTCGGTTTTGGTTATGTCCTTGTTTGGTGTCCCATTTACAAAAACTTTGAAGAGGTGTGTAGGCTTACCATTTTCTACAGTCTCAAAAACTAAATTCATCTTCTGAGGTAGGTCACGTTTCCATGAGAGCGAAAACGTCCCGTTGGTAAATGGCACGTGGTAGAATGTTTTTGGCCCATGTCGATTGTGAGAGTTGTATTCCGCCTCGGTGCTCACAACTTTACGCACACTGTTCTCCTCACCCACATGGCCCCACTTGATGCTTGTTTGTTCTTTTGTTGGTTGGATCGATTGAGCGTCCCGGATTCGCTCCGGCACCAATTGAATCGTTTTCAGTTCTACTTTAATTTCGCCATTAGTCGGAACTGGAAGTGCGACCCCAATCCGCCCTTGCGGAGTCCACTGAGACCACGCGGCCGAGTTCGTGCAATCGATCACGTATTCATGCCATTTGCCGTCAGCGATTGGCCGAAAGTGAACGTCTTCGCCTTTCCAGCCAGTGTGGCGAAGTACGACTCTGCCCGCTCCTACCGTTGCACCACCGGTGATTTTCATTTCGAAGCGTAGCTTTGAATACTTTTCCGTATCCACTTCCATTCCTGTGTGAAGCAGCGGTGGTGTTGCGTTCGCTTTCACGAACACCCTGCAGACTCCATTTTCATTGACGGGATCTGAAACCAATTCTTTGGTTTTCGCTTTATGTATTTTCCCGCTGAATTCTGTCGATTTAAAATCCATAACGATATCATCTGGCAGGTTGGCGGGTGAGCCGAGTTGGTCTCGCAGCGAAATCAAATATTTTGGTTCGAGCTCAACCACCTCTCGCTTCCATTCGTTGAAAGCCGTTTTCATGGCTTCATATTTTTCTGGCCTTTGCTCCACGAGATTTTCGGTTTCGCCTAAGTCGTTCTTCAAATTAAACAATTCGTCTTTGTACTCGGCTGACCATTGCTTGTTACCAAGATGTTTGAAGGTGCGTAGCAGTTTCCAGTCACCGCTGCGAAAGGCTTCTTGGCGCAGGTAGTTGCCCTGTGCACCCCAGTCTCGGCGGCGCCAGCCGAATTCGCGTTTGGTATCGCTATTCTCCAGCAAATTGATGCCGTCAAGCACACGATCCTTGGGGACGTGTTTTAAAGCATCCGCTGCTGCAAGAAGGGTAACGGATGCATCCATCATGATCGAAGGTTGATCACTCACTGTGCCCGCTGAGATCCTGCCCGGCCATTGCATTAGCATGGGAACGCGGATACCACCTTCCTCAAGGTGCTGCTTTGATTTCTTCAACGGCCAACAGTTGCCAGATAGCATGCCGCCGTTGTCACTTGTGAAAATAATCAGTGTGTTTTCCAGTTGTTCTTGTTTTTTTAAAGTTGCAAAGATTCGACCAATTTGCGAATCGAGATGTTCGACCATTGTTACATAGGCCTCGCGGCCTTCTGGTGTGTGAGATTTAGCGCCAGCGTCAAATGCGGTCGTAGGGGCAGAGGTGGGCGCCTGTAACGGGGCGTGTGGAATCGACCAGGGCAGGTAGAGGAAGAACGGTTTGCTCTTGTTTTCTGCAATAAATTCGAGAGCTTTATCGGTCCAAATGTTGGTCAGGTATCGTCCTTCAAGATCGGAAACGCGATTGCCTCCCGTTTCAAATAGCATTGGACGATTCAGGCAATCTTTGTTTTTATTCTGGTGCTGAAAATAGCCGGTGTTGTGATCGATAATGAGCCAATCATCGAATCCGTGCGCGCCGGGCCACGAAACTCCTTTCACTTCACCAACATTCCATTTCCCGTAGACGGCAGTGGCATATCCAGCAGTGTTGAGCCAGGTGCCGATGGTTGGATCTTCGAATGCCACCACGCCGTCGGGAGAACTGCGGTAGGCTTCCGCCCATTCACCAAGACGATTGGGATAACGTGCCGTCAGGAGGGCGCGTCGCGATGGAGAACAGATCGGCGCCGCCGAATGAAAATCGGTAAACCGGACTCCGTTCTTTGCCATGTCGTTTAGGATCGGCGTCCGTATAGGGGTGTTGTTCGGCTCATTCCCTTCCGAATTCGGATTGTAACTACTCAGGTCACCATATCCGAGGTCGTCGGCCAGCATCAAAATGATGTTAGGTTGTTGAGCCAACCCTTCTGCCATGCTCAAAAGAAAGATCAGTGCTGCAAGTAATAGCTTCTTCATACTCTCAAGCCTTACTGTTGGATTTCGTTTGGAAGGGTTGCCACAATTTCGGCCTTAATATCGTCGATGTATCGAGATGATTCTCTGGATTTCTTCGGCAAATCTACTGCCGCGATCTCGAAAACGAGTGTCTTTGTTTTTTCCGGAAGGTCCATGGCTAGCTCTCCAATATGCCAGTTTGTCGAGTCGGCTGGAATGAAAACAGTCTTGCGAGTTTCGCAGGTTACCTGTTCTTGTAATTTCTCCGTGCTGCCACTGACCTTGCGGATATCGACGTTAAAAGAGCGTAGAACAAGGATTATTTTACTTTGTGTTTCGGCTCCATCACAAATAATGGAGGCTGAGAAGGTGACCCTTCCCCCCTTCGCTGGAACGAGATGCCTGACATCGACAATTTGTTCGATACGGGAATACTTTCGATCTTCCACCGGAAGCATCTTCAACATGAATTCACCTTGCTTCGGTTTCACGACGGAGTCTCCGGATGAGACAGCATGAGAAGCATCGCCGCTCCAGCGATCGAAGACCCTCGGGATGACAGCGGGAATAGGTGTGTTGATTTCTTCAAATCCTGAATCAAACAAGGGAACATTAATCCGTTTCAACGTCGGAACCTTGGAGGTGGATTGGGCCCACAGAACAGTTGCGCTCAATGCGCCAATGACAAGGCCTGCGGCAGCGGCTGCCAGTGGTCGCCAACTTAACAATCTGCCTGTTTCTGCAAGAGCCGAAGAGGAAGGTGATGTCGGGATGTCAGCCGATGCAAATTCTTGCGCGCGTTCGGCCAATCCGTCTTCGAGTGTTGCCAGTAAGCGAAACCGCTGGCGAGCCTCGGGGCTCTGTGCCAATAATTTTTGAAGTGCACCCTTTTGTTTTGGTGAAAGAGTGCCGTCGAAATAGCGTCCGATTAGTTTGTCATCATCATTTATCATTCGTAGGCCATTTCGGATTCGATACAATTAGCGATTCGTCCGCGAAGACGATGAAGCGTCTGATAAAGCGAGTTCGGACTCTTCTTAGTTCTTGCTGCTAGATTCTTAACGGACGCACCCGGTTTATAGGCTTCCAGTAGTAGAGTGCGATGCCGTGGGGGAAGCTTTGCGAGGCAACCTTCGATCGCCTCAATCCATGCTTCTCGAATCGAGGTTTCCTCGCCCCCTTCCTGGAGGATCTTATCGATGATCTCGTCGTCTAGGACGAGCCGATCGCGAGCCTTGGTTTGACGAAACTTCATTATTTCGTAGCGGGCAATCATCGTCATCCACTTGCCAAATCCCGAATGATCTTCGAGTTGATCAAATTTTCGCCAAGCCACTACCGAGACATCCTGCATTACCTCAGCAACATCCTGTGCGGAGTACACGCCAGCTCGGACATAGGCACGGACAACTGGCTCGTGCTTAGCGAGTAGTCGCATGAACTGTTCGTGCTGGTCTGGAACGGCTTGAGTCATGTTTCTTAGGTATTCCAGGTTTCGTGGCGTTGTCCATTGAATCACAACGGAAGTCGGGCAGATCTTACAAAAATAATTAAAAAATACCTGGATTTGTGATGCGGCTCCTCCAAACATGCTCGCTCTTTGGCTTTTTCACACTCCCCGATTTGCAATCCGCGTTTCTTCATCGAAGTCGGTTTTTTCCTGCAAATCTGCCTGTTTTTCTGCAACTCGTTTTCGATTCTGCGAGCTGAGAAAAAGAATAGCCTACCGCTTTGCCTGTTAACCTGATTCTTTTTTTCGGCGCCCAAAGGATTCGAGAATCACCGGCCTTCTTTCTCGATAACCTGGCTTGCTCGCATGGTTTAAAACAAGGCGTCGATCGCCTGACCTTGATCGGTGATGGGAACGGGACGATCTCCATCGTAAAGATTCTTTGTGGGATCAATTTGAAGACCTGCCAGGATGGTTGCGAAGGCGTCGGGGACCGAAACCGGTTTGTCGACGGGCTTCATCGCCAGTTCATCACTCGTCCCGTAGGCTCCACGATGATTCAATCCGCCGCCGGCCAAAACCATACTGAAACACTTGGAATGATGCCCGCGACCACCTCCCGAATCGAATTGAGCAGGTCGACCGAACTCGCTGTTGATCACGATCAATGTTTTATTCAGCATCTTTTTCGATTCGAGATCCCGCATTAAGGTCGTTAAGGCAACGTCCAGTTCTTGGATTAGGAGGTGCTGATTCAGTTGGCCATCGTTGTGGGTGTCCCAGCCCGTACCGTTACGAAAATTCATGTTGTGTGAAACCTCGACAAACCGCACTCCTGATTCAAACAGCCTTCGAGTTAACAACAATCGCTGTCCAAGACCTTCTCCATATTTGTTTCGCAGTGTGTCGTTTTCTTTTGCTAAGTCAAAAACCTTCATAAAGTCCGGGCTAGCCAGGCGTAGACTTTCCCCAATCGCTCCGTCGTACTCGGAAAACAATTGATCATTGCCAAATCTTTCTTTGCCTGCTGTGCGAACGGAGTTGAGTAAGTTTTTTCGGCGGGCTTGCCGACTGGCATCAATTTCAGTTGGTCGAGCCAACCCCGCGGGGCCCGATTTGACATCGGTAAGATAAACAAAACCGGCGGACTGCCCCAGGAATCCGGGGCCACGCGTTAGATTTGGATAACCGATCACCATGTAGGCTGGAACTCCTTCGTTTGCCGCGCCGCGTTCATGAGCAACCATCGACCCAAGGGAGGGGTACTGGACGGTTCCTGTTATTGGCCTGCCAGTGTGCATCCGATTGGTTGCCGCTGCATGTTCATCGACCACATCGTGATGAACCGTGCGCAGTGCGGTAACTTGATCCATCATTCTGGCAGTCTCTTTCAGGTGCTCGCAAACTTGCACGCCGGGAACTGCCGTCTCAATTGCCTGATAGTACGAACCCGCTTTTTGTGCTTTCGCGTCGCCCAATCCCTTCGGGTCGAAGGTATCAATTTGGGCCATGCCTCCGCCGAGCCAAATCATGACGCAATGCTCCGCCTTGCCAAGTGTGGGCTGTTGGGTGTGCGAATCGAACGCGGGCAGTCGACCTGCTGCTGCTAGGGTTGCAGTGGCAACTGATGTTTTTAAAAACGTTCTTCGTCTCATCATGAATCCATCTGTTTTAAAATTAATTCCAGCCAAGACTTTTAAGGAACGATGACCATCTCTGGACTGTTTAACAAAGCCCACACGGTATCCTCAGCTCGTTGACGCCAGTGATCTCGCAGGAATCGCGTAGGCGGTGCACCAACGCGAGCAACCCTTTCCTGCTCAATTTTGATTTTGTTCGCCTCTGTATTGAGATGATTTGACCACGAGACATAACGAAACCGCTTGACCTGTGGAGCAGGACCAATTTCTGCTTCAGGAATCATTCGTTGCTGAAATCCGGGTGAGAGCATTTTGATATGCAATGCTCGTTCGGTTGGCGTAGGCGGTCGAGTCAACAATCGTAAAAACAAATCATCGACCAGTTTTTCAATCGGTTGTCGCTGTAGTGCCATCGTTGTCAAATCACTTTCGTCGCTCAAACGAGTTAACGAATTTCCGAAGGTTCCGTTGGCAAGCACACCCGGTTGAATCAAATTGGGAGTTGTCTCGCGAGTCGTTGCAGGTTCGGGACGGGAATTCCGCCAGCCAAATGCTTTGAGAACATCGGCTACTGCCTGGACTCGCGGCAAAGCAAGACTGGGGCGATCGCGTTCATTTGCTAACGTCGTCAACTCCCAGGCCCTTGTCGGCCTGCCAAAATTTAGAAATTTGTCGGCTGCCAATGCCCCTTCGATATCCATTGTTAGCGGTTCGGTATTCATGTTTTGGCCAACAACATGCAGCGCGCTGTCTACGATTTGCTCCGCCGTCATCCGGCGCCGATGTGGTCCGCTAAAATGGCGGCCAGAATCTGCAAGGCCGTCAATCGCGGTTCGTTGATACGTTTGGCTAACGAGAATAAACCGCGTTAACTTCTTTAAATCGTAATCATGCTGAATCAAGTGGTCGGCAAGCATCGCTAATAACTGCGGATCGCTCGGTGGGTTCCCCTCCCAGTCATCGACAGGTTCAACGAGACCGGAACCCATCAATCGTTTCCATATGCGGTTGGCAATGACTTCGGCAAACCTTCTTGAGCCAGTCACTCGCACCGCCAATCTTTCGCGTGTGTCGTTCGAATTGAGCATTAGGCTATCGGGAATCTCGGGAGCGATTTTCTTTAATGGCCAACTCGGCTGAAGTTGCGAACCAGGTTTGAGCGACGCATCGATCAGAGGTTTGCGTTGTTGGTTTTCGAAAAACGCGGCGGGAACGGTGCTGCTGCGTGGCAGTTTTAATGTCTTTCTATCAAGCATCGCCGCCATCTCAAATAGATCACTCTGAATCCACTGATGATAGGGAGCGTCGTGGCAGCGGGCACATTTCATATTCACGCCCAGAAATGCCGAACCAATCACGTGTGCTTTGGCCGCCATGGGAACATCGTTTTGCGAAGCAACTGCGAAACCAGCTGAACCACCGCCCCACTTGCTACCGAGCATCAATATCAATTCAGTCGCGAATCGGTCGGCGGGCTTGTTGTCGACAAGCGCTTCGTGAATCCACCAACGAAACGGGCCTGTGTTATTGAGGGTTGGTTTAAGTAAATTCGGATTTTCGGCGAGCACGTCTTGCCAATAGCCGACCCAGTTGTCGGCCCAGCGTGGATCGCCAAGTAATTGATCGATCAATTGTTCACGGCGATTGGGTGACGTCTCGCTGAGAAACGCTTTTGCCTCAGCAAGAGTAGGAGGGACTCCTACGGTGTCGAGAAAAACTCTGCGGAGAAAAGTGTAATCGTCAACGACTTCGCTTAACTCAATCTTTGGTTGTTTCAGCGTAGGCATGGCTGCGCCGTCAACAATCCACCTGCGAATGGTTTGGATTTCAGCTTCACTCATGCCGTCTCCTTTGGGCGGCATTCGGTCTCCATCAGGCCCGGCTGTAATCATCGTCATCAGGTGACTGTCATCCGGTTTGCCGGGTACGACGCTGGGCTCGCCCGATTCCCCGCCCGCTAATAGATTTTCGCGTGAGAAAATCGAAAGTTCTCCTTGCTGTTTTTCGCCATGACAACGGTAACAGTGCGCTTGCAGGATGGGTCGTGCGTGTTGATTGTAATGTTCAGTTTGTTGGGTGGCTGTTTCAGATTTACGGCGGTTCACTTCATTGGTTTGCTTAATTCTCGTCACAATCAATTCATCAATTGTGGAATTTTTGGCACTGGAAATCAGACCTGCGCGAGCGTGTTGATGTCGCGCGGACCAGTAATTCGATTTTAGAGTGTTCGCAGTTTGTCTTCGTTTACGGTCAAATTCATCCAGTCGTCGCTTTTCGGAATCTGCAAATGTGAGCCAGCCCTCGTCTGTCAAAAGTGTTTGCGACGAGTTCGTGTTGGGTGAAAGCAGGTGAAATATTTTGCTGCCCTGAGAGATTGCAACACATGGTTCGCCCACTTCAACGCGGCAGTTTCCGTCACCAACAATCATTTCGAACAGTACGGCGTGACGACCTCCATCTGATCGAAAAGTGGCCACTTGCTCGTTGTCATTCATCCAGTGGGGCCGCATTCCTGCAACAGGCAGTTTCGGTAGTGGATCAACCACATGATGTGCACCACCGCGATTGGCTTGAATTTTGGTTTGCAGTATCTTTTTTCCGTCGATTTTTAAGCGGGAAAGTCCGCGCGAACGCGCTATCAGATTGTACTTGCCCGCAGGTAATTCAATGTCAGCCCACGCGCGGATTAGCAGCGTTTGTCCCCAATCATTTCGGACTCCCCACGCATCGTATTTGTTGGGAATGCGCACAAATCCAAATTGATCCTGTTCCCATTCCAGCAAGGCTGGTTCAACTTCATCCGGAAATACTTTGTGGCTGTCGATCGAGCCAAACAACTGCACCAAGATTTTGCCCTGCGGAATCGTTGGTGGCTTTACTTCTGGCGGATTCCAGTAAAATCGACTTTCGAGTTCTTTCGGTGGAATAAGTCGGCGGTGAATAGCGATTTCATCAATTTGACCTTCAAATGAATTACCGCGGTTGCCGTTCATTGCTGATCCAATCAGCACGTCGTCATCATCGACCACAGGAGGAGAGGTGGTCTCACCGCCCATATCCCAGCGCCCCTGAACCGGTTGGCCATCAATGTAACCAAGAATGCTTTTGGGGTCCCCAAATTTGTAGACGACTGCAACGTGATGCCAACGAGTGCCAAGTGAAAATCCTGCGGTCGAAGTCCAGCGATGCCAGTCACCTGGCGTCTTGTCGTTGCCTTGACTGCGAAATAGAAAATTAAGGCAGGGCTTTCCATTTATTTTCCGAAGACGTAACGCCCAGTTTTGGTTGGTGCTCTTAGCACCACCACTGGCTGTACGTCCTTTTCCAATGATGTACATGTTTTCGCCACCGCCGGTTGGCTTTACCCAGGCTTCCAGTGTGATGGCATCACCATTGGTAAAATCAAATCGGGCATCATCGAAATTGTCCGGCAATTTGATCCAGGCAGGCGCTTGAAGTGACAGTGCTCGATTGGTTGGCGAGAACTTGGGATACAACGGAGCAACCGGCCCGTCAGCAATGGTTACGGAACCTATTACCTCGCCTTTCATTTCTCCACTTGAGTCGCTGTCGAGAGAGCTCTGGAAATCCCAAGTCGCGACAGGCGCGTTGTGTTCCTGTTGACCGATTGCGGGTTCAACCGCAATGATTTGAGAGTGCTGCAGAACAGCAATCAGCATAAGGCTTAAAAAAGCTGAAAAGGTTCGCATATGAATTCCGGCAAGCCAGGTGGCATCATTTTGATTGTACCAAGGATGCTCACTTTGCCCAAATGTGTGAGCTGAACAGTCCAGCTGAATGGTGAGAACTCAACGGAAAGCGAACGAGTGTTGCAAAAATATATCGAGCCGTCGGGTGTCGTGCTGTGGCCATTGTAGGGATCGGATCTGTTGGCATGTTCCCTCCGTCATTCGCCAAACCAGAAACTGGACGCCTGGTTGGGCTACCATCATCGGATTGATAACCGTCGGCTGTTTTCTGGCATACGTTCTACTGAACAAAGACGGCGGACTTCATTTTGGAATCTTGGCTGCAACGCTGTTTCTTCCGGTTCTGGGGATGCTGAGCTGGTTGTTTTTTCTGAGGTGGCAATGGTGTAAAAGCTTTCTCCAAAAACGAGGGAAAGAATTAGTCTATCAACCCAAGCAACCAAGCTGAGGAATACATAGCGGTGAGATTGCTCGTGGTTTGAGTGTCATTGCAAAGTAGTTACCGGGTTAGTTTACCCCTGCCAATTGGATTGATTAGATGGCTGTTGATCGTTCGGATGCGATTTCGGTATAAGCGTTTACGTTTCGAAAGGCCTTTACCTTTTCGTCTTGCTAGAAGGATCGAGTTCCGTTGCTTTGATCAACTTTTTGTCACCGGTTGTCATTTTTTGAGTCGCTTGCGAAGAAAGAAGCCCTTGTGAAACGAGGAAACGATCGGCTTCGATCAGTACATGGTTGAACCAGGGCTTCTTACCAAAGAACGAATGCCCTGCGCCTTCGGCATACCAAAGGTTGATCCGGTCACCTGCCCCCAGATCTTTCAATCGAGTATGTGCCGCTGTCCAACCTATTAACCATTTTTTATCTTCGGTGCCAAAGAAGACAATCGCGGGGGCAAACTCGTTCGTAAGATGCTTCATGGCATCCACTTCGGGAAACTTTGCATCGAACGATGCTAATGCAGGGTTGAACAATAGATAGGCGACAACGCTGGTGTCGATTTTTTTTGGATCCGCTGGATCATTCAAACCAGCATTGGTCGTTGCCAGAATGCTGACGTGCCCGCCTGCTGAACCACCTCCGGTAATCACTTTCTCCGGGTCGATTCCGAGTTCGTGGGAGTGTTGTTTCACCCAGCGGATTGCGCTTTTGGCATCGGTGATGCAGAATTGTTTTCGAGAAACACCTGTTGGCAGTTTTTTGCCGGCGGGAACCAATTGGTAATTTGCTGTGACTGCAACTAATCCACGGCTGGCAAAATATTGGCAAAACTTTTGGAACTGTTTCAAATCACCACCTCCCCAGGCGCCACCGTGGAACAACAAAACACAGGGCCGTTTGGCGGTTGAGGGATCATGCTCGCTTGGAAAGTAAACCTCTAATTCGCGCGGTTGGCCAGCTGAGTGCTTGTAGGTGTACCGTTTCACCGTGTTGCCGGTTTCATCAGTCGAGCTTCTTGTTGGGGCAATTGCCAGACTGTCCGGTTTCTGGCCAAAGCACACGCTGGGAGAAATCAGGATCCCCAAGGTAAAAACATAAATAGAGGCGGTTAGTAGTCTCATAGAATGGAGCCCTCGGTCTAAATGGGATTGATAGCGATTTGCTTTTCAGGGAATTTTAAAAGTAAGAAGCACGCATTAAAAGGAACCTGTTTGCAACGTTGCGAGATCTTAGTGTCCATCTGAAAAAGAAAACCGAGTGATAAACACAAGGCTAGATTTGTTGTTGCAGTTTATCGGCAGCGTACGAATACTGCTGCACATACAGTTCCATCAGCCGAAGCTTGGCTTAAATTTTAAAAAAAGGTGAGATGGTTTTGCCACTACCCATCACTGAGTGCCGCTAACCTGTGAACTGCCTGGTTTATAGAGGAGGGAATTATCGGAGCACTCACTTTGATTTCAGTGCTTAGGTTTAGTCAGGAGATTAGTTATCAGTTTGGTCGATTTGTAAGTGAGTGCGAGCCTTAAGCCAAGAATTCGCCAGTAGATTCGGGGGGTGTTTTGCGGTTTTCAGACCGTAAGTGAATCATCGTTTATGAATATTTCGTGAAAGTGCGAGAACCTCCTATTTTATCGTTGGGTCGCATTGAGCCGGAAAGTAACTTTGATACTAGAACTTTTAGGGTTCCACGTCTGTATAGTATCTAAATGAAAACGAAAGTGCAGCGCAATCGAAAGCAAAAATCTTGGCGACGCCAAGGTGTGGGGTTGCTATGTTGCTTGCTGAGTTTCATTTGGTTCGGCATACCCAGTTTTCACAGTTTCTGTCACTTTGCCGATCTACCGCACCAGCATCCCAGCGGTTCTGCGTATAGTCACGATCACGATCACGGTCACAGTCACGACGATCATGGTCACAGTCACGACGATCATGGTCACAGTCATGACGTTCTAAAAAGTTCTCTTGCGGGCAGTGAAAATGCTGCGGATAGTGCGAGCGAACCGAACTCTGGGCGCCCATATCGCGAACCGGGCGATAATGAAGGACCTGTATTTACGTTGCAATTGCTTGAGTCCGAAACCTGTTGTTCGGCTCCCAATAGTTTGTTCCTGAATCAGGCTTGCCCTGCATTGGATGAGGCAAACTTTCACCGCATTGGATTCTTTTCCTCGGCCGAATTGGGCACGATTGGTGCTCGCGGACCTCCAATTTCATTGGATTCTTTCTTTTTTCAGTTGGTTTAATTGGGACAGTCGTTTTCTGGCAGCCTAATTAATCCCAGCTTGTCCAGACGACAAGAGCGGTCGCTTTGTGCCATCTACAAGGTTGCGTATTGATTGCGCTTCTTTCTCACTTGTGCGCATGTGTTCCGTTTCAAGTCAAAATCCGATTCATAAAATCATATTTTAGAAATGAAATTCAATGCCTCATCAAGAATTTTTAAGTCGCAGTTCGGGCCTGTCCGGTCGAAGAGTTGTAACGAGACGAAACATCGCCGGATTTACTCTGGTTGAGCTACTGGTTGTCATTGCCATCATCGGCATTTTGATCGGAATGTTGTTGCCTGCAGTCCAAATGGTTCGTGAAGCTGCGCGACGGACTGCGTGTAAGAACAATATGCGACAACTCGGTTTAGCGTTACACAATTATGAGAGCGCCCTGCAGCGATTCCCGCCGGGGTACGCCTACGCTTTGGGGAGTCAGTATGCAGCTCAAACTGGCTATCAGGTGTCTAGTGGTTTAGCGGACGCCAATCACCTTGGACATGCGTGGGGGATGTACATATTGCCGTTCATCGAACAGCAAAATTTGTACGATATGGCGGATATGGATCTACCCGTTTTCGATCCCGCAAATATGTTTGCAAGGGAAACTGAGTTAAATGTATTTCTGTGCCCGTCGGATCCCTATTCAGAAGGAAACTTTGTTGTCCGAGATGACACCACCAATCCGTTTGAGCAGTATGCATCGGCCAGCTATTGTGCCAACTGGGGGCCAGCTTCCGGGGTTCTCGAAACTTCCGGAAATTTCAACGACGATATCAATCTTGATGCAACTCCAGACTCATCGGTAGGTCCGTTTTACCGCAACAGTAAAACTAAGTTTAGGGACATAACCGATGGCACATCGAGCACATTGGCGATTGGCGAACGCCATAATGGGCCGATCCTCGATTCAACTGGCAGTCCAATTGGTGTGGGCTCGCATCCGAATTTCGAAAACGCCTGGTTTGCGGCGGTTCGGGATATTGATGCTCCCGATGACGATCATGGTCACATGGTTTTGTTCGACACTGAATTCACTCCTAACAATCCTCCGGCTACCGGAATCGGTGCGGATCGGGGTGTTGCCGCTCCACATTCAGGCTTGGCTCAGTTCGTTTTGATGGACGGGTCGGTGCAGACGATTTCAGAAAACATTAATTTAAATGTCTATCGTGCACTGTCGTCGATGCGTGGTGGCGAAGTCATTGGTGAGTATTGAACCGAACCGCGTTGTTTCAATTTGCCTTAATCTCAATCAACAAGGCTCGCTGATTTCGATCAGCGAGCCTTGTTTAGTAACGGTTTGGTTGTCGTAGAAATTTGGTGAGCGCTACCGGGCTGAAAGTCGCTCAGCAAAATTTCCGGTCAAAACTAAGCCCCTAAATTCTGAGAATTTAAGATTCGCTTTGTCTTTAAGACCGTTGGGCCGAACTGTTAATCACGCCGCAGGATTGTAGGGTAGGTGAGAACCGTGCAAGACGATTTTCAGCTTTCCTTCAGCATCTATCGTGTAAGCAAATGAGTACTCAACTTTTACATCATCGCCCCCTTCATGTGGCGTGAAATAATAATTACCCATTGCGACACCCATGTTTCCAGTAATCTTTGTGCCGATATTTTCCCAACGCACGTTTGACCAAGGTTTTATCGCAAACCCGTGATCTTCAGGGTAGTTTTCATTCCCGCCCACAAAATAAGATAACGCTCCTTCGAAATCCAAGCGAAATTGTCTTTCAGAAGTAAGGGTTGGCTTGAAAAGAACGGTACCTTCTTGGTAGTTGTAAAACTCATGGATGTGCGCTTCGGCGGCGGCTTGGTAGTCTCCCTTTTCAAGGAATACTTTACCGATTTTTACAATTCCTTCGCCCCAAGCTTTCTGAGCTTCCAAAATCAAACTATCTGCGATCATTTCTACTTTCCAGGGTTAGAATAATTTCAAGTGTTTCGAGAATTAACTCACCGAAAAATTAATTTATACAAAACCAATAATTGTGCAAGTGATATGTAAGTGCATATGGCCAGCGTTGGTGTGGCTGGCCGTCCTGTGGTGAGCGACAGGCGAAAAGGGAGTTTGAGCAAGCAATCCTTCCCTGTTAATTGTCCAGCGTTCATCAGTTTGTTCAGCCTAACCATCCAAGTAAATCGCTTCAACCGTGACAAGGTTGAAGGGCAATCCACGCAGAACCTCGGTCTTGCCCGAATTGACTAAGGATCTTGCTCTGCCTGAAAGAGGTAACTGCATCGGGGAGACCTTTAAGCTAGAGCTCAAGGGATGCCCGGCATTTTGTTAGTCTTAGGGAAATCAAACGGAGGCCAATTCCAGATTAGTTTGGTTTCACAATCTATTTTAAAAAACTGCGCTAATAGTTCTGTTTCACGGATGCCGATTTTGCTGATCGCAAATGATTCAGACGAGCGATCCCGACGACCCAGCAAATTCTTGTAAAAAGACCGGGACTGCTTTAAACTCTAGGCTGTCAGACGGCAGCCCGTTTTGAGGTGATCCCATGCAGCCACTCGAAATCGCAATTTTTGCTGTGGTTCTAACGGCGGTGTCTTTGGCCGCCGCGCAGACTGCCTTTTTGAACCTCCCGGAAGACCCCGAGGAAGTTTCACTGATTAACAAGGTCATTGGTCAGTTGGGGATTCTCGCTGCCGGCTTTGCCTTATTCTTGTCACCCGCCGTTATTGGCATCGATCAGGGCTTAATTTTAATAATGTTAGTGTTTGCAGTCGCCGCTGCAGTTTCTCTGAAAAAAAAAATCGAGAGAGGCCTGCAACCGCAACCAGAAAAGACGCCCCCTCCGGAAAGTGTCATTAGTTCCCACCAGCCAGATCCAACGGTGGCGTGGTGCGGCAATTGTGAGGCGCATACTCTGTCGGGAAAGACGACGGTAGACCATCGTAACGAGTACGGTTCCGTTACATCGAGCTATGAGATGGCGTGCTGCGGCCATTGCGGAGGCAGCATGTTATGGAATGTCCCTGCTCATGTTCGTCAGGCCAAAAACTGGACACTTGGATGTGCCACAATCATCGGGCTGATAACGGGTGGCTGTTTTACGATGTACCTGGTATTCAATGAGGCTACTGGATTAGTGCTTGCGTTCTTTGCGGCCGCGCTGTCTCTACCAGTTCTGGGGATGGTGGCTTGGTTACTCTTCCTGAGATGGCAATGGTGTAAATGGCTACGCAACCAGCCAGGGAAGTACTTGAGCTATCAACTCAAGCGACCAAGCTGACACTTGGTGCTTTTGCATTTTTCTAGTAAGGTCTGTCTGACGATAAATCTCCAAGCCACACGATCGCCCTGATGGGAATGTTTAACCGTTAATTAAGACAGGCGAACGTAAATCAGCAGAGTGTGTTCAATCGGCGGAGTGAGGAGATAGTCCAGCAACCCGCAATCCAATCTCGCTCATGGACTGGCATTTTTCTGCGAGAGGCCCCGTGTAGGTCGTGGCACTTCGACCGCCAATCAAAAACAAACCGCCATATGAATTGACAACCTTCGCAAGGTTCTCGATTTCTCGATGGTGAGTTCTGCTCCTAATCGGATTGGAAATGGCGAGCCAGACTACATCCGGTTTTTCGTCTTCGGCCGAATCGGCTAACACATCAACCGGCGTGTTCGGGCCAAGGTTGATTTCCTCCAAACCACATTCGTGTAGAACTAAAGAGGCCATCAGGCTCGGTAGTAGAAAAGGATCATCCTGAGGTGCAGCACCCATTGCAGAAGGTGCATTTTCTGGCGTTTCTGGCAATGAAAGTCGTATTTGACAAAGAGCCCGTACGCAGAGAATCGTCGCGCGATGTTCGATGAAAATGCTCCGCTTGTCTTGTGGCCATGCGCCCCCAATTTCGCTCATGGCAAATCGAATCGGTCCATCACACATTTCGGCAATGGAGACACCGCTGATGTAGAGTGCCTGCATCAACCCGATTACCTCGGCGTAGTGTCCCTCGGACAAAGCCATCAGCAAACGCTGCGACCGCGACTTGGGTTCGATTGTTTGGTTTCCAATGACGTTAGTGGAAAGACCAAGCAGGTCAGGGCGAATGACTGTAGCCTGAATTTCTCGAGCGTACCGAATTGCTTCTTCGGTTGGAATTTTCCGATGTCCACCTTTGGTTTTGCGGATCCTGAGGTCACCGCTATCTGCCAGTCGACGGGCCGAGGACTCGCTAATTCCTATCGCTTCGGCAAATTCTGATGTCGAAAGGGTTCGAAGCACAGTCACCTCCTTGGTAGTTTTGAAAGTTTTGAATCCACCCTATCATACCGTAAATTATCACAAAGTTACAATCTATCAAGTTATTTTAACTGAGTAACATCGGTTTTGAACAACGAAAGACAGTTTTGAGAGTTTTGTTCCCGTTGAAACTGTCGTATGTAATTAACGATTTTGGTTCAGAACAACGCTTTGAAAGGTTTTTCGCATGTTCGATTCTGTGATGTTAGTCGGTTCGATGCCCGACTTGACCGTGATGCAATACAGCTTGGTTGATAACATCTTCTCGATGACGGTCGCTACCATGGGAGCCGCGGCTCTGTTTTTCTTTATGGCCCGTTCGTCCGTGGGTGCGGCGTACAGACCGGCCCTGATGGTCTCAGGAATCGTGGTTGCGATTGCTTGTTACCACTATTTTATGATTCGGCACAGTTGGCAAGACGCGTATACGTTGGGCGATGGAACGTACACCCAGAGTGGAGCTGCGTTTAATGATTTCTACCGCTATGCGGATTGGATTTTGACTGTGCCGCTACTGTTGGTCGAACTCGTCATCGTAATGCGGCTGGCGAAAGCCAAGGCCGGCCCGATGTTGACGAAACTTGTCGTTGCCTCGGCAGCAATGATCGCACTCGGGTACCCGGGAGAAGTAATTTCGAGCCCGGATGGACAGTCGATGCGTTTACTTTGGGGTGGTCTGTCCTGCCTGCCCTTCTTCTATATCCTGTATGTGTTGTGGGTTGAGCTCACAAAATCGCTCGACACCCAACCGGTTGCGGCTCGTGATTTAATCAAGCTCGCCCGCTATGTAATCTTAATTACTTGGATGGTTTATCCGATCGCTTACGGGCTTGGTAGTACGACCGCCGCACTCGAAGCAACTTCGGGCGGAACCGCTGGTGCTGGTGGGGTTGTCGGACTACAAGTCGGCTATGCGATTGCGGATATGGCTGCCAAAGCAGGTTTTGGCGTCCTGATTTACTTCATCGCACGTGCGAAGACGCAGCAAGATGCAGCGGACGGAATTTCCCCGGATGCGATTGTGATGCCTGCGTAGAAGCGCGTTTAACAAGATAAGTGGCGTCGCCGGTTAATGGGATCGGCGATGCCCTTTTCTTTTTGATCACCTGTCACTCGCCCGTGAGCATTCAAACTAGACCTCAGTCCGGACGGAAAAATGCACTCGCTCGTCATCACTACTCTCGTCAGCCTTGTTTTGCTTACGCATACATGCGGGTTGGCTTTGTCAAAGTCGGCGGAGGTGATCATTCTGGCGTTCGCGGTGTCGTTTGTCGGGCTTCCACATGGGGCGTTAGATCACGCGGTAGGTCGGAGACTCTTGCGGGATTTTTCTCCACTCTCTGCATACGGGTTTTTCTTCGCCGCCTACCTTACGGTGGTGGGTGTCGTAATAACAGGATGGTTCGTTTCTCCTCTGGTTACAGTTCTCGGGTTTTTTGCGCTCTCGGCGTGGCACTTCGGTTTGGAGGAGGATGAACGGACGTCGGTCGATCTTTTGCACTGGTTGGGGATTGTTGCTCGGGGCGGCATGGTGATTTGGGTTCCCGTCGTGTTTCAGGCGAACGAAGTTACGCGTCTGTTAGGTCTTATTCTTCCCGGTGGTGATCTAACGGTCGCCAGTCAGATCGTTGAGATCGTTCGATCTTTAAGCCCGATTTTGTTTCTTCTTACTCTCTATGACTTTGTTTCGTCTGGGAGGGAAGGTCGAGCCGGCAATTTTGTGAAACGCTCCAATCATATTGATCAACTCCGGATCTTTACTTTCTTTATTTTGTTCTCATTGGCAGACCCTTTGGTCTCATTTGCAATTTATTTCTGTGGATGGCACTCAATTCGCGGATTAGTGCATCTCCGAGAGCAGACGGGTTGCCGCGTGGAACCAACCGCCGCGAAATCCACCACGCAACGGAAATTCACCGCTAGGCTTTAGCGATGCCCCAAATG